>Ga0209515_10002837_pt1 | contig 25675 bp, 20 predicted proteins | sample Subgroupgradi54m_FD_187454 | JGI IMG/M metagenome (GOLD analysis project Ga0209515, IMG submission 187454) | Subsurface groundwater microbial communities from S. Glens Falls, New York, USA - GMW60B uncontaminated upgradient, 5.4 m (SPAdes)... ... | reverse complement strand
GTGTTTATCAGTCGATAATTGTTCTTTTTCTTGCGTCCATTGATTAAATAAATGTTGCCAACGCTGATTGTTATTTTTATATTTTTCTACTTCTTGTTGTAACTGCGCCACTGTTTGATTAAAACGATTTTCTACGCTTGCGATTTTCTCTTCTGCTTGGGTGATGACACGCTCCCATAAGCCTTTTAATAATTCAATTAATTCTTGTGGAATATTTTCTTTTGCAGCAATTAAACTCGTGCCTTTTTGACTGTCTTTCCATTGTTTTAAATGATTGGCGATGGTCGTGCTACTGCCCGTGCCTAATAATAAACGAATTTGTTCTATGGTTGGATTTTTACCTTGTCCCACTAAATGCGCTGCCGCTTCTGCTACTTCGCTATAAGTCACTCCTGGGCGCGCCATGTATCCTCCTGGATTTTTAATAACATAATATGATTTACATAATATAACGTATTATGCTGTCATGCCAGCTTTCGCTGGCATCCAGAAAGTATGATTTGTGTTAACTAATCGCATCTAAATTGGCATACGCCAAAATCAACCATTGCGCGCCTTGTTTCTGCAAGATCGCCATTCTGCCAGCGGCTTTTGTAGCAATAGGATTATTATCGATGTTCTCCATCCCTTTATCTTTATAAGTCACAATAATCACATTGCCACTTTGTTTAAATTGAAAATCTGTCAAACGATAAGACTTCATATTTAAATTTTTCATTAATTCGACTTCTTGCGCTTTATTACGAACTAAACCATCCGTATGAATCGAAGTAAATTGTGGTGCTAAATAAGCAGCAGCGCGATTCACTTCTTGGTTTTGCATTGCCGCAAACCAACTTTCAATTACTTGTTGTGCCATTTTAGTATCAGTATTGGTTTTAGCAAAAACAGAGGTGGTAAAAAATAAAAAAACAACAACAGATAATAAATTAATTAACATTTTATTTTTCATAAAAACTCCTTTTAAATAATAAAAATAATATAAAAAGAACGGCTATAGTGTACCTGAAGTAGCGCCGCCCCAGAGCTCACTCAATCGCTGATCACGTCCGCATTGATAGCGATAAAATTTATAGCGCACTGGATTTTTTTGCGCATAGTTTTGATGGTATTGTTCTGCTGGATAAAAAGTAGAGCCTGGTAAAATAGCGGTCGCAATGGTTTTAAAACGCCCTGATTTTATTAATTCTTCTTTACTCACTTCTGCTAATTCTTTTTGTTGCTTATCTTGATAGAAAATAGCGGCGCGATATTGATCGCCTTTATCACAAAATTGCCCTGTCGCATCCGTGGGATCAACGTTACGCCAAAACACATTTAATAATTGTTGATACGTAATTTTTTCTGGATCATAAATCACTTCCACCGCCTCATAATGTCCTGTTCCACCTTGCGAAACTTGCTCATAAGTAGGATTTTTTAATTGACCGCCAGTATAACCAGAAATGACTTTTACTACACCCGGCACTTCTTCAAAATCATGTTCTGCGCACCAAAAACAACCAGCCGCAAACACGGCTGTTTTCATGCTAGCAGCATGAGTGATGCTGGGTATAAAAAATAAAGTCAATAAAAACGACATTAACCAAACAATAGATAAGCGTATGATAAATAATTTTTTCATTATTTTTTCTTCCCTTAATAAATATCATGGTAAAGGTAATAAAGCATTCGTCATCACAATAACACTGTCTAAACGATGGCGCACCAGGTATATTAAAATGCATTATTTAGAATTTTAGCAGGAGTATTTATTATGTTATCAATCGTCATTAAGTTAACAAGGCCCATTCTTTTTATTGTTTTATATTTTTATATTTCTATTTTTTCTATTTCCAGTTTTGCTGACGTTATCACGCACTATCAACGTCCAAGCGACGCGGTCATCAAACAAAAATTAACTGCAACACAATATTACGTCACCCAAGAAAAAGGCACTGAACCTGCTTTCCAAAATGCGTATTGGAATAATGAAAAACCAGGTATTTACGTTGATGTGGTGACCGGCGAACCCTTATTTAGTTCACTCGATAAATACGATTCCAAAACCGGTTGGCCCAGTTTTACTAAACCTATCTCACCCAATGCGGTTGTACTGCAAGAAGATAAAGGATGGTTTACCACACGCACAGAAGTTGTTTCCGCGATTGGCCGCTCGCATTTAGGTCATGTATTTGATGATGGTCCGCCGCCAACTGACAAACGTTATTGCATGAATTCAGCGGCGCTACAATTTATTCCCGTGAATGAATTAGCACAAAAAGGTTATGGCCAATATTTGCCGTTATTTAAAAACACAAAGACAACGACGCAGTCGCCTGATTGAGTAACTACTCATGAATAGATGGAAACAAGTTAAAAATTGGTTAATATTAATTATTTTATTATTAGGCTGTATTGCATTTTTTTATTTTGATTTAGCCACTTATTTTACGTTTGATTCTTTAAAACAACATCGCCAATTATTATTAGCCTGGACAAAGACGCATTATTTATTAACTGTCATTACTTTTATGTTGATTTATATTATTGCCGTCGCCATTTCCATTCCTGGTGCAACTTTTCTCACTTTAGTCGGTGGTTTTTTATTTGGGATTTTTTGGGGAACGATGTATGTAGTGATCAGCGCAACGTTAGGCTCGTTTTGCATTTTTCTTGCGGTGCGCATGGCGTTGGAATCGTGGATAGAAAAAAAAGCGGCGCGCTGGGTGAATAAAATGCGGCGAGGATTTCAAGAAAACGCCGTGCAATATTTATTAGTATTACGTTTTGTGCCGTTGTTTCCATTTTGGGTAGTGAATATTGTGCCCGCTTTATTGGGCGTACGCCCTGCTGTTTTTTTCGTGACAACATTGATTGGTATTATCCCTGGTTCATTTATCTATGTATTATTAGGCAGTGGTTTAGGTCATGTCTTCGATCAAAATCAAACGCCAAATTTAAAAATAATTTTTGAACCCTCCATTTTAATTCCACTCATTGCACTAGGATTATTATCTATATTACCCACTTTTTATAAGTATCATAAAAAAATAATAAAAAGGAATTAATATGTCTTCACAGAAAAAATATGATCTTGCTATTATTGGTGCGGGCGCAGCGGGCTTAAGTATTGCGGCGGTTGCTGCGCCACTGGGTTTAAAAGTAGTTGTGATAGAAGAAAATAAAATGGGCGGCGAATGTTTGAATAGCGGTTGTATTCCCTCAAAATCTTTTATTGCTGCTGCCAAAACCGCGCATACATTTTTAACTGCAGAATCATTTGGGATTGCAGCCACGACACCACAAGTTCACTTTAATAAAGTCATGGAACAAGTCAACGCCGTTATTCAAACCATTGCGCCACACGATTCGGTAGAACGTTTTACCCAATTGGGTGCTGAAGTGATACATGCCTCTGCACAATTTATTGATGCAAATACCCTTATTGCCGGCGATGCCACTATTAAAGCACGGCAATTTGTGATTGCAACTGGTTCTGCAGCAGCAATTCCACCTATTTGCGGGTTAAATCAAGTAAATTATTTTACTAATGAAACTATTTTTCAATTGCGCGAAAAACCATCGCATTTAATTGTCATTGGTGGTGGTCCGATTGGTTGTGAGCTGGCGCAAGCATTTTTGTTGTTAGGTGTAAAAGTCACTTTATTAGAAGCACTGCATGTATTACCGCGTGATGAACCAGAATTAGTGGCGATATTGCAGCAACAATTGCAACAACAAGGATTACAATTACATGAAAATGTGTCTGTTGTTGACGTCAAAGAAATAAATAAAAATTTAGAAATAACCATAGAAAAAAATAATTGCAAAGAAATGATTACCGGTTCACATTTATTAATTGCAACAGGTCGACAAGCAAATATTAAATCACTTCATTTAGAAAAAGCAGGAATTACTTTTACAAATAAAAATATTATTGTCGATAAGCGTTTACGTACTACGAATAAAAAAGTGTATGCCATTGGTGATGTCGTGGGTCCTTATCAATTTACGCACATGGCGAACTACCAAGCTAGCATTGTGATTAAAAATGCAATTTTTAAAATACCAGCGCAAGTGAATTATGATGCCGTACCGTGGGTCACTTATACCACGCCAGAATTAGCGCACGTCGGGCCAACAACAGCGGAGATTTTAAAAAAAGATGCAACCGTAAAAATAATAATGGTTGCGCTTGCAGAAAATGATAGAGCACAAACCGAGCGTGAAACCATTGGCAAAATAAAAATTACCACGACTGCAAAAGGTAAAATTTTAAATGCAACTATTTTAGCACCGCATGCAGGCGAATTAATTTTACCCTGGGTAATGTTAATGAAAGATAAAAAAAATTTGCGGCAACTCACTGAACTTATTATTCCTTATCCCACTTTAAATGAAATCAGCAAACGTGTTGCCAGTGAATTTTATCGGCCGGCTTTATTTTCAAGCGCCGTGCGACGTATCGTCAATGTATTAAAATATATTTGATTCTTATTTTAGATGTTAAGATAAACATATGTTAGAACAACTATTGCGAATACCTTATCAACGTTTTTGTGTTAATCCAATTGCCAAAATAATAGAAAAATATATTACTCCAATACAAATCACCTTGCTCGGTGGTGTACTGGGCGTCAGTGTCATGCCCGCACTTATTTATCAACATAGTTATCTCGCGATTTTATTATTATTATTATCAGGTTATTTAGATACCTTAGATGGCACTGTTGCGCGCAATACGCATCAAATATCCGCTTTAGGAACCATATTCGATATTCTCACTGATAGAGTCGTTGAATTTGCAGTAATTTTAGGGTTGTGGTGGATTGCACCGGAGGAACGATCATTAGGGTGCCTATTAATATTAGGTAGCATTTTATTATGCGTCACTAGTTTTTTAATCGTTGGTATGCTGACACCCAATCAATCAGAAAAAAGTTTTCATTATAGTCCAGGTTTAATTGAACGTGCTGAAGCCTTTATATTTTTTATTTTAATGATGTATTTTCCTGATTTTTTTGCTTATTTAGCTGGCATTTTTATGCTACTTGTGGTATCAACAGTGGTGATAAGAATTGTTGAATTTTCTAAATTAGTGCATGAATAAAAACAATAAGATACATAAGCATAGATACCTAAAAATTGACGACATAAATAATATTAAGTAATTATTTTAAAGAAAAAGTATAAAGTCTTGGATTGCCACGGCCCGAAGGGCTAGCAATGACAAATTAACCTTATTGACAAAGCAGGTATAAAAATGAAAAAAATGAATTGCTTCAATTCTAATATTTTTAATGTAAGAAATATAAGAAAAAAATTAATGGCAGCCATTGCATATTTACCCGCCATGCTCTTATTTATTTCTTTTAGTCTAATAAATACGACATCCGCCTTTGCAGCACAACCAACTATTCGGACAGCTGATAACGTTGATAATAGTACTGCAGAAGCACAAGCTATTTTGCAACGTTTGACTCTCAAAGAAAAAATCGGACAGAAATTAATGTTGGATTTTCGTTATTGGTGTGAAACAAAAACGAAAAATTGTACGCAAGATTTCGTCGCTTTAAATCCCGCCATACAACAAATCATGAATCAAAATCACATTGGTGGTGTCATCGTCTTTGCGAATAATTTAAAAACCATTCCACAAATCACTACGTTAACGCATGGTTTTCAACAAACCATGACTGCGAATAATAAATTGCCTGTTTTCATTGCCGTTGATCAAGAAGGCGGTATTGTCACACGCTTACCACGCGATGTCAGTGTAACGTTTCCTGGCAACATGGCCATGGCTGCAGCCTATCTTGGCAATAAAAAATTATCCTATAGCGCTGATGCGGCAAGTATCATGGCAATTAATTTAAAAGCCATTGGCATTAATGTGAATTTTGCGCCGGATGTCGATGTCAATGTGAATCCACTCAATCCTATTATCAATGTGCGCTCTTTTTCTGATGATCCAGAATTAGTAGCGATATTAGGTTTAGAAATGAGTCGTGGATTTCAAGCGCAAGGTATTGCATCCACTTTAAAACATTTTCCAGGACATGGTGATACGACAACAGATAGTCACATCGGTTTACCCGTCGTTAATCACACGTTAGAACAAGCTTGGGCAATTGATTTATATCCTTTTAAAAATATTATTGAACAGCAAACACCTGATTTTATTATGACGGCGCACATTCAATTTCCTGCGCTCGATAATAGTGTCATTTACGCAGATAAAACCGGTGAAAACATTACCACACCTGCCACCTTATCCCGTAAAATTCAATATGACTTATTACGCAAACAATTAAATTATGATGGTTTAATTGTAACAGATGCGTTAGACATGGGCGCCATTGCCCAAAATTTTGATGCAAGCAATGCGACCATCAAAGCATTTCAAGCAGGTAATGATATTGCATTAATGCCTATTGCTATTTATCAAGCAGAAGATGCCAATAAAATATCGGATTTAATTATGCAGATTGAAACAGCGGTCTTAAATGGTTCGATTTCATTGAATGAATTAGATCAATCGGTGTTACGTATTCTAAAAACAAAAATTAAATTAGGTCTATTAAAACCAGATCAAACAAGTTTAGATACAAAAATTGCCAATGCCGAAAAAACATTTGCTGATAAAAGTCAGCGTGAATTAGAAAATACCATTACTGATGATGCCGTGACTTTAGTACAAAATAATGAAAATGTGGTACCGATTAAATTAGCAGCGGGGATGCGCATTCACATTCTCACACCGTGGTCAGAACAAGGTGCCGGTATCGCTGTTGAAATTGCGCGTTTACAACAAACACATCGCTTGCCGAAAAATGTGCAAGTGAGTTTTGCGAAAATGTCAGAAACTGATTTAGTAGCAGAAAAATGTGCGATTGATAATGCTGATATTGTGATTGTTGGTAATAGTACGATTCAATTATCTTCTTTATCCAGTTCAGATAATTTTAAAACTGGTTTTAGAGCTAGTTTATTACCTGCGCAAACCTTAAAAGGAAGCTTAGTATTTCCTGATATGTTAGCGGGTGATAGCACCAAAATAGCTGGCGAAACGTTGTCATTGTTCAGTGCCCAAAATGCCAGTGACTTAACTGATAGCCAATTTGCATTCCAAGCATTGCAGTATGCTAAAAGTCAAAAGAAGAAAACAATTTTTTTAAGCTTGCTTGCACCGTATGATTTACCGAATTATAAAAATGTCGCCGATGTCATGTTAGCAGGTTATAACTTTTATGGTTATATGACGGAAGGAGAAAAAGGTTATTATCGTGGTCCTAGCATGCAAGCACTGACGCGCATTATCTTTGGAATAAGTTCAGCAAGAGCAAAATTACCGATTAACATTCCTAACCCCGATAATACGACAGAAATCATGTACTCGCGTGGATTTGGATTAACAACACCATAAAATAATAATTTAAAAAAATTCAATGAGCATTGCTTCGTGGATATTTTTTTATAATTTATTATTTTTTATTATTAACAAATTTAATAAATTCATCTAATAATAAATGATGAGCAAAGTAATAACCTTGCGCCATCATACAATGATGTTTTTGTAAAAATTGTAATTGCGCAGCTGTTTCTACGCCTTCGGCAATCACTTCCAAATTTAATGATTTTGCTAATGACAGGATGGATTTCACAATAGAAGAATCCATTTTTTTATAAGGTGCACCTTGCACAAAAGATTGATCAATTTTCAAAACAGAAATAGGTACGTTTTTCAACCATTTCAATGACGATTGGCCAGTACCAAAATCATCTAAAGCAAAACGTAAGCCTTGTTGATTTAATTGATCAATATGTTCATATACTTCGTTAGGATTTTGAATGAGAGCAGATTCTGTTAATTCTAATAAAAAATGACTCAATGGCAAATGATGTTGTTGGGTAATAGTTAAAAATTTATTTTTAAAATCGGGATCTTGTAATTGAATCGGAGCAATATTAACGGCAATAATATTTGGTGTAAATGTGGTTTTTTCTAAAATAGTTTGATAATCCGCACAGATTTGATCTAATACCCAAAATCCAATCGCGATGATACTGCCACTTTCTTCTGCAATAGCAATAAATTCCTGTGGTGAAACCACACCTAATTTTTTATTATTCCATCTTAATAATGCTTCAAAACCAACCACATGATTATTTTTTAAATCAACAATCGGTTGATATGCAACCTGCAATTCATGTTGCTCAATCGCTTTTTTTAATCCTTCTTCAATGAGAAAACGGCGTTGGTTGTATTCATTAATAACAGGAGTAAAAAATTCATAACGATTTTTTCCGGATTGTTTTGCACGATACATCGCCCCGTCTGCAGCGCGCATCATCTCATCAACGGTTTTACCAGCCGTCGGATAACAAGCAATGCCAATACTACTTGAAACTATCATGGTGATGTCTTGATAAATAAAAGGTTCCACCATGGATTTTAAGAGACGTCGCGCAATAAAAATTGCATTTGCACATGTATCGATGTTTTCTGCCACAATCACAAATTCATCGCCCCCCAAACGCGCAACCGTAGTAAATTCCCGTGATGGCATTACAATATCGCCTGCGCGTGTGATATTACTAATACGTTCTGCCATCGCTTTTAATAAAGCATCTCCCACTTCATGACCATATTGATCATTAATAAATTTAAAATTATCTAAATCAATAAAAAATAATGCCACAATGGTTTTTTGTTGTTTTGCTTTTTCCAAAATAGCAGAAAATTGTGTTTCAAAAAATCGTCGATTGGGAATTTTGGTTAAGGCATCTTCTTCAGACACTTGTTTTAATTCTTTATTTTTTTCTTCTAATTGATCTTGAGAATCACTTAATTGTGCAATCGTCATTTCTAATTGATTTCTAATTTTATACAAATTGACAAATACCCGTACTTTACTCAGTAACACAATGGGGTCAATGGGTTTATAAAGATAATCAACTGCGCCTACTTCCATGCCATGTAACATATACGTTTCTGATTTGTTAATCGCTGTAACAAATATAATGGGAATGTGTTTTGTCGTTTCATTGGCATGCATTAATGTTGCCACTTCAAAACCATTCATAGCCGGCATCATCACATCCAATAATATCATTGAAAAATCATATGATAATAATAATCTTAATGCTTCATTTCCTGAGGTGGCTTTTATTACGTTTAATTTAAGCGGGGTCAGAATTTTTTCCAGAGCAATCAAATTTTCTAACTTATCATCGACAATTAATATTTTTGGTAAATCTGCTTCAATGGAATTATTTTTCATTGGAGACAACCTCACAATGACATAACTGACATAATTTTTTAGCGATATCTGTTAATGATCCCACAAAATCTACTTTTGTCATTGTCATAGCAGCATTTGGCATGGTATCTGCATGTGCTGTTTTAGGATCTTGTACCATGGTATAACCATTTTCTTTTTTAATGCATTGCAAACCAATTGCACCATCTCTATTTGCGCCAGTTAAAATAATACCGATTAATTGATCTTCATATACTTCTGCTGCTGTTTCAAATGCCAAATCAATCGATGGCCGCGAATAATTTACCGCTCGCGGATCAGGCGATAAATTAAACGTAAAATCATCAGCAATTAATAAGTGGTACGCAGGTGGTGAAATATAAATGTGACCTGATTCAATGGGTTCTAAATTTTCTGCATCTTGCACCGGCATAGAACAAATACCTGCTAAATAATTTGTTAAATAATCATCTGGATGTTGCATACGATGTGAAACAATAATCACTGCTAATGGAAAATGGGTGGGTAATAATGGTAATAATTCAGCAAGCGCGCGCAAACCACCTGCCGACACGCCAATGACAACTGCACGATAATGCAGAGAATTTTTATTTTTATTCTTATCCATGTTCTTTTCCTTCCTCTATTGGATAAGTTTTCTCATATAGTTTTTCCGTCGATAGAACATTTTTATATTGATCTTTTAATGATGAAAAACTTAAGGTTTCTTTTGATCCTAATAATAAAAAACCGCCATAGCTAAGCGAATCATCAAATAATTTCAGAACACGTTCTTGGAGTTTTCGATTAAAATAAATAATGACATTACGACAAATAATCATTTGTACTTCACAAAATGAATGATCCACCGATAAATTATGAAAAGAAAATGTCATTTTTTCTCGAAGAAAATCGGCCATTTTTGCTGATCCATATTTTGCATAATAATAGTCAGAAAAAGAACGTTCGCCACCGGCCAGGCGATAATTCTGTGAATACTGTTTCATGAGTTGTGTGGGATAAATACCTTCTTTACCTACTTCTAACGCGGATATATTAAAATCTGTCGCATAAATTTGGGTTCTATCTAACAAACCTTCTTCATATAATAAGACTGCCATCGAATAAACTTCTTCGCCAGTTGCACAACCTGCGTGCCAAATTTTAATAAACGGAAACGTACGTAAAATAGGAATGACATGTTTACGAATAGAACGATAAATTTCTGGATCACGAAACATGTCGGTGACCGTCACTGATAAATCGCGTAATAAATATTGAAATGCGCGCTTATCACGCAATACCAGCTTCAATAATTCCACATAATTTTTGCACTTTGAAGAGATTAAATTTTGTTGTAGCCGACGTTTGAGTGATGCAGAAGCATAATCACGAAAGTCATAGCCATAGTGCTCGGCAATACCGGTCAATAATAATTGAATATCTATTTTTTCTTGGTGCTTTTTATCAATCACTCTGACCACCTCATGATTATTTTGATAACCAAATACGTAATAAAGATAATAATTTTTCATCGTCAATGGGTTTCGTGACATAATCATTAGCACCGGCATCAATACAAGCCTTTTTATCTTCTGGCATGACTTTTGCAGTCACTGCAATCATTGGTAAGTCTTTATATTGTTTTTGTGAGCGTATTTTTTTCATGGTTTCATAGCCATCCATGCCTGGCATCATGATATCCATTAAAACTATATCCGGTGCTTTCGCTTGCATTTCTTCTAATTTTTTCATGGCATCTTCACCGCTGACCGCAACAACCACTTGCATACCTTGGCGTTGCAAAACGACAGATAACGCATACACATTACGCATATCGTCATCCACCAATAAGACTGTTTTTTTCTGCAATACTTTGTCGGTATTATGCAGAATTTTAGCAACTTCACGTTGTTTTGGCGTTTTATCTTCTAAAATGGCGTGTAGAAATAACGAACATTCATTTAATAAACGTTGTAAAGAATAAGATTCATCTTTTCTTACAATTTTGTCAGTATATTGATTTAATTTGACATATTCTTCTTCCGATAAGTTTCTACCGGAATAAATAATCACAGGCGGTAAAGAAATATTTTTCTCATGACATGTTTTTAAAAAATCCAAGGCTGAAATATCCGGTAAATTAATATCAAGTATCACGCCATTAAATGTCGTTGTTTTTAATTGATGTAAAGCTTCCGCAGCTGTTGTCACAGAGACGATATCAATATTTTTTGCTTTTACTTCTGTTTCAATTTTTTGTGCAGCATTGGGATCACCATCAATTAATAAAATAATATTGTTATTTTCCGCATGCACATTTAAAAAATTTTCGAATAAATGATTTAATTCTTCTGCGCTGACTGGTTTAGTTAAAAAATCAATGGTTTTAAATTGTATTGGTAAACTGGATTGATCTTTTCCTGAAATAATATGAATCGGAATATTTTTAGTCGTAGAATTTTCTTTTAATTTTTCCAAAACCTGAGTGCCATCCATATCGGGCAATCCTAAATCTAAAATAATCCCATCTAATTTATATTGGGTAGCTAATGTCAATGCAGTTACGCCATTCAGTGCGGTTAAACATTTATACCCTTTTTTATGCGCCAATTGCATTACAATTTGATTAAAGTCTTTATCATCATCAATAATTAAAATAATTTTATCTTTTTCATGAATTTGATTTTGATCATCTGCTAAAGAAAGTAATGGCGTTGATGTCGATGTATTTTTTCGTATAGCAACAGTGGGCGTAACAGAAATTTTATTTTCAACCTCTCTTTCTATCGGTAAATAAAGTGAAAAAGTGCTGCCACTCCCTAAATGACTGGTTAATTGAATTTCGCCGCCCAACAAACTAGTTAGCTCGCGAGAAATAGTTAATCCTAAGCCGGTACCGCCATAAATACGATCGGTATCACCATATGCTTGTTGAAACGCTTCAAAAATATCTTGATGTTTTTCTTTGGCAATACCAATACCAGAATCAATCACTGCAAACACCATACAATTATTTTTATTGAGATGATTAAGTCTAAAGACCACTTGATCACTGGGATAATCAATATGTAATTTAACAAATCCTTTTTCAGTAAATTTAATGGCATTGGAAATAAGGTTACGCAATATTTGTTTTAAACGATGCGCATCCGTATTAATGGTTTTAATTTGTGGATTAACTTCCACTTCAAAGCGAATTCCTTTTTTATTAGCAACAGGATTAAATTGACGTTGCAAATCTTCAATAATATTGGCTTCAATATTGGTTTCTTCAATTTGAATATTTAATTTTCCGGCTTCTACTTTTGATAAATCTAAAATGTCGTTAATGATTTCAAGTAAATCTTTACCACCTTTATAAATAATACCTGCTTGTTCAATTTGGTCGGGAGTTAAATTACCATCATCGTTATTGGCAAATGTTTTTGAAAGTAATAATAAGCTATTTAATGGGGTACGTAATTCATGCGACATGTTCGATAAAAATTCGGTTTTATATTTTCCTGCTCGTGCCAATGCTTCCGCTTTTTCAGCAACCGCGCGACTTGCTGCTTCAACTTCTTTATTTTTCTTTTCAATTTCACTTTTTTGTCTTTCAATGGCTATCATTTTTTCTTCTAATTCTTCATTGGTTTGTTGTAATTCTTCACTTTGTGCTTTTAATTCTTCTTCTGATTCTTGCAGTGTACGTGTTTTTTCTTCTAATTCTTCATTAGTAGTGCGTAATTCTTCTTGTTGTGTTTGTAACTCTTGCGATTGTTCTTGCACACGTTTTAGTGCATTTTCTGTTTGTTGACGATTTTGAATGGCTTCAATGACAACACCTAAATTAATTGACAATAAATCAAAAAATTGTTGCTGAATATCAGTAGGTGGATGAAATAAGGCAATTTCAATCACCCCTAATACTTTATTTTCTACTTGCAAAGGCAATACCATAATGCAATTCGGAGATTGATCACCCAGACTAGAGGTAATATGAATATAATCGTCTGGTACATTGGTTAATAAAATAGATTTTCCTTCTAACGCTGCTTGCCCAATCAATCCTTCTCCAAATTGAAACTTATTAGCAAGATGTTTTCTTTTTTTATAGGCATAACTGCCATGTAATGTTAAATAATGGCCATGCTTTTCATCTTCTGTGGTAATAAAAAATGCTGCGCAGCCAGCATGCACTGCTTCAGCAATTTTAGTAACGACAACCGAACACATGCGCTCTAATTCTGATTCTGCTTGTGCGATTTTTAATATAGTGGCTGTTTGATCTTTCAACCAATTTTGTGCGCTGATTTCAGCAGTATGAACTTTATTTTCATTTACCAAGTAACCAAATGTTTCTGATAAATCGCCCACTTCATCGTTTGATAAACGTTTAATTTGAATGTCCTCACCACTGCGAATTTTTGTAATAAATAATTTTAATTGTTCAATAGGACGCACTAAATAACGACTAAATATCCAAGATAAAATAAAACCAATGGCTAAAAAGATAAAGATGTAAGCAATGGTAATATAATTTATTTTATTAATAATAATTCCATAATAATTTTCCTCAGCAAAAGCAATTTTTTCTAATCGCGTATAATCTATATTCAATTGTTGATTTAATTGTTCAGTTTCTTTTAATAAATTTATTTTTCTTTCCGCATTATTCATGTTGTCATTTTCTAATTTATCCAACTGGGTCGCTGATGTTTGTAATTGATTCATCCAAAATAATTCTTGTTTAGTTAAATTTAATTGCGATAAATTTTTTACCCATGTGTCTAATGCCTCAAGATTATTACTCATCTCTTGCCTAAATTCTGGTTTCGCATACAATAAATAACCTCTACTGGCAGCCATCACATTATTCACTTTGATCGCAATCTCTAAAATAGCCGCTTGTTTTTCTTGAAATTGAGGATCACTGGTTAATAATTGTTTTTTCCACTCATCCATTAAAATCGGAGCAAATTTTGTATTAAATAAGTTACTAATTAAAAATGAATTTTCTCTTTGCATTTGAATTGCTTGAAATAATTCTCTCTTAATGAGAATGCTGCGATTAACTAATACTTCCACTTTTAAAAGATAAGCTTGCTCTTCATTACCCATGGGAAATTTTTTATATTGAATAAATAATTGATTTATCTTGATGACGTTTTCTTCAAAATTTATTTTTTCTTCTGGTATTTGTAATAACAAATACATAAAAGTATTTTTTGATAAGCTATTTTCCAAGGTATTAATATCAGAAATAATATGTATTTTTACCGAACTATTATTGGCGAAATTATAAAAAAAATGTTTTGTGAGGCCTAAACCAACCAGGCTTAATATACTGATTAAGATGGTGGGAATAATAAAGGCAATCATTAATTTATTTCTGATCTTCATCAGACGTTCCTTAATAAAAGGCTATTCATTCCGTTAGAAATTAATTGATTATTCTTTAAAATACTCAAAATAATCATGTAATTATTTTTAATTATTGACCCTTTTATTATAGCAGAAATGGTTCTTTCATAAGGAAAAAATCGAGAAAAAACAGCAAACCTATCTTATTACTAAACAACGATTTGCCGTTTTTTATACAGTTATTCTTGCGGTATAAAACGCTGCGTCACGGTTTTTAATTTAGTATAAAAACGCACAGCTTCATCCCCATACATACCAATATCAGAAAATATTGAGCGCTTCCAACCACCAAAACTGTGATAAGCCACCGGCACTGGCACTGGGACATTAATTCCCACCATGCCTGCTTGCACTTTTTCGGCAAACGTACGTGCCGCATAACCATCGCGCGTAAAAATAGCAGTCCCATTACCATATTCATGCGCGTTAATTAATTGCAATGCTTCATCAAACGAATGTGCGCGCACAATACACAATACTGGTCCAAAAATTTCTTCGCGATAAATATGCATATCTGGTTTGACGCGATCAAATAAACACGCGCCCATAAAAAATCCTTGTGCGCATTCTTTAGGTTTATAATCACTACCATCAATGACTAACAACGCACCTTCTTTTTTTCCGGTTTCAATATAAGATTTGACGCGCTCCCAATGTTGTTGCGTCACTAACGGACCCATCTCAATATCATTACCCGCGCCATCACCCATTTTTAATTTTTCTATTTTTGGTTGCATTTTTTTAATTAATACATCAGCCGTTTTATCATCAATGGTAACAACTACCGAAATCGCCATGCAACGTTCACCTGCAGCGCCATATGCCGCAGCGACTAATTGATCCGCCGTATAATCTAAATCAGCATCCGGCATAACAATCGCATGATTTTTTGCACCACCAAATGCTTGCACACGTTTATTGTGTGCGACTGCTGTTTTATAAACATAATCAGCCACAGTCGATGAACCAACAAAACTCACGGCTTTTACATCTGGATGAATTAATAATGCATCCACAGTTTCTTTATCACCGTGCACAATATTTACCACGCCATCTGGGACGCCGGCTTCTTTTGCTAATTCCACTAAACGCACCGAACAAGAAGGATCTTTTTCCGAAGGTTTTAATACAAACGTATTACCGCATGCGATTGCCATCGGGAACATCCACAATGGAATCATGGCTGGAAAATTAAACGGCGTCATACCAACACAAACACCCAGTGGCTGGCGCATGGAGTAACAATCAACGCCCCTTGCCACTTCTTCATTGAATGAACCGCGCAAATGATGGGTAATACCGCAAGTAAAATCGACAACATCAATGCCACGTTGCACTGAGCCTATCGATTCGCTAATGGTTTTACCATGTTCTTGTGTCACTAATTTTGCCAGCGCTTCAATATTTTTATCAAGCAGCGCTTTAAATTTGAATAATATTTTGGCGCGCTGAGTGGGTGGCGTTTGTGACCAGGCAGGCAGCGCAGTTTGTGCGGCGGCAACGGCTTGATCTACAATTTTTTTATCGGCGACATTGACATGACCGCTGATAGCACCAGTCGCAGGATTGTAAATATCTAATTTTCTTCCTGGCAGAACTTTTGTTTGGCCTTGAATAAAATGGGGAACATCATAAGTCATGGATATCTCCTCGGTAAATCTTAATTTTCCTAAAGGCCATATACTAACGAATCTTTTTTTAAAAGCACTATTATTTTTCATTTTTTTATAAATTTTTTGTCTTTTATTTGCTTATAGGCATGACATTTTTTTATTTCTAATCGTGCTTTTAACGTGCTTTTAACGCTAATCCACGCTATGCTTACGCAATGATAAAATCTTCTTTTCATTTTTGTGCAGAAAAAACTAAAGGCTTACTTTTTATTGGCATGATCGCCATCGCCAGTTATGCCATTGTGAATTTGCCGTGGATGGCACAAACCGGAATCAGTTCGCTCGTCATTGCGATCATACTTGGCATTGTTGTCGGTAATTTGTGGCATCATCCGCATACGTATACACCCGGTGTGCAATTTGCTGCAAAACGATTATTGCGTCTTGCCATTATTTTGTACGGTTTTCGTATTAGTTTTCAGCAAATCGCTTCCGTAGGTATCTCCGCACTCATACTCGATATCATTGTCGTTGTCAGTACATTGATAATAGGCTATAGCATCAGTCGTACCTTCTTAAAATTAGATCGTGATCTTTCTTTACTGATTAGTGCGGGCGCGGCTATTTGCGGTGCCGCGGCTGTACTCGCCATGGAAGATGTTTTAAAAAGTGAGCCCTACAAAACCGCGGCGGCCATTGCGACAGTTGTTTTATTTGGCACACTTTCTATGTTTCTTTATCCCTTTCTTCAACATTTAGGTGTGTTTGGTTTTGATGTTTATCAATTTGGTGTGTTTTCCGGTGCCAGCATTCATGAAGTCGCGCAAGCATTAGTTGCGGGAACAAATATCAGTGCTGAAACAGGGAAAATTGCAGTCATTGTAAAAATGATTCGAGTGTTATTATTAGTACCAGTATTGTTTGTATTAGCATTAATATTTAATCGACTGCAACAAAAAACCAATCAAAAAAAATCCTCTTTAATTATTCCGTGGTTTGCAGTGGGTTTTGTCATCGTGATTGGATTTAATTCTTTAAATTTATTTTCATCTGCACTGGTCGATGTCATTAATCAATTTGATATTATTTTATTGACGATGGCGATGGCGGCGATTGGTGTCGAAACAAAAATTAAAAAAATAAAACAATTAGGGATGAAACCTTTTTATTTAGCATTAATTTTATTTTTATGGTTAACAGGTAGCGTGTGGTGGATGGTGAAGTTGATGTAATTGCATGCACATCATGCAATTACACCGTATAAAATTCCTTAATCCCTGACATCATCGCCACCCCATTGACACCGGTTGCCCACACCTCTGCAATATTTCCAGCGTGAATGCCGCCAATGGCAACTAATGAATAATCTTTTAATAATCGGCGCCAATAATGTAATTGCGCAAGACCTTGCGGTGCATCGCACATTGGTTTACTCGTGGTTGCAAAAATAGGACCGCAAGCAATATAAGAAGGTTGATACGCATGCGCACGCGCAACCTCATAATAATTATGTGTACTCATTCCTAAACGTAAACCCGCGTCATGAATTTTTTGTATGTCTGCAGTATGCAAATCTTCTTGGCCTAAATGCACCCCATACGCATGATGTTTCATTGCCAATTGCCAATAATCATTAATAAATAAACGTGCTTGATAGCGGCGCGCAATGTCTACACTTTTTTTAATTTCATCTTCAATAAAATTATTGGATTTATTTTTAATACGTAATTGTATAGTAGTAACACCTTGCGCTAATAAATTTTCTATTTCAATACTGCTGGCAACAACGGGATAAATACCCAGTGATGGTGACGTTGAATCACTCATAGAAAATCGTGCGGGCCTTTGTAATAAAGGACGAGTTGTCGCCCATGGTAAATCAGCCATCTCCGCTGGCCAATGTTCATGCGCTAACATTGCTGTGTTTTCAGTAATATTTTTTGCTAGACGTAACCCTTGATTCACCACCATTTTTGCAATCACCAATGCTTCTTTAATAGCAAAACCGCGTGCGATACTCGCGGCTAATGCGGAAGAAAAAACACAACCCGTGCCGCGATAATTTTTTTGTGGATAACGCGGACTTGCAAGCCAACAACATTCTTTTCCATTTGTCCAATAATCTTGGCTCCATTGTTGCTGTAAAGAAAAATCAAAATGGCCGCCTTTGATCACTACATTTTTCACGCCTAACGATAAAAATGCAGCGGCTGCACATTCAATATCAGCAACTGTTTTTATTTTTTTATTTAATATTATTTCTGTTTCCATGATATTTGGCGTTAATACATCGACGCGGGGAAATAATTGTATTAATTTTTCTAAATAATTTTTTTGCTCAGTATCAAATAAATGTTTACCGGAAGACGCCTGAATAAGCGGGTCTAAAATAACGTGGCCAGTATTATAATTTTCTAAAAATAATTTCACGGTGTGAATAATTTCAGAATTTCCTAACATCCCTATTTTGACGGCAGCGGGTACAAATTCTGCATTAAGCGCCATGATTTGTTGTTGAATGAATGCGGGAGATACATATTGAATATCATGAATGACACTGGTATTTTGCGCGGTAATTGCAGTAATCACTGAGCAACCATGTACACCTAATTGCTGAAACGTCTGCAAATCTGCTTGAATCCCTGCACCGCTGCAGGAATCAGATCCCGCGATTGTCCACGCAATTGAGTTTCTTGAATGAGTCATCATGATGATTGTTGTTGCCAAAATGGTGTGTCAATTAATGCGGTGCTCGCTGCGGCCATATTGCGTTCTAACATTAAGCCCGCTGCGTATGCTGCACGCCCTGCGCGTACGGCATCGCGAAATGCGGCGGCCATCATGATAGGTTGTGTGGCAAGTGACACGGCGGTATTTAATAATACGCCATCAAGTCCTAATTCTAATGCTTGCACTGCATGCGATGGTTTCCCAATGCCAGCATCAATAATTAATGTGATATTTGGTAAACGTGCACGTAATAATTGCAGTGCGTATGGATTTATTAATCCTTTTCCAGAACCAATCGGTGCTGCCCATGGCATTAAAATGCGGCAACCAACATCAATCAAACGCTGACATAAAATTAAATCTTCGGTGCAATAAGGAAAAACTTCAAAACCTTTTTTTACTAAAATATTTGCAGCTTTGACTAATTCAAATGGATCCGGTTGCAACGTGTAATCATCACCAATCACTTCTAATTTAATCCAATGGGTATTAAAAATTTCGCGCGCCATTTCTGCTGTCATGATTGCTTCTTCTGCGGAGCGGCAACCGGCGGTATTGGGGAGAATGTGACATGCGGTTTCTTTTAAGTAATTCCAAAAAATATTGCCGCCGTGAGTGCGAGGAGATTGGCGGCGTAACGCGACGGTGATGATATTTGTTTCTGCGGCGGTGATGGCTTCGCGCATGATGTGCAATGAGGGATATTGCGCAGTGCCTAATAATAAACGACTATTTATTTCTTTATCTGCTAGTTTCCACATACATCATCCTCATAACATTATTTGAAACATTATCCGAAATATTATTCGAAACATTATTTGAAATATTCTCTATTCTCAGCTAGCTAAACGTAACTCCATTAAACTGCAGTATCATCTTATTTACGCTGCATACATTGTAATACAAACATTTTTTATCCGTATCTTCTGCAAAACTTGCTGACCGCAGAGTCAGGGGGGACATTTCTGTACGCATGAGACCAGAAATGTCCCCCCTGACTCTACGATCAGCTGAACTCGACTTCGATACACAATTGTCATCCTGAGCAAAGCGAAGGATCTCTCTGATATGCCAAAGCATCTTATGAAGATCCTTCGCTTCGCTCAGGATGACAACTATTCTTATCACTCGGTATCAGGATGACAGAAACGCAGCCTGGTTAAACTTGCGAGAAAACAGCAGCGCCCATGCTATTTGCATAACGGAGTCACGTTTAACTTGAGAAGAATTAAATTGTCCGGAATATCTATTTGGTTTAATGCTTACAAATAGATATTCCGGACAATTTAATTCTTCTCAAGTTCAGGCCTCACGAGATTATCCGCCCTGCATTGGCGAAATAATATCGATTACATCTCCCGCTTGCAGAAAAATCGTCGCATGCAAATGTTTTGGTACAAATACTCGATTAATCGCAATCGCAATATATTCCTGACAATAATCATGTGCACGCAATATTTCTAATAAATTATTTTTTTCATTTTCAATTTCAATGATTTCGCGATTAAGCGTAATTTGTATTGTCGTATTGTTCATATTGACCTTGTTCCCATTGATATTGTTCCCACAATTGCGGATAGCATACTGTCGCTATACCCTGCGTTAAATAATGTGAAACCTCAGCCGCCAATGTTGGTGCAATTAAAAAACCATGTCGATATAATCCATTCACCGCCAACAATCCATCTATATATTTAATCACAGGCAAATGATGCGGCAATGTCGGCCGACAATGTGTCATCGTTTTAATCATCGTTGCTTCAGCAAAACCAGGATGCACATAATGCGCCGCCGTCAATAATTCCAATGTCGTCCGCACTGAAATTGCTTGCATATCTTCCGAATAAATTTCGCTTGCTCCAACCACATAAACATCATCCGCTCGTGGTAATAAATAAATATGATGACGCGGATGCATTAAACGAATCGGACGTGTGATGTGCACATCGGGCGCATGCAAATAAATTAATTCACCACGCACACCTTGCAAATGTTGAAACAATTTTTTTGCACCCGTGCCGCGACAATCAATCACATAATCAAACGAAAACATTTCCGGTGGTTGCTTTGTTTTAATGACATGTGGTGCAACATATTCCACACACGTATTCATATGCCAATTAATTTTTTTTTCGCGTAAATTTTTTTCTAATGCCATTAATAATTGTTGGCTATGCACATGCGCCTCATCCGGAAAATAATAACCGTCTTGAAATTTAGTCATTTCCGGTTCTAATTGTGCAATCTCAGCTTGAGATAATAATTGATAATGTCGCGATGCCACTGGAATTTTTTGTTGTACTTGTCGAATAAAATGTTGCAACTCTGCATAATCGTGACGGTGCGCAACCACCAACGTGCCTTTTTTTTGAAAAAAAACCGCTGAATTTAGCTGTGATAATAGCACCGGCCAATGGGTTTGTAGCGCATCACGCCCCAATGCATAAATTAATACATCCGCTTTATCTAATTCTGTCAGTGGCGCCAGCAAACCTGCCGCCGTCATGCTACACGTTTTTTCACTACTCGCATCCGTTTGATCAAACAAACTAATTTCATGACCTGCTTGCGCTAATGTAAAACTCAGCAAGCGACCCATGATACCAGCGCCGGCGATGCCAATCTTCATGAAGCAACCTTTTGATTAGCCTTTTGACTAGCCAGTTGATTAGCATAAGCCTGAATTTCTTGCGTGATTTGCATGGAACAAAATTTCGGTCCACACATCGAACAAAAATGCGCAAACTTAGCAGCATCTTTCGGTAAGGTTTCATCGTGATAAGCACGCGCTGTGTCTGGATCTAACGCTAAATTAAATTGATCTTGCCAACGAAAATCAAAACGTGCTTGCGATAATACGCGATCATGTTCTGCAGCCGCCGGATGACCTTTGGCTAAATCTGCTGCATGCGCCGCAATTTTGTAAGCAATCATACCTTGTTTAACATCTTCTTTATTCGGCAAACCTAAATGTTCTTTGGGCGTGACATAACATAATAAAGCAACGCCGTGCCAACCCATAATCGCAGCACCCACCGCACTGGTGATGTGATCATAACCCGGCGCAATATCAGTCGTTAATGGGCCTAATGTATAAAACGGTGCTTCGTGACAATAATCCAATTGTTTTTGCATGTTTTCTTTTAATAAATGCATAGGCACGTGACCAGGGCCTTCAATCATCACTTGCACATCGTGTTGCCAAGCAATTTTTGTTAATTCACCTAATGTTTTTAATTCGCCAAATTGCGCTGCATCATTCGCATCGGCAATACAACCTGGACGCAATCCATCACCTAATGAAAAACTCACATCATATTGTTTCATGATGTCGCAAATTTCTTCGAAATGCGTATACAAGAAATTTTCTTGATTGTGCGCCAAACACCACTTCGCCATGATGGAACCACCACGCGAGACAATGCCAGTCACACGTTTTGCAGTGAGTGGCACATATTCCAATAATACGCCCGCATGAATCGTAAAATAATCGACGCCTTGTTCTGCTTGTTCCATCAAGGTGTCACGAAAAATTTCCCAGGTTAATTTTTCGACGATGCCATTTACTTTTTCCAATGCTTGATAAATTGGCACTGTTCCAATCGGAACCGGTGAATTACGCAAAATAAAATCACGTGTGATATGAATATTTTTTCCTGTTGATAAATCCATTACTGTGTCTGCACCCCAACGCGTTGCCCACACTAATTTTTCTACTTCTTCTTGAATGGAAGAAGTCACTGCAGAATTACCAATATTGGCATTTACTTTTACGAGAAAATGACGGCCAATCACCATTGGTTCTAATTCGGGATGATTAATATTCGCTGGAATAATCGCGCGGCCACAAGCAATTTCATTGCGCACAAATTCGGCGGTGATGGGATTGGCATTGGCGCGTCCCTGGTTTTCACGAATCGCAGCAAATTCCATTTCCGGCGTAATAATGCCTTGTTTTGCGTAATAAAGTTGCGTAAGTGCTTGCGCAGGTTTAGCGCGTGTAGGAATACGTTGTAAAGTGGGCGGACACAGAAGCGCAGCTGTTGGATCGAATGAAATTGGATGTTGACTGGTATAAGTTTCGCTGTGCTCGCGCGCATCAATCCACGACGCACGTAACGCTGGAATGCCATCACTCGCATCGATTTGCATGGCGGGATCAGTATATATACCGGAGGTATCATAGGTTGAAAATATTTCGCCATTAGTAAGATGAATGGCGCGCATCGGCACGCGAATAAATGGGTGTATTTCGCCGGAAATATACGCTTTTTGGCTGCCTCCGGGAGTCGTAACATGACAGGTATGATGAGTGCGTGATGTTGTCTCTTGCATAATAGTATTCCTAATTAATAATGACTATTTTTAAGGAAACGTAAGAAGAGAAAGAAAAGAATAAACGATGATGGCGGATATTCATTTCACTTTTCCTACGCAAGCCCAAGCTTGATCAGGTTCAAAGGGTTGAGTATTGCGACTCTCTCAGCAGTGAGGAATTAAAATTTAATTCCTCACCGCACCCCTAGTGAAAACTAGGCATATTTAAACATAAATGAGTTAAAAAAACTATATACACTTTTTTAATGCGGGATGAGGAATATTACTATCAGGTTTTTCAGTAATCTTGTTAGATGAAAATAAAGCTAACATATTTGCTTTGGCAATCGGGTTTGAAGAACAATTATATAAATAAACTGCTGGTAAACTCCAACCAGGTTTTAAAAATGTTGCGCAGCATGCTGATAACGCTATTGGTAGTAAATTATTTCCACAATAAGAAAGAAAAATAGGCGCAACTCTCAAAATAAAATATAAATTATTTGCTATTGTTTCATTAGGAAAAAAATGATTGATGACTGACTCAACAGCAACAGCACAATTACTGTATAAAAAATTATATGCTTGCGTTTGATCTTGTCCCCATTTTTTTTCAAACCGCGTAACAAAATTATCAAACTCCTGCTCGGTTACATCAGGTTTATATAATGTTTTATAGCCGAAATGGAAATAATCTTTATTCTTATCAAAAAATTTGATGAAACTTTCCACTCTTTTTTCTTGGGATTTTAGATTATTAGTTATATCCTCCGATCCACAACGAACACCAACAACATAGCCGCGAATCATTTGATCGTTATCATCATATAGCTGCAATAAACATCGCGCCGTATTATCTTTGGGAGCACTATAAAAATACCCAGTCGCAGTGACGGTTAACTTTAAATACATATATCCCCTCGTAGGTAGCAATAAATTTGATTTTCAAGCATAAACTAAACATAAATTATAAATATTAAAATTATATTAAATAAACTGATTTAATATGTGTTACTTAGCCAGTTGTTTTATACCTGATGGTATTATACCCATCAGTATAAATGGGAAGACTTCATACGCAATAAAGCATTAATATTCACTTACAATTAAGGGTACCTCTAGAATTTTTTTGCAGCTCCGTTCTTAACGCTTCGTTCTGGGTTTAGATTTATGTCTGTCATGATTGTTTTCGGGGACAGGCATCCTGCCTTCGACACTTCTTACCATCCATGGTCGTGACGCCCCGAAAACAATCATGACAGACATAAATCTAAACTTCGTCATGTTAAATATTCTCGAAATAACTAGGCTCCTCGTACTTCAAGATGCGAAGGTGAACGTTCAGATTGCAAGAAGTTAACATGTTTTGAATGAGAAAAAATGTAGGAATACTTGCAGTATTTCAAGTTTTTTCGATATTGTTTACGAATTTTAAATACGATAAACGAAGGATGATGGCCTGCTTACTTCGAGGATCTCTGCATCGCGAAGTTTGGATCTGTATTTGTCATGATTGTTTTCGGGGCGTCACGACCATGGATGGTAAGAAGTGTCGAAGGCAGGAGCCTGTCCCCGAAAACAATCATGACAAATACAGATCCAAACCTTGAACGGAGCTATAAAAAATCCACCATGCATACCATGAGAATCACTATTTTCTGAGTTCATACAATTTCTAGAGGTGCTCTTTTTGACCCTCATTTAATTAATTTAATTAATAATGGCTTAAGGATTAAATGATAATATGCCTTATCATTTTAATTACCTTACACGGTGATAGGCATGTTGTCTCGACAAACTGATAACCAAAATATAATTATCACATTCGTAGAACCTTTTACAATGAATGGTATTGAAATACCTAATGAAATCTTAATTCATATTTTTTCTTATTTATCAGTTAAGGATCTTTGTATTCTTATGTGTGTTCATTCAGTGTTCTATAATTTAATTAATGAAGAGACTAATTTATATGTTGAATATGGCAAAAATAATGAAACGTATGCTAGTGGTACTTGGCAAAAAGTGAAAAAATTTCTAGCTTATAAAAATGCAAAAATTACTCTATTAGAAAAAGAACTAGAACAATATAAATTTGATAGAGCTGTGTATAACTCGATAATAGATGAGAAACGTTCACTATTAGCTATTTTTCCAACATCCACCCAAATTCCTCTTGATATGTTTATTCCAAATTGCAATATCACAATTCCTTATTTGAACCTTTGTATTCTTGGTTTAGGAGCATTCATTTCATGTACAACAGCGTTATTGCAAATAGATAATAATTATAATACTCGCAGTGAAACAAGTTTTCCGAGTATTTGCACAACCGCACTCACAGCTGGGATATTTTTTACTGGA
>Ga0209515_10002836_pt1 | contig 25701 bp, 25 predicted proteins | sample Subgroupgradi54m_FD_187454 | JGI IMG/M metagenome (GOLD analysis project Ga0209515, IMG submission 187454) | Subsurface groundwater microbial communities from S. Glens Falls, New York, USA - GMW60B uncontaminated upgradient, 5.4 m (SPAdes)... ... | reverse complement strand
GCCGCTTTCGATCTGGCTCGTGGTGTTGGTGGTCTGGTCGCACATCAGGTCGACCTGGCCGCCGAGCAGGTCGGTCATCGCCGGGCCGGTGCCCTTGTACGGCACGGTCTGCATGTCGATCTTGGTGCTGCTCTGGAACATCAGCCCGCACAGGTGCGAGGCCGATCCGATGCCGGCGTTGGCGAGGTTGATCTTGCCCTTGTTCGCCTCGAGCCACTTGACGAGTTCCGGGTAGCTGTTGGCCGGTAGCGTTGGCTTGCCGATCAGCGTCATCGGCACCTCGTTGATCATGCCGAGGAACTCGAAGTCGTCGAGCGTCTTGTATTGCAGGTTGCGGTACAGCGCCGGCGCGGTCGAGATGCCGGCATGCGCGAGCAGCAGCGTGTAGCCGTCGGGGGCTGCCTTGGCGACCTTGGTCGCACCCAGCGTGCCGCCGGCGCCGCCGACGTTCTCGATGATGATGACCTGGCCGCCGAGCGGCTTGCGCATGGCTTCGGCGAGGTCGCGCGCCACCTTGTCGGTCGGCCCGCCGGCGGCGAACGGAACGACGATGGTGATCGGCTTGTCCGGGTAGTCGGCGAATGCGAGCGGGGCGGCCAGGGCGGCCGCGGTGGCCAGCAGCAAGCGTTTCATGGCAGGAGATCCTTTCAGGTCGGAGACATGCAGGATCGGATTGTCGGCAGCGCTGCCCGCGAAGGGATGACGGGAACTACGTAAACCGCACGCCCGCCGCCTGGGGGACTTCCCTGTCGGCCGCCGGCCTCAGAGCTCGGATGTCATCCCGGCGAACGCCGGGATCCACTGCTGCTTCATCGTGCATCTGCACAGAGTGGATCCCGGCGTTCGCCGGGATGACGTACTTCACTCGTACTTGCGCGCGTCCTCGATCACCTTGCCGTCGTTTGGCAAGGTGCCGGGCTCGCTCAGCACCACCTCGCCGCGCAGCTTGGTCACGTCGCGGATGCTGTCGGCGATGCGCGCCGTCAGGCCGTCGGGATGGTGCGCCACCTCGACCTGCAGCGTCATCCGGTCGTTCGCCATCTCGCCGCTGACGACCAGGCGGGCGCGCCGCACTTCGGGATGGCGGCGCGCGATGTCGGCCACCTGCGCCGGGTGCACGAACATGCCGCGCACCTTGGCGGTCTGGTCGGCGCGGCCGAGCCAGCCGCGGATGCGGGTGTTGGTGCGGCCGGTCGGGCAGTGGCCGGGCAGCACCGCCGACAGGTCGCCGGTGCCGAAGCGGATCAGCGGGTAGTCGGGGTTCAGCGTCGTCACCACGACCTCGCCGACCTCGCCCTCAGGCACCGGCTCGCCGGTGCCCGGGCGCACGATCTCGACAATGATCTGCTCGTCGAGCACCAGGCCTTCGCGCGCGGCGGTTTCGTAGGCGATCAGTCCGAGGTCGGCGGTGGCGTAACACTGATAGCCGGCCACGCCGCGCGCCGCCAGCCAGTCGCGCAGGCTGGGCGGAAACGCTTCGCCGCCGACCAGCGCCTTGCTCAGGTGCGGCAGCGCAATGCCCATCTCGGCCGCCTTCTCGAGAATGATCTTCAGGAAGCTCGGCGTTCCGATGTAGCCGACCGCCTGCAGCTCGGCCATCGCCTGCACCTGCTGCTCGGTCTGGCCGACGCCGCCCGGAAACACGGTGCAGCCCAGCGCGTGGGCGCCAGTCTCCATCATCGCGCCGGCCGGCGTGAAGTGGTAGCTGAAGCTGTTGTGCGCGAGCTCGCCGGCGCGAAACCCGGCCGCATGGATGGCCCGGGCAACGCGCCAGTAGTCGCCCGCGCGGCCCTCGGGTTCGTAGATCGGGCCGGGCGACGCATACACACGCAGCGCGCCGCGGCGCGATCCCCAGCCGATGGTCGAGTAGCCACCGAAGACATCGTTCGCGCGCTGCGCCTTCTGGCGCGCCAGCAGCTCGTGCTTGCGCGTCACCGGCAGCGTGGCCAGCGCGCTGCGGGTGGTGATGCTGCCGGCATCGACGTCTTTCAGCAGCTCCGAGAACGCCGGCGCGTTCGCCTTCGCGTGGGCCACCTGGCGGGTCAGCGCGCTCAGCAGCTGCTGCTCGCGCAGCTCCGTGCTGCGCGTTTCCAGCGTGTCGTAAAAGGCAGCACTCATCGAGTCATTCCTCAGTCCAGCGGACCAGCCGTTTCTTCACTTCGTCCAGACACTTGCGCAGGTCGGCGGCGGACTTGAGCACCTGCGTGTCCCACTCGGGCGATTGCAGGGCGCGCCGCGCCAGGCGCACGGTGATGAAGGTCTCGTCGAAGCGAAGCTCGATCACGCGCTGGCCCTGCAGCTTGTACGCGTCGCCGGACTCGACCAGCAGGCGCAACTCGCGCAGGCTGCGCTTGAGCTGGACGATCGAGTCGCGCGGACGAAACGCCGGTACCGCAAACATGTCGTTCATGACAGCCACCTCTTGCGCCGTTTATAGCTCTTCACGTCCCGGAAGCTCTTGCGGTCGCCACCGCCGACGCCGAGATAGAACTCCTTGACGTCCTCATTCTCGGCCAATGCCTTGGCCGCACCGTCCATCACGATGCGGCCGTTTTCCATGATGTAGCCGTAGTCGGCATAACGCAGCGCCATGTTGGTGTTCTGTTCGGCGAGCAGGAAGGTGACACGTTCCTTGGCGTTCAGGTCCTTGACGATCTCGAACACCTCTTCGACGATCTGCGGCGCCAGGCCCATCGACGGCTCGTCGAGCAGAACCATCGTCGGATTGGCCATCAGCGCGCGGCCGATCGCGCACATCTGCTGCTCGCCGCCCGAGGTGTAGGCGGCCTGCGATGTGCGGCGCGTCTTCAGGCGCGGGAAGTAGTTGTAGACCTTCTCGAGCGTCTGCGCGACCGCGGCCTTGCCGTCCTTGCGGGTGTAGGCGCCGGTCAGCAGGTTCTCCTCGATCGTCAGGTGGCCGAAGCAGTGGCGGCCCTCCATCACCTGGATCACGCCGCGGTTGACCACGTCGGAGGTCGACAGCGCCTCGATGCGCTCGCCGCGCAGCTCGATCGAGCCCTTGGTCACTTCGCCGCGTTCGCCGGCCAGCAGGTTGCTGACGGCGCGCAAGGTCGTCGTCTTGCCGGCGCCGTTGCCGCCGAGCAGCGCGACGATGCGGCCTTCGGGCACCTGCAGCGAGACGCCCTTCAACACCAGGATCACGTGGTTGTAGATGACCTCGATGCCGTTGACGTTGACAAGAATGTTCGGTGATGCGCTCATGGGATCCTCTGCAACTCGAGCAAGCGCAGCACGCCGCGCTTGCTCGAGGGCTCGCTCGCGAGCCCTAGCTCTACCTTAGTTGGACGACTGGCACTCTTCCGGCGTGCGACGCGTGAGCTTGTTCGCCGCCGCGAACTTGTCGGCCGAGGCCTTGACCATCGGCTTGATGATCTGCTGGTCGGCTTCGATCCAGTCCGAGCTCATGTTCCACTTGGCGCCATCCCAGGTGTGCACCCGCGCCCACGACGAACCCATGTGGTCGACACACGAGGTGCTGACCGGCTTCATCACGCCGCCGAAGCCGATCGTGTCGAGCTTCTTCGCGTCGAGCGCGAGATTCTCGAAGCCCCAGCGCACCTGCTCGCCGGTCAGCGGCTTCTTGCCGAAGTTTTCCTGGCCACGCTTGATCGCCTCGGTAATCAGCATCGAGATCATCATGCCGCGGGTGTGCAGCACGGAACCAACTTCCTCCTTCGGCCCGGTTCCCTGGCCCTTGTCGTGCACGAGCTTGAGCAGGTCTTCATGCACCTTGGCGCGGCCCTGGCCGTAGTCGAGCACCAGCGAGCTGTAGCCCTTGGCGCCGTCCTCGACACCCTTCACGTCGGGCTCGGCACCCGACCACCACACGCCGAACATCTTGTCGCGCGGGTAGCCGGTAGCGACCGCTTCTTTCAGCGCGGTCGAGTTCATCACGCCCCAGCCCCACAGCAGTGTGTAGTCGGGACGCTGCTGGCGCACCTGCAGCCAGGTCGACTTCTGCTCGACGCCGGGCGCAGTGACCGGCAGCAGCAGCAGCTCGAAGCCGTGCATCTTGGCGCGTTCCTGCAGCATCGGGATCGGCTCCTTGCCGAACGGGCTGTCGTGGTAGACGAGGGCGATCTTCTTGCCCTTGAGCTTGTCGAGCCCGCCTTCCTTCTTGCCGATGTGCTGGACCAGCGCGTCGGCTGCGGTCCAGTAGGTTCCGAGCAGCGGGAAGTTCCACTTGAAGACACCGCCATCGGCCGAGTCGGCGCGGCCGTAGCCGGTGTGGATCAGCGGGATCTTGTCGGTGGCGGTCTTGGCGGTGATCGCGAACACCGCGCCGGTCGACAGCAGGTCGAACGCGGCGGCGCCGGTCGGCCCCTTGCCCTTGAGGCGCTCATAACACTCGATGGCGCGGTCGGTCGCATAGCCGAACTCGCATTCTTCCCAGATCAGCTTCACCCCGTTGACGCCACCGCGTGCGTTCACCAGCTTCAGGTAGTCGACGAAACCGTTGGCGATCGGCACCCCGTTCGGCGCGTAGGGCCCGGTGCGGTACGACATCACCGGGACGAATTGCTCCTTCGCCTGGGCGAAGGCAGTCGATGCGACCAGGCTGCCGAGACCGGCAGCGCAGACCGCCGCGGCCAGAGCGAGAGACTTCAGTTTCATGTTTGCCTCCAGAGGTGAATGAGAGCACGTTGGCGTGCCGGATAAAAACGCTTCAATCAATGCGGGAACGGCCACAGGCGCAGCTTTTCCTTGGCGATGGACCACAGCCGGGCCAGGCCATGTGGCTCGACGATCAGGAAGAAGACGATCAGGCTGCCGAAGATGATCGACTCGAGGTGCGACGCGGTCGAGGTCGAGATCGGCAGGCCGAGCCAACCCGGCACCTGGTTCAGCGCGATCGGCAGCAGCACGATGAACGCCGCGCCGAAGAAGCTGCCCATGATCGAACCGAGTCCGCCGATGATCACCATGAACAAGAGCTGGAACGAGCGGTCGATCGAGAACGCAGCCGGCTCCCACGAGCCCAGGTGCACGAAGCCCCACAGCGCACCGGCCACGCCGACGATGAACGAGCTGACGGCGAACGCGGTGAGCTTGGCGTAGATGGGGCGGATGCCGATCACGCTGGCGGCCACGTCCATGTCGCGCATCGCCATCCATTCGCGGCCGATCGCGCCACGCACCAGGTTCTTGGCCATCAGCGCGAACAGCGTGACGATGGCCAGGCAGAACAGGTAACGCTGCATTGGGGTCTGGATCTGCACGCCGAACACCTGCAGCTCCGACACCGAGACGGTGCCCGACGCCGAGTAGTTGGTGAACCACTGCACCCGCAGGAAGGCCCAGTCGACGAAGAACTGTGCCGCCAAAGTCGCGACCGCGAGGTACAGCCCGCGAATGCGCAGGCTGGGGATGCCGAACAGCACGCCGACCACGGTCGACGACAGTCCGCCCAGCAGCAGCGCGCCGATCAGCGGCATGCCGTCGATGCGCGTCGAGAAGTTGTAGGCCGCATACGCACCGACTGCCATGAACGCGCCGGTGCCGAGCGAGATCTGCCCGCAATAACCGACCAGGATGTTCAGTCCGATGGCCGCGAGCGACAGGATCACGAACGGAATCAGGATCGCGCGGAACAGGTATTCGGGCGCGGCGAGCGGCACCACGGCGAATGCAAACGCGAGCAGCAGCAGCAGGAACCAGCGGTCCTGGGCGATCGGGAAGATCTGCTGGTCGGCGCGGTAGCTCGTCTTGAACTGGCCGTTTTCACGATAGAGCATGTTGTTCTCTCAGATGCCGTTTCAGACGCGGTCGATGATGCGTTCGCCGAACAGGCCTTGCGGCCGCACCAGCAGGAACACGAGCGCCATCACATAGGCGAACCAGATCTCGATGCCGCCGCCGAACATCGGGCCGAGGTAGATCTCCGACAGCTTCTCGCCGACGCCGATCAAGAGGCCGCCGATGATCGCGCCCGGCACCGACGTGAGGCCGCCGAGAATCACCACCGGCAGCGCCTTCAGCGCGACCAGCCCGAGCGAGAACTGCACCCCGAGCTTGGAGCCCCAGATGATGCCGGCGACGAGCGCCGCGAAGCCCGCGACCGACCAGACGATGACCCAGATGCGCGACAGCGGAATGCCGATCGACTGCGCGGCCTGATGGTCGTCGGCAACGGCGCGCAGCGCCCGGCCGGTGGGGGTCTTCTGGAAGAACAGCGTCAACACGATCACCAGCGCGGCCGCGATCAGCGACGCCGCGAGGTCTTCCTTGTTGATCAGCACGCCGCCCGGGAAGGTGCCTTCGAACAGGAACATCGGGTCCTTCGGCAGGCCGACGTCGATCTTGTAGATGTTCGAGCCGAAGAGCGTCTGGCCGACGCCGTCGAGCACGTAGGCGATGCCCAGCGTCGCCATCAGCAGCGTGATGCCTTCCTGGTTGACGAGCCGGCCGAGGGCGAGTTTTTCGATCAGCCAGGCGACGATCACCATCACGCCGCAGGCGATGAAAAACGCGGCGATGTTGACGAGTGCCTTGTTGTCGAGCCCGGTCCACTGCGGGATCCACTCGGCAAAGCGCGCCATCGCGAGCGCCGCGAACAGCACCATCGCGCCCTGCGCGAAGTTGAAGACGCCCGACGCCTTGTAGATCAGCACGAAGCCGAGCGCGATCAGCGAATACAGCATGCCCGCCATCAGGCCGCCGAACAGTGTTTCGAGGAAGAAGCCCATCACCAGCTTTCAGTGCGTCGTGCCGAGGTAGGCCCGGATCACGTCGTCGTTGTTGCGTACTTCGTCGGGGGTGCCGTCGCCGATTTTCTTGCCGTAGTCGAGCACGACGACGCGGTCGGAGATGTCCATCACCACGCCCATGTCGTGCTCGATCAGCACGATCGTGGTTCCGAACTCGTCGTTGACGTCGAGGATGAAGCGGCACATGTCCTGCTTCTCTTCGACGTTCATGCCGGCCATCGGCTCGTCGAGCAGCAGCACCTTCGGCTCCATCGCCAGCGCGCGGCCCAGGTCGACGCGTTTTTGCAGGCCGTAGGGCATCTTGCCGACCGGCGTCTTGCGGTAGGGCTGGATCTCGAGGAAGTCGATGATGCGTTCGACGAATTCGCGGTTCTTGATCTCCTCGCGCTCGGCCGGCCCGAGGCGGATCGCCTGCAGCAGCAGGTTTGTCTTCATGCGCAGGTTGCGGCCCGTCATGATGTTGTCGAGCACGCTCATGCCCTTGAACAGCGCCAGGTTCTGGAAGGTGCGCGCGACGCCCATCTCGGCGACCTGGCGCGGGTTCATGTGGTGGAAGGTCTTGCCGCGGAAGTTGATCGAGCCCTGCTGCGGGCGGTACACGCCGTTGATGCAGTTCAGCATCGAGCTCTTGCCGGCGCCGTTGGGGCCGATGATGGCGCGGATCTCGTGCTCGCGGACGTTGAAGCTGATGTCGGTCAGCGCCTTCACGCCGCCGAAGCTCAATGAGATGTTGTTGACGTCGAGCACGACCTCGCCGAATTCACGCGTGCTCATGCGGCCTTCCTGACTGCTGCGAATGTGTTGGCGTCGCTGATCTTCAAGTCAGCCGACACCATGCCCGAACGACCGTCCTCGAATTTCACTTGCGTCTCGATGTATTGCGAAGTCTTGCCGCTGTACAGCGCGTCGATCAGCACGCTGTACTTGTCGCCGATGGCGCCGCGCCGGACCTTCTTGGTGCGTGTCATCTCGCCGTCGTCCGCATCGAGCTCCTTGTGCAGCACCAGGAAGCGACTGACCTGGCTGCCACACAGCTTGTCGTCGGTCGCCAGGTCGGCGTTGACCTTCTCGACACACTCCTTGATCAGCGCGTAGACCTCGGGTTTTTGCGCCAGGTCGGTGTAGCCGGCGTACGGCAGGTTCTTGCGCTCGGCCCAGTTCCCCACCGCGTTCATGTCGATGTTGATGAAGGCGCAGACCCGGTCGCGCTTGTCGCCGAAGGCCACCGCTTCCTTGATGTAGGGGAAGAACTTGAGCTTGTTCTCGACGTACTTGGGCGCGAACATCGCGCCGTCGTAGGCGCCGCCGACGATGCGGCCGACGTCCTTGGCGCGGTCGATGATCTTCAGGTGGCCGGCCGCGTCGACGAAGCCGGCGTCGCCGGTGCGGTACCAGCCCTCGGGGCTCAGCACTTCGTCGGTCGCGACCGCGTTCTTGTAGTAGCCCTTGAGCAAGCCCGGCGAGCGGATCAGGATCTCGCCGGTCTGCGTGACCTGCAGCTCGACCCCTTCGCAGGGGATGCCCACCGTGTCGGCCTTGGCCTCGTTGTCGGGCTGCATGCAGACGAACACCGCCGTCTCGGTCGAGCCATAGAGCTGCTTCAGGTTGACGCCGATCGCGCGGTAGAAGGTGAACAGGTCGGGCCCGATCGCTTCACCGGCGGTGTAGGCCACGCGCACCCGCGACAGGCCCAGCGTGTTGCGCAGCGGGCCGTAGATGCACAGGTTGCCGAGTGCGTAGAGCAGCCGATCGCCCAGGCCCAGCCTGGCGCCATCCATGCGTTTCGGGCCGACACGGCGCGCCACCGCCATGAAGCTGTGGAACAGCCAGCGCTTGATCGCACCGGCGTCTTCCATGCGGATCATCACGCTCGTGAGCACCGCCTCGAACACACTCGGCGGCGCGAAGTAATAGGTCGGCCCGATCTCCTTCAGGTCGATCATCACCGTGCTCGCCTGCTCGGGGCAGTTGACGATGTAGCCGCAGACCAGCCATTGCGAATACGAGAAGATGTTCTGCCCGATCCAGGCCGGCGGCAGGTAGGCCAGCACTTCTTCGTCACTCGTCAGCTTGTCGAAGGTCGCGCCGGCGCGACCCCGGTTGGTGAGCGTGAAGTGGGTGTGGACGACGCCCTTGGGGTTGCCGGTGGTGCCGGAGGTGAAGAACATCGCCGCCACGTCGTCGGGCTGGGTGCGCTTGACCTGCTCTGCGAACTCGCCGGGGTTCTTCGCGACATGGGCCTTGCCGACTTCGATCAGCGCGTCGAGCGAAGCGAGGCCCGGCTCGTCGTACTTGCGCAGGCCGCGCGGGTCGTCGAACCAGATGTGGGCGAGCTGCGGGCATTTCTCGCGCAGCTCGAGCATCTTGTCGACCTGCTCCTGGTCTTCGACGATCGCGAACGCAACTTCGGCGTTGTTGATCGGGAACGCGAACTCGGCCGCTGCGGCGTCCTGGTACAGCGGCACCGGGATCGCGCCGAGGCTCTGCGCCGCCAGCATCGAGGCGTAGAGCCGCGGCCGGTTCTCGCCGATCACCACGATGTGCTGACCGCGCTTCAGGCCGGCCTGCGACAGCCCGGCCGAGAGGTCGCGCACCAGGTGAGCGAGCTGCAGCCAGGTCGTCGTCTGCCAGATGCCGTATTCCTTCTCGCGCAGCGCTGGCGCGTTCGGGCGCTTTGCAGCGTGTTCGAGCAAGAGCCGGGGAAAAGTCGTCGACACCGTCGTCTCCTAACAATCGCCTGACGCCTGGCACCGAAACGGAGCGCAAGCTGTCTCATTGGGGTCGCATCGTAGAGAACGGTTTGACGCCATGTTGTCGTTGCAACGACAATCCTAGGGTCAACACCTAGCGGACTTTCCCGGATCCGCTCAAATCGCATGAATGCTGGAGTTCCCCTGCTGCAGCGCGCCCGGCCCCTGACCGAGGCCGAATTGCAAGGCATTCCCTGGCTGGGTCTGCTCGAGCCGGCCGAGCAGGAGATGGCGCGTGGCGCGCTGAAAGCGGCCACCGCGCAAGCCGGCGACCTGCTGTGCCGAATCGGCCGGGCGCCGACCTACTGGTTCGGCGTCATCGACGGGCTCTTGAAGATGAGCAACGACGACACGCTGGGCCCGCCGATCACCTTCACCGGCGTGCCACCCGGCGCCTGGTTCGGCGAGGGGACCCTGCTCAAACACGAGCCTTATCGCTACAACATCCAGGCCCTGCGGCGCAGCAATGTGGCGGGGCTGCCGGTCGAGACCTTTCACGTGCTGATCGACACCAGCCTGCCGTTCACCCGCTTCGTGCTCGGGCAGATCAACGAGCGGCTCGGGCAGTTCATCGCGGCGCGCGAAATCGACCGCTTGAACGACACCGATTCGCGCGTCGCACGCGGCTTGGCGGCGATGTTCCACCCGGTGCTTTACCCCGGCGTCGGCAAGCTCTTGCGCATCACGCAGACCGAGCTCGGTTATGTGGTCGGGCTGTCGCGCCAGCGGGTCAACGAAGCGCTGCAGGCGCTGCAGGCGAGCGGCCTGATCCGCATCGAGTACGGCGGCTTGCGGGTGCTCGACCTCGACGCGCTGCGGCGCTATCCCAACAGCCTGGCCAGCGCCTGAATCACAGGTTGGTCACGCCCGCCGCGACATGCCCCGACGGCACGTGCACGAGCGCACTTTCGATGTGGCCGGTCTGGTCGTCGAAGAAGAAGTCGGGTTCGAACTCGCGCAGGAACTCGCCCTTGGCGAGCCCGCCGAGGAACATCGCTTCGTCGACCTCGATGTTCCAGCCCATCAGCGTGCGGATCGCGCGTTCGTGGGCCGGCGCGCTGCGTGCGGTGACGAGCGCGGTGCGGATGCGCATGTCGCCCGACGGTTCGCGCTGCAGCCGGTGCAGCGCTTCGAGCAGCGGCTTGAACGGGCCGGCCGCGAGCGGCGTTTCGGCCTGTGCATGTTCGTGGGCCTGGAAGGCGTCGAGACCCGAACGCTGGAACACCCGCTCGGCTTCATCGGAGAACAGCACCGCGTCGCCGTCGAACGCGATGCGCACCTCGTTCGGATGCTCGGCCGACGCGCGCCGCGAATGCGGGTAGACACGTGCCGCCGGCACCCCGGCGCCGAGCGCCGAGCGCACGTCGGCCTCGTTGGTCGACAGGAACAGGTTGGCCGACAGCGGCCGCAAGTAGCGCCACGGTGACTGCCCGCGGGTGAACACGCCGCGCTGGATCGGCAGCTCGTAGTGCTTCGCCGAGCGGAACACCCGCATGCCCGACACCGGGTCGTTGCGCGACAGGATCACCACCTCGACCCGCGCCGCGCCGCCGGCGTTGAACGCAAGCAGCTTGTTGACGAGCGAAAACGCGACGCCCGGCCGCGCCGGGCTGTCGACCCGCGCGAGCTGCAGCTGCATGTAGGCGCGGTCGTCCGACGCTTCGAAGACCTGGTTCTCTTCTTCGAAATCGAACAGCGCGCGCGACGAAATGGCGACGACCAGCTGGCCGTCCAGCGAGTGGGGCATCGGCCGATGATACGAGCCGACGCCGCTTGCGACTTCCTTCACGCCGGCTGGTTCGAGATGCATCGGCTCAGGGAAAACGCGGAGGTGTTCGACGGTCAACTGTCGTCGCGATGACAGGGTCACGACAAAGCTCGCCGTACCTTGTTGCCAGGTGTTTCGTAAAGGCTGCGTTGGTCCTTAGACACCCCCTTGGAGCCCACCATGACCGACCTCATCCATCCTGCCGAGTTCGAGCCGAACTCCACCCCGCGTGCGCTGAGCCGACGCAGCTTCGTCATCAACACGGTGGCGCTGGCCGCCGGCGCCGCCTCGTCGCGTGTCTGGGCGCAAGCCGACGACACGATCCGCCTCGGCCAGTCGGTCGCGCTGACCGGCCCGCTCGCCGAGCTGGGCAAGGCGATGCATCGCGGCTCGAAGGTCTGCTTCGACGCGGTCAACGCGCGCGGCGGCGTCAACGGGCGGCGCATCGAGCTGGTCGACAAGGACGACGGCTACGACGTCAAGCGCTCGCTCGAAAACGTCAAGGGATTCCTCCAGGACCCGAGCGTGTTCGGCCTGTTCGGCTGCATGGGCACACCCATGATCGAGGCCTTGTTGCCGCTCATCCGCAACACCGACGTGGCCTGCTTCTCGCCGCTCACCGGCGCCAGCTCGGCGCGGCCCTCGGACATGCGCAATGTGCTGAACGTGCGCGCCAGCTACCCCGAGGAGGCCCAGCGCCTGATGGAGCACCTGGCCACCATCGGCCTCAAGCGCATCGCCGTGGTCTACCAGAACAACTCGTTCGGCAAGGAGGTGCTGGCCGCAGCCGAGGTGGCGATGGCCAAGTACTCGCTTAACAAGGTCGCGACGGCATCGATCCAGAACGACGCCAGCGATGCCGAAGCCGCGGCCAAGACCGTCGTCGCCGGCAACCCCGAAGCGGTGCTGATCGGCCTGGCAGGCAAGCCGACCATCAGTTTCGTCAAAGCCGTGCGCCCGCTGCGCAAGGGGTTGCCGCTGTACGCGCTGTCGGTGGCTGCCAACACGCTCGCCTCGCTCGGCGACGATGCGGTGGGCATCGCGGTGTCGCAGGTGGTGCCGATGCCGACCAACTCGGTGGTGCCGGTGGTGCGCGACTTCCTGCAGGCCTGGCGCAGCGGCGCCAACGCCCCCGAACCCTCGCACCTGGCGCTCGAGGGCTACATCAACGCCCGGGTCTTCGTCGAAGCGCTGCGCCGCAGCGGCAAGAACCCGAGCCGCAAGGCATTCATCGACACCGCCTGGTCGATCAAGCGTTACGATCTCGGCGGCTTCGAACTGAACTTCGAACAACCGGGGCGCAACGCTTCGCGATTCATCGAGCTGACGATGATCGGCCGCGGCGGGCGCTTCATCCGATGAACCGGCCCTTCGATCTTGCGGCCACGCTGGCCGCAGCCCCGGGGGCCGATTCGTACAAGGAGGCGGCAGCGCCGAAACTGCGCATGGGACCGATGGCCGACATGCTTCGGAACTCGGTGTGGGGGCGCGCGCTGCAACCCGCCGAAATCGATCGCCTGATCGACGAGACCTTTGAGCGCCAGGTGCCGGCCGGCGGCTTCGTCGCCCGCATGGGCCAGCCGGTGGACCACTGGATCGGCGTCGTCGAGGGCCTGCTGAAGATGTCGGTCACGTCGCCCGACGGCAAGGTGTCGACACTGACCGGCATCAACGCCGGCGGCTGGTTCGGCGAAGGTTCGTTGATCAAGCGCGAGCCGCGGCGCTACGACGTCGTCGCGCTGCGGCCGTCGCGGGTTGCGATGATTTCGCACGCCAGCTTCGAGCGGTTGCGCGCCACCAGCCTGCCGTTCAATCACCACCTGCAGCACCTGATGAACGCGCGCCTGAGCCTGTTCATCGGGATGCTCGAATACGACCGGCTGCTGGGCACCGACGCGCGGGTGGCGCGTTGCGTGGCGACGCTGTTCAACGAAGACCTCTATGCGGAGACGCGTGCCTTCGTCGACCTGCGCCAGCAGGAGATCGCGTTGTTGTGCGGCGTGTCGCGCCAGCGCGCCAACGTGGCGCTGCGCACGCTGCAGGACTGCGGGCTGATCAAGGTCGAGCCGCGTGGCATCACGGTGCTGGACCTGGGAGGTTTGCGCAGCTTCGCTGGCGTCGGGAACTGACTTTGCCTTACTGAACGAAACCGATCGCCCCGCGCTTGCCGCTGAGCTCCGGCAAGTCGCGCGCCAGCACGTGGTCGCGGTGGTCGAGCTTGGCGTTGCCGAAGCCGGTCATCCAGGCGCGGCGCATCTCGCGCGGTGCCGTTTCGCTCATGCGGTCGAGCACCTCGGTTCGGGCTTCGGGCTCGAAGCGCGAGCCCCAGTCGTGGTCGGCGCGGATCGCGCGGTACAGCTTGGCCGCGATGTGGCGCGCCGCGTCGCGATCGGGCGCCTGCACCTCGTAGACGTTCATGCGATTCAGGATCGGGTCCGGGATGCAGCGCGCATCGTTGGCGGTCGCGACCCAGATCACCTGGCTGGCGTCGATCGCGACTTCGGCGAACTCGTCGACGAAGCTGCAGGCGGTGTCGTGTTCGAGCAGGCTGTACAGCGCGCCGAGCGGGTCGTAGGCATGTTCGCCGCCGGCCTTGTCGATCTCGTCGACCACCATCACCGGGTTGGCGTATTGGCCGTCGACCAGCGTCTCGAACACCTTGCCCGGGCGCGCGCCTTTCCATTGGCTCGACGCGCCGCTGAGCACCCAGCCGGCGGTCATCGAGCTCATCGACAGAAACCCCATTCCGGTGCCCAGCAGCTGAGCCAACTCACGTGCGAAATGGGTCTTGCCGACACCCGGCGGGCCGAGCAGCAACAGCGGCGTGATCTCGAGCGCGTCGCGGCTGTCCTCGCACAGCGCGAGCTGGCGCTTCACGTCGTCGAGCACATCGCCGAAGTTCGGCAGGTCGTCGTACAGATGGTCCATGACCGGCAGTCCGGACGGCTTGACCTGGAAGCGCTCGGGGCCCTTCTCGAGCATGCGCTGGTAGGTGGAGCGCAGGCTTTCGTGTTCCTTGGGCGGCAGCTTGTCGAGCTTGCGGTCGACGTCTTCGACCCGGTAGACACGTCGCATGCGCGCGATCGGAATGCCGCGCCGCGTGACCATCGGAACCAGTTCCTTCGAATCACCCATAGAAACCTCCTGCAGGCCGATCCATTGAAGCAAAGTCTGACACGACTGAGCGCCGGAACAGCGTGGGAAACCCGCGCTTGTTGCAGCAGGATGCGTGCCAGGATCCCTACTTCACCCAGGTGTTGAGTTGAAGGATGGGGAGCAGGACGGCCAAAACGATCAGCATCACGACCCCGCCCATCGCGACTATCAGCAGCGGTTCCAGGATGGTCGCCGTCGCCATCGCGCGGCGCTGCACTTCGGCCGAGAGCTGCGCCGCCGCGCGGTCGAGCATCACCGGCAGCTGGCCGGTCTGCTCTCCGAGCCGCGAGAACATCGCGAGCAGCCCCGGAAACCGCTTGCGCCCGGCCAGCGCCGACGCGAGCGGCGCGCCTTCGCGCACCTGCACCAGCGCTTCCATCGCATCGGCCCGCATCGCGCGGTTCGACAGTGTTTCGGCCGCCGCCTGCAAGGCTTTCAGGATTGGCACCCCGGCACCGGCAAGCATCGCCAGCGTGCCGGCAAAACGCGCCGCGTTGTAGCCGCGCGAGAGCCGGCCGATCAGTGGCAGGCCGAGCCAGCCGGCATCGAAACGTTCGCGGAACGCCTCGTTGCGCAGTGCCATCGCGAGCGCAAATCCGCCGGCCGCGATGGCCAGCAGCAGCAGCCAGCCGTAGCTGCGAACAAACGCACTCACGCCGAGCATCGCGACGGTGAGAAACGGCAGCGAGCGTTTCGAGCTCGCGAACACCGACGCGACCTGCGGCACGACATAGGTCACGAGAAAGATCACGATGACGATCGCGATCACCGACACGATCGCCGGATACAGCGTGGCGCCGATCAGCTTGGCCTTGAGCAGCTGGCGCTCTTCCAGGTCGTCGGCCAGGCGTTCGAGCACTTGGCCCAGCGCGCCGCTTTGTTCGCCGGCCGCGACCACGCCGCGGTACACGTCGTCGAACTCGCGCGGTGCGCTGGCCAGTGCGCGGGCGAACGGCGAGCCGGCGTTGACCTCGGAACGCAGGTGGGCGACGAGCTCGCGCTGCTTCGGGTCCTCGGCCTCTTCGCTCAACGAGGTCAGCGCACGCTCGAGTGGCAACCCGCTGCCGACCAGGCCGGCGAGCTGGCGCGTCCAGACTGCCAGGCCGGTCGACGAGAACACGCGCCGCGTGAAGCGCAGCCCTTCGCCCTTGGCGCCCTGGGTCGCGACCTGCGCAACCGTCATCGGCACCAGCGCCTGCGAGCGCAACTGGGCGCGCGCAGCGCGTGCGGTGTCGGCCTCGAGCAAGCCGGTGGTCGACTTGCCGTTGGCGTCTAAGGCTTCGAAGCGGAACGCAGGCATAGCGCCTACTCGCGGGTGACCCGCATCACCTCTTCAGGTGACGTGATGCCTTGGGTGACGAGCCGTTCGCCGTCTTCGCGCATCGAACGCAGCCCGGCCTGTTCGGCGGCGACGAAGAGCTGCGACTCGGCCGCGCGGCTGTGGATCAGCGAGCGCACCTTGTCGTCGGCGACCATCAGTTCATAGACCCCCGTGCGGCCCTTGTAGCCGGTGTTGGCGCAGGCGGTGCAGCCGACCGGGTGATAGCGCCCGCGTGCGTCGGCCTTCTTGCACACCGGGCACAGCTTGCGCACCAGGCGCTGCGCCAGCACGCCGAGCAGGCTCGAGCTCAAGAGGAAGGGCTCGACGCCCATGTCGGTCAGGCGCGTGACCGCCGACGGTGCATCGTTGGTGTGCAGCGTGGCCAGCACCAGGTGGCCGGTCAGCGAGGCCTGGATCGCGATCTGCGCGGTCTCGAAGTCGCGGATCTCGCCGATCATGATGACGTCCGGGTCCTGGCGCAGGATCGCGCGCAGCGCCTTCGCAAACGTCAGGTCGATCTTCGGATTGACCTGCGTCTGGCCGATGCCGGCGAGTTCGTATTCGACCGGGTCTTCGACGGTCAGCACGTTGGTGGTGCCGGTGTCGACGCGGCCGAGCGATGCATACAGCGTTGTCGTCTTGCCCGAGCCGGTCGGGCCGGTCACGAGCACGATGCCGTGCGGCTGCTGCACCAGCCTGTCGAAGCGCGTCAGCACCTCGCCGTCCATGCCCAGCGACTCGAGCGTGAACTTCGAATCGCCTTTGTCCAGCAGGCGCAACACGGCGCGTTCGCCGTGCGCCGACGGCAGCGTCGACACCCGCACGTCGACCGAGCGGCCGCCGATGCGCAGCGAGATGCGGCCGTCCTGCGGCAGGCGCTTTTCGGCGATGTCGAGCTCGGCCATGATCTTCAGGCGCGAGATCAGCGCGGCGTGCAGCGCCTTGTTCGGCTGCACCACCTCGCGCAGCGTGCCGTCGACGCGGAAACGCACCGAGCTCGAGCGTTCGTAGGGCTCGATGTGGATGTCGGAGGCGCCGTCCTTCGCGGCCTGCGTCAAGAGCGCGTTGAGCATGCGGATGATCGGCGCGTCGTTGCTCGCTTCGAGCAGGTCTTCGATCGCCGGCAGCTCCTGCATCATGCGGCTCAGGTCGACCGCGCTCTCGACTTCGCCGATCACCGTGGCGGCGCTCGATTCGCTGCCGGCGTAGGCCGCGGCGATGCGGTTGCCGAGCGTCGTCGCGGCCTCGCGCTCGAGTGCGTCGACGTCGTACAGGCGCAGCACTTCGCTCAGCGCCGGCAGGCCGACACTTTCGGGCGCCCACAGCACGAGGCGCTCGCCGTCGTCTTCGAGCAGCACGTTGTGCGCGCGGGCGTAGGCGTAGGGCAGGGGGTGGCGGGCGCCCATGGCTGCTTTCAGTTCTTCGGCGCGGAGGCACCCTGCGCGGGTGCGATCGGCGGGGAGAGTGGCAGAGTCTGGAACGGCGGAATCACCGGCGATTCGTTGATCGGCACCACCACGCTCGGCTGCGGCTGGGTGTTCTGCTGCAGCGCCCGGATCGCGTCGTAGCGGTCCATCGTCAGCGCATTCGACGAATCCTGCGTGCGCACGATGATCGGCCGCAGGAACACCATCAGGTTGCTCTTGGTGCGCGAACGGGTGTCGGTCTTGAACAGGTTGCCGAGGACTGGGATGTCGCCCAGGATCGGCACCTTATTGACGCCGCCGCCATATTCGTCCTTCAGCAGGCCGCCCAGCACCATGATCTGGCCGTCGTCGATGACGACGGTGGTTTCGATCGAACTCTTGTCGGTGATCAGGCCCTGCGCCGAGCCCTTGCTCGACGGATCGACCGATGAGTTCTCCTGAAAGATCGTCATTCGCACCGTGCCGCCTTCGCCGACCTGAGGCCTGATGCGCAAGGTGAGGCCCACGTCCTTGCGCTCGATCGTCTGGAACGGGTTGGCCGAGCCGCCAGTGCTGCCGGTGTTGGTGAACGAGCCGGTGATGAAGGGCACGTTGCTGCCGACGACGATCTTGGCTTCTTCGTTATCGAGCGTGATGAGGTTGGGCGTCGACAAGATGTTGCCGTCGGTCTTGGTCTCGAGGAAGTGCGCGAGCGCCGCCAGCGTGTAGACCCCGCCGAACTGGCGCACGAGGCCGACGTTCAGGCCCGGTCCGGGAAGCACTTTGCCGCCGCCCGTCGAGAGCGCAACGATGTTGTTGGGGTCACTGGGGATGGCGTTGAAGTTCGTCCCAGCGCCGACGATGTTCTTGCCGCCGGTGCTGTTCAACGGCCCCTGCCACTGGAAGCCGAATTCCGCCGCTTTCGTCGCGTCGACCTTGATGATCATCGACTCGATGTACACCTGCGCGCGCCGCGAATCGAGCTGCTCGATGACCGCGCGCAACTGCCGGTACATCGGCTCGGGCCCGGTGATGATCAGCGAGTTGGTCGACGGATCGGCCTGCACGAAGCCGCCGGTGGACGGGCCGGTCGACGCACTCACCGGCGCGGTGGCCTGCGGCGATGCGCCGCCCGCAGTCGGCGTCGCCCCAATGCCGGCGCTCGGCGCCGAACTCACCGCCCCCCCCCCGCCACCGGAGCTGCCGCCCGGCGCGTAGGCCGCACGCAGCACCGCCGCGAGCTTCACCGCATCGGCGTTCTTCAGGTAGACCACCCAGATATTGCCGCCGGGTCCACCCGCCATCGGCTTGTCGAGCTTTTCGACCAGCGAGCGGATCGCCGCCATGCGCGCCGGGTTCGGCGCCTTCACCAGCAGCGAGTTGCTGCGCGCATCGACCAGCACCGACGCCGCGCCGGTGCCACCGAGGTTGGGCACCACACCGGGCCCTGCACCGCCCTGGGTGTCGGTCAGGCGCTGCACCAGCGTCGCAATGTCGGACGCCACCGCATGCTGCAGCGTGATCACCTCGACATCGCCCGAAGCCGGCGTGTCCATCGCAGCGATGATCTTGGCGATGCGCTGCAGGTTGTCGGCGTAGTCGGTGATGACCAGCGAGTTGTTGCCCGGGTTCGCGTTGATCGTGTTGTTGGGGCTGATCAGCGGGCGCAGCACCGGCACCAGGTTGTTGGCGTTTTCGTGGTTGAGCTTGAAGATCTGCGTGATGATCTGGTCGCCGCTGCGCGACACGCCGCCGATCGACACGGTGCCGGCCTGCAGCTTGGCGTCGGCTTCGGGCACCACCTTGTAGAGCCCGCCGACTTCGACCACCGTGAAGCCGAGGCCGCGCAGCGCCGCCAGGAAGCTCAGGTAGGCCTCGCGCGGCGTCAGCGGCTCTTCGCTGTACAGCGTGATGGTTCCCTTGACGCGCGGGTCGACCACGAACTGCTGCTTCAGGATTGCCGACATCGCGCGCGCGACACCTTCGATCTCGGCGTTGACGAAGTTCAAGGTCACCGCTTCACCGCGGAATTTGGATGCGCTCGGCGACTGGGCGTGGACCACCGGCGTGCCGGCGAGCGACAGGCACAACAGGGCCGCGATGGAGCGCGCCGCAAGGCGTCGCGGCGAGCGTCGCCGGGTCTTCACAGGCTTGCCTTCACTCATGGTCATCCGATCGAAATGACGGACCGCGCGCCGTCGCGCTTTCCGATGATATTCAAGAGGTTCGCCAGCGCCGCTTCATCGTCGGGCGATGCGGCGCGCGCCTCGCCGGTGAAGCGCATGCCCTTGACGGTCCAGACGCCGTTGCCGTTGAGCAGCAGCGCGCCGCCGGTGGTGGCGAGGGTGAGCTGCGGCGCACCGGCGTTCGACGCGTCGCCGGCGAGCGTCATGCGGTAGCTGCCCAGCGTGTCGAGGGTCGACAGGCGCGACGACACGCCCAAAAGCTCGATGTCGGCGCGGCCTTCGACGCGCAGCCGGCCCTGCACCGATTCGATGCTGATGCCCTTCGATTCGAGGCGCACCGCACCGCCGAGCTGCAGCGTGTTGAACGGCGTTCCGAGCCCGCCCAGCCAGGCGCTCGGCCACTGGCCGACCCAGTTGGCCGGCGGGACCAGCGTGTAGGTCGTGCGGCCGAAGCCCGGGCGGATCTGCAGCGCCACCGTGCCGTTCAGGCAACAGGCCTGGCGCGCCCGCAGCTCGAAGGCCAGGCCCTTCATCCCCATCGTCCACTCGATGCGGCCGGGCAAGGCACTCGCGTCGTGGCTGTCGGGCCCGCCGGTCAGCACCGGCACCGCACTGCCCGACCAGACGCTGCCGCGCGCATCGGTCAGCAGCAGGCGCTGGTTGGTGGCCGATGCGACGCTGCTCGCGAGCCACGCCGCCGGCGCAAACGCCACCAGCCCGATCAATACGCCGACCACCGCGCCGGCGATGCCCCAGCGCATCGCCGCGCCGCGCGACTTGTCCCATGCCAGCTCGGCGAAGGTCGATTCGCCCCAGCCGGTGGCGGCCACCGTGTTGGCCCAGATGCGGCGAGTGCTCTTGCGACGCAAAGCCTTGGGGATCATGAGCCGGCTCCGAGTGTGACGATCACGTTGCCGGCGTAGCCCTGCGGGTTGCGCAGCAGCTGCACGTCGACGGCGCGGGCATGCGCCGCGCTGCGCGCTTCGGTCAGCCATGAACGCAGCGCCTGGCCCGACACGCCGGTCAACGTGAGCGTCGCGCGATCACCCTGGATGACGATGCGCGCGGCGTCGCCCAGCCGTTCGGTGGCGGCCTTCAACGCGGTCGCGGCCTGGCCCGGCGAGATCTGCACCGGGTTGCGCAGTGTCTTGGCCTCGGCCGCCATGCGCTGCATCTGCTGGTATTGCGCGTCGAGCCGGTCGAGCTGGGCCGGTGCCTCGCTCACATTGCGCAAGGCCGGCCCGACCGCGATCAGCCAGACGATGGCGCCGCCCACCACCAGCAGCGCCGTGCCGAGCAGCAGCCGTTCGCGCGGCGCGCGCGAGCGCCAGTATTCGCTCAACTGGGAGCGCGCGCCGGCCAGCGGCTTGGGCAACTCGAGGCTGCGTGCGTTCATTGAATGGCCCCGTCGGCGGCGCGTGTCAGCAGCAGTTTGCCGTCGCCGGCGGGCGCCACCTGCCAGCCGGACGGGCGCAGCCGGGCGCGGAATTCTTCGATCTGCGGCTGGCTCCAGTTGGCGGCGGCCAGGCTCAGCTTGCCGGGCTCGTAGCGCAGGCTGTCCACCGGCGGCTGGTCGGCCGGCCAGGCGCCGGCCGCGGCTTGCAGCATCGGCTCGAAATCGGTGTCGTTGGGCTTGCCGGACAGGACCCGCAGCGCCTGCACTTCGCGCTGCATCTGCAGCGGCGCGTCGAGCACCGCGCGCACCTGCGGGAAGGTCGCCTGCACCAGGGCCACCATCGCCTGGCGCTTGGCGTTGATCGCGGCGTTCTGGTGCCAGGCCCACAGGTTGATGCCGACGATCTGCGCCACGATCAGTGCGAGCGCGCCGATGCGCACCGGGCGCCAGGCCGGGCTCAGCATCTTGCGCACCCCATCGCGCAGCGCGCGGATGCCGCGGCTGCGCCGCGCCAGGTCGAACTGGCGCAGGTTCCACAGCGTGCGCGTGGCCTGCAGCAGGCGCTGCGCCGGCGGCATCACGTTGACGGTGGTGCCGAGCCATTGTTCGGCGGCGGCGGCGGCGCCGGGGGTGGCGCTCCAGCGCGTGCCGGGCGGCGCCGGCAGCGCGACCACGGCGCGCGCCAGCCCGCCGTGCAGGCGCAGCGTGGCGACCCCGTCGGGGTGCGACCAGGTCAGCGTGACGCCGCGCGCCGAGCCGTTGTCGGACTCGTCGGTTTCGGCGAAGTGGCCGCTCGGCAGGTCGTCGGGCCAGGCTGCCGGAACGACTCGCTCGACGAACACGCCGGCCTGTTCGAGGGTCGCCAGTTGCGAGCGCAGCCAGGGCCGGTTCATCGCCGCGACCCAGCTCGGCTGGCCGGCACCGGCGTCGGGCTCGATCGCGAAGTGGGTGGTGTCGGCGTCGTCGAGCACGGCCTCTTCGAGCACGCCGGTCAGGGCCGCGCGCAGGCGTGCCGCGGGCGCCTTCGGCAGCGTGATGTGGTGCCAGCTGACGTCGGTATCGGCCAGCACGGCGATCACGTTGTCGGACTTGGGCAGCAATGCGGCGGCGCATTGCCCCTGCGCCTGCGGAACGACCCCGTCCGGGCTCAGCACATAGGAGAACTCGACCGCGGCACGCGAGCTGTCGGTCTCGGCGCGGCCCGAAGCTTGGGCGCGCAGGCGCTGGCGCGACGGAATCTGGATGACAAGAAGCGACATAGGTGGGGGCTTGCCGGGGGCCTCAGGCTACCGCGATTGTAGGGGCCGGGCAACTACAATCCTTAACAAATCAAAGACTTACGGCCCGTTGTTGTAGCGTGATCGCAGCATTGTTAGTGGCCACTCGGACGCGCCCGAGTCAGCCCGCGAAACCGCGGCTGCTTTCGCGCTCGCGCGACAGCGGGATCACGTCGATGCCCTTCCGCACGACCAGCGAGCTTTCCTCGAGCACCCGGTCGTCGATGCGCAAGCGGCCGCGAACCTCGAAGTAGTTGGAGGACGTGCCCAAGCGGTTGGGGGGGAGCTTCTCCGCGGCTTCCTTGACGCTCGCCGGGACCAGAGCCAGCGCGTCTTTCGGGTCGCGGAAGTAGGTGCGCTGGCGCGCCTGGACCAGCCGCTCGGCCGAACCGAGGTCCAGCCCTGGCAGCACCGCCGCAAGCACTTCGCGCGGCGCGGTGTTGAGGTTGATCGAGGTCGGCTCCGGCAGCAGCACCACGTAGCTGGACATCCGTTGCACCGAGTCCGCGTCGACCCCGAGCCAGGCGAGCTGGGCCAGCGTTTGCGGCATCAAGGGTGCATTCGAGCCGGCGCCGGCCGAGCCGGGCGGCGCGAGCGCGTCCTTGAAGCCGTTGGCGATGCGGTCGGCGAGCTCGGCGGTGATGCCGGTCGACTCGAACAAGCGCCGCAGCGCGGCCACTTCGTCGGGGATGGGCTTGGCGCCGTTCTGTTCGACCAGGTTGCGCAGGTTGTAGCGCGACTGCATGTCGACGATGCTGCCCGACAGAAAGGCCTCGGGCGCGTCGTCGGTGTTGTCCTTGTCGGCCGCCAGAAAGGTCGACAGGCGCGCTTCGGCGAGCGGCACCGCCCACGGTTCGCCGAGGTGATCGGCGCCGCCGTTGCGCGCGTCTTCGCGCAGGATCAGGCGTGCCCAATCGAGCGCGCCCGAGAGGATCCACGCCGCCTGGGTGCGCGCGCGCTCGGCCGCTTCGACCTGGGTCGCGCGCCACTGCTGCCAGACCATCGATGCGGCCAGCGTCGCGACCAGCGTGACGATGATCATCGCGGTCAACAGCGCCGCGCCGCGTTGCGTGCGATGGCTGCTCATGGCTGCTGCGGGCCGAGCGCGACGTCGCGGGTCAGCGCGCCGTTCATGCCGCTGCCTTCGGCGAATTCGAGCACCAGGCGCACGCCGGTCGGCAGCGCTTCGGGAGCGGGGGCGGGGGCGCCGGGCGGCACCGAAGGCGCTGGCGGTGCCCGGTCGCCGCTCGACTGACAATTGCTCCAGGCATTGCCGCGGAAACAATAGACCTGCCACTGCGCCAGGCCGACGAGTGCGCGCAGCTGGCCGGGCTCGTTGCCCTGGAACTGCTGGGTCGAGAACCAGCTCTCTTGCAGCTGGTTGCTGGTGGCGACCGCCGGGCCGGCCCAGCGCATCCAGGCGGCACTGCCGGGCGCCCCGTCGGCCCCCGGCCGGCGCGACCACGCCACCACCTGCAGCCCACGCTCGGCACGGCGTGTCATGCGCAGCGTGGCGCCGTCGAAGGTGATGCCCGGCACGGCGCTGGTCTGCTGCACGGCAGCGAGGTCCTGCTCCCACTGGCCGATCAGCGTGTTCAGGCGCAGGGTCTGTTCGAGCCGGGTCTGGCTGGCGTCGCGCGTTCGCACGATGCCGTCGACACCTTTCCAGGCCATGCCGGCGAGCACCGCCATGATCGCCAGCGCGACCAGCACCTCGATCAGCGTGAAGCCGCGCTGTTTCAAGCCGCGCTGTTTCATCATCCCGACCTCGGCAGCACGGTCGACAGCGTCAGCACCGGCTGGCCCGACTCGTTGCTCATGATCGCGTCGACGCGCCGGAAGTTCGGGTTCGGGGTCGGCCGGATCACCAGCTTGCCGCGGTAGCTGCGGCCGAGCTGGTCGCAGGCGAACTCGCTGTCGCCGACGCTCAAGGCCTGGTGCGCCAGCTTCAGGCCGGTCAGCATGTTGTCGGCGCACCATTGGGCCTCGCTGACCTGCGCCAGCCGTTCGGCATTGTTCGACAGCGCACCGGCCGCCTTGATGCCGGCGCCGAGCGTGATCGCGACGATGGCCAGCGCCACCAGCACCTCGATCAGCGTGAAGCCCCGGGCGCGGCGCGGCATCGTGTGTCTCATTCGTTGATCACCGCGAACGGGCCGAGGCCGTCGGTCGCCAGCACCAGGCGCCGCTCGGCCAGGCTCAGCACGATGCGCTGCGCGCCGATCAGCGGCTCGGGCCCGAGCACGACGGCACGCGCGCCGACCACGCTGGCACTGACGCCGGATGTGAGCCAGTTCTGCGGCAGCTTTTCGGACGGCGGCAGGCCGACGAAGCGGAAGTCCTGCTCGTCATTTGCGCCGCGCGGTTCCCAGCGCACCGCGAGGCCCGATGCACGCGCTTCGGCGCGCGCCGATTCGAGCAGCGCGGTGAGGCGCGCGCCTTCCTGCTCGAGCCGGGTCGCCGAGGGGTCGGGCAGTGCGACGCTCACCAAGCCGGCGACCATCGCGATCAACGCGACGACGACCATCAATTCGATCAGCGTGAAACCGCGACTTCGGGACTTCACGATGGCGGCTTCGTCTATTGCCAGGAACCGATGTCGGCATCCAGCCCCTGGCCGCCGACCGCGCCGTCGGCACCCAGGCTGTAGACGTCGATCTCGCCTTTGACACCCGGGTTGGCGTACTGGTACGGGTGGCCCCAGGGATCGTTCGGCAGTTTGTCGACGTAAGGCCGCCAGTTCGGCGGAATCGCACCGACCGAGGGCTTGGCGCTCAGCGCCTGCAGGCCTTGCTCGGCGCTAGGGTAGCGCTGGTTGTCGAGCTTGTAGAGCTTGAGCTGCTGCATCAGGTTGTTGATGTCGCTGTGTGCGGCGGTCACCTTGCTTTCGGCCAGGCGTTCGATGACGTTCGGAACGATCAGCGCGGACAGCACCCCGATGATGAGCACCACCACCATCAGTTCGATCAGGGTGAAGCCGCGCTCGCGGGCCGGCTGCGGGTGAGAGGTTCGCTTCATGGGGCAGTCCTGGTGGTGTCGGCCACCGCAGTGAATCTCTTGAATGATAATCGCCGCATGCCGGCACGACTGTCCGCTTTCGTCATCTGGGCCCTGGTGGCCGCCAGCGCCATGTTCTGGGGCCTGCGCCTGGCTGCGCGCTCGCCGCAGGCGCCGGCCCACACGGTGTCGGTCGGCGACGCCACGTCGGTCAGCACCGACCTGACGCGCCTGCTCGGTGCGCCGCCGGTTGTGCCGGTGCTCGGCGTCGTGGCGCCCGAAATGGCGTCGCGCTTTCGCCTCACCGGCGTGATGGCCGGCAAGCCGCCGGGCACCCAGGGTGTGGCGCTGATCGCAGTCGACGGCAAGCTGCCCCGCGCATTCCATGTCGGCGCGCCGGTCGATGGCGACATCGTGCTGCAGTCGGTGAGCCTGCGCACCGCGGCCCTCGGCCCGGCCCGGGGGACGCCGGCGGTGGTGCTGGAGCTTCCGCCGCTCGCGCCCGCGGCGACCGGAACGCTGCCGCCGGTGATCCCTCAGCCGACGATCGCGCAGCCGACGATCGCGCCTGAACCGGTCGCGCGTCCGGTGCTGCCCGCGGCCCCGGTGCGCCGCGGCATGCAGACGCCCACTCCGCAAGAGACCGGCCAACCCGCGTCGATGAAGTGAGCGTCGCGCCGCTGCGCGGCGTGGCTCAGAAGCCGCTCGTCGTGGGG
>Ga0209515_10002835_pt1 | contig 25703 bp, 24 predicted proteins | sample Subgroupgradi54m_FD_187454 | JGI IMG/M metagenome (GOLD analysis project Ga0209515, IMG submission 187454) | Subsurface groundwater microbial communities from S. Glens Falls, New York, USA - GMW60B uncontaminated upgradient, 5.4 m (SPAdes)... ... | reverse complement strand
TGCTGGGCACTGAATCCGGTGGAGCTCCAACGCTTCCTTCAACCCGGGAGACATGATGATGGCCCTCTTGGAACGTTTGGATTTGGGGGAGGTGAAGCGCCAAAGATCTGATCCGCCTTGACCGAGCTCTTCCGCCTCCCGCTTCAGATACCAGAAAATACTGCGCCGGACGTAAATCCGGTTGGCATTCCAGTCGATGTCTCCCCACTGCAACGCCAGAATTTCTCCCATTCGCATTCCCGTGAGAGCGGCCGTCAGGAAGAACGTTCGATACGGCTCATCTGCATGTTTCAGTAAGAGGCGGACCTCCTCTGGTTTCAAGTAATCCATCTCAATCGACTCGACTCTGGCGTGTTTGATGTCCTCGGCGGGGTTCGCCCGCAAGTACCCCCACTGCCTGGCGTGCTTTAAGATCTGCTTCAACAGAACCAGCGTCTTGTTAATGGTCGAGGGAGAATTCGGCTTCTCCCGGAGTGATTTCGCCATGTATGCCTGCACCTGGTCCGGCGTGATGTCCGTCAGCCGTTGTGAACCGAAAACGGGTGCGAGATGATACCTCACCATGCCTCGATACGACCGACAGGTGGTCGGTTTAACGCTCGATGGAGGATAATCTTTCAGCCACTTCTGGGAGAACTCTTCGAAAGTGATCTGTTGAACCGATCGAAACGTGCCGGAGTGAAGCTGAGCCATCACGTCGGCCAGTCGGCGTTCGGCGACCTTCTTGTTCCGGCCGATCGCTTCCCACTTCTGCTTCTTCCCAACTCGATAGGCGATGTAATAGCCGGCCCGCGGATGTGAACACGCCCCGGCTGCGCTGTTTCCACATTTCCGGCACCGCCAGATGATGCTGCCCTGCGCCATGTCTAATCCCTCCTTCCGAGGAGAGGGAGCCAGAAACAGCGGGGTTTATCAAGCAGAAAACGCACTGCCAATCCCGAGCTACCCATCTGACCTCTGCTTCCGGAAGAACGCCAGCACTTCCGCCGGATCGAACCGGACGTACTTCCCGATTCGGATGCAGGGGATCGTTCCTAACCGGGTTCGCTCATACAGCCAAGAAACCGGCACCCCAAGGAGCCGCGCTATCTCTCGGACATCCACCAACTTTTCAACAGCAGTTTCTGGTTTTTCCATCGAAATTGCAGACCTCAACTACAGTTTCTGAAGCGTAACAGTTCACAATCTGAAGCGATCCGCCCAGTCCAAAGGGAGCTGACACTTCAGAAACTGAACCGTCGTGAGCATGACCGTCGTCGGAGCGACACTTCAGATTCTGAATCCTTTTTAGATTCTCCATGCCTCTACGCCTTTCGCTTTATCCTGGAAGATTTGAAAAAGGTCCTGTCAGTTTGTAAGTGCAGTAATAGCGGTGAAGACCGCCGAGCTTCGTCTTTTCGATCCAGCCTTTCGTCTCTAATCCTTTGAAGGCCTTCGAAATTGTTGCGGGAGCCATCATGCCCTTCAGCGAGACGTAACTGAGACAAAGCTTCTCGGCATTGTGCCCTCGGAAGTCTGCCTTCAGGTGGATCCACAAGACCCGTTCGCTGTTGGAAAGCGCCTTCCACTCCGGGCTGCGCAATATCGCCTTCTGAACCATGACGAACGGTGGGCAGTTCGGTCTTTGCCGTCTAGGCCACGACATCCGAATCGATACTCCACGTCATCGCCACATTTTCCAAAGTTCGGTCACCATTTGTACTCAACGGGATTTCTCCATCAGTCGTTGGAACTCCGCCACAATGGCTTTACGGATGGTCTCTCCGGCTTGAGGATTGATCGGATGAACGACGTTGATCGTCTTGCCGTTGGGAAGAGTCTTGGCCGGGTACACCAGACGGAAATCGCTCCCACCAGGCCTCGTGTGAATGGCAATGTCGCCCACGAAAAGCTGCCCATTGAGAACACATGAAGCAAAGGCCAGCAATCCACCGGCGGGCTTCACCGGCATGATTTGAATCTCAGAGACGACCAATGGTTGTTGATCCATGGTCCGGAGTTTAACAATGACGAAGGAGAAATAACAGACTTGCAGGTAGGAATTAAACAGCTAAAAAAGACGCCTTCTTCCGAGTGAAAAGGGCGTCTTTAAAAGCGGGTTTATCGCGCAGGAAAAGACGGGTTTTTCTGGCGGGTCCGGTAGCGTTGGTTCCGGGCCGCCTTGCCGCAATCTCTGTTCTCCTGTTTTAACGTGCAATAGCGTTTGCTGCTTCGGAACATCATCAGCAATCCGCAGTGGTGACACTGCCCCGCGATCCGGCGTTGGCAGAGTTCTTGAGCGAGAGAGGCCCAAAATTCATAGAGAAAATCATGGATGTGGGTGGGATTCCTTTTGAGGCGGATCTTCATTTCATTGAGCGCTTGGAGATCACCCAAGTCGACTGTTTTTCCACCGACCACCCGCTGAGTAAGAGTGTTGAAATCCTGAAGAATCTGAAGATACTCGGCAGTGTCCATCACCTTCGAATTCAGATGCTGGTGTGCATTTCCGAGGATGTCCGAAAAGTATTCCTTCATACACTCGGGAACGGACTCTGGTTTCTCCCCTCCCTTCGGACTCAAAAAACGATCCGGAAGGAGCAGGTGATGATACGGCATTTCTTCCCACCGGCACAGGCGGATGGCCACACAGACGTGCGGTTTATCCTCCCATCCCTCCGGGTGGTAACGGTCAAGCCGCCTTTGGATTTCTGACCAGTCGAACTGACCCGCGAAACGGACCCACTCGTTGTACTCGGTAACCGACTCCGGTGGAGGTGCGAGCGATTTGTATGCTTTCGTTGATTTCCCGAAGGGTGGGTTCCTGGCAAAGATTGGAGATCCTGTTTTCTGACTGATGCAAAGATAGAAATACGTCGGGCCCAATAGACTGATGCCCCCTCCAGGATGGAGAGTAATACCTTGCGGCAATTCGTAAGCAGCTGGAACCGGGCGGATCCAAGCCACTTTGTTCCCTGGCCCCTTCGTCCTTATCCACTCGAAAGGATTTTTTTCGGACGTTTCTACTCGTACTTTTTTCTGTTTTTCTTTCGCCACTTCTTCACCACGTTTTCACCAATTTTTTAATGTCGTAGCCTATTTCTCCGTAGAATGTTCCTGGCTTTGCAGCCAGTCTTTGACTACCATCATGGCTTCGCAATCTTCACGGTTATAAGTGAGGATTTTCTGCAGCAACTCCTTGTTCGCTGGATTTTCTCGATAGTCGGCGTACCATGCTATCGAATTCGCACCTGAGGCATCTTCTGAACTCCAACGAAATCCCAGGTATTTTGCTATCGGCTTAATCCCGTAGGAGGAAAGGGGCCAGTCGGAACTCTTTTTAACAATCTGGTAAAGGTCGACCCGCAACCGGCCAAACTTCTCCACGGTCTCAGCAGGCAAGCCGTATTTCTCCTGTAGGCGGTCCATCTTCCCCTTCTCGTAACTTCCGTAGTGATAAATGACGTCCTCCTCGCCGAGACTCTCCACGTAGCTCCAAAGCTCTCGGGCCGCCCTTTGCTCCTCTTCCGGCCCGTTGGCGAGGAAATACTGGAAAGCGCCTTTCTGGGCCCCCTCCCTCTTGATAAAACCGTGGAGGTAAACGTGGTCGGACGAAGGATCATCCTCGATGTCGTAAAAAATCTCTCTACGAGCCTGTCGGAACTTCGGCATGGCAAAGACCAACGGCTTCCCCGACAGCCACACCTGAGCCCTCCTCTTCCATTGGATGAGGGTCGTCTCGCCGGCCCCCTTTATCTTATTCGGAGGAAGCAGAAATTCCGAGACGTTGATCCTGCTGAGGTCCTCCATGGTGGTTATCCCGCGCTCCCTGAGCTGGTATTTCTGTTTGTTCAGGTGCGACAGGAGGCTGAGATCTTGCCTGTCTTCCGCCCATTTCAAGCAGGGCTTCTGCCAGACGCACTCCTTGCACACCGATCCAATGATGGGCTCCGGTTCGTCCTTTTGATAGACGATTGCATGGATTGCCGCTTTAGTTTCCTCGTATGCGTCGCTGTAGTCGCCGACCTCAAAAACCGTGACCTGCCCCTCGGCATCGATGATCTTGCCGACGTGAGGCCGCCTCCCCTGGATCTTCTCCAGCAGCTCGGCGTAAAGTAGGACCTGGTTCGTGTAATGCTCCTTGATGTCCTCCGCCTCGGCGCTTTTAGTGGCCCTTCCGGATTTTATATCGCAGGGAATGTAGTAGTAGTCCCCGAAACCCGACTTCCCATCCACCCGTTCCAGAAGGTCCGGCCGCCCGATAATGTCTTGGTGAATCAGTACCCCCTGATAAATCAGGGGCGCGCTATTCTTCATTAAGCTTAATGTCTTATCAAACGTTTCCGCGCTCGCCTTACCCTCGACAATATCAATCGGCTGCTGCTCGCGCATCGCATCAACAATCCGACGCTCAACCTGGATCCCTTGTTCCCAAAGCAACTCGAGGAAATCGGAATGCTCCCCCTTTTCATCCGGGTTGCCGTAAAGATCCAGGTAAACCCGACGATGGCACTTGGAGTAGTTGTAGAAGGAAGATGCGCTGATCTTATACTGACTCACTGGCAACGACAAAGTCATCCCTCTCTTATTTCTAAAATCTTAGACCGGTCAGGCTGTAGACAATTGGTTCGCGGTTCAGAAAAGTGTCCCCCGCGTACCCGGTACCGTCATCCCCTCACACTTTGATACCATTTCCACTGTGTCAGAGTCACCAGCTTAACCCAACACTTGCGGAAATGGCGCCTCCCAGCTACTCGAGACACCTCTGCGAACCATTAGTTTGAAAAACGGTGAAGCAGTACATGGCTTTGAAAACTGATCCTGATCGTTCCGAAGTGGCCTCGTTCATACCGATCAGGGTTGTAGTATGTGCCATCCAAATTATGCCTGTCCTGAACGTAAACCAGCCGGGCTGATCCGTAATGCACATTCATAGTCTCATCAGCTATTTCATTGGGGTCGTTCTGATACTCGTAGTGAAGCGCAAGTTGACCGTTCCTTTCTCGGACAAAACTGGCAAGCAAACTGGTAGAACTCGACTTCTCGAAATACATATCTACTCGGATCGCAGAAAAGGTCTGTGTGATTTCGAGTACCGCTGGCACCTCCTTCTTCCCGTCAAAGGATGAAATCAGCGTTCCCCTCCATCTGCCAGACAAATCAGGCCCATCTACAATTCCAAGCATCCTGAGTAACGGCCACTTCCACACGAAATTATCGAACAGGGAATAGAGAAAGCCATACGCTCCAATTACACCAAAGGTATCAACGAAGATCAGGTAGTCGGGGTGGATGAACTGCCGACATATCCAGTTGGTAATGAAGACAAGGGGTATGCTCAAAGCTGGTAGGATGAGGCCAAAAACAAGGATATGCTGCGGCTTCGAGAAACTGATACTCATGTGTACCCTGCATAATTCCATGCTTGTTGAAGAAAAATGCGGCCCTGGTCAGGTGTACGTCGGGTCTGACCCTTGAACAACCATAGTAAATCTGAGACCTCGGCATAGTTCGGTGCGACTTCGGGATTGCCGAGATCGTTCCACAGTTTGACGATCACCTCCCTCGTCATTTCGGTGTACGTTCTCTGCTGGAAGTTGCTATTGGGGACATTCCAGACCAAACACTCAAGGAAGAAGGAGGGCATGGCATCTTGGGTAATTGAGCTTTGTTCGATCAGGTCGTTTCGGATGTTCTTCAGAATCCGAACAACCGCTTTATATGCCCGACCTGCCACATCATTTTTTGTGACACCGTTGGTGTAATGCTGTTCTGGAAAGCTGACCACGCGGACGCCCGCCTCCGTGTCGAAGGCAATGCCTTCTGCTTCAATCACCCCCAAAGCCCTGAACCGCTTGTGCGCGAAACAGGGCACTACATCAGCGCTGATTCCCTGCGAACCTCCTCCAACATTGATGCATTTGTTCGAGGAACGTATGGCCTGGGAACCAAACTCGCGTATCAGGGATGCCTGGATTTCTTGTTTGAACTGGGAGCAGGTGTAATCGGATCGTGTCACACCGGCCCAATATCTTACCTTGTCATTCTCCGACAGGTTGGCGATGTCCTCAAAGTAAAAACCGTTGTGGCGAACGATAACGTCAACATCGCTGTCCTGGCGAACATTTGTTCTGTTCTTGTATGAACCTTGAGTATCTATGAACACCTCGTTGCCAAATCGAGCACGGACGGCCCTGGTAATCCTGCTCACGATGGCCTGGCACCGTCCCTCCTCCGTTTCGCTCGGTGGTCTGGCCCATCGAGAAAGTTGATCTTCAGAAACGTTCATCGTTGCTATGGGCATGTGCCTGAGAAAGTAGCGGAGAGCAGACTGTCAAACAAGCTGTCAAGACACTGGTGGCTTGAGTACTGCGCTTCTCGTAATGTGGCAACCTCCCTCACACGGTCAGCAAACTGGCGCTGCAATCCTGGGGGAGGTATAGGGAGCTTCAGCTTGTTCAGGATGCCGAGGTTGATGTTTTTCTGAGCAGCTTGGGGCGCTGCTTCTTCAAGACGTTGTTGCATCGTCACCAGCCAGCTACGAACGTATTCGGCGGTCGCTCCTTCGGAGGGCACGAAACCCACAACGCTGTCTGGGAAACAAGCATCGAACGTCAGAATGGCCGTCTTGGCGATATTGGCGGCGATGGTAATGCACAGCGTTCCTGCTGACCACAGTTTGCTTTGGGCCAGTCCAGCGTCTGAGTAGGTCTGGGTATGCGAGTGAATAAAACCATCTGAGTTTGCGATGTCACCTGTCTGAATGAAGGGATAGGGGCCACCATAAAGGTGACTGGCGTCGCGTGGACGATGCCGTGAACGACCTCGATCAAGCGTTCCGATTTCTGACAGTCGTTTCATTTTCCAACCTTTCGGATTGGTTGCGGGGTCGCCGAACATCTCAAAAAAGATGGCCTGGGTGAGTTGGCTGGTTCGTTCCTCGGCTTTGGCGCGCAGCTTCCGCAACTCGTCCGCCCCGTCCAGCAATTTCGCTATCCGTTCCTGCACCGCCAGTGGTGCGAGGGGAACGTGAACATTGCGAACGAAATCCTGTGCGATGCCGCCGATTGTCGCACCGTGAAGATTCGAGAGAATCTGCTGCTGACCTACCGGCCCGAAAAGAAAATAGCCAACGAACTCTGGTAAGACCTTGGACGTGTCCGTTCTTAGAAGAAAAATGTGCTCGTTAATCGCAGCCTCGCGGAACGGGAAGTCGTCGCGAACGGTAGCGGTCTTACCGGTCGTTGCACCGTCCTTCACGATGAGGATGTCGCCACGCTGAATGCGCCCGCGCTTCATCCTTGCGTAGAAATCGCGTGTGACATGCTTTGGAGTATCCCACGCAAAACCGCCTTCTCGGTTGATGTGTTCGCCACCGAGACTGGGGATGCCGTCTGGAAGTTCGACAACCCCACCCTTTGGTCGCGAGCCGTTTTCCAGCGTCATGAGTAATTCGCCCAGTGGTTTTGTCGGCCAGCGGCTCATTTCTTGGCCTCAAACCTTTCAAGCAGCACGTTCCCGTGCTTGATGATTTCGTTTTCGAGTTTGAGCACATCACCAAGAATCTTCGCTGGCGAGTCGTGGTTGACCACTTCCGTTGTCACCGACTTGTAGAGGCCCGACGCGAGGCTCCAGTCGTTCTCTCGAATCTTCTCGAGCGGCACGCGGTAGCTATTCGGGCCTTCGTCTCGGTTCGACCATTTGGCCAGCACGTCGGGAATGTCGTTGGCTTCAATGGAGGTTCGCTTGTCGTCAAGACTGAAGCCGTCGGCCGTTAAGTCGTAGAACCAGATGTTTTCCGCCGGTTTACCGTTTTTAAAAATCAACGCGGCAGTGCCTACACCGGAGTAGGGCCTGAAGACACCGCTGGGCAAGTTAATGATGGCTTGCAAGCTATGCTCGGTTAGAAGCAGTTTGCGCAAGTTCGTCTCCGCCTTGTTAGGGCCGGAGAGCACACCATTGGGCACAATGACGCCCGCCCGCCCATTGGGCGTGAGGTGATCAATGAACCATTTCAGGAACAGCAGCTCCGTTGCTCTCGTATTCAACCCAGTGTTTAAATCTTCGAGAATTGACTCTGCTTGCACTGCACCTGCGAATGGCGGGTTTGCCAGAATCACATCGAACTTCTGGCCCGGGTACGAGCCGCCCAGAGACGTCGTGAGGCTATTGTAGAGCCGGACGTCGGCCCTTTCGAGCTTGTGGAGATATAAGTTCATGATTGCCAGCTTGACCATGTTGGCGTCGTTATCGAAACCCGTGAAAGCCGACTCCTCAAGAAATCGCCACTGTGCGGGCTTGAGCAAATTACCTATCGGCTGCCCCTTCGCGAGGTCAGCCTTGGAAGTATTTAATCGGAGGATGTGGTTGAACGCAGCAATCAGGAATCCGGCCGTCCCACAAGCCGGGTCGCAGATTCGCTCCACAGGATTCGGATCAACCAGTTGTACAATCATCTCGATGATGTGCCGTGGCGTGCGGAATTGGCCGTTGGTGCCAGCTGTTGTCAGTTTGCTGAGCAGATACTCGTACATATCGCCCTTGAGATCCATGCCGTTGTGCATCTCAAGGTCAACCTGGTTCACTCCCTGCACGACGGCCCGCAGCGTTGGCCGGTCGTATATCTTCAGGGTCGAGCGGTTAAACAACTCCCGCCCGGTCGCCGTCAGGCCTGGCAGCTCATGAAGCTTCTCAATTGCATCACGAAGGGCGTTGAATAGCTCATCGCCGGTCAATGTCACAAAATTGCCCCAACCGTAACGGGCCCATTCACCACTGAACAGGCGCTTGTGTTTCTTGGAGAGACTCGCCGCCATTTCATCGCGCTCCCAGAGCATCCGCATGAAGAAGAGATAGGAGATCTGCTCGATGGAATCCATCGGGTTGTTGACGCCGCCCGCATACAGGATGTCCATCAACTGATCCACCTTTTGACGTAATCCTGAGGATTGAAATATCGCAGGTGGGATTTTCTTTGACGTGGCGGCTGCCTGGCTCATGTTGGTTCCTCCATCGCGAGTTGTGCCTGGCGCACAAGGGATGAGGTCTTGAGGCTCTCAAACGCCTCGTCGCGGTGCTCGAACCGTGTCAGCGCCGATAGACCGCCAAGCTGATTGAATTGCGTACGGGAGAATACGGTGGGGTAATCGCCATCCAGGAAAGCGTTAAGGGCCGGCCGATCCTCAGTAATGAGGTGCGCCGTTGAGGCTAGCCATTGCTGGTCACTGTATCGGAGATTGTAGCGGGAAGCGATTGAGCCGACCGTATCAGCCACCAACTCCTCCTTCGCGGGTAGCCGACGTACACCCAGGGCGTTATAGACAAACGCCGAGGTTGGCGCTGGAAGACCGTAGGCCTTTACCAGTTTGTCGGAGGAATAGTACATCTCCGGGCGATGGAAGAAGCGCTCTTGAAGAATCATCTCGACCCCATCATCATCTTCCTCATCGACAGCCTGCTTAAACGGCTGATCACGCTTCGCAAAAGCGCTGACGTCCCGCTCAAAGGAACCTCGGAACGTCAACACATCGACCTTCTCACCATTCGGTCCCACGACGTGGACCTCCCTTGACACGATGACATCGCGCCCTTTCCACGTTGGAATTTCCTGCGGCTCAGGAGGAAAAGGCCCTGGGCAGGTCGTTCCACCCGGTCCCTCAGTTCGTCCACCCGGCGGCTGTGGCTCAGGACTCAGACCTCCTGGTGGCTGTGGCAGCGCGAGCGGCATTGTATAATCGTACTTGTCTTCGAAGTACTCGGATACTCCACAGAAGTCGAGCAAGAAGAAGTGTTTTTTCTCGTACTCCGTGTTCCCGATATGGAAGGTGAACAATCGTGTGCCACGTCCCTTGATCTGGACATACTCTGTCGGCGAAAAGATGGGCCGCATCAGTACGACGTTAAGCAGATCCATGCAGTTGTAGCCTGTTGAGAGCATGTCGACTGACACCGCCACCCGCTGCTTGAGTTTCCCGTCACGGAAGCTCTTGGACAAATCCGAGGCCTCTGGGATGCGAGAGGTGATAGTGACGGCTAGCTCGGGATGCATATGGTTGAGGATCTTGGTAAGTTCGGTCGCGTGATGCTGGTTGACAGCGAAGATGATCGTCTTGCCAATCTGGCCGGTTGGGTCCTTCTGGGCATGCTGGAGAAACGCCTCGCACATGATCCGGTTGCGCTCCGGCACGAAGACTCGCCGCTCGAGATCGTGAACCTTGTAATTCTCCTCGCGTTCGTCAATCGTCACCGCCCACCCCTTCTCCTCGAGCGCCTGGGTTGTGATGTCCGAGCGGATGTCAAAGATCTTCGGCATGCACAAGAACGGTCCCTCCGGATCCTGGACCGCCTCTGCGATGTCGTAGCGGAAGGTTGGCTCCCCAGGTTCACAGCCGAAGTAGTGATAGGTGTCCCGGAGCTCACGGGCTTCAAGGGCCTTGGGGTTACTGGCGCTGAGTTTAAGGATGTCGACGTTCTTGAGATACGCCTTGGGTGTCGCGGTGAGACCGATACGGGTCGCCTGGAAGAACTGGACACACTCCCGAGCGTCTCCATAGATTGACCGATGGGCTTCGTCATTGATGACGAGGTCAAAATGGAATGGCGTAAACTCCGTCCGATAGCGCCTGTCAACCATGAGGGACTGGACAGTGGCGATCACCACTGAGGAACCGAGCAGTTCCCCGGGGCGCCGACGAGCCGTCTTGTAGATCACTGGCTTATACTCGCGCAGGAGCACCTCGAATTCCTCAATCGTCTGTCTGGCGAGCTCAATGCGGTCCACGATGAAGAGCACGCGCTCGGCGTTCCGGGTGGTGAGGAAGCGCCGGATCATAGCCGCGCACTGGAGGGTCTTCCCTGTGCCGGTTGCCATCTCGAGCAGAAACTTCCGCTTGCCCAACTGATCGAACTGGTGCGCCACCACATCCAGAGCCCGAAGTTGGTAGCCGCGGAGCTTACGATTGGGGTTATACGATGTGAGATAGTCCAGGCTAACGGGCTCAGTCAACAGCGGCCGGGGTGGCTGGAGGTTCTTGAGTCTTAGGCGCTCAAGGTCCTGCGGCGATGGGAGTCGCTCAATTCTGTAGGCATCCTGCTGGTCTCGGCGCTGATAGTTCCAGAACCAGTGAGCCCGTCCATTGGAAAGGATCACAAGCGGTGCCCGGAGGTTTTCAGCGTAGCCGCGCGCCTGCTCCTTCGCATCGTAGGGATCAGCATCCTCCCGTTTGGCCTCGAGGACGCATAAGGGACCATGTGGACCACTGAGAACATAGTCGGCCCGTCCGTTGGCACCGTGCAGTTCAAAGCAGACTTGGTGAGGGTCGAGAAGATCCCAGCCGCTATCTCGAAGCGCTTGGTCGATGAGCACCCGGGAGAAAGCTTCAGTTTGAGTGGCCACCAGTAACACCTTGTTGTTTGCGACGTCGCCCTTGATCATGGTTCTGCTGTGCAACCCACTGCTCAAACTGATTCTTCGGAAACCGCCAGACGCCGTCAGCTTTGACTGCCAACAAATCCGCGTCCGACAGAGCACCAGCTCCCTGGTTCAAAAGCCGTTCCCGTGGACGTTCGGACTTGGGCCACTCCTTAATCGACTTGATCAATCCTACGACCCCCGTTTTGCGCTAACATTGGAAAATGGTCGACATTGTAATCCCATGAAACGCATCAAGTTGCTGTTTTGGCGCTCTCCATTATCTTTAGCGCAAAGATAATGGATCCCAGCCGGAAACGCATCCATTGAAGCACTGTTGCATTCAGCGTGTATCATTTCGGCAGACAACAAGATATTACCCTCTTTTTTGCCCTCTTTTGGAGATAGTGCCCTTTCTCCGCCAAAGAGCGCCCGGGCCGCGGCCTCGACTTTCGACTCGTCCATTTTTCTGAAGTTCCCGCAGAACCCTGCGGACCATCGCAGGACTGACCCCTAAACATGCCTGTTCTAACTGTGACAGCGTGAAGTCGCTGTGAAACTCCGCCACAGCGGCCTCGACAACCTGGGTCTTCGCTCCTCTGGGTTCTTTCATTTGGCTTGCCCGCTGCTCGAACTCGCGGTACGCCGTCTTCAGAATGAACAGCACATAGTTGATGTACGGCCAGGGATCGTGCTTGCCGTCGTGCCAATGCCTGGAGCTTTCTTCCAGCGTCTCATAATAGCGTTCTTTGTTCTGCTCGATCAGGCGCTCCAAGCTGATATAACGCCCCACTTCATAGCCCAGATGATAGCTTTGTAAGAGCAACAAGAGACGGGACGCGCGTCCATTGCCGTCCCGGAAGGGATGGATACACAGAAAATCAAGGTTGAAAGCGGCCAAGGCGATGAGGGGATGAACCCATTGCTCTTCCAGAGATCGATCCCACAGCTTGATGAGTTCCCGCATCGCTTCGGGCGTCTTGGCCGCCGAGACTGTTTTAAAGCGCACCCGCTGTCGGCCATCGGGGCTTCTTTCGATGATGTCGGTGTCTTTCTGTTTGTATTTGCCGGCGTCCCAAATCTCGCCGCGGGTTAACCGATGAAGTTCTCGAATCGTCGCTTCTGAAATGGGAAGCTTCGCCCCTCGCTCGTGGATCTGTTTGAGCGCATCCCGGTATCCTCGAATCTCTTCTTCGTTGCGATCCCGAAGTAAAGGTTTACCGAACACCAAAGTTCCGATGCGGCGCTTGTCGACCACCACTCCTTCGATGCGGTTGGAAGAAACGGCGCTTTCGATCAGCGCATGCTCCCGAAGAATCTTGAGCTTCTGCGGCAACTGGCGGGTAAACAGCTCTTGCTTCCCGCGGGCTTCGCCGAGGTCCGCCAAATACCACGCCGTTGAAGCCGGAATGGTTTTCGGTTCCGCCGAAAGCTGACGGAGCGTCATCATTTCTGGCGCCTCCTTTCTTGAGGTAACTTTCCGGCCGAGAGTGAAGTCTGGATATTGGTTTGCGTCTCGATCCACTGCTCAAATTGGTCCTTGCGAAACCGCCAGACCCCGCCGGCTTTAAATGCTGGGATTTTTTTCTGGCGGGCGAGGCGGGTGACGCTGAAGGGGTGGATCCGCAGCATCTTGGCTATTTCGTTCGGGGTTAAAGTCTCCATTCAAATGGACTCCTTTCAAGAGTAAGCAGATTGTATCAGATCAAACACCCATAAGAAAGCGTTTTCGAGTTTTGTTTTCTGCCGCAGTTGTGGCAGTCTTGGCTGTTCACGCAACGTGAACAATTTATTCATAATCCATGAACGGGTTTAAAGACTGCCGAGCGGCAAATCGCGAAATGTTTTTGGGGCAGTTTGTGCAAGCGGTTCCTGCACAAATGGGGCCTTCTTCATTCGCTCGATTCGATTCATGGCGCGTTGATGATAAGCGCGTTGGTAAGCCTGCAAACCATCCATGGCTTGGAAGAGTTTGAGAGACCATTTCATTTTCTGCCGGGTTGTACGGGCGGCTTCCCACCGTTTACGGTAACGAGCATACCTTCTGGCGGTATCCATGCCGTCCCTGTGTCCTTGACGGGCTTCGTAGGTTAGCTCATGGCAGTGCCGGCACAAGTATTGGTTCTCACCTGGCGGCAAGTAAAGTTTCCCTGCCCTTCGACCACATCTGTCTTCTGGACAGACGAACCACCATCGTTGGTTTCCAAACCGGCAGGGCGTGGAAGTGATCTCAACTTTGTTGATGCTAAACCGATGCTCTCTGCCCAACGCATCGGTCAGGGTCGGCTTCACAATGAGGGCCCGGGGTCCGGGCAGCTGGTGGATGGTTACTTCCGTGTAGAGAAGGGTCAGCCCGTTGGATTTTCGGGCCCACCAACTACCGGCTTGTTTTTCCAGAAAACGGTCTCGCTTCAGCGTGAAGACGCTTAAGCTGTAAGATTCCTCCACCGTCCTCTTCTTCCACCGAACGCCGCGGCCGGACGAGTATAGTCCGCTCATCCTTCCCTCCCGACTTTTTCCGAAATCATTTGGATTTCGGCAATAGGTCAGCTTCTCGAGACAACACATAACCCTTTTTAAATCAGGGCATTGGGGCTATTTTCCGTTCATTGCCGTTTTCGAACTTGGCAAGAGCAGCAATTATCCGTCCAGTTTCGTGCCGGGAAATTCTGTTAGCCCGGTGTTAGCACGGCGGGAAAAGTGATCCCCGATTTTTGCGATTTTGCGCGTTGACCGATTTTGTAACCCATTGTGGGGATTGGCGAAGCGGAAATGGTGGTCATCGGAAAAATGGTTGATTATTCATGCATGACCCGCGCTTTACGAAACAGCTGCTCTACCAACTGAGCTACGGCGGCGCTGTAGAAAATTATAGCTGCTTTCGCTGTATTATGTCAGTACGATGTTCATGCGCTCATGATGCACTTGAGGCCTGTGTAAGAAATGTGGAATTCAAGGTATACACAAACTTGCGGCCTTCCTTCCGCTTGGCCAGAATTCCAACATTCTCAAGAAACTGAAGATCTCGACGGGCCGTCTCATAGACAACCCGAAAATCCCGTTGGTATTTAGCAATGGTTCCGCGCTTATCCTTAGAAACAGTCAGGAACCTCAGGAACGACGTCTGCCGATTACTGAGGAGGATTTGCTTTTGGCGGATCGCCGAGAACAACAGTTCACGCCGCCAGCGTTCGGTAATCCGCTGCAGGACAACGTCAATGGCTTTGACAACAGATTCGGTCATATAGAGCAGGACATACGTGAAATCTGCTCCGTTGTCCTCCATGTCTTTCAGCGCTTTATAGTAGCGGGCACGGGTCTCCTGAATAATAGAGGAGATCGAAAAGTACCGGAAGAACTCATACCCATGTTTGAGAAGGTACCAATAAAAAAGGGACCGCGCCGTTCGACCGTTCCCATCCACATAGGGGTGCACATAGACAAAGTAGGTGTGGATGATAGAGGCGCATAAGATGGGATGAATGAACGGCCGTTCCTCTGCCCGATTGATCCAATCCACCAATGCCTGCATGGAGGGTAGGACCGTGTCCGCTGGCGGAGCAGTATAGACCACCTCTCCCTGGGCAGAGTAAATGTAGACCAGGTCCTCTCGAAAATGCCCGGCGTTTTGGGGATTCTCCAAGGTCTTTTCTGTAGCTAGCCGCTGAATCTCATGCATCAACTCAATGGAGCACGGCGCCTCGCGCTGTTCGAGCACATAACGCATCACTCTGGCGTTATTAGCGACCATCTGATCACTCGTATCGCGAGGCCGCTTCCCTTCAACGATGAGCTCGCGGGCTCGGGCAAGTGTTGAGAACGCCCCCTCAATGACGCTGGAAAACAACGCCTCTTCAATGAGTGCTTGTTGGACTAACTCAGTTTGGATCTCATCCTGGACGATCTTGTAGAGAGAATCCCTTCCTCTGGAATCAACTTGGTGGAGCATTTTCTGAAGCTCTGGGGTTAACACAAACCAAAACGGTTGTCCCTGCTGATCCCGAAAGGGGAGCAACTCCCCCCTGGCTTGCCTGAACCGTATCAGCGCAGGCCAGAAGTTATCGAGCTTGACCTCGGCAGGCACCCGATAGCCGACTTCTTCTCTTGTATAGTAGTTCAGGAGAAACTGTTGAAATAACTCATTTTCTTGATTCATGTTAGAGTATCATCCCACACAAAATAACTACTAACTAACTACTAATAAGCTACTACGTTTCTACTATAAAAACAACTATATTGCTCTCCTTTGAGAAAAGCAGGAATTGAGGTGCGTAAAACGGTGGCTGACTAGAAAGGGGTTCAGCCAGCCTTCTTGTTGATGCGCCCTATCCGGACAAAGAGTGGCCATCTTATCTGTCTCTTCATCTCAACGTGCCCCCACGCTTCACGAAGCTCCGCTCGGATGAGATCGATGGGATTGGCTCCTTCCAAACGAATAGCGGTTTGAGTAGCTGACCAGGTGTTGAGATACCCTAAGAGATGATCTAAAATCCAGTCAGCCTCCATGGAAAATTCCGGTGGCATAATCTCTTCAAAGGGAAAAGGGAGCCCGCGGTATCCTTGCTCGACCCATCGGCGTTCCATCTCCCAATATTTGCCAATCACGTTGTGATAGTACCGACTGATGATCTGATCAACGGCGGGTGTGATTTCCATCAAGCCATAACACCAAACGGCGATGATGCTCCCAGAGGACTTCGCCACCCTTTGCACCTCTGCGTAGAACTTACCGAGATCGAACCAATGAAGTGCCTGCGCCGCGACGATAAGATCGCTACTCTCCGCTGAAATTGCTGAACCTTCGGCTGGCGCGATTCGGTATTCTACCTTCGGGTGAGACCGAGCGTGGGCAACTTGATCTGCGTTTGGATCCGTACCAATGACTCGATCGTAGTAATGGGCAAGCGCAATAGCCGCCTGTCCATTGCCCGTTCCACAATCCCAAGCACAGGAATGTTCTTCCGTGAGCGAGGCCACATATCCAAAGAGGTCTTCTGGATAAGTTGGCCGGAACCGAGCGTAATCATTTGCCTGCTTGGAGAACAGCCTATCTTTCAATACATCTTCCGCCCTGTGGATTGTAACCTATTGCTATGTCGTGCCGAGTGGTAAGGCACATTCCTAGGCACACTCAAAAATTAACTCGTTTCAAATCAAACACTTACGATTCTAAACCCGCTTCTTACGAAACAGCTGCTCTACCAACTGAGCTACGGCGGCGCTGTAGAAAATTATAGCCCCTCACCGCATGATCTGTCAGTTTTCTATTTAACCAGGTAGCGTTGCAATTCCCGTTCCAGGGTTGCCCGGAAATCCTTCGCGATCGCCTGTTGGTCGCGCGGAAGGAAAAGTTTCAACTCCTGAAGCGGTTCCGATTTCATCGCTTTAAGCCGAGTCAGAACCTCTTTGAGCACGTGGCGGTTTTTCTGGGATAAGAGGCCCTTGCGTAGAACGAAGTAAAGATCGTAGAAGTCTCTCGGTTTGGCGCGGTCCAGCAGAGCCTTGAGCTTCTCCTCCACCAGCAGTTCCTGCGGTAGGTGCAACAACGTGTAGGCCGGCAGAAAATCTCCGGCAATCAGCGCCGTCTCATGTCTAACCGTCGCCCGATCCCGCAGGGAAATCTTCAGTCGGATCTCCACGCGGTAATCTCCGAATCGATTGTGGATGATCCCTAAATATCCTCCGCTGGTCGCCTTAGCCTCCTCAATGTCAATGAACATCCCGACCCGCTCGACAGCGCTCAAGGTATCCGTGATCAACTCCTCGATCGTCGGCTTTCGGATCCCAAAACCGGAGAAGTCCAGGTCCTCCGAGAATCGGGGAGATCCGTAGATGATGCGAAGCGCCGTCCCCCCTTTAAAGAGTACCCGGTCAGCCGTAGGGCGCTGATAGAATGCCGACAGGAAAAGGTGCTGGCAGTACTCTCGGGCTACGTTAAGTGCCGTTGTCTGGTACTGGGTAGCCAGTTTCTGGATAGCTTCTGCAGCAATCATCGGAGACTCCGGAGAAGCTGAAGTAACGATGGGCGCCTAAAGAGTCGGCCGTAGGATTCTGCCCGCTTCCAGTTCAAGCTCCGTAAGTCCAGGCGGTCGTTCAAAGTTTTCTTCTTCAAATTCACAAAATACAAAGTGTCCACCAATGCCTTCTCTGGCGCGGCCATGAGGACCGTTTCTGTACCCATCTTGACTGGTTCGTAACCGGTAAACACGGATTTCTTTAGCCGATGATATTCGAATGTCTTGCCGAGCGACGTCACCATCCGCGTAGGACGCGTGGTGGCCGAGGTGATCACGTAGGCAGCCTCCGGGATCAAATGGTAGTACGATAAGGCAAACTCGAATGAGATGTACGATGACTCGTAGAGCCGATTGGCTAGGACCAGTTCTGATGGGGGCCAATCCGCTAAACAGTACAGCCCATTCCGGAGTTTGAGGAACACTCCTCGCTTGGCGTAACGATGCACAAGAAAGCGCGCCGCGATAGCAGAGATGCTTAAGATCCGCTGCAGCTCCAAAGGGCTAAACAGCCGCAGCCCCCGCTTCCGGATGGCTCGCTCAACCTGAATCAAATTCACTTTATTAGCCATACTGCTAATAATATATATTAAACTTCAGATTGTCAAGTGGGCCGGAGCGCCCAAAAATGCAAGCCTACGATTTGTCAGGGCTGGTTAAAGCTCAGGGACAGTAGAAGTGGTGGTGGAAAGTCCGTCGGCGGGATCTGAAGCGGTGTCTTCTGTCGCGCCCACGCCTTCGACATCGGCTTCAAGACCGGTTTCAACCTCTCCGGTAGGAGGAGCATCGCTGCCAGCGCCGATTTCGGTGCCGAGCTCAGATTCCGCGTTGACTGTGCTGGTACTTGGTTAGAAGTGCCAGGAGAGGCCGGTCAGCACCTCGTACTTCACCTCCACATGCTCTCCTCCCAGATTCTGATGGATCGGAACAGGAACCGCCACAAAAGCCGAGAGCGATTTCGTTAAATCCGCGGAGATCCCGGGGCTGAAGAAAAGGGTCGTCCCGCCGCTGTCTAAAACCTTGTCCACCCCGCGGCTTCGATCTTTGCCGAGCCATTGGAGCTGGAATTCCGCGACAAGACTCACGTTGGGATTTCGCCCCAACGGTTTGAGCGCGTAGGAGAACCCGAGATCGTATCGGAAAACATCCCCCAGCTTTTCATCCTGCGCCCCCTCCCCGCGATAGGTGTACTGGACGGCGCTGGCCAGCGTCCAGCGGTCCTGAAAAGAGCGGGAGGCCGACAGCCCTCCTGTGACATCCCACGAGCCGGACCCCGGCTGGAGTTCAGGCTCAATCTTGTCTCCCGATTTATTGATGTTGGAGGTCTGGCCTGTTGGGGCTTTGACCCCAAAGAGGAGGGCAGCGTCAACCCCCTTTTTCCAGAACCGATATTTGCCTCCCACCCGAAGATCCCCAACGCCCGAAGAGGTGTCCCTCTGCCCGAGCCGGGCATGATCTTCGATCTGGAGAGAGGACCGGGAAACAATGGGCAATTCGGCATAGAGATCCAGGTCTTGAAGCACGCCCAATCCGCCGACGAGATTGTAGAATTCCTCGTGGGTTTTGTCATGAATGTCCCGACCTGGATGATGCAAGGAATGGGCATGGCTGGCGGCCATGGAATCGTACCGCTGCTGCTCGAACAGGAACCCGGCGAAGCCATGCCGGGCGCCCATCGTATTCGCCGTGGGCGTGGTGATGGTGGAGCCAACAGCCGATTTCCCTTCCGATCGCTTCGCGTTGAACGGGCAGCCGCAGACGTCGCAGGCCAAGCCGCTCGACGGATTTGAAATTGCAACGATAAAAAATAGAAGCAAGAATACGCCACTTCGCCGATGCATGGCAGATTCCCCCCTTTAGAAAGAATGCTGGATGAAAAGAACTGACGGGATGTCAGGGAGAGAAACGGGGCGGCGGCAACTCGGGAGCGAATCGCCGGCAGCTTAACGGCAGAAGATGCCGCAGCATTATCCACCCAACAACGTCAATCAGCGGACCGATCCGGTGGGGCGCGGGGAGGGTGTACTTCGGTACCCCCACCGATGGGACCGCTTGCTGGGCAGGGCCCGGGCAGCGGGTGATGCGTGGCGTGCGTTGTTGCTGTTGTTCCATTGGACAGGAGCCGCATCCGCCGTGGATCCCACTACAGCAACAAGCGTCTTCCTCTGAACCGCAGGCAGATCCCCGTGGGGCAGGATCGGCTAACCTCTGAAAGATGGGCGAGACATGCAGGAGAAACGTCAGGGTTGTCAGGGTGAGAACCCATTTCTGAAATCCAGCCGGTTTCCTGAAAACAATCATGGGTAGGATGATGATAGCACGAGCTTCGCCAGCCCCACGGTGAACAGGACGAGGCCGAAAGCGCAGACCACGGCGGCTCCGGTCGGAAGATCCCAAAAATAGGAAGCCGTGATGCCGAGAACGCTGGTCAGGGTCCCGATTCCCCACCCGATCCAGAGGCGATGGCCGATGGTGCGGGCCACGAGGGCGCCGCAGATGGCGGGAACGATGAGGAAGCTAAAGACGAGCAAAACACCGGCCATCTCGACGGAGCTGGTCACCACCACGCCGAAGGTGACGTAGAAGAAAAGGTCCCACCAGCGCACCGGCACTCCTCGAGCAAAAGCTTCGCGTGGATTCTGGGAGATGCGGAGGAGCGGACCTCGAGCCAGCCAATGCAAGAAGCCGACAATGCCGTAGATGACGGCAACCTTCAGGACTTCCGGCCAGCCGACAAGGAGCAGATGTCCTACCAGGAGCGATTTTAGTTCCTCTCCTCCTTCGGCCGCCCGGCTTAACACCAGGATTGCTGCAGCCGCGGCTACCGCGTAAACCACGCCGATGATCGCCTCGTGGGGAACCTTCTCCTCCTGGAAACGGGTGACGGCGAAGATCACCGCACCCAGGAAAGTGAATCCCAGCGCAAAAAGATACCCGGCCCCGCTGTGCAGCCCGAACCCGAAGAGAAATCCGACGGTGGCGCCGAGCGCCGCGATCTGTGCCAGCGCCAGGTCCACGAAGATCACCTGCCGCTCGATCACATGAAGTCCCAGGTAGGCGTGAATCCCGGTGAGCACGAGACAGGCGGCGAACGGCGCCGCCATCAAGTGGAAAAATTCGGTCATGTTTCCTCTCCCAACGCCTGAACGAGCTGCCGAACGTTGTAATCCATCATGGAAAGGTAATCCTTCGCCTGCGGCAGTTCGCCGACATTCTGGCACAGGATGACCACCTTCGCTCCGGTCCGACGGGCAAGCGCCTCGGAGCTGTCCCGAGGCTGGTAGGTCGGTTGAATAATCGCCTTGACGTGATGCGACTTCATGTACTCCTCGAGAAACCCAAGCTGTTTGGGGCTCGGCGGAATGCCGGGCTTGGGTTCCAGGAATTGCTCAATCTTGAGCCCGGAAAACTGAGCCAGGTACGGCCACTCGTTGTGATACGCAATCACTTCCTTTCCTTGAATGGCGCTCACCCATTGCTTCCATTGAGCAATCTGCTGATCAAGCCGCTGTTGAAAAGTCTCCAGATTTTTCCGATAGGCGGCCGCATGGGCAGGATCGATTTGAGAAAGCTTGTCCGCAATCTCCTGGGCGATAATCCGGCCATTCTCCGGATTCACCCAGTAGTGAGGGTTCCCGTAAATGTGAATGTCCCCCATCAATCGGCTGAGCTGCTGTGTGGGCACCTCCAACAAGGAAATCCCGCCCGATAAATCCAATTCCCCCTGCCCACCCTGGAACAAATTCGGATTCCCCGCTGCATCCAACAAAGGTCCGCGCCACGCCTCCAGATCAAGCCCGGCGTGAATGAACAGATCCGCTTCTTTGACCTTCAGGACGTCGCTCGGCCTGCATTCGATGAAGTGCGGGTTGAACCGAGGAGATGCGACGTAAGAGACGTTCACATATTCGCCGCCGACCTGCTTGGCCAAGTCGGCAAAGGTGGACATCGTCGTCACAACCTTCAGAGGCGCCGCCTCCACCCAGCTGGGCACGAAAAATAGAAGCGCCGCAAGAATGAGATTCTTCGCTAAGCGTACCATGTGAGATCCTCCGTTCCACTCAGAATGACGATGGATGGTCACTGCAACTGATGCTTGTGTGTCCCGATGGCGAAGGTCCCCTGCAGGAAGACCGCATTGTCCTGTTTCTTGTTCGCATCTTCCTCATGCCGAAATTGAAGCCGCCAACGGGCAAACTCGCTTTGGTAGAACGTCAGGAAAGCGCTCAACCCCTGCTCTTCATGGCGGGTTGCCGTGGCATCCACCAATCGGACCTGGTCGGCCCGGGCCCCCACGGACCATCGGGGGGCGAACCGGTAGTCCGCCAATAGATAAGTCCCCCACGGATGGCGGTCGAAGCGGGTGATCGCGCCGGTATTGGAGTTCAGGCGGGAATTTCCGCTTCGGTCCTGCACGTAGACCTCGCTTTGCACGAGCAGCTTGTTGGTGGGGGTCACGTGATAGATGTAGGTGGCATCTGCTCCCAGCAGATGGACATCGAAACCGGGTCCGGCATCCTTAGAACCTGCCAGATGCGTTAAACCCAATTCAAGATTCGAAACATCCCCGAGATCTCTAAATGCCTTCAGGTGGCTGTACACGGTCGGCCGGCGGCGGCTACCAAATGTGCTGGAACCTTCTCCTGCCCCACCTTCCAAAACACCAGCACTGGGCTCCAGTACCCAGCCGAAAGGACCTTGAAGAGGCCGCGTAAAGTCCAACCCGGCTCTTGAAAATCCTTCCTCCCCCAAGAACCGCCGGACCACAAGTGGCTCATCCACCGTCGAAAGGGAATCCCGATGGGTGCTCCCTTCTTTACCAATCCGAGGGAAGAAACGGCCGATGCGGGCTTTCAGATCGCCCGGCAATCCCCATCGGGTCAGGTAGGCCTCTTCCAGCTCGACGTCACTCTGATCGGAAAAGGCGATCGTGGAATCGAACCGGGAATAGGGATCCACGTAACTGCCCACCACCAGCTCCAACTCCCGGGCAGAAATCCGATCGTTGCCTCCCGTGTCGTTCTTCTTCTGGGAAGAGGTGGCGACGATGTCCCCCACGACGCCGATTTCCGGCAGGACCGCGCCGATCTGCCCCGGAATGGACCGGCTCTGAGTGGTGACGCCGGATGGCGGCACTGCCGACCTCGGCGGTGGCATAGCAGCGGGCGCAGGATCTGTGGGCTGCGTTGTCACCCTCCGCTCCAGTTCATCAATCCGGTTCTGCTGTTTTTGGATCAATTCGTTCTGGGATTGCACCGTTTGTTTCAACTCTTCCAAGGCCTGGCGCATCTGCTTTAATTCTTCCGAGACATCCTCCGCCCACGCCGCCGGCGCGACGGCCAAAGAGGCGATGAAACCAGCGAGCAACGCCTTCTGAAGAGACTTGTGCCACTGCATGATGGAATCCCTCCTAACGGGAATAGAGATGGATAAAGGGAATTAAACCGAAAAACGCTTGGGTCTAACGGGAGAGAAACGGAGGGGCGCGGCTTTGGAACAAGACGATGGTGCTTTGAAGGCAGAAGAAATCTTGAGTAGGAGTGGCCATGCCGGCGAGCAGCAACGGACAATCCTCCACTGCAACAAACGGATCAACAACCGGCTGGACGGACTGCGCGCGGCACACCGAGCAATTGTGCGATTGCGGATTCTGCGCGCTGCCGTGAGAGTGCGGGAGGCCGGCGGCAAGCATCATGAAGACAAAAGCCATCACGCAGCCCAGCAGGAGAACCTTGTTTCCAGCCAAGCGGCGACGCATTAAGCGGCTTTGTCTTTCTGACAGACAATGGTCATGTCGTGGCACTCCCCGCACTTTCTCATCTTATGATCGCGGGAAAATTTTGACCAGTGCTCCTTGCGGCCAGGCGTCAGCGCCCCGGTGCCCCCGCACAGGGGGCAGACGTTGTTCAGTGCGGAAAGAATGGCCAGTCGGATGAATTCCGATCGGTTAGAAATCCCCTGCATCATCCGCAGGAGAGATTCCTCGACTTTAAATGTGATGACCTCGTGCTTCTGGTTCACGCGTCTATAATATTACTTTGTAATACCAGGTCAAGAAAAATCTTTGGGCTACCGGGCCAAAAGCGGAAGCTGGAGGAACAGGAGGAGGAAGGCGAGCAGCAGCGTTGGGATCGTGACGGCCAGACCCGGCCCAAGCCATTGGCCGAAGCGGATTGGGTATTTTTCCTTCTCGAGCATGCCTATGGCCACGATATTGGCGGTGGAACCGATCATCGTGGCGTTGCCGCCGAGCGTCCCACCGAAAAGCAGCCCCCACCAGAGCGCGCCGATCGGGATGCCGGAGGCGCCGAGGTCGGCGACAATGGGGATGAAGGTGGCCACAACGAGGATGTTGTCCAGGAACGCGGTCAAGACCGCAGAAATTCCAAGGACCAGCGCCAGCAGCAACACTGGATTTGTTCCGGCGGCCGCCTTGAGTCCCCCGGCGATACGGTCGGTGACGCCAACGTAGCGAAGGGTTCCCACCGAGGCAAAGAGCAAAAGGAAGAAAGCCAGCGTCCACCAATCCACCCGTCTCTCCACCAGTTCACGCGCTTTCTCCCCTTCAATGAACAGCGCAATCCCGGCCACCAGGAACGGAAACCCGAGAAGGAGCGTGTTCTTCGGCAGCCCCAAGAAATGTTCCGCCTGGTGGTGGACGATGAGCCCGAGGATGGTGGTGATAAAGAGGAAGCTCGCCTTGCGAAACTCTTTCCGGTTGACCTGCTCCACCTCAATCGTCTCCCCTCGGGCCCGATGGACGGCATTGGCCAACTCCTTGAGCGGCTTTCGGAAGTAAAGGAAACAAATCCCAATGGCCAGCGCCAGATTTGCCAGAGCAATCGGGGTGGCCCAGCGCAGGAAATCGGAGAAGCTCAAACCGGCCCGCAGGGCGATCAGAACGCCGATCGGATTCCCCACCACGGTGGCGCTGGAACCGACGTTCGTGGCCAGGACGATCATGATGATGAACGGCAGCGGATCCAGTTTGAATCGGCGGGTTAAATGCAGTGTGAGCGATGTCATGAAAAGGATAGAGGTCACTTCATCGACGAGCGCGGCCGAGAGCATCGAGAGCGCCATCATCGACCCGAAAAGCAGATAGCCGGATCGGTCGATGGCGGCCAGGAGCCGTTCCAGTAGGACCTCGAAGAATTTGCGCTCCTCGAGGAACCCGATGACCAGCATCATGGCGATCAAGAAGAGGATGATGTCAACGTTGGCAAATTCGATCAGGTGCGGGATGTCGATCACCTTGCAGGCCAAAAGCGCGGTCATCCCAACCAGGGCGAAGGCCAGCCGGAACTGCCAGTAAAAAAGGGTACCCAAGATGAAACTGGCAAAGATGACGACGGCCAGAATCTGTTTGGGATTCAGATGGGCGGCGATGGCGATGCCGCAGACCACCGCTAGAAGTCCGACGAACCAGGGAAGCTGCTTCATCTAAGTTTTTGGCCGCTCGAGCGGCCGTCTAGGAAAGTGCCGCGGTCGGCGTTCATGCGATCGAGTCTGCCAAGAGAATGGCCCGGTTCCCGCCAACATCCAGGAAACCGCCGCCGGTGGACTGAAGGACCTGCGTCGCACCGGAGGGATCTCGGAAGGTCATCTTGCCCGGCACCAGCGTCGTCATGAGCGGCGCGTGATTTGCCAGAACGCCAAGGGAGCCGATGGTTCCAGGCGCAACCAGCGAGACCACCATGCCGGTGAAGACTGTTTTCTCCGGCGTGAGAATTTCCAGTCTGAATACTCTATCCGACATCTAATCCTTCTTAAAAGTGAGATCCTTCAGCCACTTCGTGGCTTCAGGATGACGGGCCTTTGGGTCCGTCATTTCGCCTCGGCCCCAACCGCCGCAAGTTTTTCCCCTTGGGCGATTGCGTCTTCTATTGGGCCGGTCATGTAAAAAGCCTGCTCCGGCAGATGATCCAGCTCTCCCTCGATGATTTTCTTGAAGCCGACGATCGTATCGGCCAGCTTGACGTACTTGCCGGCTTGACCGGTGAACTGTTCGGCCACGAAGAACGGCTGTGAGAGGAACCTCTGAATTTTCCGGGCCCGGGCGACGATCTGCTTGTCCTCCTCGGAAAGCTCGTCGATGCCGAGGATCGCAATGATGTCCCGCAGGTCCTTGTACCGCTGCAGGATCCGCTGCACCGCGCGGGCAACGTTGTAATGTTCCTCGCCGACGATCTGCGGGTCCAAAATCCGGGAGGTAGATTCCAGCGGGTCCACCGCCGGGTAGATGCCCAGTTCCGCGATCTGGCGGGACAACACGGTCGTCGCATCCAGGTGCGAGAAAG
>Ga0209515_10002834_pt1 | contig 25715 bp, 27 predicted proteins | sample Subgroupgradi54m_FD_187454 | JGI IMG/M metagenome (GOLD analysis project Ga0209515, IMG submission 187454) | Subsurface groundwater microbial communities from S. Glens Falls, New York, USA - GMW60B uncontaminated upgradient, 5.4 m (SPAdes)... ... | reverse complement strand
CTTTAGAACCGCGACGCCACGTCGGCCGATGCGGATGTCCCAGTCCATCAAGGAACCGAGGGCGACAAGATAACCATCACGTGGCTCTCTTCGGTATTTCTCGCCAAAACCGAGGAGCTCCTCGTAGAGTGCTGGCCGGAGACCATCGCGGTCCATCTCGACGAGCACCTCATTGGTCGACACGTCATGGTCCATATGGACGTACTCGAAGGCGACCTCGCGTTCTTCACGACTCACGTTCTTGCAACGGCCAATCTCCTCAAAACACGGACTCCGAAAGGCAACAGATTGAAAGCCTCGGATGTACCTGCTTATTCGACTGAACTGGAGCTCCTCGTAATCCGGCTGGACATAGACAACCGGGGCGCTGAACGTCTCTTTTCCCATGATCATTCTCCTCTTGCAGCCCTCGGCTGCGTTTGTGATGTGTTTGATCAAGAACGAGATATTTCTCATTATTGAACTGATCACTGTACTATATAAAAAGCATTATGTCAACGATAAAACATCATATTTAAGCCAAAATGACTACTGTACTAGTCATAAATAACGTTTTGTGCTAAACTGAGCCAATGATTGATATTCAACTTAAAAACATTGCGGATCGACTTGGAAAAAGCATTGCGGACATTGCTCGGGAAACGGGATTGAACCGCAATACGATCACAGACCTTTACCATAACAAGGTCGATGGAATTAAATTTTCAACCATCGATACGTTGTGCGATACCTACGGTATCAACCTCCAGGATCTGATCGCGCGCAAAGAATTCCGGATCGGTGGAGCGTCCACCACAAAATTCGTCCAGGAAATTCGTTTCGAATCCCCTTTTTTCCTTTGGCCATACCTAAATGCTCTGCACTCGCCGTCGAGTCAATACTTTTCTGGTGGCATTGGAAATGTCTACGCTTTTTTTGTGCGCGATCGAGCAGAATTGTATTTTGACAGAAATGAGGCGAACCGCTGTGCACATCGTATCTATGAAAGATATGGACGAAACGGTCTCGATGAAATCCACGCGGCCTTCATGCGAATGCGCGACCAAGTCATGGCCAACATCGATGGGTTATCCAAGCAACCGCTAGCGCAATATCTCGGCACCGATCTCATAAAAGCCTTCCAACGTCTCGCCGATCTGAATGCGGACATGCTCTCGGTCAGTGCGTGGGTTGATGTGTTCGATTTTGGTATGCGCGAAGAAATAGTGAACCAAATTCAAAAAGCACACGGATTCACACCAGTCGAAACATCGCTCTTGCTCGCGTCTGGGGAGACGACGTCATCTGTCGTGAGACGACTCGCTCTCTTGGAGCTTGCAAAGACGAACTCTACGTCTATTCTTGAGCAGAAAAATACTAAAAACTTTTTACAAACCTATCCGTTTGTCACGGCGGATGAGCTAACCGAAAGCGTCAGGACGTATGCGTCTCGTCAAACGATCCTCGCTCAGGAATACGACCTGCTCGCCCATCTTCCACGTCGTCATACGAATGCGGTAAAAGCTGTTCTTCAAACGCATAAGATGCGAATGAGCCCGCTCATATTTTTTGTCCAACTCGCCCGCTTGCGTGATGAGCGTGATGAAATTCTTTTGCATGTCCACTTTCAGATGAAACGTCTATTACGCGTTCTCGCGGAGCGTTTTCATATTTCGTTTGATTTCGCTCCATACTTATTACCGCAGGAGCTGCTTCATGCGCAAAGCGGGTTAGTGAACGACCGAACACTCAAATATCGTCACGAGCAAGGATTGTTGATTGCTTTGGAACATGGGGAATACAAGATTCATGAGGGCGAACACGCTGTTTCCATGCAGGACGACTTAATCACCCGCTATGTAAGTCAACTTACGTATGAAGACGTTTCATAAAATATATACGGTCCATAACACACTCATCACCTACGAGGTATGGGAGCGTCATCAGGCTGTCGGATGGAAAGAGCTGTTTGGCACCGGGACACCACCTGCTATTTTTGACGTTCACGGAGGTGTGGCCGATGTGTATTATCACAATGTATTTCAAACATTTCGGAATGTAGTGGAGAAGGAGAATCAAAAAGATGGGCGATTCTTTGTGAAGATGATGGATCAATACGAGACACGACTGGAGACGATCCAGTCCGTCATCGCTGATGGAAAACCGTTTGCAGATGCGAATGCCATCAAGACTTTTACCAAACAGTTTGAGGATGCGTGGATTGGTTTGGATCTTTCCTACATGCCAGATTACGTGGCTCTTGATACGTCGGACGAGCGCCGCTCCGCTGCCGCGCGTGAGAAAGCTTTCGGCTTTTATGTTGGTGCAGATCGATTGATTCGACTTACGCTAGAAAAATTGTTGCCTGATCTAGGTGCTCTTGCGTCATATGTTACATTAGATGAAGTATCAACGAATACGATTCCTGACAAAGCCGTATTAGAGGCCAGAGCTCATCACTACATCTATTACAAAGGTGACGTGATAACAGACAGATCTATTGAAGATTTTTGTCTTCGTCATTCATTTCGAATCGAATCCGTGTATGCACCGCTCCGTAAGGAGATCCGAGGTTCAACTGCTGCGGGTGGAAAAACAACTGGACCGGCATATATTCTTACAAAAGGCTCCAATCGAAATGCTATGCAAAGCGACGATATTCTCGTAGCACACAATCTCGAATCATCGGATCTTGCTCTGATAGAACGTGCTTCTGCGATCGTTCTCGACGTCGGAACATATTATGGATCTGCAGCAATTGCTGCGCGCGCTCTCAAAAAACCATGCATCATTAATACGAATATCGCAACCAAGGTCTTACAATCCGGCGACACCTTAGATGTAAATGGCAACACAGCGCTAGTCCATTTAGTAAAAGCTGTCGAAGCTTCAAAACAATCCTCTTCATAGCTTTAAACATCCATCTCTAACCTCTCCCATCGTTTCATTTCGGTGAGCAAGCGGTTCCATTGACTTCGCAAGAGGCGCAAAACCGGAAACATCACGTTGAAGCGTGGTGTTTTTGTTTTTCATTTTAGGCTTGACAAAGTTCTCGTTTCCTGTTCTTATTGTTGCGCAAACTACCTTCAAAAAAGGAGACTGTCATGGATCAGCGAACTGTTTCGTTTCGGAATTTCGTGGGCGCATTCCTCGGCGGCGCTCTCGGCATCCTCGCGTTCGGGTATCTGAACGCCTTCGCGCTGGCGCCGGGCTGTTTCTTCGGAGTCGTGGTCGGCTGGTGGCACAAGGAGATCTGGAACAAGGCGATCGGTTCGGTACACGCCAAGATCGTCTCGACGCGCCTCGCTTACCATCGCTTCATGCGTCGGTTTCATATGCTCGCCGTGCGTCGAAGGAAGGAGGATCGGACGCGCTTCGACATCCACAAGTATAGCCACGGCGTGCTCGCGTTCCTCCGTTTCATGGCAACGCCGTTCGTCTGGATCGCAAAGATCTTCATCGCCCTCGTCCGGGTGTTCAAGGCGCATCCGATGAACCGCGCGATGGTCGTGCGGAGCCTCGCGATCGTGGCTTTCGAAGGTCTCTCCCTGCTCTGGATGTGGGCGGCGTTCGCTCGGAGCATGGGGAGGATCATCCACCTTCCGAAGGAGAGCCCTGAGACACTTCTCATTCTGCCCATGCTCATCCTTCCGATCTTCGCCATGCTCATGCCGCCGATCTTGCTATTCAACGACCCTCACTACGAGGGGATCTCGGAGATGCGGAACTTCTACCGGTGCTGGGAACGTTACTCGAAGAGCAAGGTCACGTTCTTCCTCCATGACATCGCCACGATGTTCCAGATTCAGATCACCCTCGTGTCCTGGCTCGGAGGACTACTCGTATGGTACTCCGGCGTCGGCGGTGCGTTCGTCATCTTCATCGTCGCGCCTGTCTCCTGCGTGGTTGGCGCGGTGAAGGGGATCTACGAGGTGTCGACCAAGGCCGGCCACTGGATGTGCTTCGGCGCGACCCTCGCAACGACGGCGTTCACGGCTTGGATTTCCTATCCGTACTTCGGCGATGCGCGCGTGCTCTGGGGCGTCGCGCTCTTCGCCGGAATCGCCTCGGCCGCCGTGACCGAAGGACTGCGCCGTTCGCTCACGTGGGTCTTCAAGAAGAACGAGCGCATCTTCCGGGTCGCGTCTCTCCCGCTCTACGACCAGCTCGCACCCAGTGGTCGCATGTTCCAGCGCATCACGACGCGCGTCATCGATCGTCTGCTCCCTGCGCTCCCGAAGCTGATCTGACGGTTCGCGGGAAATCTGCTACCGCCTTCGCGATCGAGCCGTCCTCTTGGCTCCATCGAGAGGGCGGCGTTTTTTTTATTCTTTCTCTTTTATCCCTTCAACCTTCGTCCTCCACCCTTTCGCATCCAATCCCGCCTCTGCGGCCGCCACCTGCGCTTCTTGTTTCGATGAGCCTCGTCCAACTGCCACCATCTCTTTGTCCAAAAAGATGCCCACGGTGAATTCTTTGAGGTGATCCGGTCCTTTTTCTTCCAAAACTTTATAGGTCGGCGTGATGCCCAACATCTCTTGCGCGGTTTCTTGGAATTTACTCTTCGCGTCCACGTACAATTCAAGTTCTAGAATTTGTTTGAGATGGGACAAGATATGTTTTTGGACGAATTTTTCTGCGGCCGGCGTGCCGCCGTCCAAATAAATCGCTCCCATGATCGCCTCAATGGCGTTGGCCAAAATATACATGCGCGCCTTGCTGTCTTTGTCGCGCGCCTCGCCTTTTGAAAGTAACAAAAAATCTTCAAACCGGAGATCTTGAGAGATGCCGGCGAGCGTCTTCGCATTTACGAGCGCGGCGCGCCAGTTAGTGAGGTCTCCTTCCGGGTTGGCAAAATTTTTATACAGATGTTCGGTCACTACGAGCTCCAACACCGCGTCTCCCAAAAATTCGAGACGTTCGTTGTGCGTGTAGGGAAAATCCGGATGCTCGTTGATGTAGGAGCGATGGGTGAGAGCCTGCAGGAGGAGCGACTGGTCACGGAAGGTGTGTCCCAAACGTTCTTCCAGCGGGCGTAGGTCGGGCATGTCGGTCATAGGGAGGAATTAGGAATCAAGAATTAAGAATCATGAATCAAGAATTTGATAGGAACGTTTATCCTGATTCTTGCTTCTTTATTCCTGCTTCTGTTTTGGGTTTATCACTTTCTTTGGTGACACCTTGGGCGAGTTGATCGCGATAGACGGCGCCGAGAACTCCATTCACAAATTTCCCACTGGATTCGCCGCCGAATGTTTTGGCGAGTTCGATGGCCTCATTGATTGCGACTTTGCTGGGAATGTCGAAATTAAAAAGGAGTTCGTAGGTGCCGATGCGCAGAACATTGCGATCTGCGGTTGTGATTTTTTCGAGCGGCCAGTCAGGCGCAAAACGTCGAATGGCATTATCAATCACATCTTGATGCTCCAAAAATCCCTTGACGATGTTTCTGGTGAAATCTTTTTCTTCCAGCTTGGAAGCAAATTCTTCCAGATTGCGTTCGAGGATCGCGAGGACGTCTTTGGTGCCGCCATAAAAATCCCACTCATATAATGACTGGAGAGCGACGGCGCGAGCAAGATGACGATTGGACATAAGGAGCGAAAGGGCAGAGAGGTAGGCAAGTAGGATGTAGGATGTAGTTTTTAGCCTACGCCCTACATCCTACCGGCCTACTCACTTTTTGCCGGTTTTGTTTTGGCGAGGGCCTTTTTTAATTTTTGTTCATGACCTTTTACATGAATAGCAATCCCGCGATACTCGAGGGCTCCCGGGGCGGCATGGTGAGGTCGATGGATCAGCCCTGTTTTTTTATCTGTGGTGAGCACAGGAGCAACGAGGGCAAAGTGAGAGGCGCGACGGCGTTTATGTGAGGAGGTTCGGCGATGGCCAGGAAGACCCATAGGGAGGAAGCAGGATCAAGAATTAGGAATAATGATGATAAGGATAATATACCAAATTTTGGATTTTTTGGCAAGTATCTTGCCAGATACGTCGATTCCTGCTATCCTTTGAGTAATTTTATGGAACAAACACTTGTCTTGATTAAGCCGGATGGGGTTCAACGAGGGCTCATTGGGGAGATTGTGGGACGTTTTGAGCGTGTAGGGCTAAAAATGATCGCTCTCAAGATGGTTCACCCTTCGCATGAGGATGTGGATCAGCATTATGCATTGACCGAAGAATGGATGAAGGGGGTTTATGAAAAGGCAAAGGCCAAATACGATGCCAAGGGTCAGGCCTTTCCGTATTCAGATCACGTGGCCTACGGGACAGAGATCAAACGCGGGCTCGTCGAATTTTTAAAGTCCGCTCCGATTATCGCCATGGTTTTGGAAGGGGAGCAGGCGGTGACGCTCGTGCGGAAGCTCGTCGGTGCAACCGAGCCGGCAGGCGCGGCTCCGGGAACGATTCGCGGTGATCTGTCGCTCGATACGTACGCGTTGTCCAATACGCAAAGTCGTCCCATTCGAAATTTGATTCACGCCTCGGGCACGGTCGAAGAAGCGCAAAAAGAAATTCCCGTCTGGTTCACAGACACCGAACTGCACAAATACGAACACGTCAACGATCGCGTGCAATACGATCCGGAGTGGTTCCTTTCATAAAAACACAAGAACACAAGAACGTCGGAACAGAGAAAAGGAGCGGAGGTTTTTGTTTTCTTGTTTTTATGTTTTAATGTTTTTATGCTTTCTCGTTTCAGGCGTTTTCTCCACAATTTAGGTCCGGGATTTGTTACGGGCGCGTCAGATGACGATCCATCCGGGATTGCGACCTATGCGCAAGCTGGCGCCGGTTTTGGTTTTTCCACGCTTTGGTCTATTTTGTTTACCCTGCCGCTCATGATCGCCGTTCAGGAGATGTCCGCTCGCATTGCGATGGTGACGGGTAAAGGATTAATAGAAAATATTCGGCAGCGTCACGCTAAGCCCACGGTTATCGGCATTGCGTGTCTGTTATTTATCGCGAATACCATAAACATCGGTGCGGATTTAGGCATGATGGCCTCGGCCGCTCAAATATTTTGGCATCTTCCCTTCGCTTTTTGGTTGCTGTTGGCGGCCGTCGCGACGCTGTTGTTAGAAATTTTTACTTCATACGCAACCTACGCTCGTTATCTCAAATGGTTGACCCTGTCTTTATTTGCGTACATTGCCACCGCTTTTTTTGTTCATATCCATTGGGGAGAAGCGCTTCGCGCAACGATCATTCCTCATTTTCAATGGTCATCAAAGTATCTTCTTATTTTGGTCGCTTTGTTGGGCACGACCATTTCCCCCTATCTCTTTTTTTGGCAGGCCAATCAGGAAGTTGAAGAAGAACTCGTTGACGGACGGATCCATGGAACAAAGCGATCACAGGCGGCGAGATGTTCTCCACGGGAACTTCGCCTTATGCGATTTGATGTGACGTTTGGGATGATTTTTTCCAATGTCATTTCTTGGTTTATTATTCTCACCACGGCAACCGCTCTCTTTTTTTCTCTGGGATATACAGAGATCCTGTCCGCGGATCAGGCCGCGCAGGCGCTCACGCCCTTTGCCGGTCCGTTTGCCGTGGCTTTGTTCGCGTTGGGGATTATTGGAACCGGGTTACTCACCATCCCGATTCTTTCCGGAACGGCGGCGTATGCGTTTAGCGAGGTGTTTGGGTTTCGTGAAGGACTTTCGCAAAAATGGTGGCAAGCCAAAGCTTTCTATGGCGTGATCATCATTTCCGTGTTGATCGGAGGGGCCATGAATTTTTTTGGGATCCAACCTTTTCGCGCGCTTATTTATTCCGCCGTCGTAAATGCGCTTATTGCCCCGCCTATTTTGTGGATGATCATCCGTTTGGGAAGTGACAAAAAAGTGATGGGGACATGGGTGAACGGAGGTTGGGTCAAGTGTTTTGCTTGGCTTACCTTTATTGCCATGATCATGGCGCCATTGGCCTGGATTTGGTTCACATTTTCAAGTTGACCAATTTTTTTTAAACAGGCATGCTGGAGGGGAGGTCGGTGTGAGGATTCGGGCTAAAATTCGGTTCTAGGGATCTGGATCCAGGACTCCGCCTTGGCGGGGCGACGACGATCCAACGCGGCTAAACATCTCACTCGCATGAGAAAATCGGACTTCTCTGATTTGATCGCGCGAGTCCAGATTGGCGCAGTTCATTCTGGCCTAAGCCCATATATTTTGAGCCGAATGCCTCCACCGACCTTTAGCAAAAATCCCGTTTCTATAAGAGGCGGGATTTTTGTATGGTGCCGAGGGTGAGAATTGAACTCACGACGCAAGGATTTTCAGTCCTTCGCTCTACCACTGAGCTACCTCGGCGTATGTATTAAAGTTTCCGAGAGCGTACCAAAATCAATCAAGATGGGCAAGGATCGTCAATAAAAATACCCCGACCTGCCTGCCGGCAGGCAGGTGGAAGTCGGGGCGAAGAGACGAGGCGCTCACTCATCGATGTAGATGAGGATGCACCGAATTTGTGGAAGCTTGAGTTCCGCGACCTTTGTACTCGCTTTGAGCTCACAGGCCTGAAGGAGCGTTGAGAGAGGAACGTGCATCGAATCTTGTACAGCGCTTTGCATGGACTGATCTCTGTGTTCCTCCTGCCATGTTTGAGCGATGAGGTCTCGCCAGCATTCATCAATGGCGCGATAGAGATCATCGAGTTCTTGGCAGAGGATACCCTTGATGCGGGTCGATGCAGAGAAACGAGGGAGTCGCTTGACGACGCACGTGGTGAGCGGAGGATTGTTGAGTGATCCGCCCAGCGTTGCGGCTATGAGTTCTCTGCCACCACACGGCGCGTGGAGATGCGCATTCCTCACCGAGCGCGGGACGATCGAGAAGCATGGTACACGTGAGCAAAAGGACGATCCTCTTCATGACGCCCTCGGATGGGTTGGAGGTTGGCGGTTGAAGCTGGCAGGGAGAAAAGCGTAAAAGATTTGTATGAGTTTGTCAAAGGGACGTGGGATAAAAAAACCGCCGATTTCCAGTGTTCGGAAATCGGCGTGTGTCGAGCTTCGATCAGCGATTACGCGGCGGCGGTGGAGTCGAGAGCTCCGCATCGCCCATGATGCCACGCTGGACGCGACCGGCTTCCCATTCGGATTGCGCCTGGATGAGTTTCCGGTGAGCGGGAACTGCCAGTTCCCGCAGCTTCGTCTGCATGTTGAGTCCCGTCCGCCGGTGAACGTAGGCCGCGTACCCCTTCCACGTCGGTCCTCCATCCCACTTTTTGATCGCCCGCTCGACGATCAAGCTCCCGTAGTGCGGTCCAAGCTGGAAACGGCGACAGGCCTCGATCCCGTCCGACCATCTCGAGAACTTCATCACCATGTTGCCGCGGCTGTCCTTGTCCCCGAGCGCCGCGGGAATGCCGGCGAGTACCGACGCCCAGAACGCGGCAGTCGGATCCTTCGGGTCCGTGGATTTGTACCCATACGACAGGGCACACGGGTTCAGCATCCGGATCGAGAGGGGATCACGGCGTACGCGCACCGTCCGATTCGGGTGGTTCCGTCCGCGAGGCGTTTTCTGCGCCGCTGCGGCATTGCTGGCGATGACGAGAAGGCAAACGATCATCCATGCTTTCATGTTTCACCCCTTTCAAGGGTTTGAGGTTGAAGGTCCAAAGCATAAAAATATATCATAAAATGAGGCTTTTGTCAATGGTCGCAAAGTGTTATCTTTGACGCATGCAAATCATGACCGTGAGCGCCTTTGTGGCGTATGTGAATGAGACGTTTAAGGCTATTTGGGATTCGACGGAAATCGCGATCGAGGGAGAGGTGAGTGGCTTCCGAGTGTCGCAAGGCCAGTGGGTGAGTTTTGATTTAAAAGACGCGGATGCGTTATTGAATGTTTTTTTGCCGATCTGGAAATTACAGGTGCCGGTGCAAGATGGAATGCGCGTGCGCGTTTTTGGTTTGCCGCGAGTGTATCCGAAATATGGAAAATTTTCTTTCAGTGCCGAACGCATTGAACTCGCGGGCGAAGGGGCATTACAAAAAGCGTTGGCGCTTCTTCGTAAAAAATTGGAACAAGAAGGGTTGTTTGATCCGTCGCGCAAAAGATCGCTCCCACGTTTTCCGGAACGCATCGCCCTCATCGCATCTCGCGAGAGCGCCGCGTATGGAGATTTTATTCGCATCGTGAACGAACGCTGGGGTGGGCTCGAAATCGACCTGTATCACGTCCTCGTGCAAGGCGAACGCGCAGCGGAACAAATTGTGCGGGCGATTGAAATGGTGAATGATTGCGACGTTCTCGTCCTCACTCGTGGTGGAGGATCGCTTGAAGAACTTATGGCATTCAACGACGAGCGGGTGGTGCGGGCATTGCATGGTTCAAAAATTCCGACGCTCGTTGGCATCGGTCATGAACGCGATGTGACGTTGGCCGAAGAAGTGGCTGATGTTCGAGGTTCGACGCCGACGGATTGTGCGCGGCGGCTCGTGCCGGATCGGAAAGATGTTTTGTATGAACTCGCGACTTTGCAAGGACAGATCGGGGATGCGCTGCAAGGAAAACTAGATGAATGGTCGCGGCAGGCGGATGAAACAGTATCAGCCGTTGACCGTTGGTTGGAGATGATCGCTTTACGTTGTTCATCGCTCGAGCGTTTGCTCCAATCCTTTGATCCGCGCGCGGTCGTCAAACGAGGGTATGCCATCGTCTCCGGGGTTGACGGTCATCCCATCAGCTCCATCAAGCTTTTGTCACCCGGAAAACACATGGACATTCAACTGCGAGACGGGAATGTCGAAGGAGTGGTAGAATCGATTCGGAAGAGGTAGGCATTAGACATTAGTAATTAGACATTAGTTATGACGAAGAAAAGAATGGACATGGATTTTGGAAAAGCGTTCGAAGAACTGGAGCAGATTGCCCAGTGGTTTGAGAAAGGGGAGGCGGATCTTGACCAGGGTCTCGTCAAATTTGAGCGCGCCACAGAATTGGCCAAGCTTTTGAAAGGACGTTTGCAGCAGGCGGAAAATAAAATTAAGGAAATTAAAATGAAAGAATAAAAATCTCTATGCATCTTCTCGTCCGTCTCGTTTTGAACGCACTCGCGGTGATGGTTGTGCCTTATTTGGTGCCCGGTGTTTCCATCAAAGATTTTCCGCACGCGTTTCTCGCCGCCATCGTGTTGGGTTTGATCAACGCGTTGATCCGTCCCATTCTCGAACTCCTGTCATTGCCGATCACCATCCTCACGCTCGGATTGTTCAGTCTGATTTTGAACGCGCTTTTGTTTTGGCTCGCATCGATTTTTGTTCCCGGATTCACCGTGTCAGGATTTGCCGCGGCTTTTTGGGGCGGATTGATTTTTTGGGTCGTGTCGTGGCTTACGAATATGTTGATTGTCAAGCGCCTCGATTGATCTCGGGGCGATTTTTTATGCAAAAGAAACTTGAAGCTCCAATGGTCATCTCCCTCGGTGGATCCATCATGGTTCCGCCTTCCGGCATTGATATCAAGTTTTTAAAAAAATTTCGTCAGGTTATCCTCACCGAAATAAAAAAAGGACGACGATTTATTTTGATTGCCGGCGGCGGCGCAACGGCTCGCGCGTATATGCGGGCGGCAGATACCATCATCTCTTTAAAATGCGATGATCAGGATTGGTTGGGCATCCACTCCTGCCGTCTGAACGGGCACTTGCTGCGAACCATTTTTCGTTTGCATGCTCATCCATTCATGATGAAGGATCCGCGCTACTATCGGAAATGGACGGAATCGATTTTGATTGCGACCGGTTGGAAACCCGGTTGGTCCAGCGATTATGTGGCCGTACGATTTGCCAAACTCTACGGCGCTTCTGCCATCGTTAATTTAACGAACCTGGCGCAGGTTTACGATCGCGATCCAAAAAAATTCAAGAGCGCCAAACCCATAAGCGCGATGAGTTGGTCGGCGTTTCAGAAAATGGTTGGCACAAAATGGACTCCGGGCATGCATGTTCCCTTCGATCCCATTGCCACGCGCCTCGCTGCCCGTCTCCATAAAAAAGTGATCGTCGCTTCCGGTCACGATATGAAGAATCTGCAAAAGATTTTAGATGGTCAGCCGTTTGTGGGGACGGTGATCGAGTAGGCTTGACGGATTTCCCAGCTTTGATTACACTCTCCACAAACCTAGAGTCCTGAGACAGCAGGGACATCGAGATTAATTGCTCCGGCGCATGCCGGAGCGCCCTGCCGAGGAGCCAACAAGCATCAGATGTTTTGATGATTGAAAGCCCACAGGACGACTGTGGGTTTTATAAACCAAAGGTCGAGAGAAAAGGCTGGTAGGCCGGTAGGACGTAGGCTGGTAGGATCGAACCTACACCCTACTTGCCTACCGACCTACATCCTAAATATATGTCCAAAACTCGTGAACAAAAAACACAGGAGATCGAACGGTTGACGAAAGCCTTTAAGCAAGGGAAGTCTGCCGTGTTTACCGATTATCGTGGGGTGACTGTGGCTCAAGTGGCTGGTTTGCGTAAACAGTTGCGAGGCGCGCAAGTGGATTATGTGGTGGCGAAGAAGACCTTGCTGGCTTTGGCCGCCAAACAAGCCGGCTATGACATCAATTTTAAGTTGTTTCCCGGCATGATGGGAGTGGCTTTTGGCTTGGATGATGAAATGGCTCCGGCAAAATTTGTTGGGGATGCTTCCAGGACCACGCCCATTAAACTTGTTGGCGGAATCTTTGAAGGCAAGGCCGTTGACCAAGCCTATGTGATCACTTTATCGAAGTTGCCGAGCAAGTCGCAATTGTTGGGTCAATTGCTCAATGTGATGAACGGTCCAATGAGCGCCTTCGCGCGACTGCTTGATGGGTATGGAAAGAAGCTAGAAGTTGGAAGTTAAGATTTCGTATATTCGTATTAATTCGTAATTCGTAGAAAATATGTCTGATGAAAAAACGATCGTCGAGATCCCGGAGAAATTCAAGGGTCTCGTCGAGACGATTGAAAAAATGTCGGTGATGGAGTTGGCCGATTTGGTCAAACTGCTTGAACAAAAATTCGGTGTGTCAGCCGCAGCTCCGGTTGCCGCCATGGCAGCAGGATCCGGTGCCGCCGCCGCAGAAGAGAAGAGTTCCTTTACGGTTGAACTGACAGAAGTTGGTGCCAACAAAATCGGTGTCATCAAAGTGGTGCGCGAGGTGACCGGTCTTGGTTTGAAAGAAGCCAAAGACATCGTGGATGCCGCGCCAAAGGTTATCAAAGAAGGCGTACCCAAAGCCGAAGCCGAGGAAATGAAAAAGAAAATCGAGGATGCGGGCGGGAAAGCGGTGTTGAAGTAAAACAGTCGGGCGCGGAGAAAATATGCGTCCTGCGGAACTCGCGTTTTTGTCCAACCAATCGCCTCCGCGATGAGCTGTTGTTGCTCAGACAGTCCTCGGCGATATTTTCTCCCCGCCCTCATTGAGGAAGAATGGAATAAAAAAACGTCCCGATGAACATCGGGGCGTTTTTTGTTTTCGCTATGAAATAAAAAAAGCCCCGAAGCGCGAAGCGTCGAGGCGAGAGATTCAAGCTGCGAGGACCAACCAGGTCGGCCGGCCGGTGTGGAGGGCGCTTTCCGGATCGACGTGGAGCTGCCCGAGGATCGGGTAGCGGGCGAAAGATCGAGCCACGCCAGTGAGTCGTTCGATGGTCTTTCGATCATCGCGGATGGCCGCATACATCAGGTTCTTGGCGAGCTGTTCCACCCCGGCCATCACCACCTCTTTGCGAGGTTGACCGGGGCGTTCGATCATCGTTGACCACCGTTTCCACAGACCGGCCCTGAACGCGGTGAACAGAACGTTCTGGAGCGGTACGAGCAGGTGCGCCCGGAGGGGGACGCGTAGCCCGCCGAAATCTGTGAGGTCCTGATCGAGTGGGATTTCCTGCTTCAACACCTCATCGAGCGTCGGGGCCGGTCCCATCACGTGGAGGAGACCGCTCGTATCAGCAGGCATGGCGACCGGCGCTTCTGTTGACCCGACCGAACACGGGATGATCTCGGCCGGCACACCGCAGAAGTGGGTCAGAACCTCCGTGAGATCTCGCAGTGCCCTGGGATCGGCATCTGCGAATTGAAACCTTCCATCTTCGATGATCCTGAACAGTCCTTGCACCGCACCGATGGCTGCGCGGAGCGCCATCTGATTGCGTGTCATGCCAGACATGGCGACTGACAGCATGCTTGCTCGCGTCTTCGACATCTTTGACCCCTTTTTAAGTTGACGGTGCGCAAAGTACAGCATGGAATCACGGAAGCGTCAAGCTGACGGGTGTGATATCCTCTTCACCATGTCAACATTTGTTTTATCCGGCCGCGGATCGTCATCTACGCAAATCGACTACGCCAAAGAACTGAATCAAGAGCAGTTGGCTGTGGTTTTAGGCGGTGATGGGCCGTGTTTGGTTTTGGCCGGCGCCGGATCAGGCAAGACGCGCACACTCGTCTATCGCGTGGCCTATTTATTGGAGCAAGGGGTTGATCCGTCATCCATTTTATTGCTGACGTTTACCAACAAAGCCGCTCGAGAAATGCTATCGCGCGTCGAGGCGCTGATGGGACCGGCGGCCAAGGGGATTTGGGGAGGGACGTTTCATGCCGTGGCTGCTCGTTTGTTGCGCGCCTTTGCAGAGCGCCTAGGTTATCAATCGAGTTTTTCTATTTTGGATATGGAGGACAGCCGCGATTTGGTGAAAGCGGTGATGAAGGATTTAAAAATTGATCCAAAGGCTCGGCGCTTTCCATCAGCGTCCGTGGTGCTGAATATTATCTCCTATGCTCGCAATACACAGACGCGGATTGATGAGGCGCTCGAGATCAAACATCCGAATTTTTATGCTTTGTCCGGAGATATAGAAGAGATTGCGCGCCAATATCAAACGCGAAAAAAATCGGCCAATGCCGTGGATTTTGATGATCTCCTTTCTTTGCTCGCGCTGCTTTTGGATGATCCGGAAACCGGCAAAAGGTTGGCGCAACGCTTTCAGTATGTGCTCGTGGATGAATATCAGGATACCAATGCCATGCAAGCGCGATTGGTCCACGGATTCGCGCGGATTCATCAAAACGTATTGGTGGTGGGCGATGATGCGCAATCGATTTATGCGTTTCGCGGGGCAGATGTAAAAAATATTCTGCACTTTCCGGAAGAATGGCCAAACACGAAAATTTTTAAATTATTGACGAACTACCGTTCCACACCGCAAATTCTTGAACTGGCCAATGAATCACTGCAAAATAATGTTGAGCAGTTTGAAAAAGAGTTGGTGGGGGTGAGGCCAAAAGGGGACAAGCCTCATCTCGTACCCTGTGCTTCGGCCACGCAAGAAGCGCAATATGTGGCAGAACAAGTTTTGACGCTGCGCGATCAGGGCACGGCGCTCCGTCAAATCGCCGTCCTGTTTCGTTCGAGCGCGCATTCTCAAGCGTTGGAATTCGAGCTCATGAAGCGTGATGTGCCGTATGAATATCGCGGCGGTCAGAAATTTTTTGAGCGCGCTCACATTAAAGATGTGCTGGCGTTTTTGCGCGTCGCCGGAAATCCACAGGATGAGATCGCTTGGCTTCGCGTGTTGGGATTGCAAGCGGGGATTGGGGCAATCACGGCCACCATGATTGTGGAGCGCGTTCGATCACGCGGCTCTTTTCAAGAAGTTTTAGAAATTTCTGCGGAGGTCGATTTGCCAGCACGTGCCCAAACCGGGTGGAATGAATTTTTGGTGATGGCAAAAATGATGATGAAACGCGGATTATCACCTGCACCCATGATTCGTGAGGTGTGTGCCTCTCCGTATCAAAATTATTTGGAGCGCGAATATCCCAACTGGCGCGAACGATTGGAAGATTTGGAGCAACTCGCCTTGTTTGCGGAAGGGTATGAGGAGCTGGCTCCGTTTTTGGGTGACGTCTCATTGTATGATGGCGTGGTGTCGAGGCGAGATGAGGCGCCGGGGAAAGATGAGGAACGTCTTGTCCTTTCCACCATCCATCAAGCAAAAGGACTGGAGTGGGACACGGTGTTCATCATCCATTTGGCAGATCAAGCTTTTCCCAATCGTTATGCTCTGGCAGAAGACGGCGGCTTGGAAGAGGAGCGTCGGTTGTTTTATGTGGCCGTCACCCGCGCGCGTCACCGTCTGTTTTTGACGTATCCGGTGACTATGGGTCACGACACGCTCATGTTAAATCAGCCCAGTACTTTTGTGGACGAAGTGTCGCCGCGTTTGTTTGATCGCGTAGAAATTCGTCAGTCATTTTCCGCATCCGATCGTCCGTCGCAATCCTCCTCGACCATGTGGAAGGAGGATGAAGGATTTGAGGAGCCGTCCATTACCCTTGATGGAAAGGGCGAGGTTCGACGCTCGTTTTTACGAGAAATTGATGAGCTTTAAAAATTTTCCATCACTTTTATAAAAACTTGCTTTAATTGTTCAAGCTCCCACATCGTTTCCGTGCCGACAGAGACACGGATAAAGGGCTCGGCTCCTCCAACAGCTAGACGGGCGGCGAGATAGACGCGGGTGGCGTCTGTGCCGAATGTGGCGCTCCCAATCAGATCCACTCGTCGTTTTTTTGCTTCTGAGAAAATGGAGGCGATGACGCTTTGGTACATAAAAACCGTGTCGAAGCCGGGTTTTCCGGCTAAACCAAAGTAGGCGCCACAAAAGGGTTCATTTTTCATCCATGCATACATTGGGGAAGTTGGGAGACCGGAAAAATTTACGCCAGCCATCGGTGTGTTTTTGTGCTCATGAAGAGATGCATCGATAGCTTCCGCCAATAGACGTGTGTTGCGTCCGAGTCGGGCAAGGCGTTGTTCCATGAATTTACGCGAGGGGCTCGGTAAGGCAAGGGTAGAGACGTCAGGAAGGATGGTGCCAAGGTGCATACGACTTCCCCAGAGCCCACCAATCAAACTTACCCGGGCGATTATGATACCCCCCGTGACGCGATCGAATCCATATTCATGGAATTTATTTAAACTTTCAATGACGATCAGTTTAATATTTTTGGAGATCATCGGTAATTGGAGAAAAGGTTGATAGGTCATTCCACGGGTACTGTTATCTAACACAAGAAATAGGGGATGCGTGGCATGTTCTATGAGAGCTGGAAGGAACGCTTTTAGATCTGGCACGGGCATGGTTTTGCTGTTGCATAAGGTGTCCAAAAAAATGGCTTGGGGTTTTTCTCGTCGTACGATTTCCATCATATCGTTGGCCGATCCTTCCTGCATCCAACGCATACGTTCGCCAAAGAGCTGTTTTAGCGCCAACTTGTTTTGAAAGTAGCTATTCTGTCCGGCCAGTACCGTCCCCTGATCGTTTAATTTTCCACGGATATACGTAGCGACCGTGGATAGAGCAGCCATGCCACTTACCGTGATAAGGGCTCCCATGGGTTCCATGAAATGCGTATCCACGTATTCTTTTATAAATCGTGTTTCGTATCCCGCCGCGTCGATATGCAGATCGCGTGTATAATCGTATTCCGCGTTTCCGATCTTCCCCATATGGCGCCCGGCCTGCGGTTCGAGGGTGTGATCAAAGGACGGAGACTGCCAATCGCTCGCTGTACGGATTCCTGCGGAGATCATGAATAGAGCGCGGAGTTCCGCGATGGCGTTTTTTTTGTCGGCAATGAGTTCTTGCAGTTTTTCTACGTGCGTAATATCTGGACATTGTTTTAATGCGCGTGAGACCTCGATCTCAAGTTTTTTTGTACGCTCCAATGGTTCACGTAAAGTTTTAAGCATGAGTTCACGCGTTCCCGACGGAGCTGCTTTTGATTGGTTTTTCAACCATTGGTGAAATGAGACCAATCGATCCAAGACATCGTGTGCATGAAAATGGAGACGTTTAAAATCCTCTGCCAGATCTTGGCCGGATTGAGAAATTGACCCATCAGTCATTGACATAGTTTAAGCGAGTATACGCCATCCAGATCTGTTATTATAGGGCCATGTTAAGAGATCTCTTTCGTTTTGGGGGGCAAGTGATCCGTTTTGTGACCGTGGATCTTGGATCTAAACAGGTATCCGTGCCTGTGGCGGATCTTCGAGGATGTGAACCGGGGAAAACCTTACTCGTAACCGCGGGAATGGATGGGGATGAGTATGCTGGTATCGAGGCCGCTTATCGGTTAATCGAAGAATATAGCAGGGTTGATTTCAAAGGACGTTTGGTGATCATTCCTATTGTCAATATTCCGGGATTTGAACAAGAGTGTAGTCAGAATCCGTTAGACGGATATTTTCCAAAAATGATTTTTCCTGGAAACCCGAACGGTTCATCAACCGAGCGGTTAGTTCATTGGCTCGTGACGACCTATGCTTTTCACACGGACATGTGGCAGGATTTGCATGGAGGCGCCATGACGGAACGTATCCATCCTTTTTTGTGGACCTTTCAAACGGGAGTCGCTTCCAGCGAGGCCATCATCAAATTATTACAAGACGCTTTTATTGGAGAGACCGTGGTAACAGAGACAAAGGGGAGGTCATCTAAAGCCTCGTGTCTTGCTCGTCTTGGATGTACTTATGTCATGGCCGAGTCCGGTGATCGTGTTCGTCGATCGGAAGATGTTGATCGCCACATTTCATGGGTCAAGCATAGCATGGCCCTCCTTGGCATGATTGCTCCTTTACCATCTTTGTTATCGCCGCCAACCATATATAGAAACATTTCTTATCTGACTGCGCCGTTTGATGGATTGTGGCGTTTGATTCCAGGGTTCGGCAACCCTCAGGTCGGAGATATCATTGGGGCATATGCACGACGTGATGGTTTGCGATGGACGGAACTCCATATGAAGATTGCTGGACAATCGCTCTGGTGGAAAGAAACCCTTTGTATGAGAAAGGGAGATGTTCTTTGCGCCGTAGGTTATTAACGTGAAACTATGAGTTGGTTTTTTGAGGAGCGGCGATTGGTGTCGGAGAAAAATGGGGAGATTGTTTGCGTGCGTTTTTTTGGATCATGGAGAGTTCTGGTTGGCGGTTATGAAGAGAGCTCTCCCTATATGCGCCGGTTATGGCAATATGCCCTGAGACGCGTTCCAAAGAACGTGCCCATAAAAAAAGTTTTGATTCTTGGTTTAGGCGCCGGGCAAAATATTTCTCAACTCCATCAGCGTTTTTTAAAATGTAAAATTACGGCGATCGAATGGGATCCGGTGATGGTTGAAATCGCAAATCAGTTAAAAATGTATCCTCAAGAATGGCGACCGCAAATTCTTTTAGCTGATGTGGAGCAAGCGGTAGAAACTTTGCGGGAAAAATTCGATCTCATTCTTTTTGATATCTACACCGCGAATCGGATTCTTCCATCTGTGAACGCTCGAGGTTTTATATCTCAAATGGTACGCCTGCTTAAATCAGATGGATATCTTTTATTCAATGCAAATATTGCAACAGAGCTGTCTACGCTAGAAATCATTGGACGCAATTTGCGTGAGTGTGGCCGTTGGCGTTATCGGTGGAATACCATTGCCCTGTTCCGACATTTTGGTTGTGGAATGATTGGGGACCCGCTTCCGCGGGGCTATCAACCATTTCATTCTGTTGATGAATATCTCCGGCGAGAGTCATTTAGGAGTGCTAGGTACGGGTTGGGAGGTGTTCCCGGGGTTCATGGTTTGCGTTGGCATCATGGGCCTTTGTGGTTTGAGAGATATACGACGGATCAGGAACCGACGATCACGCCGTTCGATCATTGGCGCATGGTGATTTGGCAACCGATCATAAGACTCGACACCCCTCTCGGTTGGCGCCGTTCATGGATTCAGATGAATGCGCGTAAAACGTGTTTTGCCGAAATTTTGGAGCCACAAAATTATTGGGCAGAGTGGAGTTCACATGCGCAGCGTCATCGTCGGCGTTGGCTTAAACAGCAAGAATTTGTGGGAGGAGAAGTCGCGTTGGAAGAATTTATCGAAGCTTATCGCAAGTGTCGCAAGCTCATGATGTTGAAGGAAGATTTTATAAAAATTTTGAGACGTAAAGCCGGGGCGCATGGAGGGCATGTGCATTATTTTATCGCGCGTCACGTCGATACTGGCGATATCCGCGCAGGGCTGGCGGTACTCGATATTCCCGAGGCGCAGCAGTCAGTCCACATTATTTCTTTTATCCAACCGGACGCCGAAGCGTGGTCCGTCGGATTCGGGTTGATTGATGTGTGGTTTAAACATGGGATCGATCATCATCTGCGTTTTCTCGACTTTGATCTATTTTGGGCGCCGGGTGATCCGCGTGGCTGGAAAGGATATTCGAATTTTAAGCGTCAGTTTGGCGTGCGGTATATTCGCTACCCAAATCCGTTGGTGAAATTTGTGAGAGGATCGAAATGATTCCTTCTGATTCCTCCTCTTAGCTTAAGAGGAGGTGAGGAGGAGTTAAAAAAGAAAAGGGTTATGAGGGGGTAACCTTGTTTCATTTTAACTCCCTCATTCCCTCTTATGCTAAGAGGGAGGTCAGACGTATCCTTGATTTTTTCGTCCAATCTGTTAAGGTTTGGTTCTTCTATGTCTCTTGCACGCGTTCGTGGTCCTGGGCATCCGGATCAAGCTTGTGATCTGGTGGTTTCGTCTATTGTGGAAGAGTATGCGCGTCGTGATCCGGCGGCTCGTTTAAAACTGTACGCTTGCGGCGGACAGGGGGCTCTGTTTTTGGCCGGTGAAGTTTTTTCTACGGCCGATTTTGATGTGTCTGCGATTGTCCGTCGCGCTCTTGGGCAATCCGGCGTCACTGCTCCCATGGAACCGTTTATCGCCCTTGAACCCATGGCGCCGGCATGGGCAAGCGAGGTTGGTTCCCGCGAAGTCACGACCGTTACCGGATATGCAACGGATGAGACCCCCCATCATCTGCCTCGCGCCGTCACTTGGGCACGCGATGTCGCTCGTGAATTGGAACGTCGTCGCGTGAGCGATCCGGAATGGTTTTGGTTGGGTGCGGATTATACCGTGACGGTTGAAGATCATGGAGCACAACCCTTGGTGATCATTCATGTGGAACATGTGCCTGCACAAAGCATTGAGTCGGTGCGGCAACAGATCACGTCTCTCCTTTCAGCTCGTCTCCCACCGTCGGTGATCGTTCGAGTCAACCCGGCCGGTGAAGAAACACGCGCCGGACTTGGCGCTCGCATGGGCAGCTCCGGTCGAGGCAGTGCGCAAGATCAATATGGTTCTCATCTGCCGACAAATGTTTCCGGAGTCGGTCTTCACATGGCCCACCCACTAAATGTTGGCGCTTGGCTTGCTCGATCCATGGCCAAAGAATTGGTCGTGGCCAAGCACGGTAAGGCCGTGATGGTTCAAGCCACGTGGTTGCCGATGGAAGCACGACCACACACAATCCGCGCCCGTAATGAAAAAGGAGAAAATTTATCATCGTTCATCGCGCCTGATCGATTTGATCTGAACCGCATTCCATCGGAATTCACCACTCCATCTTTAGCCACAGCCAGTATCCGTCATGCCTTTGACGGAAGTGTTGAACTGCCATGGGAGATGGGGTAGCGGATAGCGTTTAGCGTTGAGCGTTTAGGTGGTACAATATAAAAACTATGAAAAAAATAATTTTTTTGTCAGCGATGGTCGTTTTATTTGGTGCCGGTTGCGCGTCTCAAGATTCTTATGTGGCAAATGTGGCGACGCCTCCGCCCGCGCCCGTGGCAGAAGCTCCGCAACCAACGCCCCCGCCTCCAGCCCCTGAACCCACTCAACCACCAACTTCAACCACTATGAACGAAAAAAAACCTCTCGCCTTCCCCGGTGAGCTGCCGGCCAAACAAGTTCATGTAAAAGTTTTGATTAAAACCAGTTTGGGAAACATCGAAATTCAGCTCATGCCCGATCAGGGACCGAAAGCCGCGTCGAATTTTTACTATCTCGCGAAACAGGGATTTTACAACGGCACGATCTTCCATCGCGTGATTCCCGGCTTTATGATTCAAGGCGGCGATCCAACCGGCACAGGCAGTGGTGGTCCCGGGTATCAATTTCCGAACGACAAAGTTAACATTCCTTACAGTGATGGAGTCGTAGCCATGGCCAATGCCGGTCGCGACACCAATGGTTCGCAATTTTTTATCATGGTCGCAGATTATCCATTGCCCCCGGACTACTCCATCTTCGGCAAAGTCACAAAGGGCCTCGACATCGCACACAAAATCGCCGCCGCACCTCGCGATAGCAATGATCGGCCGAACGACGAGATAAAAATGTTGAGCGTGAAGGTGGAGGAATAAACATAAAAACCTGTCTCCCCGCAAATTAGTATTTTCGCGCAAATTTGTAATTCGTAGGATCGCGAAGCGAGGAAATTTGTGGATAAAGGGGGATTGACAAACCGATTTTTGGTGCTATCATAAAATTATGAGCACCACAGATCAAAAAATCGATCAGTTAGGTCAACAACTTGATCGATTTGGCCAAAGATTCGATGCAATAGATCGAAAGTTTGATAAGGTAGACCAAGGATTCGATGAAATAGATCAAAAGTTTGTTCAGTTAGAACAGAAGTTTGATAGTAAATTTGAAAAAATAGATCAAAGATTTGATGAGGTGGATCGAAAATTTTATAAGATAGACGAAAGATTTGAAAAGATAGACCAAAAATTTGATACAGCAGATCAAAGAACGGATAAATTAGATCAAACTTTAAATAAAGTTTTGGTCATGGCTATTGATACGCAGGCGGCTGTGGGAGATTTGAAGGAGAGAGTTACAAATTTGGAAGAGGTGAATCATGAAATGTTCAATAAAATGGATGATTTTTTAGTTCTCTTCAATCGTCACGACGCAGAAATTGTCGCCAACCGCTCCGGGATCCAGCGTGTGGAGGGAAGAGTTGAGGTTTTGGAGACGCGAGCTACGGCTTGACAAAATCCTAATTTTACTCTATATTTAGTCGTTCTTTTATAATAGAAAAGCGACGAGTGAAGCGTTTGGTGTTTGTGTGTTACAAATTTCAAACGCTTCATTCGTCGTGAGTGCGACTAAGCGTCCCGACGGATGTCGAGACGACGAGGTCCTGTGGACCAATCGCGACAAGGCTCACGCGAACCGCCTGCTCCGATGGAAATCGGAGACAAGAGGAGGAGAGGTATGGACAAGGAAACGACGCTGTTGTTGTTGAGTCTGATTCTGCCCGCGATCGTACTGGTGTTGTGGAGAGTGAGTCTGGTGGCGCGACGTATCCCCGGAAGCCGACTGGCAATCTGGTGGCACAGCTACCACTGGGGATTCGGATCGACGGAGCGCAGCATCAGTCGGATCGGCTACCGCATGCGGATCTTGGTTCCACGTGTCGCCGTCATCACCGCCTTCTGCTACTGGGTTCTGCCGATGAGCTGGGCGGGACGGCACGAGATGGTGATCCTGGCGACGATGGGATGGTTCGCGTTCGACACGTTCATCTCGCTTTGCGTCGCGCGGCTTTATGTCTATCGGCGAGCGCCGGAGACGTGCACGAGCAATCCGTTCATGAGTTGGGACTGGATCCGCGTCAAGCTGACGGGTCGTACGGGTCTCAAGAACCTGATGTTCTCGCCCTATACCTTCTTTCTGCCCCAGACGATTGTATTCGTGCTCTTCTTCGCTCTGGGCATTGTCTGTGAGATTCCTAGGGCGATTCATCTGAGGTTCTACCACTATATCTACGGGCGTTGGGTCAATCCGTCACTCGAGCACGCGGCTCGCGTCACGGCCGTGGAGAACGAGAAGGTCGCAAGCGAGATCGTCTACGCGCTCGCGCTGCTCGAGAGAGTGCAGAAGGCACGAATTGCGCGCGGCGTCCTCGAGGCACAGCTCAAGGCGCTCGTCCCGGATGACAACAGGCGCAAAGCAATGCTGTGGGATGCTGCCGAACGCATGCGTCGTGAGCAGCAGGCAGCCGCTTCAGCCTCGTCAGCAGGCGCAGCCTGAACCTTCACTTCACCTACGACGGATGGGAATGAGAACTCTCTCGTGACCATCCGTCTTTTTTATTTCCGCGAAGTTGTTTTTCTTAGAATAATTGCAAAAACCAGACATCATCAATGGAAAGCGATAGCTTTCTATGGATGATTCAAGCGGGTTGGTCATTTTATGAAAATTCTATCCATTATTGACGCACACCGTCGGGTGTAGTAGTTTTTGTTGGTTCGTGAATTGAACCTTTACTCGATACAAGGGAGGCTGGCCATGATGCTCTGGGGACTCGAGTTCCAACCACCCGACGAACCACACACCTGCCAAGGGAAGGGCAGACACATGGGGTGGGACGGGGATAACGTGGACAACTGGGAGATCTGCGGCAAGCCCGCTCCGCACTTTTGTGCCCTGCGACCAAATCATGGGTTTGTGCCGGAACCCGTGTTGCGTCAGGGTGGGATGTATCTGTGCGAGGAAGGCATGCGCAACTTGCAATACTTGCTTGCGCGAGAGAACGACAAGAACCCCGTGCATTTTCTCTTTCAAGTGGAGCATGGTCACATCCCGGTTTGGTCATAGGTCCGGCCTGACAGGATGATCACGCTCCTTTTTTTATTGACATTTTCGGTTTTTTCTTTCATGCTGAAGGGATGAGATATAGAGGGAAGGCGCTTTTGATCGTGATCGTTGTGGGAGTGATGCTTGGAACGGGTTGGTTGGCTCGCGCTTCCATCCGCGATTTTTTGTATCAGGCACAACAACCAAAATTGCCGGTGGCCGAGGGATATAAGGTGGCGAGTTCGACGCCGATCAGACCTCCCCTTGCCCCTCCTTCGCAAGGAGGGGAATCAAAGTCTCTCCCGAACAGCGTAAATCTCGCGGTGCCATTTTTATTGCAAGCTCCTACGCATAATTGGAGCGAGCCGTATCAAAACGCCTGCGAGGAAGCGGCGGCCATTATGGTTGATGCGTTTTATCACGGTCGCAAAGATCGTTTTCATGAACAGGATGGAAATAAGGCTATTTTGGATTTGATCACATTCGAAAAGAAATTGTTGGGAAAATATGACGACACCACAGCCGAGGAAACCGCGCACTTGATCCGCGCGTATTTTCATTACAAAAACGTGACGGTGCAGGAGGTTACGAGTACGCAGGCATTGAAACCGATTTTGGCCAAAGGCTATCCGATTTTGGTTCCTGCGTCCGGCAAGAGTTTGCATAATCCGTATTTTCGAAACGGCGGGCCACCGTATCACATGCTGGTGATCAAAGGCTATCTTGCTGATGGTCGTTGGATTATGAATGATCCGGGGATTGGTCTCGGCCCTGACTATGTGTATACGGACAAGGTATTATGGGAAGCGATGCATGATTGGAACGGCGGCGATGTGCTACATGGAAAAAAGATGATCATCGTCATCATTCCTAATTCTTAATTCCTACTTCCTACTTCTTTTGTATGCTCAAGCACCCTCACCACCATTTTTCCATCCCCGTATTTTTTTTCATCATCGCTTTTGTGGTGGGGGCTTTAATGTTGGTGTGGTCGCAGATGCCCGTTCCCCAAGCGCGTTTCGGTTGGCTATCTTGGTTGCCGGGTCCAGCCGCTTCCAATCCTCCAAATGTTTTGCCGCCCGTCTCTCCACCCGCGCCTGTTCCATCTCCCACTCCGCAACCTAAGTCGACGAACACTCGTCCAACACCGAATGGGATGATTTGCGGGGAAAACAATTTGATCTGTGTTGACCAAGGGTATCAAAATATTTTGCTGACAAATCCTCTGATGGTGACGGGCACGGCAAGAGCGTTT
>Ga0209515_10002832_pt1 | contig 25723 bp, 34 predicted proteins | sample Subgroupgradi54m_FD_187454 | JGI IMG/M metagenome (GOLD analysis project Ga0209515, IMG submission 187454) | Subsurface groundwater microbial communities from S. Glens Falls, New York, USA - GMW60B uncontaminated upgradient, 5.4 m (SPAdes)... ... | reverse complement strand
TCAAGCGTTCCCGTCTTTCCACATTCAATTGTAATCGTTTCACAAGTATCAGAAAACCTATCCAGTAACGATCCTGGCAGCGGCCCAGAATAAATAATATGATCAACAAGATTATGCACTAAAACGTCAGAAGCATATCTCTCCTGCACAAATGCTAACGGCTTATTCTTGCCAGTCGTATTATGGATATCAATCACACGTGCAGGATAACTCTCCAAAATTCTCTGCGTCAACTCCTCAACCTGCTCTCGCTGCATCATCGGCATATCCTCCCTTCCCCTCTCCCCTGGTTTATTCCAGCATCGATTAAAATCAATCTGATCTGGTGCAAAGCGTCTGCCAAACACCTGATATTCTTCTCGTGCCATCGCCCCAGATCCATTCGCAATAAGAAAATATAAATCATAATCCAATCTTACATCATCACGTACTAACTTCTTCCACAGATCAACAAACCCATATAACCCACTTGATTCATTTGCATGCTGTAATGTCACCATCCATCGTGCCCCTTGCACAGCATTCCTTGAAGCATACTTTACAATCGTCGGCTTCTCTAACTCTGGTAGTAATTGCATCGCATGCAACGGTTCGATATTCAACCATTTCTCTGGTATTTGTTCATGAATAGTAATTGCTCTTGCCATTCTCTCAATTCTCCTTCACAAGATCAGTAAGTACTTTACAATCCCCAAATAACGGCGAACGATACGAAATACTCTTAACTCTGTCTCCCACTTTAAGATCATCTGGAATCACATCATACCCCCGTAAACAATCATCAAACTTATCCACTCGTATCATCGGTGAAGACTCTGATACCATATATCCCTCTTTAAAAAAATAAACATCAGCCGTCCCCACACTCGTAACAACCACATTCTCAATCGTCTTTGGCCACAACCCATTATATGCTATAATTCCTATAGTCCCTGCAGCCATGGCACCAAGCGTTCCTGTTGTGAATTTCAAAAAATTTTGTTTATAATCCATGGGTTTATTTCCCCTGTATGTGTAAAACCGTATAATTACAATCAGGAAAAAGAGCAAAGATTGGTTTATATCTAAGAGTAATATGTTCTCCCGCACTAAAATGCTCTTTCAAATCATTAACATCAAAACAACCCCTCTTCGTATCTAATGTAATATAAGAACGAAAATCATACACCGGAGAATCCGCATCATAATATGCTTTATAGGAGTCTGCTTCTGTCACAACTGCATCCTCAATCGTTCGTGATGCGATACATCCTTTATACACCGCTCCTCCAAGCAATCCCAAAAAAGCTAATCCTAACGCTCCTGTCCTAATTTCTTTCAATGTACTATTGTATATCATATTTTTCCCTATCCTATTTCATGCTAAAATCTTGGAATATATTCCTGACGCTGTAACCTGGTACCCCCAAAAACGTGTCCATAAGAATATGAATCAACAATCTTTCCAATCCCTTTCCTCGTTTTCTCAACTAACAAAGAAACATTTCCATCATTAACTCTAAATACTTTGTACAATGTATCAAATAACTCTTCTCGGACGCTAAAAGTATATTCCAAACAAATATCTCCTTTTTCTATTGATACCTGTAATTGCACAACATCTATGTTCGCACTTCCCGCCCCAGATATAAAATCAGAATAAGTATATTTCGTCTGCTTTTGTTCTTTAATATTAACTCCTTGGATATATCCAAGCTGCGCATCTGTTAGATCATTAAAGCTTTTAAGATCTCCAATAGGATATACTCGTTTCCCAAACATCAACTCCACTGCTGTAGGGCTAGATGTAAATCTCCCCTGAGCATAATAAAACAATGGTATATCTTCCATAAAAAAACCTTTTACAATTTTATGCGGTTCATGAAGATATTTTTTTACTTCTTGTAAAGAACTTCTTTCTGCTAAGTAGCCAAGACTAATTAATCCCCCAATTCCCCCGACAGATACGAGGAATCCCATCTCTGAATGAACTAACGCAGCACTTAATGTGGTTCCTAACGCTGTTCCAGTCATCCATCGTAAACATGATTTCTTATTTTTCGCCAACTTTTCTTCAATCATGCTCTCCGGATGAGTAGGATAGTCCATAGAAAGTAACGCCAACTCTTTCTGCGTATCCGTTCCATGTTCCAACATATGTTCAAGCGTTGTCATTTTCAATTACCCTGTTGGTACGGAAAAATTCTCGAAATAGATTGAATTCCCCCATTCTTTATCGAAAGCAAAAGCGAACACTCTTTATTAGATTTTGAAAAAGTATCGAAATAATGACCCCCCTCTTTACTTAAGTGAATATCCAGATCAATACAAGCAGCTTCTTCATCTTTACGCAATTCATATTGAACTTTTGCTCGAAGTATTTTCTCATATTCTACATGTGTATCTGTCATACCTATTTCTACAAAACTCTCATAATTCTCCCGACTTACTTCTCTGAGCGCAACATCAGAAATATAGGCCATTGCATTTTCTTTAATTCCGCTAATCTCTTCCAATCTCTCAATCGGATACACTCGCTCTCCTAATTTAACTTCAATTGGTGTAGGATTATATGTAAAACCATCATTAAAATGATAAAATAAATTTCTCTCACTTTTGGGCAAAACATTCTTCCACTCCTCTGTTGCATTATACATCGATTGAACTTTTAGATAGTCTTTAAGAGAAGAACCATTCACTAACGTTCCTATTCCAGTCATAAGAACTCCTAATCCTCCCCAAAATAAAGAAAATGTATCATGAACATTCTCAATCAATTCAGAACTCACCAATGCCGTCGCACCTACACCACAGAACAGTGTCCATAAAAGACAACTCCTGATCTCACTGTTCATCTTTTCTTCTGCTTTTGTCGGCATACTTTCTGCCAGCCGTGCCAACTCTTTCTCCACATTCGTTCCCTGTTCTAAAATATGTTCAAGTGTTGTCATCATTTTTCTCCTTGCTTAAATTCTCTGGCATTTTTCTCTGAACGAAAAAATAATAGTTTAGATTCCCCTGATTTAGGTTGATAGGATATAGCGTAAGGAAATGTTTGATCTTTCTCTTGTAGAATCAACTGAAGATTATGCAAATCTTGTGATGAAAATCGCCAGCGTTCGATATAGAATTGTTCAATACAATATTTTCTTCCGCAATCTTCTTGTTCATATTTTTTACAGGAAGTATCTTCACAAATCACTGCATTGTTCTCGAACCTAACTTGGCCACATTCTGCGCTTAATAGGGGAGCGTATTTCGAATTATCTCTCTCGCGTTTATCTGTATCTGAACCTGTACTATACGCTGAACTTGCGCAGAATATCCCCATTGTCAAAATAAGTGTTTCAATTTTTTGATTCATAGTTTCACCTTTTTATTTTCTTGAAGCAAATTTCCTATTTTCTTTTTTTACCATCCTTTATCTGGCGGATTGTTTGGATCTTTTGCATAATCACAGGAACAAGCGCAGTGTGAGGTGCTATTTCGATCATTATACACTTCATGGCACGAATAACTTCCTCCATTCTTCGCACATTCACCAGATTTGGAATAGGTTCTACAATTTGTTTCACTTCTATTACACTTAGTATATTCATCAGATTGAGACGTACATGAAGAACTCCCAGTAGAACCACTCTTACTACTTGATTCACAACCTAATATCGTTGCCAACGCTACACCCATTATGATTGATTCAATTGTTTTATTCATTGTTATTTTCCCTCCTTATTCAATTTAATATTTTATTTCAATATTATTGGCCATGATCGATAGGTTCTTTTGGAGGACAAGTACAACCGCATTCCTTTTCAGGCGCACCTACAGGCTTAGTACAGGACGGGTATTGACCATCAGAACACGTTAACGTTGTCGCTTTAGAGCAATGTTCATATTTGAAAGTATCACAGCCAAGTACTCCACTAACTAACGCCACACCTAAAGCATATATTCCTACACTTTTTGCCACACTTCCTCTATTCATACATTCATATCTTATTTTGTCTTCAAGCATTGTTTCATTCCTCTGTTATGGTTTTACAAGTTTATCTAAAAAACAACTCATGGTTTTCCATTGTTGTTCTGAAAAATTACTTCGACACTGGCCATAATAAGACATTATATTATGGGTGTCTGGGGCACAAGATTTAGACGAACAATCAGAATCTAACGTACAACTTGAAATGTTTAAACCACAACTCCCCCAACCTAAATCTGGCGGCGTATCACAAATAAAATCCCCTGTTTTATCACAGGGATTGTAACTTGATTTATATATGCTGGAAGGTGTGCATTTACTCTGTCCACACACTGAATCTTCAAATGTATGATACAATCCAAATTCATGGCCCATCTCATGGAGAACTGTATCATTAGGTCCAGTGTCATCCCCGGCTAATAGAATGCCTTCCCATAAGCCAATGCGGGTCACTCCTGCATATTTACCTATACCTGTCGAAGGATTATAATTAAGCGAATGAACATAGATTACAGGAAAATAAGCAGGATATTTTTCACCATGTTTTAGAATGGCATCTAAATCTTCTATTTTTGCATTCCATATTGTAGGATCATTAATGTATTCTGTTTTGTATTGTTTAAAAGAGATACCGATTTTTGAAAAAGTATTGTTCCATGCAGAAAAATCATTGGCAATTCTTTGTTCTGAAACGGCAGGTTCATTTTTGGAGGAAACAACAACATACGGTACAACTTTAAGTTCCGATTTCGTATATTTTATGGTTCCGTTGTATTGGTAACAAAGATCGGGTGGACAAGAACCGGAAACGGTTGATGCTTTTCCTGAATTACTCATTGAAGATTCCATCTCTGCAAATGTTGGATCTGTTTGTTGTGATGCAGAATTATTACCTTTGCTATTTGAATTAGAACTGCTCGAACTTGAATTATTCGAATAATCTTTAGTAGAAGATGAAGAAGAACCAGCATCATTCGTCCCACTACTATTTTGTTGAGAATAATGATCATATTTTCCCGGAGAGCTCTCACAGCCCGTGCCTGCAGCAAATAGGCCTGTCAACGCACTTAATGCCGCAATTTTTCTTTTTAATAAAGTATTAATTTTGTCTTCAAGCATAGTTTCAAGCCTCCGTTATTTTCAATTATTGCTTCTTTTCTACACAAGTACTTGTACAGCTTCTGCAAGTTTCATACACTTTCTCTTGTGCACATTGAATATTAGTGGCGCAAGGCGGTTCTTTTGGACAACTACTATCATAACATTCCGTTTTACAAGTATATCCATTTTTGCAGTCACCATCTGATTTACATTCATTTGAAACACAGCTATACAATGGCATTACACTTAATGCTAGTACGGTGTAATACGCACTGACATTCTTTTGTATCGTCCCTATTTTTTCTTCAAGCATAGTTTCATTCCTCCTGTTTATTGTTTAGGCATTTCCATTATTTTTTTGGCAGTTTCTTCAAAACGAAAAACTAATGCTTTGTATTTTATTGAAAAAGGGTTATAGGATATGGCGTAAGGAAAAGTAGTGTCTTTTCGTTTAATCAATTGAGGATTTAGCAGTTCTTTTGGAATTAATCGCCAGCGTTCAGAGTAGCCTTCTTCAACGCAGTATTTTCTGCCACAATCTACTCGTTCAATTTTTGTGCAATAACTGTCTTCGCAGATGACAGCGTTGTTTTCAAATCGGACACGGCTACATTCTTTACTTAATATTTGAGTGTATTTTGAAGTGTCTATTTCGCTTTTATCGGTGCTGTAGGCGGGATTTGCACAGAGGATGCTTGCTGCGATGAGTATGGATTCGATGGTTTTGGTCATGGGTTTTTCCTCCGGTTGTTTTTTATGAAAAGTAAAAAGTGCAGATAATATAATAAATAAACCACTCATTTTTTTACGAAAAACATAAAATATTTAAATGAAATGTGTTTTTTGTAAAAATATGGGTAAAAACAAATTTATAGGGCAAATTACAGAGTTTTCAAGATATGCTACTGATAGACAAAAAGAGGGGATAATGTTAGATTTGACTGACCGTAAAATTATGTATTTATTATCACAGAATGCACGTCTTTCTTCTACAGCTATTGCAAAAAAATTGTCTTTAAAGAGGGAAACAGTAGCGTATAGAATTAAACGTATGGAAGAACAAGATTTTTTGCATGGATATTTAACTAGTTTAGATACACGAAAATTAGGTTTTAAGAATTATATGGTCTATCTTAAATTTAAAACATTTCTTCATCAACAAGATTTGCTTAGTTTATTACTAGCAATTAAAGAAGTTACGAGAATGAAAAATTGTTCGGGGATTTATGATTTACAATTGGTTATTTCTGTTAAAACAGAAGAAGAATTTGTTGAAATATTTGAAGAAATAACAAATAAATTTCATCAGCAGATACAAACGTATGAAGTACATGAAATATTGGAAGAACATTTCTTGGGGTTATCGCTTTTATTAACAAAAGAAGATACAAAAAATTTAGGGATTTATGAACATAAAGGATCGACGTTTCAAAAAGAATTTGATTATGCTTCTAGAGAACTTGTCTCTACCATTTTAGATGAAAAAGATAAAGGACTGCTTGAACTCTTAAAATTAGATGCAAATAGTAATATTAAAACTATTTCTACACATTTGCAGCTAGCACCAATTGCTATTGAGAACCGTATTAAAAAATTAATTAAAGCAGGCATTATTAAAAATTTTCTTCCTTTAGCTTCGTTGAGCATGATTGGTTATCAGTGGTGGAAAGTGTTTTTTAAGTTTAAAAATTTAGATAAGAAGAAATTTTTAACATTCTTACAATATCATTCTAATGTGCCGTGGTATATGCGTTTGTTAGGTAAATGGGATTATCAAATTAGTGTGTTTGCTAAAGATAATGCAGAATTTCATCAAATATTGGATGAAATAAGATCTAATTTTTCGGAAAACATAATTAATTATGATTCTATTATTGTGTTTAATCAGATGAAGCATGTGCAGAGGGTGAAGTGAGAGTTATAAATTGTTATAGTGAGGGGTGTTCTGAAATTAGAAAAAATTGATTCGTATTCTCTCAAAACGATCATTTAAACCTATTCCCTGTGCATATCCTCCAGGAATTACAAAAGCGTTAAGATCTTCTTTTCTAGGAAATTCTAAGCGATTTACGGCATAAAAAGTGTCAAGATACTGTTCTCCTTTGTAGAGTGAAATTCCTTTTTGTTTTAAAGATATAGCTTGAATGAGATTATTATCAGAGGGAATGATAAATTCATGGGTGAAAATCATTGGTTTACCATCTTTTCCAATCATTTGATGAATTTCTACATCTGGATTGAAAACAAATGTGTTTGTGTTCCCTTTTTGTCTTTCTTCTTTCTTCATCATCCAACCATTAATAGAATTTTTTGTTGCAGCATAAGCGAGGAATTCTTCTGGTTCTTCTTGAGTTCCGGAATGTTCGGTATTTAGAAATAGATATCTATCACCATGATTTCGCGAAATTTGATGAAGATCGATTACTTCCTCAAGGGCAGACCAGATTAATTGATGTATTTCTTGCTTTTGTTTTTCTCCAAAAGATTTTAAATTTCCTACCAACCCTTCTAAGATATAATAATCTTTCCAGGAAGAGAAAGGAGAGGTTCTTCCTTTACCATATAAAATAATCGCTGTGCAAAGAGTTTTGTTATTTTCCTCAGAACGAAAATTCCAATAGAGGATATTTTGACTTGCGGAGTGTAAATAGGAAGCCAACGCATGTTTCTCTTTATTGAAGATACAATATCCTTTACCATTAGCACCTTTATAATCTGCATAGTCATTAAAAATGTTGTTCCAAAAATTTTGTTCAATGCGGCAACGGATGGGGAGCGGACCATTAGGCGTATCTATTTCTGCTTTTGGACCAACTGCCCCAGCCATAAGTAGATTAGCTGGAACGGCAACATAATTTTGGTTAAGATATTCAATAAGTCTAAACATATCTACTTTTTGAGTAAAACAATCTGGTTTAATGATAGCTTTTTGAATATGGGAATCAGAGATCATAAGACCATAAGATGTGCTTATAATCTGAGTTAAAAAATGTTCTATTTTTGGAAAATTAGTCCGAAGAATTTCATGTGATTCCCATTGATCTAAAACCATCTGAAAATCTTCTTTTCCTTTAAATTGTTCAGGGATCTTTTCCATTTTTAGTGTGTGTTCAAGTTCTAAACAAATATTATCTAATGATGAATTCATTTTCATTTCCTCTTTAATATATTAAAAAGATCATCGAACAAGCCTTTTCTCTGCCAAATAGGTCTTGGATCCCAAAATTGACAAGGTAGCATTAAGGGGTTATTAGTATTTTCATAATGATATACAGGGATATGTGGAATTTGTGATGAATCAGTAAGTAATCCTACACTTGGTCTAATTCTTGTAGGATGCTCATGAAATACCATCCCTTGGGCGTAGCCTCCGATTTGGTGATAGTCTCCACTTTCCCACTTATTTTCTGCATCAAGTGGAAACGTGTGAAGATATTGTTCTCCATCGTAAGTGAAAGAATCTTTTGTTCTATGTGAGGTGTTTTGAATGAATGAAAGAAATGATAATACTTCAAAATAATCGCTAAAACCTATATTATTACTATCTGGCGCTGCGGTTTCATACAACATTTTTTTTTCTAGAGGAGAGATAGAATAGCCTTGTTGGATAGAAGTAAGAAAAATATTCATTTCTGGTGAAAAGTCTGAGTTTAACGTATTAACAAAAATAGAACTATTCTTAGAAGAAGCGTAGGTACATAATGCATCCCATAAATAATAACATATTTTTTTATCAAGATCAGGATAATCTTGTAACGCTTTAAAATTTCCATGAACCATATCAATTAGTATATATTTTTTAAGATGAAGGCGATACGTTCCTTTTCCTTCTATTTCACTTTTTTGATTACAATTTGTAATCAGCGAAGCAGTGCAGATATCACCATATTCTGGAGAAGTAATATACAAAGTATGTATTTCTGGATGTGCGGTTGAAAGATACATTGCCATTTGATCTTCTATTTTCTGAACAGAAGGATTATTATTTTTATTTGATAGTCTATAAATATTATGCCAAAGGTTACTTTCAAAATTTGCTTTAAATGATACATATCCCTCTTTTGTCGGAATAATTAAATCATCTAAATTTCTTAAATCCATTTTATCTCTTGCACTTTTAAAATTAAATTGTTTGATCATGTATTCGACAAGATTTAAAAAATCAACTTTTTTTGAAAAGTGATGAGAAGCTTTTTCTTCTTTAACTAAAAATTTTCCTTCTTTTAATTCTATGCTAATACCATAAGATATTTTGAATAGATCATTAATAAATGCGAAAGAACTTTCGGGATATATTGGAGAATTTAAAATGGAGTTGTTAGTGTATTCCTGTTGAATCAACTGTAATTGTTTCTGAGCTCTTAAAGGATAAAATTGGATTGGACTGTTTTGACGTTGTAAAGTATTTGCGATAGTGTTGCACAAAACTTCCAACTGACCTTCTGAGAGTACCATAGATATCTTTAAAACCTCTTAAATAAACTATTTAATCGCCACCTCAAATCCTTGTGCATAGCCTTTAAGTGGAACAAAAGGTGTTGAGTTCAATCCCAGATTATGGTTCATAAAAAACGTATCGGCAAACTGTTCACCATGATATAATAATTCACCTTTCTTTTTATGTTTTTTAATATTGCTGATATTATGAATCATTGCAAAATATTCTTCAAAATTAAAATAATGGCTAAACCAACTTTGAGAATCAGGGGTATAACATAAGTTAGGTTTTTTTAGACTGAATTTTTTTATTCCGGTTTTTTTATCTTGTTCCAATTTAAAATCAATACTCTGCCCTGTTTCTTCTCTTTCAAACTCTGCAACATATGCATTAAATTCTTCTACTTCATTTTGGTTACCAGAATGAGTTGTATTCACAAAAATTTTATTACATTTTTGGGTTAACGCAAATTTCTTGATGGCTCCCCATATAAAATCATATGTTGCATTTTTTGTAGCATCGGTCCACCCATTACCAATAGCAAAGTTTGTTAATACTCCTTCAACGATGAGATACTGTGGCATAAAAGGGAGATCAGTAGGTGCACCATCGCCATTAATAACATATCCCTTCGATGGTTGCATTAGAATTGCAATGCCAACGGGATCAAAATCCTGTGCATCTGTAGATTTGATTACTAAATAATGGATGTCTTTATGAGCAGAATGAAGAAAAGAAGCATGGCTATACTTCCCATAATTAAAAATACATACTTCAGAACCATTTATACTTTGATATTTGTCAAAATCATTAAAAGTATTTTTAAAAAATTGCCGATTAAATGATGCTATTAAATTTCGATTATTTATCTGGGCTGAGATGTTAAATTGGTTATATTTTTCACACTTTTTTTCATATGAATCAAGTAAATAACTTAGAAGAGCAAAAAGATCTACTTTTCTTAGAAATAAAGAATTTTCGGTATTTAATCGATTTAATTCATTTTCTAAACTTATTTTGGTGTCTTGATATATTTTCTTTTTTTGTTCATCTTTATAACCAATTAGATTATTATTTATACTTAATAGGTTTTGGAAATCAAAAAGTAAAAAGGGGTCTTCTCTGATACTATCCAGTACGTATTCTAATAATTTCTTCTTTTTCTCAGTTACTGCTAAATCATTATATAGATCATTATACAAATGGGGTTTTTGACTTGTTAGTTCTCTTAATTTAAGTCCATAGGAACGCCATATTAAATCTTTAAACAAGAAATCATCTTGATGTAATTCTCGTTTAGAGAATAAGCCTCTTCGTGCGCTAGGATTTAATATTTTTTTCTTTAGAGGTTCATCTTTTTCACAAATTTCCCACACAAATTTGATTATTTGTTCAAGATTAGTTGTATCATCGCGAGGAGGGGGATGTTCTAAACCAATCTCTTGTTGAAGTTCCCTATATCTTTCTGCAATCTTTGGATTATAGGAAATACCATTATTTGTTAGATAAAATAATAATCCTGTGGGGAATTTATCTTGACTGCGAGTGGGTGGTACTGAGTGTTCCATTTTTGGCTAATAAGAAGAGAACTTTATATATTTTACTACTTAAAAATAGATAATTAAATGGGCTGGTTCTGCAATTCTACCAAAAACCTTAATAAATCCCTTTCACCATAAACTCTCCATGTCCCCATACACACTTGAAACATTTCTCAATATCTACCAAGCTGCTCGTTCTAAATACTCTCACAACTCTGTACAAAATCTTTTAGCACAAGAAGAACAAACCCGCCTCTCAGCCTACATCCGTCGAGACGTCACAAATCTCAACACCAAAAATCATCAAGACCAACAAACCTATTGGCAAACCCTCACTGAATCTATTTATATTCTCCATTTCCATCAAAACGCTATCGTACGACATGAAGCTGCGTTCGTCTTAGCAGATTTTCCCTACAAAAACAATCTCGAAAAAAACCTTGCCATACGAACGCTAAGAATCGCCTGCCGTTTTGACCAAAGTATCGTTGTAAAGCATGAAACTGCCGAAGCTCTTGGTGAATTCTATGGTATCGCCTCCATTGGCGCTGCTGCCGATATGGCAAAAATATTACAATTTCCTCAACTCTATCATCAAGACGTCGTTCAAACCGCCGAAGAATCATTCGTTCATATTCTCAACTACCTCAAAGAACAAGGCTATACCTCAACTATCGAAGAACTTCAACAGTGGCGTTCTCCACAATTTAACCAAAAACCTTAATAAATCCCATTAGATCTATACTGTTATGTCAGTTACTACACAAGATTTGGTTACGTTTTGCAAGAAGAAGGGGTTTATGTATCCTTCAAGTGAGATTTATGGCGGGATTGCAGGGTTATATGATTATGGTCACTTAGGGACGTTACTTAAACATAATTTTGAGAGTGTTTGGCGCAAATATTTCTTGAGTTTAAGCGATAATTATTTTGAGATTGAGGGGTCAAATGTGATGCATGAGAATGTGTTTCGGGCATCGGGGCACTTGGAGAATTTTATTGATCCGATTATTAAGTGTTCGAAGTGTGAGTTTGGGGATCGAGCGGATCATTTTGTGACGAAACAAATTAAAGAGAGAACGGAGGGGTTTACGCCAGAGCAATTAACGGCATTGGTTGAGAAGCATAAGTTGAAGTGTCCAATGTGTAAGAGTGATTTTAAACCGGTAGCAGTATTAAATATGATGTTTCCGTTGCAAATGGGAATTACGGGCGGAGGAAGTAAAGCGTATTTACGTCCGGAAACGGCGCAGACGCCGTATGTGAATTTTAAGTTACAGCTGGAGATGCAGCGAAAGAAAATGCCGTTAGGGTTAGCGGTTATTGGTCGAGCGTATCGAAATGAGATTTCACCGCGAAATTTTACGTTACGGCAACGAGAGTTTACCCAAGCGGAGTTGCAGATTTTTTTCAATCCAGAAAAGATTAGTGAGCATCCTGATTTTGAGAGTGTGGCAAAGTATAAGTTATGTGTGCTGTTAGAAGAAGATAGAAAGAGTGGGAAAGTTGTGGAGCGAACGGCAGCGGAGTTAGTGAAGAAGAAGTTACCACAGTTTTATGTGTATCATTTAGTGAAGATTCAACAGTTTTATTTTGAAGTGTTGAAAGTGCATAGAGAAAAATTTAGGTTGTATCAATTGAATGATCAAGAGAAAGCGTTCTATAACAAGTACCATTTTGATATTGAGGTTGATGTGAGTGAGCATGGGTTTACAGAGATGGGGGGATTACATTACCGCACGGATCATGATTTAGTAGGTCATCAGCGGGTGTCAAAGCAGAGCATGGAAGTGTTAGAAGAGGAGAGCGGGAAGAAGTATATTCCACATGTGTTAGAGTTAAGTTTTGGTGTTGATCGGAATGTGTATTTATTATTAGATCTAAATTATGATGATGATAAAGAACGAGGGAATGTGGTGTTAAAACTGCCACAGAAAGTGACACCGTTCTATTGTGCGGTGTTGCCGCTTGTGAAGAATAAGCTGGAAATTGTAGGTTTGGCGCGGAAGGTGTATGAAGAGTTGAAAGTGGTGTATAGTTGTTTTTATGATGAAACAGCATCAGTGGGTAGACGATATGCACGCGCAGATGAAAATGGGACTAAATATTGTATTACGATTGATTTTGATTCGCTGCAAGATAATTGTGTGACGGTGCGGGATCGGGATAGTACAACGCAGGAGCGAGTTTCTATTGAGAAATTGAGAGATTATTTATATTCGAAGTATATTATGGAATAGATTAATATATGAAAATAATTAGATTACGGAGTGGAAAAAAAAGATGAGAGGAAATAAAAAAGGGAAGATGTATCATTTGCCGATTATTTTCTTAGGAGTTGGGCTGTTATTATTAATTGGATTGGTTCTTGTTGCGGATAATGAGCTAGTCACACTGATTGCTTTAGGATTAGCAGTATTGGCGGTGCTGGGAGCGTTAGTATATGTGTATATCCATATTATCTCACCGCAACGAACGTTTCGACGTACGTTGTATTTATTGACGTGGAATTTGCATAAGTATACAATTGAGGAGTTGAAAGAGTTGTATCAAGAAGTGTATAAATTGTATTTACGATTACCGGAACATAAGAAAGCAAATGTGTATGCTTCTGTTACAAAGTTACGGGAGAGTATTGAACAGAAGATGAAAGCGGCAAAGAAGCTTGAGCGGATGATGGAAGGATTGGCTGAGGGAACGATTCAAGAGTTACAGAAGAAGTATGAAGAAGCAAAAAAAGTTTTTGAAGAATTGTCAGAAGGAGAGAAAAAGAAGTTTCAGGCGGCATTAAATGCGGTGAAAGAAAAATTGGAGCGAGGTATTGGTCAATGAAGATTAGTGATGTGCAAGCAAATCAAGGGAAAATTGAAGTGACGGCAACAGTTGTAGAGAAGCAGGATGTGCGTACGTTTAACAAGTTTGGTAAAGAAGGACGAGTATGTACGGCAAAGCTGCAGGATGATTCAGGAACGATACTACTTACGTTATGGAATGATGATATTGAGAAAGTGGGATCGGGAGATATGATTAAAGTTGTGAATGGCTGGTGTGCGGAGTTTCGTGGGGAGCGACAGTTATCAGCGGGAAAGTTTGGAAGTATTGAGTTAGTTGAGAAAGCGAAAGAAGATGCGACGAAGCCAGCGGGAGCGAATCTTCCACCGCCACCACAGAAGCGAGTGATTAGCGAACAAGAAGCGAAAGAGGAGCATGTGCGTATTCAGAATGAGGAGATGGTGGAGTAGAGTTTTTTAAATTTTAGGTTAGATTCTTTTTAGGTTGAATTGTCAAAGATTAAATTTCTTTCCGCAATATTTATAAAGATAATAATACATTAAAGTATAATTATGAGAAAATTAAGTTATAATCTAGACAATGTACCTCTTGTATCTCTCAAAGCTCAATTAGTACCTGCTCTGTTTACTGCACATCAGTTTGAATTGTTACATAAAAAACAAAAAAATATTATGCTCTCACTTTCTGAGAAAAATGAGTTTTCACGCGCTATTTCGCGCAAAATGAATGGAATTTATGCGCTTATGCAAAAAAATACCTCTTCAAAATATATTTATGGAAGAGAGACTATACTTCCCACTCGGTTAACAGAAGCTCTTTCTTTGCTTAAAAAGTATACGCGAAAATTCAAGAATAAGCATATTATCATCATGGGCAGTTTTCTTTATAACAAAAAATATAACGATATTGATATTATTGTTATTTCAAAATACGAAAAACCGGAACGATTTATTGGAGAAGTACATATTAGTTATTTTACACCCGAAGTATATGGCTCACTTTTTTTTGCAAGTGTGCGCCAGTTATGTATCTCTAATCAAGAGATAGAACTACAACACATTACCGAAAAGATATCTGTAGATACATTCATTTCTCTGTATCAAGAGCTGTTGACCGATTTGGATCGGCATCCCAACTCAATCAAATCTACGCTGCGTGATTTTGTATTGCAGGCAGCGTATCTTAGCTCTTTGCCTCTGCCTCATTCAAAGCAACTCAACAGGCAAACGGATGCGCTGATGCAGGCAAAAATGCCTAAAGAAGTACTCAAAAATATATTTATCCAAACATTATTTTTTGCATCAACCTCAATACAATTAACACACTCCCTGGCACCGCTGATTCATTCTTATCGTGACTTAACTAAAGAATACCCGCAACATAAATCTCACTATACTGAATTAATTCACACATTTCAACAGGTGATGGCCTATGCACGCTGACCAATTCAAACAACAAGTTATGATGATTTTAGGAACTGATATTAAATTTGATGGACATGTTGAGGGGGTTGTGGATGGTCTCTCGGAAGATAAACAACAACGTTTACTGGATTGGGTCAAAAATTGTCAGGCAGGAATCAATCGACCAGAACCGTGCAAACATTATCCACATCTTATCACGTTTATCTATAAGTCCAATGATAATAAAATTCGTGGGTTACTTACAAAAGAGAAGAATTCATATTTCATTGAATTGTTTTTAGATAATCACAAGTATTATGATCGAAAGAGGAAGTATTTGGGATTGTGAAAGAAGGTAAAAGTGTTAAATATAAAAAAATTATGCTGATACTTTTGATTCAAGAGAATCCGCTGTTGGTGCAGTTGGACGACGTATATCAACTGTCTGTTGATTATTTAAATATGCAGCAAATCCACTTGCTAACAGAGTGTATCCTCCTGCTTGAAACATATAACTTGCTGTTCCAGGGTCGCCGCCAAGATTTCTATAAATACTTTCGGCTGCAAGTGTTACAACTGCGGCTCCGACTGTGTAAAGTATTCCTTTGTTTACGTTTCTTTGTCTTTTTTGAATAGCTTCTGCTTCTTCTATTGTATGAAACTGGACACTTAATGACATAGTTTTCACCTTTTATTATTTTAATTAACTCTTTTTGAATTAATATTGTCTTAAAAGCAGGGGTTATATATAAATCTTTTGTATATTTGTTACTTTTTAGTAGTTCTCTTTAGACCATCACATTTATATAATTTTTAGATTCTGATCAGAGGATTATGAAACTTCAACCTTCATTGCGCCATAAGAAGCGCTATATTGTATTTGAGGTAAAAGGAGAACAACCATTGAGTATGACAGATGTGCAGCCAGAAGTTGAAAAAGCGTTATTGTTATTTTTAGGTCAGTTAGGGGTAGCAAAGGCGGAGCCGATGTTTCTCAAAGAGAAGTGGAAGGAACCGCGATTTGTGCTGAAAGTGGCGCACAATTGGGTGGATGAAGTGAAGTCTGCACTGATTTTAATCAAAAAGGTTAAAAACCAGAGCGTTCTTGTACGTTCTATTATTACTTCCGGGACACTTAAAGGGATTGGAAAGTATGTGGAATAGATAAATTAGGTCAATGTTTTGATTAAAAAACAAGTATTAAAAAAGAGAAATAAAAAATAAATTATATTTCAAATATGAGGTGTTACGAATATGAATAAGAATCCACAGCAACAGATGGTTGATAAGATGGGGTATGATCGAAGTATTACGATGTTTTCTCCAGATGGCAGGTTATTACAGGTAGAGTATGCTAAGAAAACAGTGAAGCAGGGTTCTACAGCAATTGGTATCGCGTGCAAAGATGGTGTAGTATTTATTGCGGATAAAAGGATAACTTCTAAATTAATGGTGCCAGAAGCTATTGAGAAGATGTTTAAGATTGATGATCATATTGCGACGGCAGCGGCAGGAATTATTTCGGATGCAAGAGTGTTAGTTGATCGGGCGCAGTTGAAAGCGCAGCAGCATGCGGTGACGTATGATTCAAAGATTGATGTATTGACGATTGTGAAAGATATGTGCGATTTAAAGCAAATCTGTACACAATCAGCAGGATTACGACCGTTTGGAGTATCAATGCTTGTTGGAGGAGTAGAAGAAGATGGGTCAGTTAAATTATTTTTAACAGAGCCGTATGGGTTGTATTTCCAATACAAAGCGATTGCGATTGGAGAAGGGGATACGGAAATTGAAGCGGCGTTATTGAAGCGCTATAAACCAAATATGAGTATTGATGAAGGGTTGAAGTTAGGTTTGTCGTTGATGAAAGAGTTCTTAAAAGATGAATTTAACGTTGAACGAGTGGATGCGGCGTATGTGGATATGACGAAACGGTTCACGAAGCTCTCAGATGAAGAGTTGAAGAAGTATGTGAAGTAGATCCTTTATTTTTTATTTGTTTTCTTTGTTTAGTTTTTGTGGTTATTTTTTTATTGGCCATAAAAACGAAATGTTTATATTCTTTAATTAATAGGTTTAAGTTATGGCTGGATTAAGGGAGGTGTTACGTTTAGTGTTGTTAGTTTTATCTTTGAGTAGTTTTGTTTTAGCGGTGCCAACGGTAACGTATACTTCGCCAACGCCAAGTGATGGAGCAACGGTTTTGAGTATTCCCGTTACGATTAACACGACAATTGTGGAATCTGATCTTCAAAAGTTGATTTATAATTGGAATGGAACAAATTATACGTTATTTAATGATTCGTTTGTTGTGTTATTTAATTTTGATAATCAAAGTTCATTGGGGGATAATGCGACGTATGTTGTGGATATGACAAGGTATAAAAATAATGGAACGTTTGTGAATGGGCCAATATATACGAAGTCAGGAAAATATAGATCGGCAATACAATTGGATGGGATAAATGATTATGTGTCAGTACCAGATACATCTACTTTAGATTTTGGAACGGGAGGGTTTTCAGTGAGTTTTTGGGTTAATGCGAGTAGTTTATCTTATTCTAGTAGTGCACAGTTGATTGTAAAACGAGTATCAGGGGGAGGGAATTTTGAAGTGCAGGTATCAAATGGAAGATTAGAAACGTATCTAGAAGGAACAGGACAGGGGACATTGAATTTGTTGTCAACGTATAACCTCTCTCAACATTTGAATGAGTGGGTTTTTGTAACATTAAATAGAGCAGGAACCACAGCAGGCTTATATGTGAATGGATTGTTGAATGTGTCTGGAAGTTCAGCGCATAATGTGGATAATAATAATCCACTTAATATTGGACGAGATGTGGATGGAGGGAATGAATTTTTTAATGGGAGTATTGATGAAGTGATGATTTATAACCGAGGTTTGTCAACCCAAGAGATTTATCAGTTATATGTTTCAAATCTACGAAAATTGAATACGACGCAATGGGAATTTTATGTCGCACAGAATCAAAATATTACTTCTACATTAAGCGAGAGTGCGTATTCTTATTTTGTAACGGCAGAGAATAGTTCTGCGGCAAGTAGTGGTTCAACGAGTAGAACGGTGACATATAGTACATCGAGTAGTAGTTCGGTTCCTGAATGGGATGATTTTGCAATGGTTGGGATTATTATTGTTGCATTAAGCGGTTTTTTCTATCTGAAAAAAGAGGAAGCATAAACATTTTACCACCTTTTGTTTGGTTTTATATTTTCTGTAGGGAATTTTGTTTGAGAGTAGAAGATGATTCTTAGGAGTAAGTGTTTTGGTAAAAAGATGCATTTTAACCGTAAAGTTTATATAAAAGTGTCACATATAACACTCATATGACACTTACACACTGGCGGACGACGAAGATACCAGAATATTATTTTAATGAGATTGAGCAAGTACTTGCGGTATCCCAAAGGTATGTTTCAGTCTCAGAATTTATCCGTCAAGCCATTGAGGAAAAATTGTCTGTGGCGAACATAACGACAAAAGAGTCAAGAGATTTTCTGTTGTTGAAAGATCTGGTATTTACTGAATCAAGGATTAAACAAGTACATCAGTTTATTTCTATGCAGTTTCCAATGGATTCGACAGAGTTGTTAAAGGAGGATATACGGAAAGTCATTGATCAATCGTTGGATGTAGAGATGATTACATTTTTATCAAAATTCATGTATCATTTTGCAAAGTATCATCCGTTCAAAGACGGGAATAAACGGACAGTATTAATTACAGTAGATACTTTTTTGCGATTAAATAATTTGAAACTGAACTTAAAAGCGCAGAAAGATAAAGAGACAGAAGAGGAATTGTTTTTCTGGCAGAATAGTACACAGCAAAAAAATATTGAACAGATTAAACAATTTCTGAAGAAGCATATTGAAAAATATATTCCAACACAAGATGTAGAAAAAGAGATAATCAAATCAATTTCAGATAATAGGTTATTATTGGAGAAGTTAGCGCGATGATTATTGAGGGGATGAAAGAACTTGAAAGTGTGTTAAACAAGTTTAAAGATTATAATTGTGTGGTGATAATCAGCAAATATAACAGCGGCAAATCTTCTCTTGCGACCGAGATGATTCATCAGCATTTTGGAGAGGAAAATACATATTATGTTACTTTTGTTGATCAAAGCAAGCCGCATTTTACGCCACGAAAAAGTAAGTTACGTTTGAATGAAATTGTGAAAGATAAAGTGATTGTCTTTGATGAAATTGATGCGGATGAACGAATAGATGTTACATCTTATCTGAAACTGTTGATGGGTTTAAATTTGGTGATTATCTTAACAAATCCGTATGGAAGCAGTACTGATGCAGAGAAAGAAATTTCGTTATTTACAGAGCAGGAGAAAGATATTTTACCAGAACGGACGTTGATTGTGTTTGTGAAAGAGAAAATAATAACCTGAATTAAGTGAGCATATAATTAGTACTACTTTTAAGAGATAACTTTATAAACAATCCTCATTTATACCACTCTTATGACGACCTCACACCCAATTTTCGGCTTACTTCGCCGCATCGAAGATGATACCGTACGTCGCGAAGCCCTCACTTTAGTCAATTATCTTGGTGTTCAAACCGTCGAAGGACTCGCACAATACTCAAAACCCGCTCTAATCCAAAATGATGTCACCCCTGAAACTGTAGGCGTCTTAGAACAACTCTTGCAAACAGAATATCAAATTCAATTTAATATCATACCTCCTAAACCTGTACCTGCTCCAAGAGAATTACATTCCCAAATTAATGCAGCAGATATCTTTCAACCAATACGCAGACTTCAACAGCCATACCACCCAAGAAGTCTATCTTCATCAAGAGCCGGCGGCGCTCCACCTCCAGGTATATTAGAATCCGTCCCCACACACCCGGATCTTGCCACTTATCTCAACAAATAATGTCGCCCACACCAAAACAGGGAGACGGAATTCTCACGCGCCTCCCAAAAGCAGAACAACAATTTTTACTCAATCAAGCTGATCTCATTTTACAAAAATCATCCGGCACAATTGAAGATCTCTGTCAACACGTCGCCAACATCTTTGGTGACAAACAGTACGGCTGGCAAGAAGCTATACACGACAACAAATGGTATCGCTATCCCAGTGAAGTCAAAGAACAGCGTTTCTGTTCTGAAGAAGCGTTAAAAAATTATCTCCTGCTTAGAACGTTGGGAGTGCCGGTAGAATATTGTTTGTTAGAAAACTATCAAAGAACATCTATGGCTCATGAAGTCGTACTCATTCCAACAGAAGATTCCACATACTTGATCGATTGGCAAACTGTTTCGCCCATAACCATAGAACCAGAAGCATTCATCCTCAAAAATAGCAAAATCCCATTCAAAACATTGCATCGTTTACCTGAAGAAAAAGTCTTAGATCGTGTTCTCTCTCTGCGAGAGGGTGAACGCTTTCTTGATTCAATCACGTGTGCACAAATATTATCCATCAAAGACGCACCAGAAGGCGAACTTCAATCTACCGTTTGCTATTTTCCTGAGGAAAAATATCTTGAATTCACATTTATCTTTACTCGCTACACCGGCGGAATGAAATTTTATCTGCGTCATGAAACCGGTGTCGATGCCAATAACACTATCTACGATGCCCAAGAATTTGGTCTCTGTGAGGTAGCCAACCGTGAAACTACAAAAGAATTTCCGATTATTTACTCTATGAACGGAAAAATGGATGATCTTGTAAACCAACTAACATTTTTTCAAAAACTTTCAACACAACAACAGCATAATATCTGTATGGAATCAATGTACAACCAATTTTCTTCAGATTCTGATGCTTTTGAGGGAAAATTTGTAACTCCGCAAAGCGAACGTCTTGACACACTCGCCCAGTTTCAGGAATTAATCCAACAAAACAATCTACCCCAAGATCTGAAAGAAACTATCCAAGCATACATTACAATCTATGACACCTATCATAAAATAAACCCCTATGCTGCGGAAAAATTTCTTGACTTTCAAATTTCCAAAATGACATTTGAGCAACTCTTTCCAGTAAATCAAGATCTTGGCCCTTTTTGGAAACAATACGAAGCAAACCCTTTTTGGACTAGCACTCTCTACCTCTGTTCTGCACTGCGTGATCTTGGCAAAGCGTTCTCATCTACTGATGCATTCCAGACAAGTAACATCTTAACAAAAGAACTTTGCGCTAAAACTAATATTGAATTCAAACCCTGCACATTTTCTCAACTCTTTGAAATTGTGGGTAACTTTGCTAACATGAACAGGCAAGAGTTATATGCTCGGAAAGAGAAAGATGATCAAAAAGAAAATATCACATCCTCACCCAAAGGTTTTTAAATAGGGCTTTAAATAGTAAGGAGTTGGAGGAAGAAAAGACAATCTTCGTCGGAAGCTTCGTGCGTTTATAATCGAGCGGGCTTGCCAAATCAAAGCGAAGAATTAAGAAAAAACATGAGTGCAATTATTGTAACAGAACGAGATGTAGTTATTCCCGGGGAAGTATTAGCCGAGGGAATGGATTTTCTGCCAGGAGATAATACCTATAGAGATGAGGATAAAATTTATGCCAAAATCATGGGGTTAGTGAATGTGTCAGGAAGAGTTGTACGAATTACGCCTTTAGCTGGGCCATATGTGCCCAAGATTGGTGATAAAATTATTGGTCGTGTGACGGATATTACAATGTCGGGTTGGAGAGTGGATACGGCAACTGCCTATTCAGCATTTTTGAATGTCAAAGATGCGACCACACGATTTGTCAAAAAAGAAGAGGATTTAAGTCAAATTCTAGCAATTGAAGATTATATTGTAGTTAATATTGTAAATGTGACTTCACAAAATCTGATTGATTTAACGATGAAAGAGCCGGGCTTGTATAAAATCACAGGTGGCAGAGTTATCCGTGTTAATGCTCAGAAAGTGCCGCGAGTTATCGGCAAACAGGGAAGCATGATTTCAATGATTAAGCAAAAGACGGGCTGTGAAATTACAGTTGGTCAGAATGGTTTAATCTGGGTTAAAGGAACACCGGAAAATGAACATCGAACGGAATTAGCAATCAAGTTGGTTGAAGAGAAATCACATCTAGAAGGTTTAACCGAACGAGTGGGCAAGTTTTTGGAGGAGAATTAGTACCATGGTTTACACAAAACGCGTTGATGGACGAAAATTAGATGAGTTACGTCCGATGGAAGCAAAAATAGGAGTGATTCCAAATGCAGATGGTTCGGCTTATTTTAAGATGGGAAATACAGTTGCGTATGCAGCGGTATATGGGCCACGAGAATTATTTCCTAAGTTTTTGCAAAATCCAAAAACAGGAATTATCCGCTGTCATTATAGTATGATGCCGTTTTCTGGTTCCGGAGAAAGAATTCGACCAGGGGGAAATAGACGTTCCCAAGAAATCGCTCTGGTGATGAATAATTCATTACAGCCTGTGATTGATTTGTCAGCATTTCCAAATACTGTTGTTGATATCTTTGTAGATTTACCACAAACTGATGCAGGAACACGATGCGCGGCGATTACAGCTGTATCGATGGCACTTGCACATGCAGGAATTCCAATGAAAGATATGGTGAGTGCGGTTGCGGTTGGAGAAGTGGATGGCACGGTTGTTGCGGATTTAAATTACGATGAAGAAGCGTATGATGCGATTGTGTCTGATATTCCGGTTGCAATAACACATGCACGAAAAGAGATTACATTGTTACAGATGGATGGCGAGATTTCAAAGAAAAGTTTGATGGATGCTATCGAGATGGCAAAGAAAGTATCAGAGAAAATTCACCAAGTGCAAGTTGCGGCACTCAAAAGTAAATTTGCAAAAGAATAATTAAATAAGTGATGTCCTATGATAGTAAACAAAGATACAATTGCTCAACTTGCGGCACAAGGCAAGAGATTAGATATGAGAGGGTTAACAGAATATCGTAAACCAATTCATGTTGAATTAAATATTTCCTGGACGGCAGAGGGTTCAGCCAAAGTACAAATTGGCGATACTGTGGTTATGGCAGGAGTGAAATTAGCGATAGAAAAAACCTATAATGACACGCCTGATGAGGGTGGGATTATGGTTAATGCAGAGTTATTGCCGTTATCCAATCCAGAATATGAGTATGGTCCACCATCAATTAAAGCAATTGAATTAGCGCGAGTTATTGATCGTGGTATTCGCGAGGCAAAAGCAATTGATTTGAAAAAATTGTGTGTCAAAGCGGGAGAGAAAGCGTGGTTTGTTACTGTTGATATTATTACGATTAACGATGCAGGAAATTTGTTTGATGCAGCAGGAATGGCAGCATTAGCAGCGTTAAAATCAGCGTATTTTCCAACAGTTGATCCAACTACGGGCGCGATTGATTACAAGCATAAGACGAAAGAGAAATTGCCGTTGTTGAAGGAACCAGTACCAGTTACAGTTTATAAAATTGGTAATAATTTACTTGTTGATCCAACGCTTGAGGAAGAAGAAGCGTATGATGCTCGATTAACGGTAACCACTGATGATCATGGCGTGATTTCAGCGTTACAGAAAGGCGGACCTGCACCTCTTACAGCAGATGAGATTTCACAAATTATCGATTTAGCTGTTGAGAAAGCACGCTTTTTACGCGCGGAATTAAATAAGTTTTTAAAATAAATAGGTAATTTATGATAAAACTAGTTAGGATGTGACACTATGAAAAAACAAGCATTGCAAACACAAGCAGATATCATGCATTATACGAAGTATGAACGTGCGCGTATGATTGGTTCGAGAGCATTACAACTATCAATGGGGGCACCGTTTTTAGTAAAACTGAGTGTGGAAGAGCTTGAGAAAATGAATTATGGCACAATTGAGATTGCGCAACGGGAATTTTTAGAGGGTGTATTGCCGATTACGGTGAAAAGACCAGTGCGGAAAGCGTAAAATTTATTTTTTTATTTAAAATTTTCTTGGTTGTTTTTGAGAGTGTTTAAGAAAAAGTTTAGAGATAATAATGAATACTACAATTACAGTAGAAAAACTGAATAAATATTTTGCAATTACGAAAGAGGCTCTTGGTAAAGCAGAGATCGCGTTTGATGGTTCTCGTCTGAAAGAAGCAACTGATTTCTTTGATATGGCGTCGAGATATTATCAAGATGCGGAGTATTTTTTTCGTGAGAAAGATGATTATGTGTTGGCGTTTGCGGCGCTGAATTATGCGCATGGATGGTTAGATGCGGGGGCACGAATAGGGTTGTTTCAAGTGAAGGATTCACGGTTGTTTACGGTGGATGGCGAGGAAGAAGAGAGAACAAATGAAAGATTCAAGAAATAATGGATCTATTTTCCAGAACTGTTGTTCACTTCGATACTACTATAAAGTACTAAACTTGGCGAAAGATTTATAAAGAAAGAGTGTTTTGAAGCTATATAATCAAGATTAATAGTGAATTGTTAGAAAGGGGTTCTGGTTTGTATAGGTGTTTATACCAATTATAGCAAGGGGGAATATACACAATGATCGTACAAAAAGATTTTTTAAACCGACTCAAAGACTTTGGTCTGAATAGTTATGAATCAAAATTATGGATTGCATTATTAAGCAGAGGCGTTTCCACGGCAGGAGAGTTATCAGATATTTCTAATGTGCCACGTTCACGAGCATATGATGTATTAGAATCACTGGAAAAGAAGGGATTTATTATCGTAAAAGTGGGTAAACCAATCAAATATTTAGCAGTACCGCCAGCGGAAGTTGTGGAGCGGGTAAAGAAGAAAGTGTCTGAAGAAGCGGATGTGCGCAGTAAGATGCTTACAAACTTGAAAGACAGTGAAGTATTAAGTGAATTGAATACATTACATACAGAAGGAATTAAATTAATTGATCCAACTGACAGATCCGGCGCATTTCGTGGTCGAGATAAAGCGTATGAGCATATGACGACCATGATTAAGAATGCTAAAAAAAGTATAACAATTATGACGTCCAAAGATGGACTTGAGCGAAAGCATGAAGAGTTAATCAATCCTTTGAAGAAAGCAGCAAAAGCAGGGGTAGAAATACGAGTATTAACACATGCGGCAGCGAATAAAGATATGGTTGCGGAATTTGCAAAACTAGGTAAAGTAAAGCAGCATAAGAATGTAACCAATGCGCGATTCTGTATCGTGGATAACAAAGATTTGATGTTTTTCTTAACCGAAGATAGCAAAGTTCATAAATCATATGACTGTGCAGTTTGGGTGGAAGCACCGCATTTTGTGGATTATTTCCAAGGCTTATTTGATAAAGATTGGAATGAAAAGCAATAAGTTTTTATTTTTTTAATATAGAAGTCCAAGTTGTTCTTTAGGTGTTACACTTGGACTTCTGAATAGTACTCCAACATATTGACACCGAATTATTTGGTTGGAGTACTATATTCTTTGTTTCATAAGATTTATATCTTAAAATTCAAAAACTATCCCCATGAAACCAGCCCTCTTAACTC
>Ga0209515_10002831_pt1 | contig 25728 bp, 19 predicted proteins | sample Subgroupgradi54m_FD_187454 | JGI IMG/M metagenome (GOLD analysis project Ga0209515, IMG submission 187454) | Subsurface groundwater microbial communities from S. Glens Falls, New York, USA - GMW60B uncontaminated upgradient, 5.4 m (SPAdes)... ... | reverse complement strand
ATCTCGACAACCACACCAACGTGACCGTGGACTCCGGCGGCCATGTGGGCGTGAAGATCAGTTTCTAATCCGGACTTCTCCTGAAAAGCCTCTGGAACGACACGGAAGCCGCGCCATTCCAGGGCGACCTGGGATTGCGTGTCTACACCTCGCGCCTGCTCGGGCGCGACAAGACGCTGGTGCTGCACGGCGGCGGCAACACCTCGGTCAAGATCACGGAAAAAAATCTCCTCGGTGACGAGGAAGCGCTGCTCTATGTGAAGGGCAGCGGCTGGGACCTCGAGTTCATCGAGGCCGCCGGCTTCTCGCCGGTGCGCATGGATCATCTGCTCAGGCTCGCGAAGCTGCCGCAGCTGTCCGATCCGCAGATGGTCAACGAACTGCGCACGCACATGACCCGCGCCTCGGCCCCCACGCCTTCCGTCGAAGCCATCTTGCACGCGACCCTGCCGTACAAGTACGTGGACCATACGCACGCCGACGCCGTGATCACCGTGACCAACACGGCCAAAGGCCGCGAGCGCATCCACGAGATTTACGGCGACAGCGTCGTGGTCATTCCTTATGTCATGCCCGGGTTCGATCTGGCACGGCTGTGTGCCGATGAGTTTTCCAAGCAGGCCGGCAAGAACACGATCGGCATGGTGTTGATGAACCACGGCATCTTTTCCTTCGGTGAAACTGCGCGGCAATCCTACGAACGCATGATCGAGCTCGTGACGCGCGCCGAGGACTATCTCGCCAGACACAAGGCCTGGCAGTTGCCGGCCGCCGCCGAAAAACCATCTCCGGGCCCGCTGCGGCGGGAGATGGCCGAACTGCGGCGCGCGTTGTCCGAAACCGCCGGATTTCCCGTGATCGTCGCGGCGCACGAAGATGCCGCGAGCCTCGCGTTTGCGCGCCGCCCGGACATTGCCACGATCTCGCAGCAGGGGCCGGCGACGCCGGACCACGTGATCCGCACCAAACGCGCGCCGATGATCGGACGCGACGTTAAAGTCTACGTTGAGGCCTACAAAAAATATTTCAACGAGCACGCACCCAGAGCCAGGGAACCCAAGACCATGCTCGATCCCGCGCCGCGTGTGATTCTCGACCGCGACTTCGGCGTGGCCACCGTCGGGCGCAGCGCCAAAGATGCCGCGATCACCTACGATATCTTCGCCCACACGCTGGAGATCATCCAGCGCGCCACGCTGCTCGGTGGCTGGCAGGCGCTGCCGGCAAAGGATATTTTCGACGTGGAGTACTGGGACCTGGAGCAGGCCAAGCTCAAGGGCGGCGGCAAACCACCGGTGTTCGCCGGTGAAGTCGCGCTGGTGACCGGCGCCGCTTCCGGCATCGGCAAGGCCTGCGTGGACTCGTTGCTCGCGCGCGGCGCCGCTGTCGTGGGGCTCGATATCAATCCTGCCATTACCGGTCTTTTCAGTCGCCCCGACTATCTTGGACTGGTCTGCGACGTGACGGATGAAAAGCAGCTCACCGAGGCGTTGGAAAAAACCGCGCGTGCCTTCGGCGGGCTCGACATGTTGATCTTGAACGCCGGGATCTTCCCCGCCGGTTGCCGCATCGAGGCGCTGGCCAGCGCCGAATGGCAGAAGGTGCTGCATATCAATCTGGATTCCAATCTGGTGCTGATGCGCGAGGCGCATGCGCTGCTCAAGCTCGCGCCGCGCGGCGGGCGCGTGGTGGTGATCGGATCGAAGAACGTTCCCGCTCCCGGCCCCGGCGCGGCGGCTTATTCAGCGTCGAAGGCGGCGCTCAATCAGTTGGCGCGCGTGGCCGCGCTCGAATGGGGCGCGGACAACATCCGCATCAACTCGCTGCACCCCAATGCTGTGTTCGACACCGGCATCTGGACCGACGAAGTCCTCGCCGCGCGCGCAAAACACTACGGCCTCACGATCGAGCAGTACAAGAAGAACAACGTGCTGAAAATCGAAGTCACCAGCTGCGACGTCGCGGAACTCGCGGCCGAAATGTGCGGTCCGCTGTTCGCCAAGACCACCGCTGCGCAGGTGCCGGTGGACGGCGGGAACGAGCGAGTGATTTAATCAAATTACCAGACTCGCTCGCCATTCGCTGCGGTGCCCTGCGATGAAGTATTTATCGTCGATCCATTCCTGAAATTTTCATGCGAAAACTGCCGCGCTCGTTCTATGACCGGGACACGGTCGCCGTCGCCCGGGACTTGCTCGGCAAATACCTAGTTCATCTGTCGCGCGGGGTGGAGCGCATCGGCCGGATCGTAGAGGTCGAGGCCTACCTCGGGCCGCACGACCTAGCCGCCCATTCCGCGCGCGGACTGACCGAGCGCACCCAGGTCATGTTCGGACCGCCGGGCCATGCCTACGTGTACATGATCTACGGGATGTATTTCTGCATGAACGTAGTGACCGAACGCGAAGGTCATGCCTCCGCGGTGCTGTTGCGCGCGGTCGAGCCGGTGACGAATATCGAGGAGCGGACCCAGGGCCCCGGGCTGTTGTGCCGCGCCATGCGTATCGACAAACGTCTCAACGGGCACGACCTGACCGGGAAAAATTTTTACATCGCCGCGCCCGCCAAATCCGAACCCGCGGTCATCGTCAAACGACCCCGGGTGGGCGTCGACTATGCCGGCCACTGGGCCCGGCGACATCTGCGGTTTTACATCAAAGGAAATCCCTTCGTCTCGAAGCGATAACGCGAAACCAATCGCTTACCGTTCACCAGCGCAATGCACCACTTCGGTTCAAGTACGATGCGTGCTTCACGGTAATGGTGCATGTCACCGGCGCGGAAACGCCGTAAATCGCTCTAGTCCCTTGATTTCACAGGAACTCTCTACATGGCACAGCGATTGCTTTTGTAAAGACGGCTTCAGAGGTTATCGACATGTCATTGAGTGTGTTGCTGGTGGACGACGATCCCGCGCGCGCGGCGATCGTAGAGCCGGCGCTGCGGGCAGCGGGCTATGAAGTGGTGACAGTGGTGGATACCGCCACCGAAATGCTGGCACAGGTGCGGGCGATGAAACCGGACGTGATCATCATTGACCGCGACTCGCCGGACCGCGACACGCTGGAGCACGTGTGCATGATTACGCGCGACGATCCGCGCCCGATTGTGATGTTTACGCAGGACAAGGACCAGACGCTGATGCGCGCGGCCCTGGAGGCCGGGGTCAGCGCCTACGTGGTGGACGGCTTGTCGGTGGATCGCGTGCGGCCGATTGTGGAAGTGGCGCTGGCCCGCTTCGAGCAGTGGCAGGCGCTGCGCCGCGAGCTGGACCAGGCGCAGACGAACCTGGCGGAGCGCAAAGTGATCGAACGCGCCAAGGGCATCATCATGAAACAGCGGCGCTGCAGCGAGGACGAGGCGTACGCCCTGTTGCGCAAGCTGGCGATGGACCGCAATCAGCGTCTCGCACATGTGGCGGAGAGCGTGATCACCATGGCGGAGCTGCTGATGTAAGGAATGCAGGGCCTTCTCTCTGCGAGAGAGGGCTGATTGAAAGATTCAGCTCCGGACGGCCCAATGGCGGGCCGACCGAAGACAGATGGGGGCGGGAGAGTACCCGCTTTTGAAATACCAACGGCACGCGATGTCGCGTGCCTCGAGGGCAACGGCGCCCTGGTCACCGGGTTTTATCCCGGCCGACCGGGCGCCGTTTTTATTTTGCAACGAAGGAGATAGACATGAGTGACGAGAGCAAGACCAGGCCGATGACCGAATCCGCAACCCCCTGCGCTTCGCGTCGCGATTTCCTCAAAACCAGCCTCGCCGCCGGGCTCGGCGCCGCGGGCATTCTGGGCATGGTGCCGGCCGGCGTGCGCAGCGCCGCCTGGGCCGCCGGCTCGGACGCGCCGGAGAAACCGGAGGTGAAGATCGGCTTCATCCCGCTCACCGACTGCGCCAGCGTCGTGGTCGCCTCGGAGCTGGGCTTCGACAAAAAGTACGGCATCAAGATCACCCCCAGTAAGGAAGCGAGCTGGGCGGCGGTGCGCGACAAGCTGGTGAACGGCGAGCTCGATGCCGCGCACGTGCTCTATGGCCTGATCTACGGCGTGCAGCTCGGCATCGGCGGGCCGAAGAAGGACATGGCCGTGCTCATGGGCCTCAACCACAACGGACAGGCGATCACGCTTTCCAACCAGCTCAAGGACAAGGGCGCGACCGACGGCGCCAAGCTCAAGGCGCTCATCGACAAGGAGAAGCGCGAGTACACCTTCGCCCAGACATTCCCGACCGGCACGCACGCGATGGAGATTTATTACTGGCTGGCGACCTACGGCATCAACCCGATGACCGACGTCAAGACCATCGTCGTGCCGCCGCCGCAGATGGTGGCGAACATGCGCGTCGGCAACATGGACGGTTTCTGCGTCGGCGAGCCGTGGGGCGCCCGCGCCATCTACGACAAGATCGGTTTCACCGCTGTTACCACCCAGGACCTCTGGAAGGACCATCCGGAGAAGGTGCTCGGCACGAGTCTCGAGTTCGTGCAGAAATATCCGAACACCACGCGCGCGATGATGGCGGCGGTGCTCGAGGCCTCGAAGTTCATCGACGCCACCGCTAACCGCGCGAAGGTGGCGCAGATCATTTCCAGCAAGTCCTACGTGAATGCGCCGGAAGAAGTGATCCTCGGGCGTTTCTTGGGCAACTATGACAACGGCAACGGCAAAACGTGGAAGGACCCCAACTACATGAAGTTCTACAACGACGGCTACGTGAACTTCCCGCACCTGTCGGACGGCATGTGGTTCCTGACCCAGCACCGCCGCTGGGGCTTGCTCAAGGAAGATCCGGATTATCTGGCCGTGGCCAAACAGGTGAACCAGATCGAGATTTACAAGCAGGTCGCGGCACAGGTCAAGGTGCATGTGCCGGCCAGCCCGATGCGCACCAGCAAACTCATCGACGGCGTGGTCTGGGACGGCAAGGACCCGAAGGCCTATGCCAACGGTTTCAAGATCAAGGTGTAAGCGAACGGAGGGCATGTCATGACAGTCGTCAAGATAAGGACGAAGCAAGAAATACCGGAGCAGATTGCACCTGTGAGCGAGAGCAACGAGAGCCATCAGCCGGCGCCGGTGACAGCGCTGGAAATCAACCCGCCGCCGGCAAAACCGCGCATTGTGGCACTGCTGGCTTCGGCACTGCGCTGGAGTGTGCCGCCGCTGCTCGGATTCGCGGTATTTCTGGCGCTGTGGGCGATCATTGCGCAGAAAAGCGGTTTGCCGGGTCCGTCCAGGACCTGGGAATCCGCGGTGCAACTGTTCAGCGACCCGTTCTACCAGAAGGGTCCGAACGACCAGGGCATCGGCTGGAATGTGCTCATGTCGCTCGGGCGGGTCGGCGTCGGCTTCGGCTTGGCGGCGCTGATCGGCATCCCGTTCGGCTTCCTGATCGGCCGGTTCGCGTTCCTGAGCCGCATGACCTCGCCGATCATCAGCCTGCTGCGTCCAGTGTCGCCGTTGGCGTGGCTGCCGATCGGCCTGTATGTGTTCAAGCAGGCGCAGCCGGCGGCGGTGTGGGTGATCTTCATCTCCAGCATCTGGCCGATCATCATCAACACCTCGGTCGGCGTTACGCGTGTACCACAGGACTATCTCAACGTTGCGCGCGTGCTCAAGCTCTCCGAGTGGAAGGTGTTCAGCAAAATCCTGTTCCCGGCGGTGCTGCCGTACATGATGACCGGCATCCGCCTGTCCATCGGCATTGCGTGGCTGGTGATCGTCGCCGCCGAGATGCTCACCGGTGGCGTGGGCCTCGGCTTCTGGGTGTGGGATGAATGGAACAACCTCAACCTCGAACACATCATCATCGCGATTTTCGTGGTCGGCATCGTCGGGCTGCTGCTCGAGCAGATGCTGCTGCTGGTCGCCAAGCGCTTCGAATATCAGGGGTGAATCATGGAACGTTACGTTCAACTGGAAAACGTGCAGAAGGTGTTCGAAACCAAACAGGGCCGGTTCGTCGCGTTGCGCGACATCAATTTGGGCGTCCGCCGCGGCGAGTTCGTGTCGATCATCGGCCATTCGGGCTGCGGCAAGTCGACGCTGCTGAATATCATCGCTGGACTCACCGAGGCGACCGACGGCGTGTTGCTGTGCAACGGGCGCGAGATCGCCGGTCCCGGCCCGCAGCGCGCGGTGGTGTTCCAGAACCACTCGCTGCTGCCGTGGATGAGCTGTTACGACAACGTGTTCCTCGCGGTCGAGCGCGTGTACGGCGCGGCCGAGAGCAAGGAATCGCTGAAAATCCGCACCGACGAGGCACTGGCGCTCGTGGGGCTCACGCACGCCACGCACAAGTACCCGCATGAAATTTCAGGCGGCATGAAGCAGCGCGTCGGCATCGCCCGCGCCCTGTCGATGCAGCCCAAGGTGCTGCTGCTGGACGAACCGCTCGGCGCGCTCGACGCGCTCACGCGCGCACATCTGCAGGATGAAATTTCACGCATCGTTGCGGCCAGTGGCTGCACCACCATCATGGTGACGCACGACGTGGACGAGGCGGTGCTGCTGTCCGACCGCATCGTGATGATGACCAATGGGCCGGCGGCTACCATCGGCGAAGTGCTCGACGTCAGTCTGCCGCGCCCGCGCCAGCGTCTGAAGCTCGCCGACGATCCGGCGTACAACCGCTGCCGCAGCGAAGTGCTCCGGTTCCTGTACGAACGCCAGAACCGCCCGGAAGAGCAAGTAGCGTGAGGCAAGGAGATTGAGCATGAAAGAACAATTGGTCGTGGTCGGCAATGGCATGGCCGGCATGCGTACCGTGGAGGAGCTGCTCAAGCTCGCCCCGGACAAGTATGCGATCACCGTGTTCGGCGCCGAACCGCACCCGAACTACAACCGGATCCTGCTCTCGCCGGTGCTGACCGGCGAGAAGCAGTTCGGCGAAATCCTGCTCAACGACGACGCCTGGTATGCCGAACACGGTATCACCCTGTACAAGGGCAAGACCGTCACCGAAATCGATCGGCGCCAGCGCGTGGTGAAAGCGTCCGACGGTACTTCCGCCGCCTACGACCGGCTATTGCTCGCGACCGGTTCCAATCCATTTATCCTGCCGGTGCCGGGCAAGGACCTGCCCGGAGTGATCGGTTTTCGCGACTTCGCCGATGTTGAGACCATGTTGATGGCGGCGAAACAATATCGCCATGCGGTGGTGATCGGTGGCGGCCTGCTGGGACTGGAAGCCGCCAACGGTCTGATGAAGCAGGGCATGAAGGTCACGGTCGTGCACCTGCCGGATGTGCTCATGGAACGCCAATTGGATGCGCCGGCCGCGAGAATGCTCAAGAAGTCGCTCGAAGACCGCGGCCTGGAATTCGTGCTCAAGGGTGTGACAAAAGAAATAGTCGGCAAGAACCGCGTCCAGGGCGTGGTGCTGGATGACGGCCGCGAACTGACGGCCGATCTGGTGGTGATGGCGGTCGGTATCCGTCCGAATATCGAGCTCGCCAGGAAGGCCCGGCTTTACTGCGAGCGCGGCGTGGTGGCGAGCGACACCATGCAGACTTACGACCCGGCGGTGTACGCGGTCGGCGAGTGCGTGCAGCATCGCGGCCAGACCTACGGGTTGGTGGCGCCGCTTTTTGAACAGGCCAAGGTCTGCGCCAATCATCTCGCCCACTTCGGCATCGCACGTTACGAAGGTTCGATTACCTCGACCAAGCTCAAGGTGACCGGCATCGACCTGTTCTCAGCCGGCAATTTCTCCGGCGGCGATGAAACTGAAGAGATCGTACTGCAGGACGCTGGCGCCGGCATGTACAAAAAGGTGGTGCTCAAGGACAACCGCATCCAGGGCGCGGTGATGTACGGCGACACCATGGACGGCGCCTGGTACTTCCAGCTGATGCGCGACGGCACCGATGTCTCGAACCTGCGCGACAAGCTGCTGTTCGGCCAGGCGCACCTCGGCGATGCCGGCCATGGCGACATCAAGAGCCGCGTAGTAGCGATGGCCGACAGCACCGAGATTTGCGGTTGCAACGGCGTGTGCAAGGGTACGATCGTCAAGACCATCGTCGACAAGAAACTGTTCACGGTTGAAGAGGTGCGCGCCCACACCAAAGCCTCCAGCTCCTGCGGTTCGTGCACCGGCCTGGTCGAGAACCTGCTGGCCGCGACGCTCGGCGGCGATTATTCCACCGCACCGAAAAAGAAACCGCTGTGCCCGTGCACCGAGCACACTCACGACGAGATACGACTCGCGATTCGCAAGCAGTCACTCAAGACCATACCGGCGTTGTTCAAGGCGCTCGAATGGAAAACCCAGGACGGTTGCAACAAGTGCCGCCCGGCGCTCAATTTCTATCTGCTGGTGGCGTGGCCGGGTGAATACGTCGACGACAACCAGTCGCGCTTCATCAATGAGCGCGCGCACGCCAACATCCAGAAGGATGGTACCTATTCGGTGATACCGCGCATCTGGGGCGGCGAGACCACGCCCACCGAGCTGCGTGCACTGGCTGAGATCGCTGAGAAGTACGAAGTTCCGACCGTGCACATCACCGGCGGCCAGCGCATCGATTTCCTCGGCGTTCCGAAGGAAACCCTGCCAGCGATGTGGGGCGATCTGAGCGCGGCCGGGTTCGTCTCTGGTCATGCCTACGGCAAGGCCATCCGCACCGTGAAAACCTGTGTTGGCAAGAACTGGTGCCGCTTCGGTACCCAGGACTCGACAACCATGGGCATCGATCTGGAAAAGATGGCATGGGGTTCGTGGACGCCGCACAAGTTCAAGCTCGCCGTGTCCGGCTGTCCGCGCAATTGCGCCGAGGCGACGATTAAAGACTTTGGCGTGGTGTGCGTGGATTCCGGCTACGAGCTGCATGTCGGCGGCAACGGCGGCGTGAAAGTACGCGCCACCGATTTTTTGTGCGCGGTGAAAACCCCGGAGGAGGTGAAGCAATATTGCGCCGCCTTTCTGCAAGTGTATCGTGAAGAGGCGCATTATCTGGAACGCACCGCGCCATGGGTGGAGCGCGTCGGGTTGGCGTATGTGAAGCAGCGCGTGGTGGAAGATGCCGTCGGGCGTAAGGCGCTCTCCGAACGCTTCCTGCACTCGCAGCAGTTCGCGCAGATCGACCCATGGGCGGAACGCGCCAAGGGCGTAGACAAACACGAGTTCATCCCGCTCAAGATGGTGGGTTAATAAATGTAGGGCGGGTTAGGTCCGCAGGGCCGTAACCCGCCGATCAAGATGTGTAGCCCGGATGAAGCGAAGCGCAATCCGGGAACCCGAGGACGACATGCAGACAACGGCAAAGAAACAAATGAACGACTGGATCGAAATCGGAATCCTCGACGACATCCCGCGCCAGGGCGCGCGCGTGGTGCGGCGCACGGACGGCGACATCGCCGTGTTCCGCACGCTCAACGATGAAGTGTTCGCGCTGCGCGACAAGTGCCCGCACAAGGGCGGACCGTTGTCGCAGGGCATTGTGCACGGCAACAAGGTCGCCTGCCCGCTGCACGACTGGAAGATCAGCCTCGACACCGGCATGGCGGTGGCGCCGGACGCAGGCTGCGCCGCGCGCTTTCCGGTGCGCATCGAAGGCGGAACGATATTTCTGTCGCTCGCGGCCGACGAAGGCTGTCCGAACACCTGAGGAGTACGACATGCTGTTCGGACGCCATAAGAAGAATCCCATCAAGATCGCCGACAAGGGCGTGGTGGAGTGGAAGTACGCCACCTGCGGCTACTGTTCCACCGGCTGCTCGATCGAAGTCGGTCTGAACGGCGAAGGCACGCCGGTCGCCTCGCGCGGTGTGGCTGATGCCGACGTCAACCGCGGCAAGCTCTGCCTGAAGGGCATCTTCGAGCATGAACTGTTCACCTCCGCCGGACGCGGCACCCAGCCCCTGATGCGCGAGCGCTGGCACGAAGAATGGCAACCCGCCACCTGGGAGTCGGCGCTCGACAAGGTGCACAGCGAGATCGTGCGCGTCCAGGCCAAGTACGGGCGCGATTCCGTTGCCATCATCTCCACCGGCCAGATGCTCACCGAGGAGTTCTATACCCTGGGCAAGCTCACGCGCGGCCTGATCGGCACCAACAACTACGACGGCAACACCACCTTGTGCATGTCCTCGGCGGTGTCCGGCTACAAGCGTTCTTTCGGCTCCGACGGCCCGCCCGGCTGTTACGAGGATTTCGAGCACACCGATTGCCTGATCGCCTGGGGCTCCAACCTGCCGGAACAGCACCCCATTATCTATTGGCGCATGAAAGAGGCGCAGGAGAAACGCAACTTCACGCTCATCGTGGTCGACCCGCGCGTCACCATGCTGGCGCAGAACGCCCACATGCACCTGCCCATCACCCCCGGCACCGACGTGGTGCTGATGAACGCGATGATGCACGTGATCTTCGCCGAGGGTTTGGAGGATAAACGCTACATCGAGGCCAACACCAACGGCATCGAGGCGCTGCGTGCCGAGGTCGAGAAATACGACCCGGTCACCGCGTCCAAGATCTGCGGCATCGACGAGGACACCATCCGCGTGGTGGCTCGCACTTTCGCCAAGGCTCCCGCCGCCATGCAGATATGGACCATGGGCATCAACCAGTCCACACACGGCTCCGACGGTGTGGTGGGCATCAACAACCTGGCGCTGATCACCGGCAACGTCGGCAAGCCCGGCGGCACTTCGCTGTCCATCACCGGCCAATGCAACGCGATGGGGACGCGGGAGTGGTCATCCTGTTCCGGCCTGCCTAATCACCGCTATCTGGAGAACGCCCAGCACCGCGAGGAAATCGCCAGGTTCTGGAATATGGACCCGGAGTTCTTCCCGAAGCAGCGCGGCATGTTCCAGACCGACATCTATCAGGCGATGGAGGCCGGGCAGATCAAGGGTCTGTGGCTGATCGCCACCAATCCCCTGTCGTCCCTGCCCAACACGGCACGCATCCGCAAGGCGATGGAACAACTGGAGTTCTGCTGCGTGCAGGACTGCTATCAGGACACCGAAAGTGCGCAGTACGCCCACGTCTATCTGCCCGCTGGCACCTGGGCGGAGAAGGATGGCGTGATGACCAACACCGAGCGGCGCATCAACCTGGTCAAGGCGTTGACCCCGCCACCGGGCGTGGCCAAACCCGACCTGTGGATATTCAATCGCGTGGCGGAACGCTTCAACCAGGATGCCAAGGTGAAGTTTCCTGAGAAGGCCGCCGACATCTTTCTGGAGATGGGTGAGCTGTCCCATGGCCGCCTGGCCGATATTTCCGGCATGGACCATGAGCTGATTGAAAAAAACCGCGGTATCCAGTGGCCGTATACGGCGGCGCAACGGGAACGTGGCGAGGCGCCACCGCAAGGCGGCAAACGCCTCTACACCGCGGACGGCGAATTCCGCTACCCGAATGGTCGCGCCAAGCTGATCCCGCTGCCGTTCATCGACAACAACGAAGTGCCGGACGGGAAGTTCCCTGTCTGGCTCAACACCGGGCGGTTGATCGAGCATTGGCATGGCCGCACCAAGACCGGCAAGATCGGCAACAACAACAAGTTCAGCCCCATCCCTTTCATCGAGATCAACCCCGACCTGGCCGATGAACTTGGCATTCAGCGCGGTGAATACGTGCGCATGGTGTCGCGCCGTGGCGATGCGGTGGCGATGGCGCAGCCCACGCAGCGGGTGCCGAAGAACATGGTGTTCTTGCCGTTTCACTTCTTCGACTGCGCCAACCGGCTGACCCTGGGGCTGCTCGACCCACACTCGCGCCAGCCCGCCTACAAGCAGTCCGCCATCCGCATCGAGAAGATCGTCGACCAGATCGCGGCGGCGAAGTTGTCGATGGAAATGCGCAAGTTCTGACGAGGCCGACATGTTTCCTATCCGCTCCAACGAACCCGACTACGCGCTCCTCAAGGATCCCGTCTGCCAGAGCCACAACCGCTATGGACAGTCCATCGAGACTGTACCGATAGGAGATGGGCTGCGTGACAAGAGCCTGAATATCAACGGTGACGCGAGCATCGGCGCCAACCCCAACCGCTACAAGCAGCACGGCTTTTTCTTCAACGCCGACAACTGCATCGCCTGCCACGCCTGTGAGTCGGCCTGTTCGGAGAAGAACGATGTCCCCGCGCACCTCGCCTTCCGCTCGGTGGGCTTCGTCGAGGGCGGCACCTATCCGAACACCCAGCGCCTCAACCTCTCGATGGCTTGCAACCATTGCGACGACCCTGTGTGCCTGAAGGGTTGCCCGACCCGCGCCTACACCAAGTTCGCGGAATACGGCGCGGTGTTGCAGGACCCGGACATCTGCTTCGGTTGCGGCTATTGCACCTGGGTCTGCCCGTACAACGCGCCGCAGCTTGATCCAGTCAAGGGCCAGGTCACCAAATGCAATATGTGCGTGGATCGGCTTGAGGTGGGACTCAAGCCCGCCTGCGTTTCCGCCTGCCTGGGCAAGGCGCTGGATTTCGGCGTCATCGAGAACATCCCGGAAGGCAATACTCAGGCCAAGATCGAGATCCCGGGCTTTCCGCGCAGCGACATCACCCGTCCCAACATCCGTTTTCAGCAGACGCGCGTCACCCAGCGTGACATGGTGCGGCTGGACAGCACACCGCTGAAATACCACCGCAATGAGAGCACCGGCCAGTTCACGCCCGAGCTGGATCCCAAGCACGGTTTCAAACGCCAATGGAACCTGAAAAAACTGCTCGGTTCGCACGAGAATGCCCATATCGCTTTCACCCTCAGCGCACAGACGGTGATGGGTGCCTTCCTGTTGCTGGTGCTGGGCGGGTGGATGAGTGTTGCGTCCGTCGCCGGGTACATCGCGAGTGCCGCCTGGCTGCCTACTCTGGGCGTGATGCTGGCGCTGATGAGCTTCGGCCTGTTCCGGCTCAACATGCACTTGGGCAAACCGCACCGTTTCTATCGCGGCTTCAACAACTGGCGGCTGTCGCCGGTGAGCCGGGAGATTGCCGGGGTATCGTTGTTCTTTGTCGGGTTGGCGGGTTTTAGCTTCTTCAACCTGTTCCCCGGTTTCCCCCTTGCCGGCTTGCTGAAACCCGCCAGCGCCGCGGCAGGTTTGCTGGGGCTGAGCGTCGGCGGCTACTACATGATCAAGCTCTACCGCATCCCGGCCCGCCCCTTCTGGAACCACTGGCATACCGATGCGGCCTTCGTCGGCACCGCATTCAACCTGGGCGGATTGCTGCTGGCGCTGCTCGCGCTCGTCTTTGGCGCGCTGACGCCGGAACTGGCCAGACTGCTGGCGCTCTCGACCTGTTTCGGCCTGGCGCTGGAAGCAATCGGCCTGCTGGCGCACGCCCGCGCCCTCAAGGCCGCGCGCAGCGAAGGCGCGGCCTCGTTCTATGAGCAGACCACGACCTATGGCTACCCCTACTGGCTGCGCAACGGTTTGCTGGGCCTGAGTCTACTGCTGGCGCTGGCCGTCGTCGTCTTGGGCAATGCTCTGTTGTTCGTCCCGCTGACCCTGACCGCCCTGACCGCCGCCGTCATCGGCCGCGCTCTGTTTTACGTGCTGGTGATCCCGACCACCATGCCGGGCGCGTTCTTCTGGCGCAACCGTGGCTTCGAGGAGCACGCGCGCAAAACCGGTCTCGCTGCCATGCCGCAGGTGGGCGTGTTGCCGGACAGCCACTGAGCACCCGTCGCGCGCGTCTCACGCCGCGGCGGCATGGGACGCGGGTGAACTTAAGTGTTAGGATTGTCCAAGCTAACTATCTTGCTAGCGCACGTATCAGGATTTTGGTCCATATTGGCCGTTGACATGTCTAAATAGGACGCGCTATAGTCCTAATTAGACAATCACAGGAGGCCGAAATGCGCACCTACGCAATCTGGAACAACAAGGGCGGCACAGGCAAGACCAGCCTAACCTTCCAAGTAGTCTGCCGCTACGCGCAGACAAATCCAAAAGCACGAATCCTTGTCATCGACATGTGTCCGCAGGCTAATCTGTCTGAGCTGATGCTAGGCGGACTTTCGAACAGCGGCTCAGTGCGGCTGCTCGAGCGGCAGGGGTTAACGCCCCGATGCAGTATCGGTGGCTACTTCGATGCACGGCTCCCAGCACCGTTCTCCCCGCCGAAAATCGACGCCGCGAGCTACATTACCAACCCCAGCAAGTACAACCATTCAATACCCAAGAGCATTGATCTCGTCTGTGGTGATCCGTTGCTGGAACTGCAAGCAATTGCAATGAATACCCTCGCAAACGCCGATCTGCCGGGCGTGAATGCGTGGGTCGGCGTAATCGACTGGCTTCGCGACTTAGTGAGTGAGGTGGAGCTCGACTACGACATTGTGTTCATCGATACCAACCCAAGCTTCTCGATGTATACACAGATCGCTCTGTCCTCAGCAGACCGAGTAGTGCTGCCCGTGATGGCAGACGATTCATCCAGGCGAGCGATTCAGAACGCCTTCTCACTGATCTACGGCGTAAAGTTGCCGTCCGAGGTCTACTCAAAGTACACCTTTGCAACAAAGCTCACCAGCGCCAAGCGCCAGCTACCCAAGATCCATCTAATTCTGAAAAACCGTCTCACGCAGTACATGGGCTCCGCGTCTGCCTATGCGGCCGTACTGTCTGGCATTGACAGTGATCTGACAGCACTCATCAAGTCATTTCCCAAAAACTTCACCTTCTCAAAGACTACGAATGGCATTGTTGAGGTTCGGGATTTCGGCACTACTGGCGTAGTCGCATTTGCTCGCGGCTGCCCGTTCTCGGTGATGCAGACCGGCAAATTACAGATAAGTGGGCATCGGGTTCAGGTAAAACCGGAGTATCGAGATCAAGCCCTAGCCGCGATTGACCAAGTTATATCGAAGCTATAGCAGTCGTGTCCAACAGGACTAACCTTTCCATCGAGCGGACAGTCACCGGCATGCCGGTGACTGTCCGCTCATGTCAAACGTGATCTGAAAAAATCACTAAATTATTTTCCCGGCCCACTCCAGTACCGCCAGCACTCGCGGCACCAGTAATCTCCGCGCCGCGTCGTATTCCAGCCAGCAGAATTCATCGTGTTCCGGTTTGCCGAGTTCGGCGCTGACGGGGAGGCTCACCTCGCCGCGGGGTGATTCTGCGACGTAGTAGCGCGCGATTTTATTTTTGCCGTACGGCTCGGTTTCCGTGAATGCATGTCCCCAGCGGAAATCGAGATTAGTCAGCGTGGTTTCTTCCTCGACCTCGCGGATCGCCGCCGCGAGCGGATCTTCCCCGGGCTCGACCATGCCCTTGGGAAAATCCCAGTAGTCGCGGACGCGCAGCAGCAGATAACGATATTGATCGTCGAAGCGCCGTACGATGACGGCTCCCGCCGAAAGAACCGGTATGGCATTCATTGAGGCCTAGTGTTTGTGGAGACGAGACAAAAAACAAGGGCGGCTCAGGCCGCCCTTGTCGCACAACAAACCTACGTCGAAGCCGCGATCAGCCCCAGATGTCCGAGGTGATGCTGGCATACCAGCCAGCGCCGTATTTTGCCTCCTGCTCGCGGAAAGAATCTGGCGCGTCCTTCGGGCTTACGCCGCCCGCGCCTTCCACTTCCGTGATGCCCTTCTCGGTTACCCGGTACACGCCCGCGACCGAGATGCCGTACTGCGGCGCGATCAGGCTGTAGCAGGTGTTGACGAGCGAGTTTTCGGCCGGCGTCTCGCCCTTGAACAGCGCGACGATGGCGGCGGCGCACATCTTGGCCTCGCTGCTGGCGGCGAAGCCGGACTTCGGCAATGCGCCGGCGATCGAGGAGTCGCCGATAACGTGGATGCCCGGATGCAGCTTCGATTCGAAGGTCTTCGGATCCACCGGACACCAGCCCTTGTCGTCGGCCAGGCCCGAGGCGATGGCGATCTTGCCCGCGGTTTGTGCCGGAATGAAGTTCACGACGTCGGCCTTGTGCTTGTCGAGCTCGGTGTCCACCATCATCTTCTTCAGGTTGACCGATTTCACCGTGCCGCCCTTGGCGCTCGACACCCACTCGATCATGCCCGGATAGAGCTTGTCCCAACCGGCCTGGAACAGTCCCTGCTTCGAGAATTTATCCTTCGCATCCAGAATAATGATCTTGGACTTGGGTTTGTGCTCCTTGAGATAGTGGGCGACCATGCTCGCGCGTTCATACGGTCCGGGCGGACAGCGGAACGGATTGGGCGGTGACACCAGGACGAAGGTGCCGCCGTTTTTCATGGCCTTGAGCTTCTTCTGCAGCAACAGGGTCTGCGGGCCGGCCTTCCAGGCGTGCGGCATGACTTCCGCGGCCTTCTCGCTGTAGCCTTCGACCGCGTCCCATTTGAAGTCAATGCCCGGCGAAACCACCAGACGGTCGTAGCTCAGGGTTTTGCCGCTCTTGAGTTTCACCTTTTTGCCGGCCGCGTCGATGGCGGTCACGGTGTCGTGCATGACATTGACGCCATGCTTCTTTTTCAGCGTGCCGTAGGTCTGGGTGATGGAGTCCATGGTACGCAACCCGCCGAGCACCAGATTGCTGAACGGGCAGGTGACGAACTTGGTGCTCGGCTCGATCAGCGTCACGGCCACGCCGGGGTCGAGCCGGCGCAGATATTTGGCGCAAGTCGCGCCGCCGAAACCGCCGCCGACCACGACTACGCGCGCGGCTCCCTTGCCGCCTTCCGCGGCGCGGGCTGTCGAGGCATAACCGAGCACACCGGCCGCGGACGCCGCGCCGGCGATCTTGAGAAAATCTCTGCGTGTAATTTGGCTCATGTCATTCCCCTATTTGAGATTGGTGCCGATGTAGTTGGCGAGCGCCTCGAGTTCCGCGTCGGTATAACCCTTGGCGTGGCGCGTCATGACCGTGGCGGCCAGTTTGCCCGACTTGAATTCCTTGAGCACCAGCAGCGCCTGCTCGGCGTTTTTGCCGGTCAGGCTGGGGATGGAACCGGGACTGCGGCCGTCGGTGCCGTGACACGAGTAGCAGTTGCTGATCATGTTTCTCACCGCGGCCGCACTCGGCGGTGGCGCAGGTGCAGCGGCAGGAACCGGGGCGGGTGCGGCGGCGACCGGTATCGCCGGCGCCGCCTTGGCGGGCGGCGGTGGCGGCTCCGTGGCGCAGCCGGCAAGGCAAGCCGCGGTCAGCAACAATGTGGGTAGTGAATTTTGTATTGTCATCATGCACCTCCTCATGTGGATGAATCAATCAAACGACTAACGAATAGGGAAAGATGTCAATGGCGAGCGTGCACGTCTGTTTTATTGTTGAACATCGTTCACACCAAAACCATTATGGGCACATTGCACTCACTTCCTTGCTTGATTTAAGTCAAGCGTGTTCCGCAGTGAAATTCATACGCGGCAAACAGAACAGTACAGTCTCGATTATCTAACTCCATTAGAACTTGGTTGGCAAGCCGCACCGAAAAACGCCCGCGACAATCTGTCGCAGCGTAGGATTTCCGGCGCTCTGCCGTGGTTTTCGGCGGTGAGCCGGGCTGTTTTAGCTGGGAGTCGTGTGTCTGGTTGCTGGACTTGCCGCTGTTCAGCGCGCGCGTGGCAATGACAAAAGGTCAATCCGCTCGCCCGCTTCCGGTATCAGCACGGACGCACGTAATGTGCGCAAGCGCTTGGCCAGGGCGTCCATCGGCTCGGGCTCGCCATGCACCAGCGCCACCGCGGGATGACGTTCGAAGTTCCGGTACCAGTTCAGCAAACCCGACTGGCCGGCGTGGGCCGACAAACCGCCGACGGTGTGAATCTGCGCGGCGACGCGGATAGTTTCGTCCCAGAGTTTGACGGTTTTGGCGCCGTCCACGAGCTGGCGCCCGAGCGTGCCCTGCGCCTGGAATCCGGCGAAGATCACGTGACACTGTTCGCGCCAGAGGTTGTGCTTGAGGTGATGCCGGATACGCCCGCCAGTGCACATGCCGCTGCCGGCGATGACGATGGCGCCGGCGCGCACGCGGTTGATGGCCATGGATTGCGCGGCGGTGCGGCTGAAATGGAGGTTGGGCATGGTGAAGGTGTCGCCATCCTTCTTGCGCCGCTGCGCGGTCTCGGCATTGAACAGTTTCCAGTGCCTGGCATAGACCTCGGTCGCCTCGATCGCCATCGGGCTGTCGAGAAAAACCGTCCAATGCTCGATGCCCCACTCCTTACTGTAGCGTTTGAAGAAATAGAGTAACTCCTGGCTGCGGCCGATAGCGAAGGCGGGGATAAGAATGTTGCCTTGGCTGCGTTGCGCCTCGCGAAACACCTCGCCCAGTTCCGCCAGCGTGTCTTCCCAGGAGCGGTGCTCGCGGTCGCCGTAGGTGCTTTCGAGGACGACCAGATCCGCCTCGCGCACGACCTCGGGGTTGCGCAGGATCGGCGCGCCCGCGTGACCCAGGTCGCCGCTGACCACCAGCTTGCGCGTCTGGCCGTTTTCCTCGAGCCACAGTTCCACGATCGCCGAGCCGAGGATATGCCCCGCGTCCTGAAGGCGCAGCTGCATGCCCGGCAGGATTTTGTGCTCGAGGCCGTAATCGAGTGTCTGAAACTGGCGCATGGCCTTCTCGGCGTCGCTGCGCGTGTACAGCGGTTCGACGAGACTTTTACCCCGACGCTGACGCCGGCGGTTCTCGTGCTCTGCGTCCTTCTCGTTCAGCGAAGCCGCGTCCCTGAGCATGATGTGGCACAGGTCGCGTGTCGCGCGGTGGGTGTAGATCGGCCCGCGGTAACCGGCCTTGACCAGTAGCGGCAGGCGGCCGGAGTGATCGAGGTGGGCATGCGTCAGGATCACGGCGTCGATATCGCCGGGCGCGAAGGGGAAGGGCGCGCGGTTGCGCGCCTCGTCGGCGGGTGCACCCTGGATCAGGCCGCAGTCTATGAGCAGGCGTCGACCGCCGCTGTGTACCAGATGGCATGAACCGGTGACCTCACGCGCCGCGCCCAGAAACTGGATGTCCATGCGGACCTCGAAATTATCCCGGCAGGACCGGTTCCCTGATGATTATCGGAATTGCCGGAGGTTAGCGCAATTCACTCAGAAGCGAATCTATCATGTGCTCCGCCTGCGAACCGTAACCACCGCCGAAGAGATTGAAGTGATTGAGGACGTGGTAAAGGTTGTACAGCGTTTTGCGCACTTTATAGCCGGCATCGAGCGGCCAGGTTTCCTGATACGCCTGATAGAACCGGGCTGAAAATCCGCCGAACAATTCGGTCATGGCAATATCCGCTTCGCGGTCGCCGAAATAAACCGCGGGATCGAAGATAACCGGATCCTGTTCCGCCGCGCCGACATTGCCGCCCCACAGGTCGCCGTGCAGCAGCGACGCTGCCGGCCGGTAGCCATGGAAAAATTCCCCCAGGTCCGCCATCAGGCGCTCACCCTTGTTCATAAAATTACCGCCGTTGCGGGCGGCGAGTTTCAACTGGAAGCCGAGGCGACGTTCGCGCCAAAACTCGAGCCAGTCGGAGCTAGGCGTGTTGATCTGCGGTGTCGAGCCGATGGTGTTGTCCATGCGCCAGCCGAATCGATCATGCGTGGTGCGATGCATCTGCGCCAGTTGCTGCCCGAGTTTTTCCAGGCTGCGCGAATCGGTGCCTCCCAGATCGAGATATTCCAGCACGATAAAGGCGGAACCGTCGGCCGTGCCCCAGCACACCGGTTCAGGAACGCGCACGCTGCGTGTTCGGGCGATTTCCTTGAGGCCCTCCGCTTCCGCCTCGAACATGCCAAGACGTGATGCGTCGTTGAGCTTGACGAAGTAACGGCGGTTGTCGCCCTGGAGAACCGTGGCGCTGTTGATGCACCCGCCGCCGACGGCAAGTTGTGAGCGGGCTGCAAATGCTGCGCCCGTGGCATCGGAGATGCGCTGTGCCACCGTTATCCAGATTGTTTCCATTTTGTCCCCGACTGGCCCCTTTAATGTAGGGATAAAGTCGGCACGCGAGAAGTAGTGACCCGAATCGTCCTGCCAGACAACGACACATTTTCTGCCGAAAAGCCGACAAATCCCGCCGCCCATCGCGTTGGGTGCGAAATTTCGCGAGTTTAACCGCGTTTGCCTGCGCCATGGATGTGTAAGTCACTGATTATAAATAAAATAAAAATGGCTTATTCATGGCATTAGATTTGCAACCTCTTTCGGACCGCCGCTGAGGTAGTGCGAACTATTTCAACCGGCAAGTCAGGGAATCGACATACCAGGAGGTGCTCGGAGTTCCAATGGATCGGGGACATCAACGAAAGGATTCGCATCATTGGTTAATCGTCCGGAAACGGCGATGGCGATCAAGAATAACGATGCAGCTTAACCAGATATCGATGCGTGCCGTTCTTATTACCGCGATAGCGGTGATGGGATTACTGTGCGCCCTTTTCGTGCTCGCGAGCGGACGCGCCTGGCACGATTTCGCCCTTGAAACCCAGCACGCCACCGTCAACGAACAGGCGCGGACCTGGCTCGCGAATCTGCGCAAGGAATTCGATAACGAATCGCGCGAAATTGCGCAGATCGCCAAATCCGATCCTGAATTGATGACAGCGGTGCGCAAAGCGAATAAACCAGCGGCAGGCCGCCAGCTCATCAAGCTTTCGCAGCACCCCTTTTTCAAAACCGGTGAATCAGACCTGATCGCGCTTCAGGTGCTGGACGGAAATTTCAATCCGATCGCCAGCACGCTGGCGGAATCGCTGGATATCGATCCGAATCAGGTCTCGTGCCAGAACCTGCGCGCCCAGGCCGCGCGCCGCATCGGCACCGAACGTCTCAAGCCCGTTGGCGGAATATGCATCGTCGGCAAGGATATGCGCTACGAATTTATTCAATCGCTGGGAGAGAATTCCAGCGACGGCTATCTGCAGATTACCTATAACATGTTGCACAACTTTACCGCCGCGGAGTCGGCCTTCGCGGGTCTTTCGCTCAAGCTCAGCCTGGCCGACGGCACCGTGCTGTACAAGTCCGCCGGCTGGCCGAAGTCGGATGAAGACATGGATCACGCGCTCACGGTGGATCAGACGATGAATGTTTATGCGCCGGCCAAGTCGATGCTCAAAGTTACCACCCTCAGAGACATGGCGCCGTTTTATGCTCGTCTGGCGCATACCGAAAATATGGCCATTCTGGCCGCCGCCGCCGCGGCATTGCTGGCGGTCCTGTTCGTGTGGTTCGTCATTCAGAAAATCACCGTTAAACCGCTGCAAGCCCTGGTGACCCAGATGCGCAAGCTGCGCTCGGACAAAATCCATTTCGGCGAGCACGTGATGACCACCGGTAACGCGGAAATTGCGGAACTCGGCGCCGGATTCAACAGCATGTCAACGCGGCTGAAGGAACTTTACGACAGTCTCGAAAGCCTCGCGTTTACCGATTCGCTGACCAAGCTTCCAAACCGCACGCTGTTTCATGAGCGTCTGCAACAGGCGATCGAAGAGGCCAAGCGCGACTACCGGCCTTTCGCCCTGCTGCTGATGGATCTTGACCGTTTCAAGGACATCAACGATACGCTGGGACATCAGGTCGGCGACATGCTGTTGCAGCAGGTTGCGGCGCGTCTGCGCAGCAAACTGCGCGACATCGATACGGTGGCGCGCATGGGCGGTGATGAATTCGCCATCCTGTTGCCGGCGGTCAGCGACAAACACGCCACCATGGCCGCGCGCATGTTGTTGCAGGCGCTGCGCGCGCCGTTCCGGATCGAGGAGCAGACTCTCGACATCGGCGCGAGCATCGGCGTTGCGCTTTACCCCGATCACGGCGTGGACGCGAATATCCTGATACAGCGCGCCGACGTGGCCATGTATTCGGCCAAGCATGCCAATAGCGGGCATGCCCTCTATGACAGCAAGCTCGACCAGCACAACCCGACGCGCCTCACCTTGCTCGGCGAGCTGCGCCATGCGGTGGAGCAGGAGCAATTCGTGCTCTACTACCAGCCGAAGGTCAATCTCAAGACTTTCCAGGTCACGGGCGTGGAAGCGCTGGTGCGCTGGAATCATCCGCGCGAGGACCTGTTGCTGCCGGATACCTTCATCCCGCTGCTGGAACAGACCGGCATGATCCGCAGCCTTACCCCCTGGGTGCTGAACGAATCCCTGCGGGAGGGGCAGAAACTTCAGGACAAGGGCGTGCCGATCACCATTTCCATGAATCTGTCGGTGCGCGACTTGCAGGATCCCTACCTGGCTGATGCCTTCGCCGAGCAGTTGGCCGCGTTGCAGATTTCACCGCGTTGGCTGGAACTCGAGATCACCGAGAGCGCGGTGATGACGGAACCGGAGCGCGCCCTCGAGGTGCTCACACGCCTGTCAGCGATGGGCCTGAGGATCGCCATTGACGATTTCGGAACCGGCTACTCCTCGCTGTCCTACCTGAAGAAGCTGCCGGTCAATACCATCAAGATCGACAAGTCCTTCGTCATCGGCATGGTGCGCGACGATAACGACGCCGCCATCGTGCGCACCAGCATCGATCTCGCGCACAACCTGAAGCTCGAGGTAGTGGCCGAAGGCGTGGAGAATGAGGAAACCCTCAATCGCCTCAGCGAGCTGGGCTGCGACACCGCGCAGGGGCACTACATCAGCCGGCCGCTGTCGGCAGAAGAGCTGGCCCAGTGGCTCCAGCAGTCGTCATGGGGTCTCGCCAAGCGACACCCCAAGCTGGTGCGCTTGCGTAACTGATTGAATTAGGTGTTTGGCGCTTCCTGCCTGATTTTTCTCCGCTGTAAGTACTTCCATCGTATATCCGCCGCTAGCAGTTGTCCTTGCCAAGACTGAAGGGGCCGGACCCATAGGCGATGATGTATAGCATGCCGCCCATGATCGCCATGTTTTTATGGAACTGGATGAATTGCATCTGCATCTGATCCGGCGGCAATCCCCAATAGGCGTGGAACACGTAAGTTACCGGTATCATCCACAGCAGAATCGCCGTAGCTGCCCAGCGCGCCTGCCACCCCATCAGAATCATCAGACCGCCACCAAGCTCTACGGCGATGGTCACCACCAGCATCAGCTTGATCAGGTTGGGATCGAGACTGGGCATCAAGGCGGCCATGTAGCCCGCCGTCCCGGCAAAGCCGGCGATTTTCTTGAATCCGGAAACGATGAATAAATTTGCCAGCAGCAGCCGTCCGATCAGCGGTCCGTATTGTTGTGCCCATTTGCATGCTTTCTTCATGTTCTTCCTCCTTGTCTCTGGTTTGAAAGTGATTTCTGAAATCTTTTTGGTGATTACGGAAGATCGAATAGCAACGCTTCTGTCGTCTGTTGGCTCGACAAATGGATTTCTGTTTCGTCGCTGATGCGCGCCCCGTCTCCCGCCGTGAGTGTCTGCCCATTAACGGTCGCCCGTCCACGGGCAAGATGCAGATAGACCGACCGTCCTGGAGCCAAGCTGTGTGCGGTGGATTCGGCTTCGTTCAGCGCGGTAACGTACAGGAAGGCATTCTGGCGAATCGTCACCGAATCCTCACGGCCATCGGGGGAAGCGACCAGCCGCCAACGGCCATGCCGTTCCTGAGGCGTGAAAAATTTCTGTTCATATCCCGGTGGCAGATCTTTACGATCCGGCAGGACCCATATCTGCAGGAAATGCACCGGCTCGGTTTTTGAATGATTGAATTCGCTGTGAGTGATGCCGCTGCCCGCGCTCATGCGCTGTACTTCACCGGGCCGTATCACCGAGCCGGTACCCAGACTGTCCTTGTGTTGGAGCGCACCCTCCAGGACGTAGGTAATGATTTCCATATCCCGGTGTCCATGAGTGGCAAAACCCTTGCCCGGCGCCACTACGTCTTCGTTGATCACGCGCAGCACGGAAAAGCCCATCTGACCGGGGTCGTAATAGTCAGCAAAGGAAAACGTGTGGTAGGTGTCGAGCCAGCCGTGGTTGAAATGTCCGCGATCCTGGGCCTTGCGCAGACTGATCATGTCCTTAACCCGCCATTACTCGATCCCTCATCCCTGTTGGCACTGAATCCTAATCGCTGTGGCGGCGGCTGCCTAGCCAAAGCATGCTCAATTTGCAGGCAGTATATTTGCAGAAACCATGTTCCCGTTGTCTACTTTATGCACAGTCAATTGCCTTTAAAAATCAGCTCTACAATTCCAGGTCAATACACCTTGATAATAAGCGGGAATTTTCATGTAGGTAACTGATTTATATAAAAATAACAGGTCAGTTTATTTTTTAATCAATTTAACAAAAACCCTGAAAATACCCAGCAGCGAATTAGTGGCAGCTCAGTCATTAACATTGTTATCCACAGATTTTGTGAGTAACGCGCGCCTCTTTTAGATACAAGCGGTTAGCGTGCTTTCATGACAAACATGTGAACGTGGAGCTGAAGTGTTTCACGATTTGCTCAGCAAATGCGCAAATTTTTTGTGATGTCGACTCCCTTCCGAGGTGAAGCTCCTTCGAAGGGAGTATGCCGGGCTGCCACTGAAAGGCCGCTCCACCCGAGCCGTTTCGCCACCACCCCCGAACGAGCGGTCGCCTCGGGCGGTGGCGGCCGCCCGTGATAGAGTCGCGGCCATGGCTGCGTCCTCGCACATCGTCCAAGTAGCCGTCCCCACTCCTCTACGTCGCACGTTTGATTATTTATCTCCGGTTTATTTGCCACCCGGTATGCGCGTGCGCGTGTCATTCGGTCGCCGTGAGGTGGTGGGGATAGTGGTGGGTGAAGTGGAGCGAAGCGATCTGCCGCACAGCCGGCTTAAACCGGTAACACAGTCGCTGGATGCCGGTCCCCTACTCGCGCCGCCGCTGCTGGATCTTCTGCGCTGGGCGGCCGATTACTATCATCATCCGCTCGGCGACGTAATTCATACGGCTTTGCCCGCGCGCCTGCGTCAGGGCAGTGCCAGCGTCATCAGCGGCGTGACAATATGGACACTCACGCCCGAAGCCAGGGCCGTGGATCCGGACACACTGAAGCGAGCGCCGGCGCAGAAGCGTTTGCTGCAAGTCCTGGCGGCGGCACCGGAGGGTCTCGAAGCGGAGCAGCTGGCACAAATCTCACCCCGTTGGACGGCGGGACTCAGGGCGCTGCGCACCAAAGGGTGGGTGAGCAGTCACCAGCGTGATTCACGGCCTATCTTTGATCGCGATATCGAACCATCACCCGAGCTCAATCCGGGACAAAAATCCGCGGTTGTGGCAGTCACGGGGGATCTGGGTCATTTCCGACCCTATCTGCTGCACGGCGTTACCGGCAGCGGTAAAACCGAGGTCTATCTGAACGTGATCGAACAGGTGCTGGCACAGGGTAAGCAGACGCTGGCGCTGGTTCCGGAAATCAGCCTTACCCCCCAGCTGGTCGGCCGCTTTGAAAGTCGCTTTCGCATGCCGATCGCGGTGCTGCACTCCGGTCTGAACGATCAGGAGCGCCTGAACGCCTGGCTTGCCGCACGTGACGGAAAGGCGGCAATTGTCCTCGGCACCCGCTCCGCTGTTTTCACGCCGCTCAAGAATCCCGGTCTCATCGTGGTCGACGAGGAGCATGACGCCTCCTACAAGCAGCAGGACGGGTTCCGCTACTCGGCGCGCGACGTGGCCGTGATGCGCGCGTCGCGGGAAAAAATTCCCATCGTACTGGGCTCGGCCACCCCGTCGCTGGAAAGCCTGCGGAATGCACGCGACGGTACGTACACTCTGCTGGAACTGCCGGACCGCACCGGCGGTGCCGGCATGCCCGAAGTGCGCTTGCTCGACATGCGGCGGCTCAAGCCCAGCGAAGGACTGTCACTGCCGTTGCGCGAGGCGATCGCGGCGCGGATCG
>Ga0209515_10002830_pt1 | contig 25728 bp, 18 predicted proteins | sample Subgroupgradi54m_FD_187454 | JGI IMG/M metagenome (GOLD analysis project Ga0209515, IMG submission 187454) | Subsurface groundwater microbial communities from S. Glens Falls, New York, USA - GMW60B uncontaminated upgradient, 5.4 m (SPAdes)... ... | reverse complement strand
GCCGCGGCTACGCCTGCCTCGCCCGCGCCGGCCGTCGAATCCGCATAGAGCGCGCATCCCGCTTGTAAATCTTTCCCAGATTCCGATTTCATCGACGGCTCTTAGGCGCCGATGTGTAAAGCACGTCGACGCTCGATCCGGAAATTCCGGAGAGACGTTCATTTTTGTGATCCGATACAGGCGATTCTTCCGCAACCTCCGTCTTGGCTTGATCTTGTGTGAAGGATTGAAACGCCGTCGACGATCCTTTTTGTTCCTTCGCAAGGACCCGATTATTAGATTTCGACGTTCAAGGAACTCTTGAGGGCGAGTCGGGCCGGGACGCGCAAGCGCTGCCGGAAAAGGCGAGCCTAGGACACGGGATGGCAGGCTGGGGGCTAGCCATTCCATTTTTCAGAAAGTGAAATCATGATGATTGCCGCAAGGACACGTATATCCCATTCCCGGTCGCGCGCATTTATTGCGCCGCTGACGGCTTTTTCCAGCCTCCTCGTCGTGCTGTTGGGCGGATGCCAGACCGATGATGGCCCAAACGCGGAACACGGTCTCAACCAGTTGGCGACGGCGCTTGCGGTGCCGCCCGCCAAGTTCGCGGATGGCGTCGTGGCCAGTGGTCTGAGCACGCCAATGGCGATGGAATTCGCTCCGGATGGCCGCCTCTTCGTGGTGGAAAAGAGCGGTGCGGTCAAGGTCGTCGGCGCCGGTGGCGCGACAACCACCTACCTGACTCTCTCCGTAGACCAAAACACGGAACGCGGCTTGTTGGGTATCACCTTCGATCCGGAGTGGAGCACCCAGAAGTACGTCTACATACACTATTCCGTGCCGGGCGGCGGCGGCGGCGTGGGCGCGAACCGCGTCAGCCGTTTCACCCAGAACGCATCCAACCCGAATATCGCAGACCTGGGTAGCGAGGTCGTCCTGTTCGATCTCGATCCCCTGGCCACCACCGCCTACCATAACGGCGGCGCGCTGCATTTCGTCAACGACTCCATCCTATGCGTGACCACGGGCGACAACCGGAATCCCACCAGCGCCCAGGATAGAACCAAGCTGCTCGGCAAAATCCTGCGCTTCAACAAGCGCCCTTCGGGGACGGCGGGCATGCCTAATATCCCGAGCGACAATCCGTTCTGCACGACCCAAGGAGTAAAGACCTGCGCGGTGTGGGGCCTGGGCCTCCGCAACCCATTCACCTTCGCGGTGCATCCCGTAAACCACCGCATTTTCATCAATGACGTCGGCGACGCCGGCTATGAGGAAATCAATGAAGCCACGCAAAGCGGCCTCAATTTCGGCTGGCCCAATTCCGAAGGCCCCACTTCCCTGGGCGGCATCAACGGTCCATTAGGCGGCTATGTCAACGGCTTCGCCGCCAACGGCGGCCAATACAATGTGGGAGACTGCGCCGTGGTAGGAGCCGCTTTCTACTATCCTCCCGCCGGCAAACAGCAGTTCCCGTCCAACTACCTGGGCAAATATTTCTATGGGGATCATTGCAGCAGCTACATCAAGACGATGGATCCCGACGCCGCCGCTCCCGTGCCCGGTATCCCCTTCGCCACCGCCATCAACGGGCATATCATGGATCTGGATGTCGGGCCGGACGGCGCCCTGTATTACCTCACCCTGGAAGGCGGAATCGGCAAGGTGACCTACACCGGCAGCGACGCCCCGAGCATCGCCTCCCAACCCGCCAGCCAAACGGTTTCCGTCAACCAATCCGTGACGTTCTCCGTGCAGGCCAACGGCGGAAATCTCAGCTACCAGTGGCAGCGGGGCGGCGTCAATATCGCCGGGGCCACCGGCACCAGCTACGTCATCGCGTCGGCCCAGCTTTCGGACAACTCGAACAATCAGTTCCGCGTGATCGTTTCGAACGGCATCGGCGTACCGGCCACCAGCAACACCGCCACCCTGACGGTGATCAGCAATCAGCCCCCGGTCCCGGTCATCACTACCCCCGCCGCGACCCTGACCTGGAACGCCGGACAGACCATCACTTATTCCGGCAGCGCCACGGATCCCGAGGATGGGACGCTTGGCGCCGCGGCCTTCACCTGGAAAGTGGACCTGGCGCATGACGCCCACACCCATCCGGCCGTGAACCCGGTTTCCGGATCCACGGGCGGAACCTTCACCATTCCGGCCATAAACGAAACCTCCCCGAACATTTCATACCGCATTTACCTCACGGTGACGGACTCCAAGGGCCTGAGCGCCACGGTGACGCGGGATATCCAGCCCAACAAGGTTTCCGTGACCATCACCACCGTGCCCAGCGGCCTCACCATCAATGTCGACGGCCAACCCAAGCCCACTCCGTACCTTTTCAACGGCGTGGTCGGGGTCCTGCGCACCCTGACTTCGGTTTCTCCCCAGACCCTGAACGGCAACAATTACACTTTCGCCTCCTGGTCCGACGCCGGGGCCTCGCAACACGACATCGCCACCCCTGGCACGAACACGACCTATACCGCCACCTTCACCACGGTGGGCGGGCGCATTCCGCTTCCGGGCCGCATCGAGGCCGAGAATTTCCGCACCGGCGGCGAAGGCACGGGCTACCATGACAACGAGGCCGCCAACTTGGGACCGAATGTGTATCGCACGACGGAAGGCGTGGACATCGAGGCCAGCACCGACGTGGGTGGCGGCTTCAACGTGGGATGGACCAATGCCGGCGAATGGCTGGCCCACGACGTAAGCGTCCCCGCCGCGGGCAGCTACAAGCTCACCGCGCGCATGGCCTCCGCCACCGTAGGCACCAAAACCATGGCCGTGAAGCTGGACAACGTCAACAACGCGGCCATCGCGACCTTCAACTTCACGGACGCGAGCGGCTGGCAAAGCTGGAAGGACGTGGTGCTGACCGGCATAAACCTGCCGGCCGGAAACCACACCCTGTTCTTCACCATGACCACGGGCAACTTCAACCTGAACTATATCGACGTAGCGTCCACCGGCAACCTGGCGCCTACCGCCAATGCCGGATTGGACAAGTCGGGAACGGTCAATACCGCGGTGGCCTTCAGCGGCACCGGTTCCGATCCGGACAACGGCCCTCAGGCTCTGACCTATGCCTGGTCCTTTGTCTCCGGCCCCATCAACGTGACCCCGGCCCCGGCCAACTCCCAGCAGCCTTCCTTCACGCCCACGGTGGCGGGAACCTACGTGTTCCGCCTGACCGTCAGCGACGGCCTGGCCACCGGCTTCGACGACATCCAGGTCACCGTGACTTCGGGTCAAGGGATCAGTCTCCCGGGGCGCATCGAAGCCGAGGCCTTCAATTCCGGAGGCGAAGGCGTGGGCTACCATGACGCCGAGCCCGCCAACCAGGGGCCCAATGTGTATCGCACTTCGGAAGGGGTGGATATCGAAGCCACGACCGATGCCAACGGAGGTGTTTACAATGTGGGCTGGACCGCGGCCGGCGAATGGCTGAAATATAACGTGAACGTCACGACAACCGGCAACTACGTCTTCACCGCCCGGATGGCTTCCATGGCCGCCGGCACCAAGATCCTGAACCTGGTAGTGGACGGGACTTCCAAAGGCGACTTCAACTTCACCGATGCTTCAGGCTGGCAAAGCTGGAAGGACGTGGCGCTCCCCGCCTTCAACCTGACTAGCGGAACCCATACCGTGGTCTTCAACATGACCACGGGCAACTTCAATCTGAACTACGTGAACGTGGCCGCTGCCGCCGGCAACCTGGCCCCCACGGCCAACGCCGGGCTCGACAAGTCGGGAACGGTCAATACCGCGGTGGCCTTCAGCGGCACCGGTTCCGATCCGGACAACGGCCCCCAGGCCCTCTCCTATGCCTGGTCGTGGGTCTCAGGCCCGGTCAACGTGACCCCGGCCCCGGCCAACTCCCAGCAACCTTCCTTCACGCCCACGGTAGCGGGGACCTACGTCTTCCGCCTGACCGTGAGCGATGGCGCCGCAACAGCCATGGATGACATCCAGGTTACCGTAACTTCCGGCGCCACGGGCATCGCCCTTCCGGGCCGCATCGAGGCGGAAGCCTTCAAGACCGGCGGCGAAGGCGTGGGCTACCATGACAATGAGCCCGCCAACCTAGGCCCCAACGTGTACCGTACCAGCGAAGGCGTGGACATCGAAGTCGCCAACGACGTCGGCAATGGATACAACGTGGGTTGGACCAACGCGAATGAATGGCTGGCCTTCGACGTGAACGTGACCAACCCGGGCAACTACAACCTCACCGCGCGGTTGGCGTCCCAAGTCGCCGGCACCAAAACCGTACTCTGGTCCGTGGACGGGGGTCCGACCTCCACGTTCACCTTCACGGACGCCTCGGGATGGCAGAGCTGGAAAAATGTCGTCCTCACCGGCGTCAATCTTCCCTCGAGCGGCAATCACGTTGTGCGCCTCACCTTCCCGAACGGCGGGTTGAACATCAATTACGTGGACGTATCGCCTTGATGTCCTGGCCTTGAGGCTCATGAACGAGGCCGCCCTTGACCGGGGCGGCTTTTTTTGTGAACCGCATTGTCACGGCAATTCCCAAATTCTTAACTGTCGGAATTCCTTTCAATCGATTGTTTTCTTTAGCAACGTTCTTGACAGGCAATGTCAGGAATGATACAGGTACCTTAACATCACTTGCCGAAAAAGCGCAGGATTCGCCCCAAGGTACTGGCGGCGGAAGGTGGCACCCCTATTGCTGATCCTTCCTGTGTGAAAGGAATCCATATGCAACCCAACTTCCAAGATCATCGCGCCGTCAAACTGGAAAAGGCGTTTTCGTCGGATTTCATTCCTCTATTCAGCGGACGTCCCATAAGGACGGCACGCATAGGAAAGGACGATGCCATGGATCTGAAAATCATCCTGAACACCACCCGCGACGTAGGGGAATTCCTGGCGAAATTCTGAACCCCACCCCATCGGCTTTCCGGACCTGAATCGGCCCTAGGGCTTTTGGCCTTTTAGGCCTTTGGTCTTTTGTGAAAGACATTTTTCGAAACCCGAGGCGATGGCGCCCCGGGTTTTTTTATTGAAAGCGGTTTTTCCCGCGCCGCCCAGCCGTAACCTCAAAGTCACGCTAGGATAGGATGCATGCGGGCAGCGGGCCTTTTCCTTTTCTCCTTTTTCTCCCTTTGCGGCGCCATGGGCATGCAAACCCTGGCCGCGGGCAAGGTCCTCGCCTATCTCCAATCCATTTCCGGTACCCGCACGGTAGCGGGCGTGCACAACGATCAGAAAACCGGCGGCGTGACCTACTATACCGATAAGCTTAAAGCCACCACGGGCAAGGTTCCCGGGCTGTGGGGCGGGGATTTCTCCTACGATGCCGCGCGCGTGGCCAACCGCTGGAACATGATCTATGAGGCCGAGAAGCAATGGAACCAGGGCGCCCTGGTGAACATCATGTGGCATGCCTGCCCGCCCACGGGGGGAGAAGTCTGCGATTGGGACGCGGACATCCACTCCAATCTTTCCGACAGGCAGTGGATGGATCTGATCACGGAGGGCGGGGCTCTCAACAAAGCGTGGAAGACCCGCATGGACGGCATCGCCCAGTACCTGAAGTACCTGGACGACAAAGGAGTGGAGGTTTTGTTCCGGCCCCACCACGAAATGAATCAAGGCGGTTTCTGGTGGGGCGGCCGCCCCGGTCCCGCCGGCACCGCGGCCCTGTTCCGCCTGACCCACGATTACCTGACCAAGGTGAAGGGGCTGAAGAACCTGGTCTGGACCTGGGACATCCAGGACCTGAGCTGGGATTGGGCCCTGTATAATCCGGGCGCGGAATACTGGGATGTCTTCGCGCTGGACGTCTACAGCCACGGTTATACCGACTCGCTGTACAATTCCATGTTGCGCATCGCCGGGGACAAACCCATCGCTTTGGGCGAAGTCTCGCACTTCCCCACTCCGGAGATTCTGGCGAACCAGCCTCGCTGGACTTTCGTAATGGGCTGGGCCAATCTGACCTACGATGACAACACCGCTCCGGAATTGACCTCGCTGTTCAACGGAAGCAACGTAATGACGCGGGATGAAATGCCGGGATGGGACAAGGTGTGGGTCTCCGTGAATCGATCTGCTTTTTCGGGGTCCGGATTGCCGGCTTTGGCGGCCCGTTCCGGCATGGGTAACATGCCGGTATCCGCGGACGGCAGAACATTTTTGAACCCGGCGAAACCAGGGAGTCGCATTTGGTTCGGGCCCGGTTTGGAAAGTAATCCTTTCCGCCCCGGAAACATCCTTGGCATGTGACCTGGAATGATCACTCCGACACCGTGGAATTCTACCAAGCCCTCGAGAGAGGGACGTCCAACCCCATGGAAAAGCCGTGCTCGTGGGTGTCGTCGTAGTACGATGCGACAGGCGCCCATTGGCCGGCGAAACTGAGAGTGGCGGGGCCCAGCTTCTGCGAAAGCTTCAGGGTGATGCTGTTTTGCCTGACCGGGAAAACGGACAGACCCGCCCACATCCGGGTATTCGCCATTCTTCCGCCCACGCCTCCCATCACTCCTCCGCCGCCGGACAGAACGGGCGTCGAGGAGAGAAGCGCGGCGCTGGCGTACAGGTATTCCGGCCCCAGCCTTAGTTCCGCGGTCGGCAATACATGATTGTCGTGAGTTCGCTTTTCCGTATCCCATTGGCTGAGATAAATCGCGCCGATCTGCAGTCCAACCCGCCGCCAATCGAATTGGGAATACGCCCCAAAGGAATTGCCCTGGTCCGCCGTCGGCGATCCGGGATTGTCCGGCGCTCCGCCATCCTCCCGGACCAAGCGCAACTCTTCTTGAGCCCAATTTCCATACGCGCCGATCGTGGTTTTGGCCGGCCGCAGCCTTTCGCCCAAAGCGGTTCCCTCCGACCCGGTCGCGAAGGTGGCGCGCACGGCCACGTCCTCCTCCACGTATTTGGATTGGAAGCCTCTGCTGCATGAGGAAATGGAATACGTACCGCGGCCCGCGGAAACCTTGGCATGGACTCCGGTGGTGTCGGGAAAATCGAAGGCTACCACGAAGGGAAAGAGGATGCATACCAGCGCGGTGAATACGGAATGGGAGGGACGGAGGGGTTTTTTAATGCTCTTCGTGCTACTCATTTTTTTCATACTCTGCATATCAGGCTCCGATGTAGATGTACGGGTTTGACGCTTGCCCGTTTTCCAAAGGTGGTTTATTAAAAACCCTGTAACCACCGATTCCCCATTCTTGAAAACATGGATTCGGGTATTTCCGGGTTTTAAACCGGTTTTTGCGCACCTGTCCCATTCCGAAACCGGATCTTGGTTACAAGATTCCAAAGAGAAATTCGAGTTTGTCGAAGGCGGAGTTGAGCGCGGATTTGAAAAACGAGCGTGCAAAAAACGGCTTCCCATGGTTGGAAAGCCGTTATCAAGGATAGGCAAGCCGTGCGTTGGCCCGCGCTTTATTTGCCCGCGCCCTTATTTAACCGGGGTTGGCCGGCGTTGACCAACGCGCTTAGGTATCGTCGTCGAACTTGGAATCGACCTGGATGATGTTGGACGTGCCGCCCTCTTCGATGGACTGCTCGGACACCAAGGTGAGCACGGCGTTCTGGGTGAACTCGGCCAGGGTCTTGGAACCCATATTGCACATGGTGGCGCGCATCTTCTCCAGGGTCATGGCCAGCACCTCGTTCACGGAGCCGACCACGGGCACGTAGCCGTCCACGCCTTCTTCGAAATGCAGGCGGTTGGAACCCTTCTCGTCCACGTAGCGCTCCCAGTTGCGGGCGCGGTTGGAGCCTTCGCCCCAGTAGGGCTTGTAGATGCGGCCCTTGATGGAAACCTTGGGGGTGGGGCTTTCGTCGGTCATGGCGAAGTAACGTCCCATCATGACGAAGTCCGCGCCCATGGCCATGGCGATGATGATTTGGGTGTCGTTGGCGAGGCCGCCGTCCGAGCAGAGCGGCACGTAGACGCCCGTCTCCGCGCGGTAGCGGTTGCGCTCCTCCACCACTTCCATCAGCGCCGAGGCCTGGCCGCGGCCGATGCCCTTCTGTTCGCGGGTGATGCAGATGGATCCGCCGCCGATGCCGACCTTGACGAAGTCCAGCTTCGCCTCTTCCACCAGGAACCGGAAGCCTTCGGCCGAGACCACGTTGCCGCCGCCGATGATGATCTTGTCGCCGAACTTCTCGCGCGCCCACAGGGCCGCGTCCCGTTGGAATTCGGAGAAGCCGTCGGAGGAATCGAAGGAGACCACGTCCACGCCCGCGTCCACCAGGGCGGGCAGGCGTTCCTTGTAATCGTGGGTGTTGATGCCCGCGGCCGCCACCAGGCGCTTGCGCGGATCCAGCAGCTCGAGCGGATTGTTGATGTGATCGACGTAATCCTTCTTGAACACCAGCGAGTTGAGGCGGCCGTCCGCTTCCAGGATGGGCAGGGCTTCCTTCTTATGCTTGTAGAGCTGGTGGTTGGCTTCCTTGAGCGTGATGCCGACCTTGCCGTGGATGACCTTTTCCTTGGGCGTCATGTAGTTCTGGACCGGCATGGAGAGATCGTCCTCAAACTCCCAGAAGTCCTTGTCCGTAATGATGCCCATGAATTTGCCGTTGCTGCTGCCGTCCTCGGTGACCGGGACGGTGGAGTGGCCGGTCTTCTTCATCACGTCCAACAGCTCGCGCAGGGTGGCGCTGGGCTTGACGTTGGAATCGCTGCGCACGAATCCGGCCTTGTGCGATTTGATCTTGGCGATCATGGCGGCCTGGGACTCGATGGACTGGGAACAGAACACGAACGCCATGCCGCCCTGGCGCGCCAACGCCACGCCCATGTCGTTTCCGGACACGGCCTGCATGCTGGCCGAGACCACGGGGACGTTGAGGCTGAGGCGGCTGGTTTCGCCGACCTTGAAGCGGGCGATGGGAGCGACCAACGAAACGTTGCGGGGAACGTGTTCCTTGCGGGTGAGCCGGGGAATGAGAAGGTATTCCGAAAAAGTGCGGGAGAGATCGTCTAGTATTTTGGCCATGTCCAAATTTAGTAAAGGGCCGAATATTTTGTCAGGAGCCGCGAAATCGCGGAATTTCGGGGTCGCGGGGCGGAGGAAGAGGGTGTCTCAGTCTCCGGAAGAGTCAGGCTCCGACCCCGGCCAAGTCATATTGACGGCCCCGGGAAGGGGCCGATCAGATAGGCTTCAGCGCGCGGAAACCAGGCCCGCGCGGTACTGATGCACGCGCTGCCATCCCGCATCCGGGATCACGGCGCCCATCACCTGCACCACTTCGCTGCCGACCTTGCAGCCCAGGCGGGCCGCGTTCTCCAGGCCCAGGCCCTGGGTCAGGCCGAACAGGAATCCGGAAGCCCACAAGTCACCGGCTCCGGTGGTGTCCAGGGCCTTGACCACATGGGCGTCGACCTGGAAACGGTCTTTGCCTTGGGCGAGGAGGGCGCCCTGCTTGCCGATCTTGACTACCGCGGTCGCAACCTTGCCCGCGAGGATTTCCAGGGATTCGGTTTCGCCCATGCCCGTGTAGGCCTTGGCTTCGTCCTCGTTGGCGAGCACTATGTCCACGGAGGGCAGGATCTGTTCCAGGAAGTCCCGGCAGATTTCCACCACCTGATAGGAGCCGAGATCGAGGACGATTTTGGCCTTGGCCTGCTTGGCCAGGGAAATGATTTTCTCGACGACGGGGCGATTGAAGAGCAGGTAACCTTCCAGATACACCGTGCCCACTCCGGAAAGATCTTCCAAGGTCACGTCATCGGGGCCGAGCAGGGACGAGGCGCCCAGATAGGTGAACATGGTGCGCTGGGTATCCGGCGTGACCACGGAGAGGACGCGGCCGGTGGGCATATCGGAATTGCGGATGCGGGGATCGACCTTGGCCTTGACCAGGCCGTCCAGAAAGGCCTTGCCGAGGTCATCCTGGCCCAGACGTCCGATCATGCGCGCCTTGCCGCCCAGATTCCCTATGCCTACCATGGTGTTGCACGCGGATCCGCCAGGCACCACTTTGACTGGTGCCTGGGTCTTTTTCAGGGCGGAATCGATGGTGGCGAGCTCCACCAATGTCATGCCTCCCTTCGCCGATCCCATGGCGGTTACGAAAGGATCCGATTCTTCGATGAGCAGATCCACCAACGCCGCACCGACTCCTGCCACCCACGGGCCTTGACCACTGCTCATCCCTGACTCCTTGCGCGAACCTTGCGTATCGCTCCCGACTTGGGAGCGCGCTCTCCGGATGAGAGCGTTTATTTCCGATTGCGCGTACAAATCTAGCAATTCAGCAATCAAACTTAATGGTATGCAGCGGGAATCAAGCATCCTACCAATTCGCGCTTCAGGTCCCGCTCGAAGTTTAGGCCGGAGAACGACTTCAAGCGGAAATGCGGCTCGAGATATATTATCATATCCCATAGATCCCGCGCCCCGGAGTCCGTATTTTATCCGCCTGATTACCGGTTGCATTTTGGGGTGCATATTGTCTGGAAAGGTTCTGTTCGGCATGCCCGGATCCGTCATGTTTCGCCCCCTCTCCGGAATCACGGGAATCCTCGGAGTCCTCCATATCCTATCATGCATGGGGATAATCCTGCTGGCCCCGGTCCCTGTGCGCGCGCAGGCGGACGGCGGGGAGTTCACGAACACCGCGGCCCCGGAAACGCCCGGAAGCGGACCGGTGCAGATCCTGGAGCTCACGGATTCGCTCCTGATCACCAGGGCGTGGGAAACGCTGTATCCCGATTCCGCGCTGCCGGCGGGTGAATACCAGATCCTGATCCCCCAAGGGCCGGAGCTGTCCACCGGCAGGGCGCCATCCGCGACCGTATACCTGTTGCGCAGCGGCACCGAGGTGGGCCATTTGGATCGCGCCGCCTGGGAAACCCTGGCCGCGATGTCGGCGAAGGAATCGGACGGAGGCTGGGCCGAGGCGATGGAAGGCCCGGAAAAGCAGGACGTGACGCTTTTGTGGAAGACCGTGAAGTGGGAACCGCAAACCTTCCTGGACTGGGCCGAATGGCCAGCGGGATTCTCCGCCAACATGGGATCGACCATCAGCTCCGTGCAAGGATCGAAACCGCAATATGAGCGGGACATCGATTTCGGTTGGGATCAGAAACTGTTCTCGCATTTCCTGTTGGGCGCGGAGTTGCATCGGACCCAATACGGCGGCGGATTGACGCGCCTGGGAGCCGTGGTGGCCGACACCTCGTTCCGTCGTTCCACCATCGTGGAGTCCCATGATTTCTGGAGCGACGCGAATTGGTGGTGGGCCGTTTCCGCGGGCGTGCCCGGACTGCGGTATACCTTGTCCCTGGCCAATCAGCCCTTGCCCCGGTACTTCTGGCTGGAACCCTCGGCGGCCGATGCCATCCGCGGACATACGAACGGCGAGCTCGTGAACCAATGGAATGGAAAAACCCTGGAGCAGGACGGCAACCTTTCCCACACCCTGGACGCGCGCCTGGGAATCCTGCGCTACAAATTCCACTGGGACATGGACGCGTATACCGTTCCCGTTCAGACCATCGCCCTGGATGATTTGCCGGCCATGTTCGGGACTTGGGGAACCGGTCTCATCATCGCCTCCGACATCATGGCCACCCGCGTGTGGATGGACATCCCGGACGCGGTGGTCCGGCTGGGATATCCCCAGGCTTATCCCTCGCATTTCCACATCGCCTTCCTGCATCTGGATTTCGCCTACCGCAACCTCAGGAGCTTCAACCTGGGGATTTCCGTGCGCGTCAAAATCGAGAACCCCATCATGAACCGACCCGGAGCTTGAGCATGAATACGACAGCCAACTTCAGACTCTCCGAAGATCCGTTGCAGCAGGCCAAGCGGGCGCTGCTCCGCATCCGCAAGCTGGCGCGCAACTCCGCCTTCGTGCCCATCCCCGTGATCGCCTTCGCGGCGGCGGCCTTTTTCAAGTATGAAATGCATTGGTACACCAATCCGTTCCTGGCGCTGATCTTCGCCATCTTCATGCTGGGCCAGGTGATGGCCGTATTCCAGATGCGGCGGGTGCTCGCGGGAGTGCGCAGCACCGGCAAATCCCTGGCCGTGCTCGCGGAAGCCGGCGACGAACCGGATCTTCCCGAACTGCGAGCCAAGCTGCTCGACAAGGCCCCTCCCGGCCACATGCGCGATCTGCTCCTGCGTTGGATCGAACTGGGCATGCGCGGAGAGACCACGGGATCGGAGTCCCTGCTCAACAACGCCTGGGACCGCCGCGCCCATCACGACAACAGCTCCGTATCGCTGCACGTCTCCATGAACCGGACCACCCTCAAGCTGGGATTCCTGGGAACCCTGTACGGCCTGATCCTCACCTTCCCCCCCATGCAACGCGCGGTGATGGGCCTCGCCGACAGCGACGGCGAACTGCGCTTCATCAAGGACATCTCCAGCGCCATCGACGGCGACGAATTCGCCATCGCCGTGACCCTGGGCGCCACCGCCCTTTCCATCCTCATCGAACTCGTGACCATCCAGATCCTGGAACGCGCCTTGGGCGGGTTCGACATGGTCAACAGCCACATCAACGATTGGAACCTCACGCGCCTGCAACCCTGGGTCAAGAAGCGCTACGGCGTGCAGGCCCGCCAACGCCAGTCCGTGGAAGCCCAAGCGCAATTGGAACTGAAGATGTCCCAGGCCCACCAGGAAATGGATCGCAACCTGGGCCGCGCCTTGGAAGCCATCGCGCGCACCACCAAGCAATTGGATCAACTGGCTATGGTGCAGACCGCCGTGGGCCGCCGCATCGCGGAACTGGTGGAATACGAAAAACAGTACCGCGGCTTCATCGAATCCAAGACCACGGCGGTAGCGCCCCTGCCGCCCCACAACCTGGATACCGGCAGGCTCGAGACCAGCCATATCGACAACGGCAGCCTGGAGGACGAGCTGTGAGCCGCTTCCGCCGCGGCCGCGCCGGCGGAGCCCGCGTGGAGATGGGAGAAGCCATTTCCTTCGAGGACGTGCTCACCGTGATGACCGTGCTGCTTTTGCTGCGCCTGGTGTTCATGGTTCCCCTGGTCAATCTGGACAAGGCCAAGACCATCGCGGCCCGCGCGGACAAGTACTGGTCCCTGCAGGCCCTGTACGTACTCACCCATGGCGGCGACTCCACCAAGGTCCAGCCCTACCGCACCGCCTTCGGACTGGAAGGCCGCTCCGCCATGGTCAGCGAATCGGGAACCGTCAAGACCGTATTCGTGGAAGCGTCGACCCCGGACAGCAACCTCACCGTATTGCGCCACGATCTGGGCTCGGGCAATTTCGTGTCCATGAACATCGCCGGCCACGGGCATTCGGTCAGCTTCCGCCGCGGCAAACTCATCTGGAGCAAGGACGAAGCGGAATGGTTCCCGGCCTCGGACAGCGTGGACTACGGCACGCGGCCGGAGAGCAAGGAGATGGAAAAGGGATTCCGGGAGTGGACGAAGGAGCGGCGGGGGTATTAGGCTGGTCGATGGGTTAGAATTCAAAATGCAAAAGTCAAAATGCAAAATGCAAAAGTAAAGAGTAATATGGCGAGCAGTTTGGACTCGAGCGTGAAAAAACCACGCAGAAAAATGTTCTGTGGACGGCAGAACTGTGGGTCTATCCGTTTCCCCATTTTGACTTTTGCATTTTGCATTTTGACTTTTGCCTTCTCCACGGTCGACGCCAAAAACGGCGCGGAGCCCCTGAACCACTACGGCCTCACAACCCTCCAGGACACCGCCATCGGCGTCAAGCTACAGGGCCGCTTCAAGGCCAAGGGCCAGCCCGTGTTCCTGATCCACGATCCCAACTTGGGATTGATGCAGGGCGACATCATGCGTTTCCAGGACAAGGCCGTGCTGGTGGACGCGGACGTGTGGCAGACGCTCAATGATGAAGGGGCCTTGGGGCGCCTGAAGTTCGCGCCCCTGGTGCGCGTGCAGGCCAAGGCCACCGTGCCCACCTGGGAGACGCGCTCCAAGCTGGTGACGGGCCCGCGCGAGCAGAAGGCGTATCTGTTGGGCGCGGAGTTGCTCAAGATCCTGGAAGAGACCTTTGGCGGCATTCCCAACCGGCAGCAGATGGCGATTGTTTTCGACGGCACCAGCCTGGTCCTGATGGCGCCTGACGAATTCCTCGATCAGCTTAAATACTCCACCGTGCGGCGCGTGCCGCCTTCCGGCAAGCCCCAGTTCCTCTCCCCCATTCCCGGGAAAGCCTTTGCGGGCCTGCCTTTCCGCTGGCAGGCCTGGGCCGCGGATCCGGCCGAACCTACGGGCATGTTGCGTTACACACTCTTCGGCGAATTGCCCAAGGGGCTGGTGTGGGACCCGGCCACCCATTCCATCCAGGGCGCGCCCGAGGCCGAAGGCCAATGGCATGTGACCGCCGAGGCCCGCAACGGCTCCGGATCCTTCGACACCATCGCCTTCAACCTCTCCGTGCGGCGGAACATCGCACCGTCACTCGCCCATCCGCCCAAGCCCGTGGCGGTCGTGGGCCAGATGTGGACCTTCCGCGCCGAGGCCGTCGATCCGGATCATGAAGGATCGGACGTGCGCATCTCCGCTTTGAAGATGCCCGAGGGCATGGAATACGATTCCATCGGACGGCAGTTCCAGTGGTATCCCGCCGACAGCATGGCGGGCCGGAAGCTGGACATGCAGGTGCGCCTGGAGGATCCCGCCGGCGGCAGGCTGGATACGGCATTCACCATCAAGGTCATTCCGGCATCGGACATGCTGTGGAGCGAAGGCATCAAGCCCACCTTGCCCTGGGACACCTTGAACCAGGGAAAGACCTACAACTGGGAGGCCGGCGCCTCGGCCATGGCGTGGGCCCAGCAGGGCATCACCTTGACCAACGTGACCGGACCGGACTTTACGGAATTCAAGGAAGGCGCGTTGACCCTGAGGCCCGCGTCGGCCGGGGTGCATGTGCTGACCTTCATGTTCGACGTGCAGGGAAAGTCCCTGGAGCAGACCGTGGAACTTCCGGTGCGCCCGGATCTGGCGCCGCAATTCGCCAGCGAAGTGGGCGTGTGGCGCGTCCGCACAGGGCAACCTGCGAGTTACCGTCCCGTGGCCGTGGATCGCGAAGGCGATCCCGTCTCCATGCGGGCGGATTCCCGGGACGATCAATTGGAATGGGACGGGCAGCGCCTGTTGTTGTCCCCGGAATTGCCGGGCACTTATGCTGCCCGCCTGGTGGCCGCCGATCCCGCGGGACATGCGTCCGGTCAATGGGTGGCCTACAAGGTGGAACGCGCGGACCGCCCCACCGCATGGTTCCTGGAGAACCGCATTCAGGGCGGCATCAGCACCTGGGCCATCACCGCGGATTTCGGCACGGGCCGCATGGGTATTTATACGCCCACTTTGGACCGCATCGGGATCAAGGGCGCCAGCGGAGCGCGCATGTGGCCGTACCTGTTCTTCGGCGGCAACCTGATGGGCCGGGCCAACGAGAACCGCGGACGGCGCCTGTGGGTCGACGCCGGCCTCACCCTGCGCATGCCGGACGACAAGGTGGCCACCGGCGGCTTCATGGGACGCCTGCTCGGGGAATGGACTTTCCCCGGTGAAGCGCTGGGCAAAATCGAATTCGAAATGGCCGGGCACGTGAACCAGGCCATCGTGGTGGCGGACACGTCCAACCTTCAGGTCATCTACGGAGACGCCATCCTGCAATTCGCCCAGGACTTCACCAAGACCATCGACGGCATCATCAAGGAAGCCACTACCCGCGACAACATGGTGTTGTACACGCGCCTGGAAGCCTGGAGCCGCCTGGGCGCGGGTTTCTGGGCCGGTCCCGGCATCTGGCGCGAAGAGATCCCCAACGCGCATATCTACTACCAGCGGGTGGGCGCGGGCCTCCGCTACCAGGCCCGCCTGGGCGAGGCCATCGCGGCCAACAGCCTGCGCGTGGGCTGGGGCGCCGGGGGCGCTGGCTGGAGCGTCTACTGGACCGGCCGCGTGTCCATCTACTCCCCGTTCTGATCCCCCCGTCCGCCGACCGGTTTCCCTTTCACTTCCCTTCCTTTCCCCGTCCCGTCCATTCTTCCGTCCCATCCGTGACGTTTTCCCAGCGTAATTCCACCGCTTTTGCGGTGTTTTCATTTAGTCAACGTTTTCCTTTGGACCGAAACTCAATCCCCCATGGCAAATCCGGTTTCAGGCCTTATTTTATGCCCACGTGGGGGTTCCAGACATGTCCATTTCCATCCGCCGTTATGGCCTTTTGCTGTGCATATCCGCCCTGGCCGCGTCGCGCGCGCGCGCGGACGTTAGCCTGCCCGCCAAGGGCTTTTCCGACAACATGGTGCTGCAACGCGGGATGTCCGCGCCCTTCTGGGGCGGTGCGGCGGCCGGCGAGACCGTAACCGTGACGTTTCGGGGCAAGGATGTTTCCGCCATCGCGGGAACGGACGGCAAGTGGTCGGTGAAAATCGAAACCGGCGTCGCGGGCGGGCCTTTCGACTTGTTGGTCAAGGCCAAGAACACCCTGGTGCTCAAGAACGTCATGGTCGGAGACGTGTGGCTGGCCGGCGGCCAGTCCAACATGGAATTCACCTTGGGAACCATCGGCGGAGCCAATGCCGATTCGCTCAAGAAGGCCATCTTCCCGGACATCCGCCTCATGACCTACCGCGGGGACGGCAAATGGCATCCCTGCGACACGACTTCCGTGCGCAACTTCTCCGCGACCGGCTATTATTTCGCCAAGCTGCTCTACCAGACCCAGAAGATCCCCATCGGCATGATCTCCAGCAACGTGGGCGGTACGGAAGTGGAGCGCTGGATGGATCCGTCCGCGCTCAAGGAAGCCATGCCCAACGATACGGATTCGATGAACGGGGATCTCTATCGCGACAACATCGTGCCCCTCATCCCCTACGGCCTCAAGGGCGCCATCTGGTACCAGGGGGAAAGCGACGCCTTCGCCATGGGCCGCAATCCCCATCCTTCCTGGATCGCGCCCAACTACGCCAAGCATTTCGCCGCCATGATCAAAGGCTGGCGCAAGGTGTGGAACCAGGGCGACTTCCCTTTCTACTACGTGCAGTTGGCCAACTTCCAGGCGCTGCAGACCGATCCCGGCGAGACGAGCGCGTGGGCGGAAGTGCGCGAGGCCCAGCGCCTGACCTTGAACACGCCGCAGACCCACATGGCCGTCATCATCGACATCGGGGAAGCGGGCGACATCCATCCCAAGGATAAATGGGACGTGGGCAAGCGCCTGGCCCTGGGCGCGCGCGCGCTGACTTACGGTGAAAAGGATCTCCCTTATATGGGCCCTTTGTTCAGGTCCCGGGAAGTCCGGGGCAAGACGGTCCGATGCGTCTTCTGGGGCGCGGACGGCGGGCTCAAGTCCAAGGATGGCGGCAAGCTCACGGGCTTCGCCGTAGCCGGTACGGACAACAAATGGGTCTGGGCGGACGCGGAGATCAGCAAGGATACCGTGATCGTTTCCAGCGCCACGGTGGCGGCGCCGGCCAAGGTCCGTTACGGCTGGGCCAACAATCCCACCTGCAATCTCTACAACGGCGTGGGCCTGCCCGCTTCGCCGTTCCAGACGGATGGCGCCCAATTGGCCGTGGTATTGGCGCAACCAGGGGCCGGAGGAAAGCCGTACACGTTACGGGTGATCGGCAGCGGCTTGGCGGATGCCATGGGCCGCAGCTTCGATCGGGAAGGCGCGATGGGTCCAGCAATCCCGCGCAAAGCGGCCCTCACCTTCGCGGTGCCCGGAAATTAGCCGGAGGGATCGATCAAGCGGATTCGAGCGGATGCAATCCGCTCATCAGAATTCACGGCACGGGTATCGATCGGGAAATGGCGAGGCGGGCCGGGTGGCGCGCCCGGATTCATTGGCGCTTGCGGTACTCGTCGAGGCTGATGACCTTGCCCTTGGCCTTCCGCTTCATCTCGCTGGCGCGCTCCAGCTTGTCCTTCTCCTCCTTGGTCAACGAGCCCATGCCCGTGAGGGAGATCTTCTTGAGGATGGGATCGATATCGACCATGACCTGGCCGAGTTCCTCTTCCGACTTTTTCACCGCTTTCTGCATCTTGACCGCCTTGCGGGTGTTCCACCGCGAAAAAAACCGGACGCCGCGATCCTCGAACATGAAATACAGCCACGCGAAAAGGGCGCCTCCGAGGTGCGCGATATGGGCTATGCGGTCGTTGGACATGATGGACAGGAGCTCGATGCCTCCGAAGATGAGGACGGCGTAGCGGGCCTGTACCGGGAAAAGGAAAAGAATGAGGAATTGCTGGGTCGGGAAGAATTTCGCGAACGCGAACATCAGGCCGAACAGGGCGCCGGAGGCGCCGATGACCGTGGTGGGATTCTTGGTGATGGAATAGAATACCATGGAGCAAAGTCCCGAGAAGATGCCGGTGCAGATGTAGAACCACCAGAACTTCCGCTCCCCCATGGTCTCGACCAGCGGGGTCCCGAACATCCACAGGATGAGCATGTTGATGAGGATGTGCAGGAACGGAGCGGTCCGATCATGCACGAAAAGGTAGGTGCCGAGGCGCCAGACTTCCCAGTTGCGGATCACGCGCGTTGGATCGAGCGCGAGATACTGGGCGATGTAGTTCCCGTCGGTGGCGTAGTCGGCCAGGAACATCACCACGTTGGCGATGAGGAGAATCCTGATCGCTCGCGGCAAGGTGCCCGTTGGTGTGAATCCGTATGCCATGTTCTTTATTCTCGAATACTTGCGCTAGGAAATCGACAACCGGCTTAAGACTTCTTCGTCCGGGCTTTGGTTTTTTTCGGGACGGACGACGCGGCGGCCTTGGCTTGGGTTCCCGGCTTGGACCCGGCCTTGGGCTTGGCCCCCGCCTTGGGTTTGAAAGCGGCCAACGGCTGGATGGGGGCATGCGGTGCCCCCAGCTTCTTGCGAAGCTTGGTTTCCACGGCATGGGGCACGAATTCCGAAACCGACCCGCCAAGGGCGGAGATTTCGCGGATGACGCTGGAGTTCAGGTAAGTGTACTGCTCGCTCGGCATCAGGTAGACCGTTTCGCAGCCCGAGTCCAGCTTCTTGTTCATCAGAGCCATCTGGAACTCGTATTCAAAATCACTCACGGCCCGCAGGCCGCGGATGACCACTTCGGCGCCGAACCGGCGCAGGCAATCCACCGTCAGTCCCTCGAAAGAAGAGGCGTGTACGTTGGTGAGATGGGAAGTGCAATCGCGGATCATTTCCAGACGTTCGGACAAGGTGAACAAGGTGGTCTTGCGGCTGTTCACGGCGACCACCACTTGCACCTCTTCGAACAACAGGGCGGCGCGGCTCAGGATGTCCAGATGCCCATTGGTGATGGGGTCGAACGTTCCCGGATATATGGCTTTGACCACTCCTGTCCCTTCCGATAAAATAACGTTTCCGAAGCCCTAGGGTTAAATATACTACGTAAAAAAAGCCAGGCCCGATTCCCCGTACTTCTTCAACTTATCCGCCTGGCCCAGCCAGGCCGGGGGATTACGCGAAGGAAACTGGATGATGCCGGTTCCGCCCCGGGCCAGGATGCCGGAAACCAGCTCCTTCAGCCGGGAAAAATCATCGTCGAAAGGGGGATCGGCGAAAACGAAATCGAAGCTCCGGCCCTCCTCCCGCATGCGGCGGCAGTAAGCGGCGGCGTCCGCCTTGACCAGGACCGCCTTGTCCGTATCGGGTCCTTTGCCCAGCACCGAGGCGCAGTTCGCCTTCAAGAGCAGCCAGGATTGCGCGTGGTTCTCAACCAAGTGCGCTTCGCGGGCGCCGCGGCTCACGGCTTCCAGGCCCACGGCTCCGGACCCGGCATACAAATCGACGAAGGAGGCTCCGAGCAGGCTTTCCCCGAGGGAACTGAAGAGGGCCTCCCGGACTTTTCCGGAAGTGGGACGGATGACCTGCGCGCGCGTGTCCGTGGACAGCTTTCTGCCCTTGTATCCGCCGCCGGTGATGATGACGCCCATGCGCAGTAGGGGGAACCCGGACGCTGCCGGGCTAAGGTCCGACGTAGGCGGCGATGTCCAGTTCCGCCACAACCTTCTCGTCGCCGCGCGCGTTCAAGGCGAACTTGATGAGGCCGAGGTTGGACTTCTTCTCATGCAGATCCATGATGAGATCCTGCATCTGTTGGAAGCTGCAATCCGCGCCGACCAGGTACACGTTCTTGGTGAGGGAACCGAACTTGGTGCCGCTCAACAGCTTCGTCTCCTTGAGATGGATGCCCAGGTTTCCGGCGAGGGTTTTCAATAGTTTGATCTCGGCCGCCAGATTGGCCTTGGCGATGGAATGATCGGGAGGGATGCCCACCTCGGACGGCGGATACTTCACTGAGCCGAAGATGGAGAACTCCTTGGACTTCTTATGCGCGCCGGCCGCCACGTTCATGCCGATACGGATGGAAGCGCCCGTCAATCCCTGGAGACCTTTTTGGAAGCGCTGCAGATCCTCTTCGGTTTCCGAGAGGCCGTGGATGTAGAAGTCGCCGGGCGGGGTGAAGACGAAATTGGCGAAGCCGATATCCGGAGGCGTGACGGTCTTGATCTCCTTGATGATGCGGTTGGACGCGTAGTATTGGAATTCGATCTTGCCGGACGGCACCATCTCCGCGTACGAAGGCGTGATCTGCAGCAGGGCGGGATCTTCATGGATGTCACGGACCGTCTCTTCCACCGCATGGGCGGTGACGCGCTTGGGCTGTACGTTCTCGACGGTGGGCGCCGGAACCGGCGGGGCTTTGGGCGCCGCGGCCACCTTGGGTTTGGAGGCGAGCATGCCGCCGAACAGGTTGGGGAACTGGAGCACGGCGATGGCGATCACGGCGACCAGCACCAATCCGCCCAGTATCAGGAAGGAGGACTTGCGGCGACCGGCCGGCTCTTCGAGGATGAGGGGAAGCGCCTGGGGTTCCAGGGGCTTGAGCAGGTTGATCCTGATCATCAGCTGTCTCCGCGGCGGCGCAAGGCCAGACCCACCGCGCCCGCGCATTGGGGCGCCGACGGCTGGAAGACCGCGCTTTTTTCCGGGCTCAGGGCGAAGGTGATTTCCTTGAAGGCGTTCAGGTGCAGCACTTCGGTGGGAAGGTTGGCTTCCAGGATTTCCCGAAAGTCGTTGTCCAACGCCAAATCCCCGCAAAGAACGATTTGATCCACGCCGCCCCACGCATCCGACGCGCGGTCCAGGGTGGTGCGGATCTGGTTCACCAGGCCCAAAACGATATCGGCCTTCACTTCCGCGCCGGAGGTCATGAACGCCGGATCCACCAAACCGCTTTCGAAGCCCAGGAACTGGCCGTTCTGGGTGCGTATGCACTTGATCACGTTGGAGTCGGCCTTGATGAGGAAGGTCTTGAGCGGGAGCTTCTCGGGATAATTGGCCTCGAACACGTTCTGGGCCGCGAACACGTCCAGATCCAGCACGGCCAGGCTGCAGCCGCTCTGTTCCATGATGCGCTTGAATCGCTCCACCTCGCTGCGGCGGAAGGCGGCGACGAGATAGGTGCGGGCGGACTCATCCTGGTTCGACCCCAAGGCCTGGTAATCCAGGAGGTATTCCTCCAGGGGATGGATTAGGTACTGCTCCATCTCCCAATGGATGGCATCGATGATATTGTCTTCGGCATTGGGGATTTCCACCATCCGGATGACCGCATTTTCGCCCGACATGGCGGTTACGAGGTCCGCATCCCTCTCGGTCACGTGCTTGGAAACGCTGTGTTTGACCTGTTCGGCCAGGTAGGCATCGTCATCCCAACGGCTGGCGTCCAGGGGCTTTATGGCGACTGTGGAGATCTGATTCTCGGCCGGAAGGAATTCGACCAACTTCAGGTAGGAGCGGCTCAATTCCAGAGCCACCACGCTTGAGTTTTTTTTGGCCATGACGTAATTATAATATTAAATAGGGGGTCAGCTTTTCCAGCTTTTTCTCCCCTATCCCTTTGACTTGCAACAAGTCCCGCAAATCCCGGAAGGCTCCATGGACTTTGCGATAGTCCAGGATGGCTTGCGCGGTTTTCTCTCCGATGCCGCGCACCTGGGTCAGTTCCGCCGCTTGAGCCCGATTCACATCCACTTTTCCCGCGAAGCCGGACTTTCCGGACGGCGATCCGGCGTGCGCATGCGGTCGGGATGCCTTCGCAACCTCCGATCGAGCGTTGATCATCCGGGTTTCCGGTTTGCCGGATCCGCTTGAGGAATCGTTGACAGCGACGAAGCCGGACGGATCCGCGCTTTGGGAACGCCTTCCGATGGAATCGACCGGCGATCCATCGGCCGCAGCCGCCCTGGCCGCGGAGTCTCCCATTGTCGGGCCTGCGGAATCCGGCCGCAAAGAATCCGCTGACACGGACGCAAACTTGGCCTGGACGAATCCGGGATCGGGAAAGGGACCCAGCTTCATTCCTGTATGGCGATAGGCCTTGATTCCGGATCCGGCCGCGAGAAAGCACAAGGACAAAACCAGATACCCTTTTTCCGCCTTGGTAAGCATAAGCGCTCCGATCCGAAATAGCCCGACGCGGGATCGCGGGCGGGTTTCCATGGAGAAGCAAGCTAGACTTCGGACGGATTCGCCGTTGTGCGGACGGACACGGCTGTGGGGCCGATTGTGCGCATGGGCACGCTTGCCATCCCGATGGTGCGCACCGCCACGCTTGCCATCCCGATGGTACGACCGGCACCCTTACCATGCCGATTGCAGGCATGCAAAACGGCTTGGGTAAGCGTAGGTGATACCGCAGTGGCCAATGCGGATCCATGCGACGGCAAATAGCGGGGAAATTCAGGCGCGCATGAAGGCCATGAGCGGCTTGAAGTCCCGGGCGTCGGCCGCTCGCAAAGCATCCAGGTAACGCTTGCGGATTTCTCCCGCGCAGGATTTTCCCGGCTCCGGATCCGCTTCCGCCTTATCCGATCCGCCCCAGGTGAAACGCGGCTTGCCGAACCCCTGGACAATCCAGAGGTCCGCCATCAGCCGCGCATGCCGGCCGCTGCCGTGATCGAAAGCGCGGAGGGAAAGCAGGCGATGGAAAAAGCGCGCGCAGGCCTCGTCGGGAGAATAGACCCGCGCCTTGGACCAATAGGCCGCGTTCTCCAACAGCGTTTGCAACCGTGATTCGATCTCTCCTGGCGGAGCGCCCCGCGGCGCGTCCACGGTCCGTTCCGTTGTCCGGAAAAAGCCCGCGCTCTTCCACACCTGGCCGAACATCCTCAGATGCAGTTGCCGGATCCAGATCCCATCGAGGGGATTGGCCCGCTTACGCGTGAAGGCCCGGGCTTCGGCGTCCCGGATGTTCTCCTCTTCCCAGGTCCGCAATTCCCCGCGGGTGGCGATGTGCGACAGCCGTAACCCGGCGGTTTCCTCGGGACCCAGGGGCGCGGCGCTTTCCGCGGGATCGAAAAGGGAAACCGAGGATCCCATGGTCGCGTCGGCGAACGCGGCCTTGGCCTGATCCCGCAGCGCTTGTTCCAGGGAGCCGGCTCTCGGAATGAGAGCATAAACCAGGGAGCATCCCATCGCCTCCGCGGCGCGCTCGAGTACCTTCAAAGTTATGGCGCCATCGATCTCGTTCTTCTCCATCTCGACCACCCGGGGAGGTTTGACCCCAAGCTGCTTGGCCAATTGAACTCCGGAAATTCCAAGACCCGTGCGGATGGCGCGTAACCACCCTTTCACCGGACGGGTCGTTTGCCCCAGGGGCTTCAATTTCGCCAGGGAAGTGTCAAGTTGCTCGCGCACAAGGTAGGGTTTTCGCAGGTCCATGCCTATTTACCTCCCTTAATCATCTATATCTAATATTAAGGTATTACTTAATATTATTCAATACATATTAAGACCTTATTAGAGTGTTTCTCCCCACAAAACGCCAAATTTCACCAAATTTAGCCAGTTCACTGCAACGGGTCCATTTGTCCCAATCTTCAGGCATTCCGGAATTCGCCCACTCCGAGTGATGCGTTGGCGATACCTTAACAAAAATCGTCAAAGCGAGGGGCTTATTCATGACGAACTCCACTAATCAGACCGCGAGGTCGTTCCAGACCATGGTTGTGCTCCTACTGGCCGCGGCCTTGGGGGCGCGGGCGCAGGCAACGGCGGATTGCACCCTGCGGGGCGCGGACACCACGCTTGTCTCCGGGATCACAACCAAGAAATGCCTGGACCTGGACGCGTTGAACGGCAAGCAGGTCGTCATCCCGGCCAACGTCACGCGCATCGACAACACCGGATTCTCCCTCTGCGAAAGCGCGGAACAATCGGGCGGCCAGGCCGACATCGTGTATGTAATGGATCAGTCAGGCAGCATGGGCATCGGCTATGTGTGGATCTCCCCGGATAAAACGGATACGGTGTATCTGCAGGCGCTGGGAGGTTGCACCAATCTCAGGGCCGCCGACGCCAATGGATTCGGCACCATCACCCTGCCCAATGGGACAGGCACCAGCCAGATCAAACTCCTGGACCCTTCCAAGAACACGGCGGGCTGCAATGCCTTTTCCGGTGATCCTTACACGCAACGCGGCATCGCTTTCCAAGGAGCCATCGACTTCCAGGCCGCCCGCGCGCCCAAGTCGACCGCAGGCTTCATGGGCTTCGCCGCCAACATCATGAATCCGATCCAGCCGCTGGTCCTCAACGTGGCCGCGAACGTCAACAGGCTCAAGAACGCGATGGTTCCAAGCCTGAACAACAGCACCAACTACACGGCCCCGCTCGACCAAGCCAAGAAATGGCTTTTCAACCCCGCCCTCTCCCCCAATCCCACCAAGGCCGTCATCTTCGTTTCCGACGGCCTGCCTACCTATCCGGACAATAATCCGGACGGGTATCTGGACGTCTTGAACACGACATACCCGGCCCAGCCCGGCGTGATGCCTCCCGTGTTCGGCATCCTCTTGGGTAAGCCCTCCGGAGATACGGTCAAGCTCGCGGATCTCTCCAAGCGCACCGGCGGCCAGTTCTTCCTCATACCGCCCAGCCGCCCGGACAGCCTCAAGGCCGTGGTGGCGCGCATCCTCAACGTCATCCTGCGCCAGTACCAACCGAACAGCGCCGTGGTCACGAACAACGGCGTGGTGCCCCCGCAGACCGGCCGCGCCGGGCCCGGCAACTTCACCCGCGAACCCGACGGCCAATGGCTCATGAGCCTGGACAAACAAGTGGGCCTCAAGCCCGCGGGCGACAACTCCGTGGACGTCACCACCGAGATGATCGACGTGCAGAGCGGCGCGGTTAAACCCAAGTCCATCAACTTCACGCTGAACACCACCGGCCCCCAGGAGACGACCAACAAGAACCTGATCGGCACGCAGTTCAGCATCTCCTGCGTGGACCTGCCTCCCGCCATCAATCCGGTCAAGGTGGCGTATATCCGCGACACGGACGGCGACGGCGCGGGCGATAAGGTGTTCTTCGTGTTCACCCGGCCATTGACTGCGCTGCCCCCGAGCATCGAAGCGATTTACTGGAATGAGTTCGGTCCCGCGTTCGTCAACCAGGGTCCGCCTGTGCTCAGCTTCCTGCCGGGCAGCGGCAACACGGTGGTGATCGCCGATCTGACCGCGCATCAATTCCCCAAAGGGCTGACCGGCATCCCGCCCACCGGCAAACCCATCGCCATCCTGCCCGCGGGCGGCGTCTTCGGCGCGCAGCGTCCGGCCATCGCGGATTCCATCGGTCCGATACTGGACTCGGCCGTGATCAAACCCTTCGACAATTCCAAGGTCCTGCCCGGCTCGGATCTGAACATGGACACCATCGTCA
>Ga0209515_10002828_pt1 | contig 25750 bp, 21 predicted proteins | sample Subgroupgradi54m_FD_187454 | JGI IMG/M metagenome (GOLD analysis project Ga0209515, IMG submission 187454) | Subsurface groundwater microbial communities from S. Glens Falls, New York, USA - GMW60B uncontaminated upgradient, 5.4 m (SPAdes)... ... | reverse complement strand
GTCTCGCCGCCGCCACCGCATCCGGCCATCAGCAGTGCGAGCGCCAGGCAGGCAATCACCGAGCGAAGGAAGAAGACTTGATTGCGAGCTTCAATTGCGAATGGTGAATTCATGTTCGTTCTCCGGATTGCGTGCTTGTTTCGCGGCTGGATGACTGCTAAGCGGCGCCGATCGACGGCCATGCGGTGCGGATGGATTGGGTTACGGCGTGGGTTCGAAATGGATGGTGCCCATCGCGCCGCTGCCGGTCATGTAGTCGACAACGTTCGACATGCGGAAAGCGAACTTGACCGTCTGGCCGGCGCTGACGGGGAACGAGGTCGAAGAACCCGCCGGCGCCGCGGAGCATTGCCTGTATGAGACTCGCCCGAAAGCCTGGACAGAGTCGGACGCGTACAAATCCAACCACACGTCGACCAGGTTTTGCCCCGAAACAGTCGTCACCGCCCCGCACGCGGTGCTGCTGCGAATCCAGCTCGGATCGATGCTCATCGAAACTACCCCGGCCCTGCTGAAAGTCACGCTGCTGTCCATGCCGTCTTCGCCTTGCGTCCGCACGCTCGTGAAGTCGTTCGACAGAACCAGCGTCTTCGGATCGACAAGGTCGAATGCCATGGATGTCGTGTGGTTTCCGCATTCCGATGCCGAGAAGCGGAACGGCATGGCGAACTGGGTTGCCCAAGTCTGCACGCCGTTGACTGGTCCGCACCCTCCCGAAGGACCGCGTAGGAAGTCGTTCTGGGCAATGCTGAAGGCTGCGCTCACGGTCACCGTCATGGCCTGCCCGAAGTCGAGCGTCACCGTTGCCAGCACATCGTCGGTCAGCCCGAGCGCCGCGGCACACGGGCTGGCGGTACGCCGGATGCGCAAGGTGTGCGTTCCGGTGTCGTCGGCGGGCAGGTTCGCCGCCGCGAGCAAGCCGGCCGGCGTGAATGTCGTCAGCGCTCCGGCGAGCAGCGCGCCGGCGCTGCCGGTCTGGCTCCTGACCTCGACACCTTCGAACGTGACCTTCAAGGTCTCGTCGCCGCCTGAGGTGCATTCGAGCTCGCTGATGTTGCCACTGACGGCAATCGTGCCGCCGCCTTTGACCGCGACGGTGGCGCTGCGCACCGGGTCGGCCGGCTGGTCCGGCAGGGTCGCGAAGCCCAGGTTGCCGCTGTCCACCATGTTGCCGCTGGCATCGTTGCTGCGCACAGCGATGCGGGTGCGCACGAACTGCACGTCTTGCTGCAACGAAGCGATGGGGCCGAATGCGTCCAGCAAGCTCTGGTACTGCACACCCGTCGCGGCTTGTTTGGCCATTGTCCAGGCGGCTTCGCGTGCCGGCGCCAAGAGCGGGTCCAGCAACTGGGTCCGGATGATCGCGGCATAGCCGCTGTCGTGCACGGCCAGCGGCCGGGCGCTGGTGGCATGCGCGCGGTCGCTGCTCTGCGAAGGCCGCGGCGGCAGGTCGAGCGCGGCGGCGGCATCGTTCAGCGACTCGAATTCGAGCATGTTCTTGCGGGCGATCTTCAGGGCCGCGGCGGCTTCATCGATCTTGGCCTGCTTGACCGGGTCCACCACCTCCTTGACCTTCCCGAGCTCCACCTTCTGCAGCGCCAATTCGCGCTGCGTGAGGTCGAGGGCGGCGGCCGTAAAGTCATCGATCGTCGCTCCGGGGCAACCCACGGCGTTGATGTTCGTCTGGTCGGCAATCACCCACCAGTTGCCGGCCTTCTCGCGCAACGGCTTGAACTCGGCCGCCCTCGTGGGCCGGGCCGCCTTGGCGTCGGCCATGGCCGAGCTGAGTGCCGCGCAGGCAGTGTTGTGCGCTTCCTCGATGAAGGGCGTGGCCGTTACCCCGAAGTCGATGTCGCCGCGGCGATTGAGCAGGCTGGCGATGTTGGCCTGCAGTGCGAAGGCGGCTTCGAAGTCACCCACGTTCTCCATGATCGTGACCTGGCGCCGTATGCTGGCGATCATGGCTGCCAAGGGGGTGTTGTCCTGGGCATTGATCAGGCTGTCGGGGGGGACCACGGGGTCGGCCTGCGCCTTGGCACTCAACGCCCACGCCCGCCCGGCCTGTGCGCTGGCCGGTTTGGCCAGCACGTCAAGCACCACACCGCCAAATGTCGAGAGCTTGGCGGTCAGGGTGCGCGTCGTGGCGTCGACGGTGGTGGTGATGTAGCTGTCGGCACCGCCGAACTGTTGGCGCAGCGACGCCGTCGGATTGGGCGCCTGGCCGACCGGGTATTCGAGCACCACGGTCACGGGCCGGGCGAAGAAGACGCCGGCGGGGGCCACCTTCACACTCACCGCGTCGCCGGCCGTCGTCTGTTGCGGCGTGACCTTGACCAGCGTGTCGGCAGCCAGCGCATCCTTCGGGAAGGTCAGCGTGACCTTGATGCCGTAGGTCGTGGCTTCGACGCTGCCGCCGGCCGCGCCCACGGTCTGGGTGACGGGGTCACCCAGCGGTGCTGCCACGGACGGCGCGGGGGCTGTCTCGCCACCGCCACCGCATCCGGCCATCAGCAGTGCGAGCGCCAGGCAGGCAATCACCGAGCGAAGGAAGAAGACTTGATTGCGAGCTTCAATCGCGAATGGTGAAGTCATGTTCGTTCTCCGGATTGCGTTGCTTTTTTCGCGGCAGGCGGCCTTTCGCCACGACATACGCTACGCAGCCGCCAAACTGGACATCGTGGGCAGATCGAATCTTGGCCGCAGCCCATCAGGTCGACGAGGTCGGCGAATCGCCGGGAACGCGATCCAGGGATGCACTGGAGCGGCTGCCCGAGGGAGTGGGTTCGGGCGCCGGTGCCGGTGCCGGTGCCGGCGGCTTCTTGGTGTCAGAGAAACCGATCGCGCCTTGCACCTCGTTGTGCAGGAAATCCCAGCCCACGGTGGCCGCGCCGCGGCGGAAGTTGTAGCCCAGGCCCAGGTCCAGGCCCAACTTGTTGGCGGCATGGTTGGGAAAGTAGGACACGCCCAGCGCGACGACGGCCTTGTCCTGCTTGTTGGTCGACAGGATCTTCAGGGTCACCCCGGTCGAACCGCCGAAGTTGTGGCAGATGCCGAGCATGAAGCCGGCACGGGTCTTGTTGTTCGAGGGTCCTTCCTGGAAGCTCCCGTTCGGCCCGATCTGTTCATCCGCCGACGCGGAACCGCAGGCTGCCAGCGCCAGCATGCAGGCTGTTGCGATCGTGTGTGATTTCATGTTCTCTCTCCTCGAGGTGGTTGGTGTGGATGAGTCGGGATGGTTCCGGTGTCGTCAGGCGCAGCGTCGCAAGCGGCCGTGGCTTGGTGCCACACCTCGCGCGTCGCGTGCGTCCGGTCCCCCTTGTGCGCGCCTCCTGCCGAGTGCGCCCACCAGCCCCAGACCACCGAGCAAGAGCATCCAGCTCGAAGGCTCGGGGGCCGGCGAGCTCAGCAGAGTGAGAGACACGTTGTCCAAGCCGATGCCCCCGTTGTTGCTCAACACGCCGTTGGCGCGGCCGACAAAGCTCAGGCGCGTGCTGGTGCTGTCGGCCACCCAGTCGAACCCGAACGAGGCCCAGTTCATCGGCGCGGTGAGCGTCGGGGCCAACGAGGTGTTCGTGAAGAGTTGCTCCGCCCCGCCGTTGATCGCGACGCCGAGCGTCGCCATCCCGAACGGCACGTAGTTGCCGACGTCGAACGAGACGTGGTATTTCGTCCCGATGGCGGTTGCGATGGCGTCCGACAGCAGGCCCTTGTCGTAGCCGTAGATGCCGGTCAGGTCGATCCACTGGTGCCCGTCGCTTCCCTTCAGGCCCTGGTAGGTGTCGGGCGTGATGTGGATCGCGTCGATCGGCGTCGGCCCCAGCACGGTCCAGCCGGTGACTCCGGTCGATCCCGTGTTGTAGAGCACGTAGTTGTTGCCCGCCGTCACATCGGGCGTCTCGAAGGAGCCGTTGTTCACGAGGTTGGCGGCACTGGCGGGTCCAGCCATCAGCGCGACCACTGCGGCAACCAACAGCGAAGTTTTCCGGATGCGATCTTCGATCGCGAATGTCGGGTTCATGTTCGTTCTCCCAATTGCGCTGCTTGTCTCGCAGCAAGAAGACTGCAAACACTCGAAGAAGGACGCAGCAAACCCCCGGCACGTCAGCCCGGAGGCTGGTGCCACGCATGGACGCGGCAGGGATTCGCTGCGGCCGGCTTAGAGCGAACGGCGCCTGCGGGTGACCCAGCTCAAGACGCCGAGCCCGGCCAGCATCAGCGCGTAGGTCTCGGGTTCGGGGGCATTGGAGGTCACGGCATCCGTGACCCTCACGTTGTCGATGCCCCAGCTCTCGTCGTCGCCGCCCTGCCAGTCGCCGCCCGACGCGAAGAACTCGATCGTGTGCGCGCCTGCCGCCAGATTACCCAGGCCCAGGGTCATTCCGTAAGCCGCGTCTTTCCATCCGGTGAAGCCCAAGAAAGTACCGAAGGACTTGGTCACCAGCGTGGGAAGCAACTTGGGCTCGTTGTAGGAGAAGGCCTGCGAGAAAATCAGGTCGCCGTCGACCTTCACGTTGAAGATATCGGGGCCCTTGTCTCCGTCCCACGAATCGATGATCGCGAGGTCAAGTGTCAGTACGGCAGCGCTCGCGGCGGCCGCCAGGTTCAGGTTCAGCACCGACGCGGGGGCCGGACGGCCCGCGCTGTCGTTGCGCAAGAACTGCTGGCCGTAGCCTATCGCCCCGTAGCCCTGGGTTCCTTGGCGCGAACCGGCGCCGCTGAACCCGGCGGCATTGGTTTCGAAGTCATTCGAATAGAGCGTGGCCGACATCGCCGGCAGGCAGGCCGCGGTGGTGAGCGCAGCGGCAAGGGATTTCAGTTTCATGGTTTTCCTCCTGAGGGTGGTTGGGTCGAACGGGGATCGGTGGTGTCATCGGGCACAGCGTCGGAAGCGGCCGTCGCGAAGAAGCGCGCGAGCTGCTCGGCATCGCCGAACACCCGCACCTGCTCTTCGTCGACCCGGCGCACGCTGGCACGAAACCCGAGGGCTTGGTGCCATACGCGAACCAGGAAAAGATCGGCCTCGTCCATGTCTTGCGCTCCATCGGGCCGCTTCCGTAGCGACCCTGTGACGAACCTTAGGCGGGAGGCGTTTCACAAGCGTTTCCCGCAACGCGGCGCGCAAGGCCGGGGCCCTGTTTGCGTCTGCCATCGCGTGTGATTGCATGCTGTCTCCTCCCGGAACTTGCTCGTTGTGAATGCGACGCTTCACAGTAAGTGGCGGGGGGTCGAGCGTCGATAGTGCAAATGCACTATCGAACCCCCGGATATAGGGGGGGTGAATCACCGCGACGCGCCGCAAGTCATCAAGATTGCGGATGCCCGACCCGCCTGGACCCGGCATCGGCGCGTCTGCGAGCGCGCGGACTAGTCGGCGTGCAGCATCAGCGCCGTCATCTCGGCCTTGTTGTTCACACCGAGGCGCTGGTAGGCCGTGGCCAACTGGTTGCGCACCGTGGCGGGCGACACGTCGAGGGCGCTGGCGATGGTCTTGTGGCTCTGGCCTCGGGCGGCGAGCCGCGCGACCTGTCGCACGCGCTCGGGCAGCTCGTCGATCGCCGCCCGCTCGCGCAGCTGTACCAGCGTCAGATCGCCGAGCGTCGCAAAGCGCGCGACGCTGCGCCGCCCGACAACGCCGGTGCTCGCGCCGCGCAGCATCAGCTCGCGCAAGGCATCGGGCAGATAGGGGCCGTGCCATCGCGGCCACTCGCGCAACAGCAGTTGCTTGAACCCGTCGTCGATGCAGCGAAGCAGAGCCAGCGCATCGACCGCGGCCGAGCGCCACTGGCGCACCGCGCGGGGTTGTGTGTCGCTCTCCAGGTGCGCCAGCTTGTTGCGGCTGTCGGCTTCGATCAAGTGCGGAAAGACGCATTGCTTGAAGTGGGCCTCAGCTTCGGAGAAGGGGCGGTTGCGATCGGCGCGGTACAGGGAGAGTCCGGTCAGCAAGGCGGCGTCGGGTTCGATCCCCATCGTGCACAGACCTTGTTCGAGGCCGTAGCGTTCGATGTAGGGAATGAACGCAGCAGGCAGGCTGGTGCGTGAGGTCGCGCGCATCGTTCGTCCGGCGTTGGTCACCGACTCGGCGAAGAACCTGTCCAGGTGCTTGAGCGGCTCATAGTCGATCAGCATCTGCACCGGCTGGCGCAGCAGGTGCATGCTGTGAAACAGCGGGCCCGCAGGGGTCGCCACGCCGCTGGCCCACATGGCCGAATCGAACGGCAGGTCTTGCGACAGCCGCTCCAGCGCCCAATCCTGGAACGTGTCGGCGCTCTGCTGGCTCGCAGCGCGGTAAAGATCCATCAGGAAGCCGCTCTGCAGGGTCATCTCGTCCATCGGGTTCCTCCGCTTGGGTCTTGTGCTGCGACGAATGATGATGGAAATATTGTTCCGCGGCCACGTCATCCCGGCGCACGCCGGGATCCACACTATGCACGCGCGGCGAAGCAGCAGTGGATCCCGGCGTGCGCCGGGATGACGATAGAGAGACTCGGCCAGGAGGGGAGCCATTCATGTCAGAGCCAAAAGGCTACGTCGATGCAGCCTATCTCGACGCGGTTGCGCGGCTGTTGGCGCCGAGCAAGCAGCGCAGCTACAAGCTCATGCGCCTGCAGCCCGGGCACAAGGTGCTGGACCTCGGATGTGGCCCGGGCACCGACACACTGCCACTCGCCGACTTCGTCGGCGCGAGCGGCGAGGTTCACGGTGTGGACCACGATGCGCAGATGGTGCTGCAAGCCAACCAGCGCGCGCAAGCGGCGGGCGTCGCTGCACGAGTCGTGCATCGGCAAGCCGACGCCGCTGCCTTGCCGTGGCCGAACGACTTCTTCGATTCGTGCCGCAGCGAACGAGTGTTCCAGCATTTGCCGGACGCCGATCGTGCGCTCGCAGAGATGGTTCGCGTGACCCGCCCCGGAGGCTGGGTGGTTGTGGTCGATGCCGACTGGGCCAGCTTCACGATCGACAGCGATGAACCCGAACTCGAGCGGCGGCTGGTGCGGTTTCATGTCGAGCATTCGATGCACAACCCGTTTGCGGGACGCACGCTGCGCCGCCTGTTCAGCCGCCAACAGCTGCAGGAGCTCACGCTCGTGGTCCTGCCCGTGGTCCTGACCGACTGCGCCCTGGCTCGCAAGATGCTGCGGCTCGATCACATCGCACAAGAAGCGCAAGCCGCCGGAGTGATAGACGCTGACGAACTCGGGCGCTGGCAGGCGAGCCTCGACAGATCAGCCTCCACCGACGGCTTCTTCGCGAGTACGAACGGCGTCACGTTGGCGGGCCGCAAGCCACTTTCATATTAAAGACTTTCACAAGTGTTGGCGTATAACTATAATCTTCTTTATGCCAAAGAAGCCTGCCGCCCTCGAGCGCATGCCCCCATCCACCGTCGCCGCGCTCGAGCGCCTCGGCGCCGACCTGGCCGTCGCGCGGCTTCGGCGCAAGGAATCGCTCGTGTCCTGGGCCAGGCGGCTGGGTGTGACCGTGCCCACCCTGCTGCGGATGGAGAACGGTGAGCCGGGTGTCGGGATCGGCATCTATGCCACTGCACTGTGGCTCATCGGCCGCGACTCGGCGCTGGCCGAACTGGCGTCACCGGAGCTGGACAAGGGCGCACTCGAGATGCACGTGCGCGAAGCGGTTGAGCTGGGGCGCGCGCGTGCGCAGGCCTCAGCGGACGCGCGGCTGTCGAAGAGGGCGGCCCAGGATGGCTGAAGCGCCGAGGTACACCATCAGCAACACGCTGTTCCTGTGGTTCGTCGCAGACCCGATGCAGCCACGCCTGGTCGGCGAGCTGAAGCTGGTGAGTGCCGGCAAAGGCGTCTCGCTCGAGTACGCCGCGTCGTGGCTCGAATCGGGCTTCGCGCTGAGCGAGGACTTGCCGCTGGTGGCAGGCGAGTTCCTGCCCCGGGACAAGGGAATGGCGGCCGGCGCGGTCGACGACGCGCGGCCCGACCGCTGGGGCGAACGGGTCATCCAGTTCCTCGACAAGCCCAAGCGGCTGTCGCTGATGGAGTTCCTCTACTTCGCCGGCGACGACCGCTTCGGCGCGCTCGGCGTATCGACCTCGCGCGACGAGTACCTGCCGCGTCGCAACGGCCCGCTGCCGCGGCTGGACAGCGCCCAGGCACTCAGTGTCATCGTGGCGAAGATCATGGCCAAAGAGTCGATCTCCGCAGCGGAGCGGCGCATGGCCACAGCCGGCGGCAGCTTCGGCGGCGCCAAGCCCAAGGCGTTGATCGAGATCGGCCGCGCCGAATGGGTCATCAAGTTCTACAACGGCGAGCCGGTGGACCTGCCCCTCGTCGAGCACGCAGCCATGACGCTGGCAGCGAAGGCCGGCATCCGCGTCGCCGAGACCCGAGTCATCCCACTCGCAGGCGAGAACGCCGTCGCGGTGCGGCGCTTCGATCGCCTCAACGGGGCACGCATCCATGCCATCTCGGCGGGCACGGCATTGCGTGCGCTCGTCGGCACCGGCCAGACGCCCGACCTCGGCTACCCGAACCTGGCGCAGTTGCTGCGCCGCGCGGGCCCGACGGCCGACGGCGTGAACGCATTGCAGATGCGCGAGCTGTTTCGCCGCATGGTCTTCAACATCCTGATCGACAACACCGACGACCATGAAAAGAACCACGCCTTGCTCTTCACCGAGCCGACCCGCTGGGGCAAGCTGTCGCTCGCCCCGGCGTACGACGTGCTGCCCACCAACTCGGGACAGGGCATGCAGGAGTTCGGCGTCGGCGCGGACGGGCGGGACTCGACACTCGTCAACGCGATGTCGCAAAGTGCGCTCTTCGGCCTCAAGACGGACGAAGCTGCCGCCGAGGTGCTCGGTGTCGTCGGCGTCGTGAACACCTGGAAGAAGCACTTCGCCAAGTGCGGCGTCAGCGGCGCCGACATCGATGATCTGGCCCAGCGGATCGATGGCGACGAGCTGCTGGCGCAGCGCAGCGGGTTCTCCGTGCAGACCCACGCGGTCGCGCCCGCCCCGCCCAAGCGCTCGCGCTTCCAGCGCTGACCTGCTCCACAGTCACGTCATCCCGGCGAACGCCGGGATCCACCGGTGATCGATGCGCGCTGCGGCGAGAGTGGATCCCGGCGTTCGCCGGGATGACGGCGGAAAACGCTCAGCGCGCCGCCGACGCCGCTGCTGCCGGGTACACACCCGCCGCGCGCCTGACCGCGTCGGCCGTCTCGCCGTGCATCGCCGTCCGCGCCTGTTCCGACAAGTACCAGCCGAGCGGGTACAGCACATGGCCTTGCTTGAGCTCGACGCTCAACACCGGCGCGGCAGACCAACCCGGGCGTGCGCCGCTGCGGGCGTTGAAATCGGCAATGACGCTGAGCAGACGGCTCTCGGCAAGCCGGCCCGATGCCCCCGTGCCGCCGGCGTTCTTCGCCGTCACCAGCGGCCCGAGCAGGTCGGTGTACAGCGTCAGCGGCGCCTGGCAGCTGTTGGTCCAGGGCTGGTACGGCAGGTGTGACGGCACCGATGCCGCCGATGCCGCCGATGCCGCCGTGCCCGCCGCGCCGATCTGCTCGCACTTGATCCGCACCGCGTCTTCTTCGACGCCGTTGCGGATGAAGATGCCCTGCACGCGCAGCCGCGGCCGCAACCAATCCAGCATCGCGCGGTCTTCAGGCCGGATCGCGCTCGCCGTGCTGTCGGGCTCGAGCAGCCGGCGCAGCGCGCGCACGATGTCCTGCGTGGTTTGCGCGCCGCTGTTGTCGAAGTAGCCGCCGTCTGCCAGATGCAGGCAGGCCAGGTCGGGCCGCAACGCCGATGGTTTGGCGGGCTCGGTCGGCCCGCCTGCCGACGGCACCGGGTGCAGGCAAATCCCGTTGCGCGGGTGGATGGCGCCGATCGCGTTGACGAACGGAAAACGCGCCGCGTTGTGCGCACCGGTGGACAGCTTGAGGTTCGCGGCCAGCTCCTCCTGCTCGTCGCGCGCGTTCGGGAAACTCTCGACGCGGATGTGCACGTCGCTGCCGATCGCGCGCTCGCCGGACTCGACCGCGGTGCTGTTCAGGAACAGGCGCGGCAACTGCGGCACGGGCGAGCTGGCAGCGCTGGCCCAACCGTTCAGCGGCTGCGTGAGCAGCCCCGCCGCGCCGGGCGACGACGGGACGGCCACGCTGCTCTCGAGCTGGCGCTCGAACCACAGCCCGCGGCTCAGGAACCCACACCCGGCGGCGCCACACGCCGAAGTCGGGATCAGCTTGCCGAGCACGTCTTCGAACAGCCAGGCCGACACCAGCGGCATCAGCAGATCGGTCTTGCCGAGCTCGTCGATGCAGTCGGCCAGGTCCTTCGCGGACTTCGGGACACCGGTGTCGGACAGGCCGACCTTGTCGAGGCAGGCCCGCCACGCGGCCGCGCCGATCGCCCCGCCGGACACACCCGAGACCGAGAAGCTGCGGGTCAGGAACTGCGGATCGGTCTTGGTCAGCTCGCCCAGCACCAACGCGGTCCAGTAGGCCGATCGGATGCCGCCGCCCTCGGCGTAGACGAGGTTCGCCTTCAGGTCGCCCGCGTGGTCGGGCTTCGCGTCCTTGCACGCGGGGTCGGCACCGCACAGCTGCTTCAGCCACGCGACCAACGCGGCATCGAGCTCGGCACGCGGCGCCATCGCCGGTGCGACCGAAGGCGCAGCGCTCGCGGTCAACGCGGCGCGCGAGGTCATCGACAGCGTCAGCCAGACGGCGAGCAGCGCCATCAGCAGCCACGCGGTGTAGACCAGGTTGCGCAGCCGGTCGGGCAGGTGCTTCATCCACAGTGCGCCGCCCCACCAGACGAGCAGCGCCAGGCCGAGCAGCATCGACGCGGTCGACATCGACAGCAGGCTCAGGCCCGTGGCGGCGCTGTCCAGCACCGGGATGCGGTGGTTGTCGGTGAAGCCCAGCGTGCCGAGCACGCCGCTCACAACCCCGACGATCAGCACCCACGGCGTTTCCTGGCGCAGCGCCAGCGCGCCCAGGTGGCCGAGCGCACTGTTCCACAAAGCCATCGCACATGCCGCTGCGGCCAGTGCCAACGGCACGTCGCTGACGTTGAAGGCCCACAGTCGCAGCCCGAAGACGGCGCCGAACGCGAGCGGCACGATGGCCAGCGGCGCACGCGGGATCAGCCAGGCAATCTTGTAGGTGCCGCCGCGCACTTCTTCGCGCGCCTGGATCGCATCGAGCACTTCGAAGTAGGTGTGCGGCGAGCGCTTCGCAAGACGCGTCGTCGCGATGCGGGTGACAAAGAACAGGGCCGCGAGCAGCAGGCTCGCGAAACCGCACCACAACAGCAGCACCCCGGTGTGCACGGCGACCGCGGCCGAGCCTGCGGTGCAGGTGCCCGACACCTGCGCCGCATCCAGCGGCACGACGAAGAACGCATCACGCGCCGCCTTTCCGCTCAGCCAGGCCAGGATGAACATCGGCATCGCGCCGAGCAGGCGCGCCCACCACTTCGCGAACGCGTGGCTGGTGCGCGGCGCGGCGGGGCGGCCGCGCGAGGGCCGGCGGATGCGGCACATGATGCGCGGCCACAGGAAACACGAATAGGCGAACAACCACACGCCGGCCAGCGTCGCGAGCACCAGCGCGAGCTCGGTCCATCCGCTGCGTTCGCACGACTGCGCGATGCCGACGAGCAGGTCGCGGCCCTGGTCCATCACGATCGTGATCGCGCTGAAGAACACGATCATCGCGATCGCGTAGCGGCTGCGCCAGAGGATGTCGGCGATGTCGCGCCGGAACAGCGCCCGCTCGATCAGCCGCACGACGACCGAATCCTGTCCTCCTTCGGCCGCGCCGACGTTGTGGCGCGAGCCCAGGTTCAGCAGCCAGATCGCGACCAGCGCGACGAAGACCAGCAGCGTCGCCGCGATCAGCCCGAGCTTGAGTGTGTGGGCGCCGTTCATGGCCCCGGCCAGCGAGCTCGCGGAGTCCGACAGCACGACCAGGCCGCAGATGTCTTCGACCAGGTCGACCGCCACCAGCAGCACGGTCAGCCCACGCAGCAGCCGGTCGAGCCGAAGTGCGTTGCCGAGCCTGGAAACCGGACCGCTGTTGTCGGCCCAAGGGAACGCGAGCGAGATCGGGTCGAGCGCCGATGCATCAGCGCGCAGCTCGCGCCCGAGCTCGGCGGCGACGAGCCAGAAGAAGCTGCCGTAGGCGGCGATGAAGGCGAAGTCGATCCACAGCGCGCCACGCGCCAGCGCCAGCAGTGGCCCGCGCGACCACTCGCGCAGGATCAGGTCCCGGGTGGCTTGTTGGTCGGCGCTCAGAAATGCATCGAGGGTTGTCGCATCGGTGAGCGAGAAGCTCTGCTGGAAAGTGTTGAGCCCGATCGCGATGAACAGCGTCAACAAGGCGGCCAGCGCGAGGCGCCGTTCGCGCACCCGGACCATCCAGCCCGTGGGCCCCTGCGCTTGTGCGTCGTCCATGCAGTCCTCCCGATCAGTGTTGTGACAGCTTGGCCATGAAGGCGCGGATGCGCCCGGCGTTGACACCCAGGTCGCTCTCGCCCACCCGCGACAGGGAACGCACGTCGACCCGGCTGCCCTGGCCCAGCGCCGTGACGCGAATGACGACGTCGTCCTTGAAGCCGAACAGCAGTGTCGTGTCGGTGGCCTCGATGCGCAGATCCTGCGGCGCAACGGCAACGACGACCCAGCCCATCGCACGGGCGACACGTTCGGCGCGCTCGAACGTCTGCGGGGGCGTCAGGGCCAGCAGCAGCGGCTCGATGTCGGGGTAGCCCTTCTTCTGCGTGGCCGCGACATCGTGCCGATAGTCGACCGGGTTGGGTGCGCCCTGGCGCAGCGCCACGACGGCGACGAATTGCGGCGGGTGATCGGTGTCGGTGCTGATGTCGTGAATGGGCGGCAGCAACCGTACCTGCCGGTACAGCAACAGCGGCGGCGTGGCGACCAGCAGGTTGATCGCGAGCGCTGCCAGAGCAAGCGCCAGGCCGCGGGCCACCTTGTCGGTCCACATCAGCAGCGCGCCCACCACCGCGAGCACACCGCCGGCCAGCGCGAAGGTCGCCGCCCACCGAACCGTCTGGATGGCAGCGCCCAGCGGCAGCAGCTCGATGCGGTACGCGGGCCCCGCCAGCAGTGCCGCCGCGCCGCAGGCCAGGCCCAGGACCAGAGCCAGACCCGCCAGCCAGCGTCCTGCGATCGCCATGCGCGCTCTCCTGTCGTGGTTGGGCGGTGCCCGAATCTATCGGAAACGTCGGCGCAGTGGCAAGGCGCGATGGTCGCGCCAGCCTGAACCGCGCTACTGCCGAGACAGCCGCCGCGTGTGCTCCACCAACGCGATGAGCGGTCGGGGGTCGAGCGCGTGGCGCTGCGCCTGCTCCACCGCCTGTTGCGCAATCTCGTCAAGCGCGCGCTCGGCCTCGTCGAGCTGGTCGGCGTTGGCGCGCGCCAGCAGTTCCAGCTCGGCATCGCTGGGCTGCGGCTTGCAGAAGATGGCGCGGATGGAGGGGTCGCGGATGGCCAGCGCCGCCGGCAGCGTGAGGATGCCGTCGCGCACGTCTTCCTTGCCGCCGCCGCCCAGGGCCTGCGCCCCGCGCACGTCGCCGATGTCGTCGCAGCCGTGGTAGACCATGCCCAGCAGGCGGCCGTACTGGCGCAGCGCCTGCGAGCGTGTGCCCAGGCAGGCGCAGACCTCGAACATCGAGCCCGTGTCTTCGCCGGCGATCAGGCGCCAGTCTTCCACGCCGAGGGGCTGGCGGCGCAAGCGCCACTGCATGCATTCGGCCACGCCCAGGCGCTTGAGCAGCTCGGACAGCAGCTGCACGTTCAGGCGCACGAGCCGCGGATCGAACTCTTGCGGCTCGTACGAGGCCGGGTCGCACACCACCTCGTAGCCGTCGGCCACGATGTAGCCGGACACCATGTACGCCTGCAGCTCGCCGAAGCGCTGGTGCATGGTCGGCTTGCCGCGCCGCGTTTCCGACTTGTCGACGATGTCGTCGATGATGAGCGAGACGTTGTGGATCATTTCCACCGCCAGCGCGGCGTGGATCAGGCCCTTGCCGATGGGCGCATCCGACATCGCACGGTGACAGCTGAACAGGGTCAGCGGCCGGAAGTATTTGGAGCCGCCGCCGAACTGCCAGGCCATGGCCTCGTGCATCTCCGGGTGTGTCTTCTCGGCCCAGGCCTGGATGGCGCGCTGCAGCTGCGCCATCTCGGAGCCGAGTCCCAGGTCGTCGGTGATGTTGCCTTTGAAGTGCGGGTGCACGTGTGCGCCGCCCGGATCAGCTGAGCGCGGCCAGCAAGGCTGCGGCCTGTCGGAGGTCGGCCGTGGTCTGGCCTTCGGCGAAGCCGGCCAGCACCGGCGTGAGCAAGGCGCGCGCTTCCTGCCGGTTGCCGGCATCGGCCCACAGGCGCGCCAGCGCCGTGGCCGCACGCAGCTCCCAGGAGCGGGCACCCTGTTCGCGCGCCACATCCAGCGCCAGCCGGTAGGCGGCCTCGGCCAGCGGCAGCTGTTCGCCGCCGGCGGCGGCCAGCACTTCGCCTTCGGCCAGATAGACGTCGACCTCGATCGAGTGCTCGCCCGAGGACTCGAGCTGCGCCAGCGCCTGCGCCACCTCGAGTTGCGCCGCACCGGTCTGCCCGGTGCGAAGCAGCAGCCGCGCATGCCGCGCCAGCAGCTGTGCAAAGTGGTACTTCACACCCAGCGCCTGGTAGCGCTGCAGCGCTTCACTCATCGCGGCCTGCGCGGCGGCCGGCTCGGGGCCTTGACCCTGCACCCAGGCGCGCCAGAGCATGCCGAAGGCCTCGAGGAAGGGGTAGCCCAGCCCGCGTGCCAGGGCGATGCCTTCGGCGCTGCGCTCGAGCACCAGCTCGGGTTCGCCGCACAGCTCGGGCACCTGGAGCGCGGCAAAGTTGAGCGTGTAGGCCAGGCTGTACGGATCCGCCAGCGAGCGGGCATGCGCCAGCACGCCTTCGCTGGCAGCGCGCGCCTGATCGACATGCCCGAGCGACCACAACGATGAGGCGCGAAAACATTCGCTGATGATCTTCGGGTCGGCGGCCGACAGGCGCGGGCCGGCCATCGCGCCCGCGGCATACAGCGCCGCAGCTTCGTCGGCGGCGGCGATGCTCGGGCCGTACTGCCCGCAGTTGTAGTGCGACCAGGTCAGCACCGAGTTCGAATACAGCCGCAGGCGTGGCTGCGCCGAGGCGTCGGCCTCGGCCATCAGCCTGACGAAGGCTTCGTGCCCGGAGCGGATGTCGCCCTTCATGGTCTGAAACGCGCCCACGCCGTAGAGCACCGGCACCTTCAGCGCCACCTCGGGCACACGTTCGCACAGCACGGCGGCGCGCTCGAAGGCGTCGTGTGCCTGCGGCGCGGCATAGCTGACGGCCGCGAAATACACGACCCCCAGCGCGGACTGCAGCCGCAACTCCAGGCTGTCGCGGCTGGCCATGTCGTCCAGGCGCTCGACCAGCGCGAGCCCGGCGCTCAAGTGGGCGATGGCCTCTTGCGCTGCCGAGCGCTGCCAGGCCCGCTGCCCGGCCTTGAGCCACAAGGGCACCGCCCGGGCATAGGCCTCGCCCGCTGTGTAGTGCCGCGCCAGCAGCTCGGGCTCGCTGTCCGCCAGCTCGGGGAAGTGCTCGCTGAGCACGTCGCCGGCACGTGCGTGCAAGGCGCGCCGGTCGCTCTTCAGAAGCGTCTCGTAGGCGGCATCCTGGATCAGCGCGTGGTGAAAGGTGTACACCGCCGCCCCGGGCGCTTCGCCACTGTGGGTCACGAGGCCGGCGGCGAGCAGTTGTGCCATGTGGTCGGCGAAGACCTCCTCGGTCATGCCCGACAACGCCAGCACCGCATCGTGCCGGAACTGGCGGCCGAAGACGGCCCCGTACTGCGCGCAGCGCTTGGCCGGGCCGAGCTGGTCGAGCCGCGCGGTGAGCGAATCCTTGAGCGTGGCCGGGATCTCGATCGCATCGTGCCCGGCCTGCGCTGCGCCGGCAGAGCCGTCAAAGCGCAACCAGTCGCGCTCCAGCAGCGTGCGTGTGACTTCCTCCAGAAACAGCGGCACGCCGTCGGTTCTTTCGACGATGCGCGCGAGTACGCCGTCGGGCAGCCCGTACTTCACCGCCACCGCCACCGCCAGGCGCAGGCTGTGGCTGGGATCGAGGCCGAACAGCCGCTTGCGAGTGAGGTGGGCCTGAGCCTGCCAGCGCTCGGCGAGGGTGTCGCGGGTCGTCATGACCAGCAGCACCGGCTGCTCGGGAATGGCCGCCACGATGGCGTCGACCACCTCCATGGTCGTGGGGTCCATCCAGTGCAGGTCTTCGAATACCAGCAGCACCGCGGTCTTGCGGGAGGCCGCGGTGATGATGGCGACCAGGGCTTCGATGATGTCGCGCTTTTGCTTCTGCGGGCTGGCCTGCAATGGAGGGTAGCGGTCCAGCGGCAGCGACAGCAGCATGGCAAGGTGCGGTGCCACCCGCTCGAGCGGCGCACCAAAGCGCCGCAGCAGCGCCTCGAGCTTGTCGAGCTTGAGTGCGGGCGTGTCGGTGCGCTCGAACCCCGCCGCGCGCTGCAGTGAGGCAATGATGGGATAGAAGGCCGAGTTGCCGTGCAGCTGCGAACACTGAACGCGGATCAGCACGCTGCCGTCACCGGCATGCGCGCACAACTCGGCCGTGATGCGGCTCTTGCCGATGCCCGGGTCGCCCACCAGAAGCACGGCCTGGCCCCGGCCAGCCAGGGCGCTCGACCAGCGGTCGAGCAGCATCGAGAGCTCATCGTCGCGGTTCACGAGCGGCGTGAGCCGCGCGCCATGGGCCGCGGCGAACCGACCGTCGGCCTTGCCTTCGCCGAGCACACGCCACACAGGCACCGGCTGCGCGATGCCCTTGAGCGTGTGCGCGCCGCGGTCTTCGCATTCGAAGGCGTCGGCCACCAGACGCCGCGTGGTGGCGGCGATCAGGATCTGGTCGGGCTCGGCCAGCGCCTGCACGCGCGCGGCCACGTTGGGCGTATCGCCGATCGCCGTCTTGGGCAGCGAGGCATCGCCGCCTCCGGTTTCGCCCACCACGACGGCGCCGGTGGCAACGCCGATGCGCACGCTCAGGGGCCGCGCGGCTGGGATGGCCTTGACGGCGTCCACGATCTCCAGGGCCGTCTGCAAGGCGCGCTGCGCGTCGTCTTCATGCGCGCGCGGCCAGCCGAAGTAGACCATCAGGGCATCGCCCAGGTACTGCGCCACGTGACCGGCATGGCGCTCCACGGCCGAGCCGCAGATGTGCTGGTAGCGCTGCATGAGCAGGCGCAGATCTTCCGGGTCGAGCTCCTGCGACAGGGCGGTGGAGCCCACGAGATCGCAGAACATCACCGTGAGCTGGCGCCGCTCGGGGCCGCTGCCGGACGCCATCGGCGCCGCGGTGGTGTGCTGAGCGGGCCGGGTGGACTGGGGTGCAGCGGCCGCCAAGGCGGCGATGGCCCGCGAGAGTTTCAGCCGGTGCCCGAGCAGGTGGACGCCGAGCTTGTCGAACTCGGCCTCGCCCAGCGCGCTCAGCAGGTCAAGGTCGATCGCATGACGCTCGAAGCTGTCGCTGTACTGCTCCAGGCCCAGGCCTTGAAGCCATCGATGCACGCTCTTCGGCGATTCGTCGCTCATCGGTGATGGGTGCGATCTCTCGCGTTCACGGTTTGGCTCGCGCGTAGCGGCGGCGGTGCGGCTTCGGCGCGGCGGGGTCTTCCATCGAAGCACGCAATTGTTCGCTCAGGCCTTGCAGCTGGGCATCGAGCGAACGCGCTTCTTCGAGCGCAATCTCACCCAGGCGGCGCAGGTGGGCTCGTGCTGCATCGTGCTGGCGCGCCGGTCCTGCCGCATCCGCAGGGCGCTCGGCCGCGCCGCTTTCTTGCTGGTACTGGACCAGCGACTGCGCCGCACGGGTCCAGACACGCATCGACACCCCGCTCGCCAGCCAGTGCGCCTGCGCGAGCACGTTGCCGGCGGAGTGGCCGGCACCCGGGGCGGCACCCGCAGCGGCCGCAAACGGCGCCAGGGCCTCGGGGCTGGGCATGGCCATGCCGGCCCAGCTGCGCATCAGGTCGCCCAGGGGGTCGTTCGGGAGAGGGCCTTGGTGGGGGCTCATGCGGCGCTCCGGTGCACCGGGGTCAGCGGCGGGGTGTGGGTGGATGACGGGCGGCGGTGGAGCTTGCGCCGGCCACCGTACCACGGCCCTGGTTGACGAGGCTGCCCAGACCGGCCCATGCGTTGATCCAGGAGCCCAGCACGCCGCCGTCCGGGGTGCCGTAGGCGTCATTGGCCATCGACCACAGCTTGGCGCCGCAGGCGTAGGGCGCCCACAGCAGCTTGAGTGCGGCAAACACCGACTCGTGGTGGTAGCTGGCCTGCTTGATGGTGATGGGCGGCATCACACCCGTGCGCTGGCGCACTGCTTCGGCCGCCATCAGGCCACTCGTGACGGCACCCTCGATGGTGGCCACGTCGGCGTAGTTGCGCACGTAGGTGCCGGCCAGAAACAGGTTGGGCAAGTTGGTGGTCGTGTCCGGGCGAAACTCCTCGCTGCCGGTTTCGTTGGCGAAGAGGTCTTCGCCTCGGTTGGTCTCGATCCGGGTGCGTTCGAGGTCGACGTCGTTCACGTCGAAGGGCATCGTCTCGTGCAGCTGCTCCAGCAGGAACTCGATGGCCGTGGAGGGATGCGCCAGGTCGAGCACCAGCTTGCCAGGAGGCTTCTTGGCTGCCCCGGTGCGAGTCTCGAACGGCACGCTCATCAGCGCCTCGCAGTCGGAGCACGTGACGTAGAGGAAGGTCGAGGTCTGGTCCGGCCAGTGCTGCGAATAGTCCAGGAACGTCATCTGGTACTTCGCGTCCATCAGCACGCACACGTCCGCGGGCACGTTCTTCAGCCACACACCCTTCTTGAAATGCAGTTCCACCGAGGCCATGGGAACCGAGTGCACCTTGTGCAGGTCACCCAGGTGCGGTGCGCGTACGAAGACCGGTGCGTCCACCATCCTGGTCACGGCACCCGGGGTCACGGCGAGTATCAGGTCGCCCTCGACGGGCAGCGGCGAGCGATTGGCCTCCGCGGACACGAGCGGCTTGTGCCAGCCGTCGGGGTGGACCGAGGGCGACACGTCCATCTTCGACCAGCGCAGCGCCTTGACGCGCCCGTCGGCGTCGAGGTCCAGCCCATGCACGAACGACAGCGGCATGAAAACGAATCGGTCGCCGAAGGAGCGCAGCTTGCGCTCGATGGGGCCGATCAGCGCGTCGTACTTGTTCATCTGGAAGAGCCAGATCTGCGGCGTGGGCGCGAAGTTGCCGTACTTGAGGAAGGTCTTGTAGCTCTTGGCCGAGGCGTTGTACGACGGGATCGCCCAGACCGTTTCCCACACCTTCTGCTGCAGCTCCGCAGCGCGGTCGGTGGCGTAGGGGCGCGAGGCCATGAAGCCGTTGACCGAGTACTTGTCGAGGAAGCGATCCTTGTGGATCGGCGTGGACAGCAGGTCGATCATCGAATACATGAACAGGAACATGTCGGGCAGCGGCGCGGCGCCGCTCGTCACGTTGCGCAGCAGTTCGAAGGGCGAGCCCACGTTGAGCAGCGAGGGCGCGTCCGCCTGGCCCTTGCGCATAAAGTAGAACGCGTAGCTCGGCGCCCAGTTCTGGCGCAGGCCGAGCTCGTCGATGATGTCCCACAGGTTCAGGTACCAGTTCATGAGCATGTGGTAGCTGTGCTCATGGCGGTCGCCGCTGGTCTCGTCGGGGAACTCGCAGGCGCGCATCATGCCGCCCATGAAATCGTCCTGCTCGAGCAGCGTGACGTGAAAGCCTCGCTCCAGCAGGCGCAGCGCGGCACTCATTCCGGCAATGCCGGCGCCCACGATGGTCACCTTGCGCATGACTGCTCCCCCCTTGCGGCGGCGGCCGTTCACGGTTTTTTCCGACGGAGGCCGGTGTCGGATTGTATCCAGCTGCGCATGATTCGGGGCGGCGCGGCCGCGCCGCAGCGCCGCGGCTACAAGGTCCCCGGATACGCCCCGCCGTCGAGCAGGATGTTCTGCCCGTTCAGGTAACCGCCCGGCACGCTGCAGATGAACGCACACGTGGCACCGAATTCGTCGGGCGTGCCGAAACGCTGGGCCGGGATGTTCTGCATGCGGCGCTTCCACAGCAGGTCGAAGTCCTGCCCCGTCTTCTGCGCCGCCGACTGGGTGCCGCCGCGCAGCCGGTCGGTGTCGAACGCGCCCGGCAGCAGGCCGTTGATCGTGACGCCGCGCGCCGCGATGTTGCTGCGTGCGACGCCCGCGACGAAGCCGGTCAGGCCGCTGCGCGCCCCGTTCGACAGGCCCAGCACGTCGATCGGCGCCTTCACGGCGCCCGAGGTGATGTTGACGATGCGGCCGAAGCCGCGCGCTGCCATCGCATCGACGGTCGCCTTGATCAGCTCGATCGGCGTCAGCATGTTCGCGTCCAGCGCCTTGATCCAGGCCGCGCGGTCCCAGTCGCGAAAGTCGCCGGGTGGCGGGCCGCCGGCGTTGTTGATGAGGATGTCGACCTGCGGGCAGGCAGCGAGCGCCGCGGCGCGGCCTTCGGGCGTCGTGATGTCGCCTGCCACGGCACGTACCTCGCCGCCCCGCAAGGCGCGCAGCTCGTCGGCGGTGGCGTTCAAGGCCTCGGCGCCACGCGCGGTGATGACGACGTTGACGCCCTCGCCGACCAACGCCTTCGCGCAGCCCTTGCCCAGCCCCTTGCTCGCGGCACAGACCAGCGCCCACTTGCCTGCAATGCCCAGATCCATGACAGCTCCTCCCGAAGAAAGACTCAGCGCGAACGCGCCAGCAGCCAGATCCCGACCAGCACCAAAAGCGTGCCCGCGGCGACCCACGCGGTGAACGGCTCGCCGAGGATCAGCACCCCCATCAGGATGGTCGACAGCGGCCCGACCATCCCGGTCTGCGCGGCCAGCGTCGCGCCGACACGCTCGATCGCCATCATCACCATCAGCACCGGCGCGAAGGTGCAGACGATCGCGTTCAGCACCGACAGCCAGATCACCTGCGGCGCCACCACCATCGCCGCGACCGGGCGCAGCACGAAGAACTGCGCGATGCAGAACAGGCAGGCCACGCTGGTCGCGAGGCCGGTCAGGCGCAGCGCGCCGAGCCGCTTCACCTCTTCGCCGCTGTAGGCCAGGTAGACCGCGTAGCTGACCGCGCTGCCGAACACCAGCACCGCGCCGAGCGCGACATGCGCGCCCTGCAGCCTGGCCTCGTGGCCGAACACCAGCAGCACACCGGCGTAGCTGACCGCGAGCGCGATCAACTGGCGGCGTGTGACCTCGCGCTTGAAGACGAAATAGCCGAGCGCCAGAACGATCGTCGGGTTGAGGTAGAGGATCAGCCGCTCGAGGCTCGCGGTGATGTACTGGAGCCCTGCGAAGTCGAGAAAGCTCGCCAGGTAGTAGCCGCTGAAGCCGAGGCCGACGACGGTGACCGCATCGCGCCGCGTCAGCGCCGGCTTGCCGCGCCCGGCCCACCACGACAGCAGCACGAACATCGGCAGCGCGAACAGCATGCGGTACATGATGAGCGTGACCGCGTCGACGCCGTAGCGGTAGGCGAGCTTGACGATGATCGCCTTGCCCGAAAAGGCGATCGAGCCGGCCACGGCGAGCAGCAGCCCGGGCCAGACGGCGCGGCGGGCAGTGCGGCCGGCGCTGGGGTCTGCCGCAATGGTCGGAGAGCTCATTGCGTGGGATTCTACGAAGCCCTCCACCGCAACGTCGCGCCCTCGCCAGATGCCCCTTCAACGCCTGCTCGATCGCATCAGCATGGCGTGCAGCCTGCTGGTGCTGCCGCTGGCGCTGCTGCTGTTCGCGCAATGGCCGCTGCGCGATCTGGTGGGCGCGGGGTCGCGGCCCGCCAACGACATGGCGCAATGGCTGTTCGCGCTCTACGTGGCGCTGGCGCTGCGTCACGCGACACGCTGGCACGCCCACCTGGCGGCCGACACGCTGGCGCGGCGTTACCCGCCCCGCGTGCGGCAGGTCATCGAGCGCTTCGGCCATGCGCTTGCTGTGCTGCCGTTCGCGCTGTTCGTGCTGGCCAGCGGCGCCGGCGTCGCCTGGAACGCGCTCGCCACGCTGGAGGCCTTTCCCGATACGCTGAACCCGGGCTACTTCATCGTCAAGGCGAGCGCCTGGGTGCTGGCGTTGACGATGGCGCTGCAGGCGCTGGCCGACCTCGTCGCCCCTTTGGCGCCCGAAGCCCCGTCGCAATGAGCGCACTCGGACTGGTGATGTTCGCGGTGGCGATGATTCTGATCATCGCCACCGGCCTGCCGGTGTATGCGGTGCTGCTCGCGGTGGCTGCCCTGTTCGGCGCGCTCGGCATCGCCCTCGGCGCGTTCGATGCGGCGCTGCTGCAGGCCCTGCCGCTGCGCATCGTCGGGCTGCTCGAACACGACCTGCTGCAGGCGCTGCCGCTGTATGCCTTCATCGGTGCGCTGCTCAACCGGCTGCCGCTGGCCGCATTGCTGCAGCGTGCCGGCCAGCGCCTGTTCGCACGCAGCGCAGCCAGCGGCGAGCTGGCGGCCTTGTCGGTCGGCGCGCTGCTGGCGCCGATGAACGGTTCGGTCGGTGCGAGCCTGCACACGCTGGCGCGCAGCATCGTGCCGGCGCTCGCGGCCGGCGGCACGCCGAGCGCGCGCAGCGCCGCGACGGTGTGCGTGGCCAGCACGCTGGGCATCGTGATTCCGCCGTCGCTGGTGCTGCTGCTGCTCGGCGACGCGATGATGCGCGCCCACACCGAGGCGGTGAACCTGAGCCACGCCGCGGTGCGCATCGTCAACACCCAGGACGTGATGCGCGCCGCCTTGCTGCCCGGTCTCGCGGTCTTGTTGATTGCCTGGGCGCTGGCCGCCTGGGGCGCCCGTTCGACCGCGCCGGCACCGCGGGTTGCGCTGAGCGGCGGCGAGCTGTGGGCTGCCGTCGGCGTCACGGCGATCATCGCCGGCTTGCTCGGTGGCGTGGCGCTCGGGCGCCTCTACGCCGTCGAAGCGGCTGCCAGCGGCGCGCTGCTGCTGGCCGCTGGCGCGTGCATCGGCGGCGGGCTCGGCCGCAGCCGCTGGCGCCTGGTGCTGCACGACACGATGGCCTTGACCGGCGCCTTGTTCGCGCTCTTGATCGCGGCCACCAGCTTCTCGCTGATCGTGCGCGCGTTCGGCGCCGACCGGCTGATCGCCGAGGGCCTGCACGCGCTGGCCGGCCGCCCCGCATTGCTGCTGCCCAGCGTGCTCGGCGGCCTGATCGCCTGCTCGTTCGTGCTCGACGCGTTCGAGATGATCTTCCTCGTGATCCCGCTGGTGATGCCGCCGCTGCTGGTGGCGGTGGACGACGCCGCGTGGGTCGCGGCGCTGACCTTGCTGGTGCTGCAGCTCGGGTTTCTGCTGCCGCCGTTCGGCTATGCGCTGGTGATGTCGCGCTCGCTGTTGCCGGTGCGGGTGGGCACCCGCGCCCTGGCACGCGCGCTGGCGCCGCAGCTGCTCGCGCAGGCGCTGCTGATCGGCGCCGTCCTGGCGTTTCCGCAGATCACGCGCTGGGCCCGCGCTGCCGAATCGGCGCCGCCGGCGTCTGCCGCTGCCGACGAGACCGAGCGCCTGATGCAGGAGGCGATTCGAGCCCAGCAGCAAGAGCGCGCCGCGCCCGATGCGCACTGAGCTCGCGAAACAGTTTGTGCAGACCCCTTGACCTAGAGTGCTCTCCAGCACTTCCAACCCAAGAGGCGGCGAACGCCGGGATCCACTGTGTGAAGCGTCGCCAGTGGATACCGGCGTGCGCCGGTATGACCGCTGCGCGGAGCTCAGACGACCGTGTTCGCCACTCCTGCGATCACCATCGCGCAGCCGGCCAATGTCACCAGCAACCAATTGGGCAGGAAGCCGTGCGGTGCACGCAGGTGGCGGTGACGATGTTTGTCAGTCATGTGAACTCCGGCAATCCAGGGCGGTTGTTGTTGGCGACCTTGGGGCCGCACGAAACAACCTAAGCGAGCTTCGTGCCAGGTATTGGTCAGAATGCCGCCGCCTGGCCGTCGCGCCGCGGGTCGCTGGCCGCGACGTAGCCTTCGACCTGCGGGTCGCCGAGGCGCCAGACGAACTGGCCGGCGCCGAAGTCCTGGTATGAATCGTCGATGACCTCCATCCGATGCCCGAGCTCGGCCAGGCCCTGCACCGTGGCCGGGTCCATCGCCCGTTCGACGTTGATTTCGAGCCCGGCGTTGAAGCGCCAGCGTGGTGCGTCGCAGGCGGCCTGTGGGTTCTGGCCGTGGTCGAGCATGCGCACCAGCGTCTGCAGGTGGCCTTGCGGTTGCATGTTGCCACCCATCACGCCGAAGCTCATCAGCGGTTCGCCGGCGCACGTGAGAAAACCCGGGATGATGGTGTGGAACGGGCGCTTGCCCGGCGCGACGAGGTTGGGACTGCCCGCGGCCAGCGCGAAGCCGTGGCCGCGGTTCTGCAGCGACACGCCGTAGCCCGGCACCACGACGCCGGAGCCGAAGCCCATGTAGTTGCTCTGGATGAAGCTCACCATCATGCCGCTCTGGTCGGCCGCGCTCAGATAGATCGTGCCGCCCTTGACCGGGTTGCCGGCGCCGAAGCTTTGCGCCCGGGTCGGGTCGATCAGGCGGGCACGCGACGCGAGGTAGGCGCTGTCCAGCATCTGCCGGGGCGTGAGCTCCATCGTGCGCGGGTCCGACACGTAGCGGTAGACATCGGCGAAGGCGAGCTTCATCGCCTCGATCTGCAGGTGCTGCGACGCGACGCCGTCGACCGGCAGCGCCGCCAGATCGAAGTGGTGCAGGATGCCGAGTGCGACCTGCGCTGCGATGCCCTGCCCGTTGGGCGGGATCTCGTGCAGCGTGAAGCCGCGGTAGTCGCTCGCGAGCGGCGTCACCCAGTCGGCTTGGGCAGCCGCGAAATCGGCCTCGCTGATCGCGCCGCCATTGGCGCGTGCGTGGGCTGCCGCGGCGGCCGCGATCTCGCCGCGATAGAAGGCCTCGCCGCGCGTGCCGGCGATCAGGCGCAGCGTGCGCGCCGCCGCGCTGAAACGGAACTGCTCGCCCACCCGCGGTGCGCGGCCGCGCGGCAGGAAGGCCTCGGCAAACCCCGGCTGCGCCGACAGCTCGGCGGCGGCAGCGGCCCACTTCTGCTGCACCACGACCGGCACCGCATAACCGCGCTCGGCGACCTCGATCGCCGGCTCGAAGAGGTCGGCGAAGGGCAGCTTGCCGAAGCGCTCGCTCAAGGCAACCCAGCCGGCGACGGCGCCCGGCACGGTCACGCTGTCCCAGCCGCGTTTGGGCGGCGTCCTGGCGTCTGCCCCGTACTTGGACCTGAAGCGCTCGGGCGTCCAGGCCGCCGGCGCACACCCCGACGCGTTCAGGCCGTGCAACTGCCTGCCGTCCCAGAGGATGCAGAAGGCGTCGCTTCCGAGGCCGTTGCTGACCGGCTCGACGACCGTCATCAGTGCCGCGGTCGCGATCGCCGCGTCGACCGCGTTGCCGCCCTTGAGCAGCATGCGCAAGCCGGCTTGCGCCGCGAGCGGGTGCGAGGTGGCGACGACGTTGCGGCCGAACACCGGCAGACGCACGCTGGCGTACGGCGTGGCCCAATCGAAGCTGTGGCTCATCGGCGCATCCTGGGTGTCGGTCGTGCCGATTCTAGGAGTGGATCCCGGCGTTCGCCGGGATGACGGCC
>Ga0209515_10002827_pt1 | contig 25757 bp, 29 predicted proteins | sample Subgroupgradi54m_FD_187454 | JGI IMG/M metagenome (GOLD analysis project Ga0209515, IMG submission 187454) | Subsurface groundwater microbial communities from S. Glens Falls, New York, USA - GMW60B uncontaminated upgradient, 5.4 m (SPAdes)... ... | reverse complement strand
AGGATGTCGCCCACCACCTCTTCCGAAGTTTCGATCCCGGGAATGACTTCCACCAGTTTCATGATGTGGGCCGGGTAAAAAAAGTGCATGCCGACCACTTTATGCGGCCGCTTGGTGGCGCCGCCGAGTGCTGAGATGGACAAGGAGGAGGTGTTGGAGGCGATCATCGAGGATTCGGGCAGGACGCCGTCGAGGTCTTTGAAGATCTGCTGTTTCAGCGGCATGCGTTCCGGCACCGCCTCGACGACCAGGTCCACATCCTTGAACTGATCATATGCGGTGACGCCGGTCACCAGCGCCATCTTCTTTTCCATCTCGTCCTGGGTCATCTTGCCCCGGTCCACCCGCCGCTGGTAGATCTTCCGGATCGTCTGCAGCCCCCGCTCGACCGCCGCCTGATCCACATCCTTCAGCAGCACCGGCAGCCCGCTGAAGCTGATCACCTGGGCGATTTCAGCGCCCATGGCCCCTGCCCCGATGACCGCGGTCTTGTAGATGTACATCAGCGTTCAAAAATAATGGTGGATCCCTGGCCGCCGCCGACGCAGGCGGTGGCGATGCCGATGGACAGATTGCGGCGCTTCATTTCATGCAGCAGGGTGACGACCAGACGGGTGCCGGTGGCGCCGACCGGATGGCCCAACGCAATGGCGCCGCCATTCACGTTGGTGGTTTCGCGGTTGAAGCCGAGCGCTTTTTCACAGGCCAGATACGTGGCGGCAAAGGCCTCGTTCAATTCCATCAACTGCACGTCCTTCAGCGTCAGCCCGGCTTTTTTCAGCGCCAGCGGCACCGACAGCGTCGGACCCAGCCCCATCCGCTCAGGCTCCAGCCCGGCGAAGGCGTAGGAGCGGATCTTCGCCAGCGGTGTGTAGCCCAGCGCCTTGGCCTTGGCCGCGGACATGATCAGCACCATCGAAGCGCCGTCCGCATTGAAGCAGCTGTTGCCCGACGTGACGCTGCCCCCGTCTTTGAAGATCGCCGGATACTGGCTGAGCGTTTGCTCATTCAAGCCGGGATTGATGCCTTCATCCTGGGTGAACGGCTCGGGCGGCAGATCGCGGCCCATCGCGCGTTTGGGCACCATGATCGGCGCGAGCTCATCTTTGAACCGGTTCTCGCGCGTGGCGCGGAAGGCCCGCTGATGCGACAGCAGGGCGAATTTGTCCTGGTCGGCGCGGCTGATCGAGAATTCCTTCACCAGATTTTCCGCCGTCTGGCCCATGATCTGGCCGCAGACCGGGTCGGTGAGCCCTTCCCAGATCGTGTCGATCATCTCGGCATGGCGCAGCCGTTTGCCCCAGCGCATGTCGCGGCTGACGTAGGGGGCGGTGCTCATCGATTCGGCTCCGCCGGCGATTTGCACGTCCCGGTCGCCGCAGGCGACATTCTGATACGCGTTGACGATGGCTTGCAGGCCGGAAGCGCAGTTGCGCTGGACGGTATAGGCGGGTGTTTGGATCGGAATGCCTGATTTCAGCGCGATTACCCGGGCGATATTAGGCGCGTCCGACTGCTGACCGACGCAGCCCACGATCACCTCTTCGACCTCCGCAGGCTTCACATTCGTGCGTTTGAGGAGCGCCCGCATGGCCGTTTCGCCGAGCTGCTGGGCGGTCAGCTGCTTGAGGGCGCCGCCAAAGACCCCTTGCGGGGTTCGCACCCCATCGACAATGACGACTTCAGTGGCCATTTCTGCCTCGCTTTACGTGCTCATGATCGATACATAACCTTATCATCCTACCCGCTCGGAAGAAGCTTTGTCAATGTGCCGGCCTCGCGCAATTCGTTGAAGCTCAGGCAGATACTCCAAGGCGACCTCTTCTCCGCGGCGGATGAATTTCTCCGGGCTGAAGAACTCCAGCCAGTGCGAGCCGGGCAGTGTCGGCCGCAGCGTGATGTCCGCCTCCCGGCAGGCCACCTCGGCGATTTGAAACTCCATCGCCTGCATCGAGCGCATGATGACATCGAAGACCAGCGGCGACATGGAGCGGATGATTTCCTGCCGGAGCCGCCACAGCAGGCGCACCGGCAGGCTGCGGGCGGCCAGCTGGGCGTCCCGGTCGGCCCGGGTGCGCATGCGCCGCTCCCGGTATTCGATCAGCTCCGGCGTCGTCGGAAAGACGTTGACGGCAATCACATGATGGGCGCCGGCGCGCTTGAGCACCCCCACCGGCACCGGGCTGACGACGCCGCCATCGAGGCACAGCTTTCCCTGCAAGGTGATCGGCTTAAAGATGCCGGGGATGGAGACCGAGGCCCGGACCGCTTCGGCGATGGACCCGGAGGCAAAGACCACTTCTTCGCGCCCCATCGGGTTGGCCGCGATGATGCGCAGCGGCAGCCAGGTGTCTTCAAACCGCTTGCCGCCGAAATCGGCTTCGAGCTTTTGCATCAGCCGCGCCCCCTGGATGGGCCCGCCGACGAGCGGCCCGAGCGCCAACCCCAGGAGCACGATGACGATGAACGCGAAGAGCAAGCCGGCAAACAAATCGGTCGCCCATCCGACCGCCAGCCCGGCGATCACACCGACGACCACCGTGATAACGGGAATGCCAAGATCCAGCATGAACAGCTGCCGGATGTCCCAGGGATTTTTGAACTCCATCGCCATCCTCTCCAGCTCGGATGCCGATTTGCCCGACGCCCACAGCCCGGCGATGAGTGCTCCGATGCTGGAGCCGGCGATGATGTCGATCGGGATTTTTTCCCGCTCAATCACCTTAAGAATGCCGATGTGGGAGAGGCCGAGGGCGGCGCCGGAGCCAAGAGCCAAGCCCACCAGCAGCCCGCCCAGCTCCCTGGCCAGATGCCGGACCGTCACCGCGTAGAGCGATTCGCGGCGGTCCAGCAGGCGGGCCAAATCCTGGGTCGAGAGCCGTCCGGTCTCCGTCTGCACGTGCGGCAGCAGATACGCAACCGGATGGCCGAGCTGCTGCTCGATATCCGCGGCGCTGAGCGCTTCTCCGCCGTGCTTTACCTGATTGAGCACGAGCTTGATCCGCTGCTCGAGCGCGCCCATCGAGGAGCGCAGCTGGCGCAGCAAAACACCCAGGCGCAGCACGTGCTCGCGGTGGCTGTCGGTGATGAAATAAATCAGGTCGGCCTGGACCAGCGCCTTGAGGACCGGCGCTTTCACTTCAGCGGGCAGTTCAATGAGGATGTAGGCGAACCGGTTGGTCAGGGCGCTGAGCAATGGCGCAATCATCTGTTCCTGCCCCGCGGCCCGCAGCAGCGCTCCGGCCGGCAGGACGCTGAAACCCATCGGATGGTCGGAGATCACGGCGTTAAATGGCTCCTCGGCGCCGGTGATCGTCAGACGCTGCGGCTCGGCGGCCGAGGCGCCGGGGCCGTAAAACCACGCCTGCTCCTCCTGCGTGCTGCTCAAATCCACCACCACCACCTCGCTGCCGGTTTCGCGCTTGAGGCTGGCGGCCAGCGCGAAGGTGAAGCAGGTCTGGCCCACGCCCCGCACGGCGCTGTTGACCGCCACGATGGTCGCCTCGGAAAATTCGCCGTGCACATTGCGCGCGCGCAGCCGTTTTGAGAGTGTGCGGCTCAGGTAGAGCACCAGCGAGGGGATCCGGTTGATGACCTCGTCGAAGTCCTTCTTTTCCAGCTGCAGCAGCAGCGTGTCGTTCAGCGCCTCCACTGTCGCCGAATGGGTCTCGCCGGTCAGCAGCGAAATCTCGCCGAAGGAATCGCCGTTGTGCAGGATCGTGAAGGTTTTTTGCTCCGCCCGCGAGAAGACGCGCAGCCGGCCCGAGCTGATGATGTAAAAGGCCTCGGCGGCGTCGCCTTCCTGATACACCGACTCGCCCTTCTTGTATTCGATCAGGCGGGTGCGGTCGGCGATCAGCGCCAGCTGCTCGTCGGTGCAGGAGGCAAACACCGGCACCCGCTTCAAGATGACGACCTTGTCTTGCGGGCGCGCCGTTTCGAATGGGGTCATGGTTCGACTCGGCCTTGTTGGCCTCGCTCACCATGATCCCGAGCGAGCGTAGCGAGTCGAGGGATCATCGTGCGCTCCGAAAGATCGCCTTGAGGCGGGCGGGATCATTCGTGAAGAGCCCGTCGACGCCCATGCGGATCAGCTGCCGGGCGCGCGGCAGCTCATCGACGGTCCAGGCCCGCACCTGCAGCCCGGCGGCATGCGCCCGCTGCACCCGGCGCGGCGTCACCAGACGATGAAACGGGTGCCAGCCCTCGCACCGCAGGCGGATGGCCTGCGTCAGCGACCGATCCGGATGCCGGCGGCAGATCAGCGCTCTGGCGATCGCGCGACGGGAAAACGGGCGCACCAGCCCGGGATCGAAGGAGGAGAGCACCAGCCGGCGGTGCATCACGCGGAGCAGCAGCCGCTGGATGCCGGCCCGGAGCGCGCTCCGGGCGTTCGTGCGCTTCAGTTCCAGATTGAGCGCAATGCGCGAGGGAGTGGCCTGGATGGCTTGAGAGACTAACAGGACGCGTTGGCGGGAAAAACGGGGATGAAACCAGGATCCGGCGTCCAACCGGGCGACGTCGGCATAGCGGGTCTCGGCGAGCCGGCCGCGGCCGTCGGTCGTCCGCTCCAGCCGGTCGTCATGGAAAATCACCAGCCGCCGATCCCGTGTCATTTGCACGTCGAGCTCAATCATGTGAGCTCCCGCGCGAACGGCCGCCTTGATGGCGGCCCGGGTTCCCTCAGGCGCGGCCGCTGAGGCGCCGCGGTGCGCGATGATCAGCGGACAGGGAGGGTTCACGCCTCCCCGCATTCCACGCGCTCTTCCCGTTTCGCTTCCAGGACCCAGGCGGCCGATCCTTCCCGGATGGCCAGCTCCACCAGTCCCAGCGATCCGGCCACCGCCACGAGCTCCCGCGGACGGCCCTCCATATACGAGGATACCACACGCGCCTTGCGGTCACGCAGCTTCACGACGGTGCGCGGCGTCAGGACGGACGCGGGCAGATTGGTGATCAGATTGCCGAACGCATCGATGTGCACGATGCAGCCCTCCAGCCGCCGGCCGCGCCGCTGCATCGCCGGCAGCGCCAGCCGCTCCACGCGGGTCACCGGCACGCCAAGCTGCCGCAGCGCAATACCGCGCGCCAGATGCCCGGCCACCGGCGCCATGATATCCCGTCCCTGGAATGTCTGGCTCACCGATTTCATCCAATACTGGGCCTGCGTCAGCTTCACGATGGACAGGTGCTTGACCCGCTCAAACGCCAGCGTCAGCAGGCCGTTATCCGGGCCGACGAAGAAACGGCCGTCCGCCTCGGCCGCGAGCAGCGCCCGGTGGCTGCCCACGCCCGGGTCCACGACGGCCACAAAGATCGTGCCGAGTGGAAACCAGGGAACGGCGGCCGCCAGCGTGAAAGCGCCGGCTACGATGTCCTGGGGCGGGATGTCATGCGTGATGTCGACGAGAGTGGCGCCCGGGACGGCGGAGAGCAGCACCCCTTTCAGGGTGCCGACGTACCAGTCCCGCATGCCAAAGTCGGTCAGCAGCGCGATGACGGGCGATTTGGCCGGGGTTGGCGTCATGCGAACACTCCATCAAAAAAAGCGGCCACGCGATCCCGATATTCGCGCGGATGCGTGGCGAACATGCCCACATGCGCGATCTTGGATTCGAACCAGCGGTCTTTGGGGCCGGCCCACAGCCGGTAAAATTCCCGTCCCAGCATCGGCGTCACGCGGCGGTCTTCCCCGCCCTGGATGGCCAGCAGCGGCTGGCGCAGCGTGGAGGCGATCGCCGCCGGATCATAGTCGGAGATCCTGGCGCGCAGCGCCGCCTGCACGCTCCACCACGTCAGCCAGGCCAGCGGAAAAGCCGGCACATGATACCGGTGCCAGAGTCCGCGCCGCAGGACCGGAAACAGCCGTGAGTAAATGGAATCCACGACGACGGCGCGGACGTTCGGCTCGCGGAACGCGACCTGGCAGGCCACCGCCGCCCCCATGGAAAGGCCCAGCACGCCTAAGGGCAGCGGCCCTTGATGCCGGTCCGCCCATCGCAGCACTGCCAGCGCATCTTCGGTTTCCTTCATGCCGAAGGTGCACGGGCCGCTTCGCCGGCCGTGGCCGCGCAGCTCAAAGAGCAGCGCCTCGTAGCCACGCTCCCGGAGCCCCTGCGCGATGTCGAGCACCTGCAGCCGGTTGGCATAGTAGCCGTGGCAGACCAGAATGCGGGCGCGCGGAGCGTCGGGCCGCAGCGTCCAGACATCAAAGGAGGCTCCGTCCGGCGCTTGCAGCTGGTGGACGGTATACGGCGGCAGCGGATGAGGAACCGGCAGGACGCGGCGTTCGGGATCGAGGACAGCGTGGGCTGAAAGGAGGCTCCAGCCGAGCAGGACGATGCCAGCAAGGGCCACGCACCACCACAAACTGCTCAGCGGAGAACGGTGGGCGAGAGGCGCTGCTGGACGAACCGTCCGATGGCCGATCGATCGTCATTGGACAGTTCCGTGAAAAAAATAGCCAACTGATAGACGGCCCGGTCCGCGCCGAGGACGGAAGGCTGCGACCGCACGACCACGCCGCCGCAGCGGATCGCATGGCCGCTGGGCAATTCGAACCGCAGCTCCAACTTGGTCATCGGCGGCACGAAATGCGCCACCGTGCAGCAGACGCCGGAGGCGCTGAGATTATCCGCCTCGGCCGCATAGGGCGTGGTGTCATCGGTGACGAAAATGGGAACCCCGACGGAAATCCGCGGAGCGCTTCGGCGTTCCGGGTGAATCGGCATCGTGCCCTCCCTCCTCACCCCGGCGGCCAGCGCATGGCGCGGCCTCCGAGCAGGTGAAAATGTAGGTGCCAGACGGACTGGCCAGCCTCTTCGCCGCAATTGACGACGACGCGATACCCCGACGACGGCAGCTGGTATTGGCGCGCCAGCCGGTTGGTGAACTGCAGCGCCCGCCCCAGTAGCCCGGTGTGGGCCTCGGTGGCGTCGGCGATCGTCGGAATATGCTCGGTGGGAATGACGAGGACATGCGTGGGGGCTTGCGGATGGACGTCTTTAAAGGCGAGCAATCCGTCCGCCTCTGCGACGATCTCAGCCGGCACGGTGCGGCTGGCGATACGGCAGAAGAGGCAGTCGGTGGACGTCATGGGTCACGACGCGGCCGGGGTTTCCTTTGCCGGTTCGGCTGCCGCTTCTTTCGCTTTCGCTTCAGCCTTCGCGGCCGCAGCCTTGGCCGCTTCCTTGACTGTTTTTTCCTGCTCGTCGCCGAAACACCGTTTCTTGCAGAAGAACTTGCTGTTGCGGTAGTACCACTGTTTCCGGTTCAGCCGCTTGCCGCAGGAAGCGCACGTGGCTGGACGACTGCCGATCCCCATACAGCTCTCCCTTATGTGAAAGGCGCAACACCGAAAGAGGCATGATAACACAGCTGGCGCAGGGGGTCAAACACCGACGGCGGGTGCCGCGGAGGAGCGGAGTGTTAGCGGATGAGCCAGTTCACCCAGTGGCACGCCAGCGCAAACGTAAAGCCGATCGCGAGGCCGAGCACCAGGTTGGAACTGCGCAGATCGAAGATGGGAAACACCAGAAACTCCTGACCGTTCACCGTCGACAAATCAACCAACACTATTCTAACCGTCGACGGTGGCTGGGTCAAGGAAAAAAAGGCCCCGCCCCCGTGCTAGGGGCGGGGCCCGAGGTACCACGCGGTCAGGGTTACTTGGCCGTGGAAAGGACCTTGACACCCATGACGACCGCCAGGATCACGAGAATCTCCTTGTATGCGGCCAGCGGGAAGTACAGGCCGATGACTGCGCCTAGCACGATTCCCGTCAGGGTGTGGAAATCAAACAGTTTCTCAAGTTTCATTCTCGCTCACCTCCCTCTTCTAGACAAATGTCTAGAGTTGAGTCAGCCCGGCGCCCTCCCAGGTGCTGGGTCAGCCTCAATTAGGAGCATACCATACGTGGAACGAAAATAGCAAGATATTTGTCTAGATATACTGTAACTCTAAATATAGAAGGATGTTACAGAATTATTAGGAAGAAGTCGGAGAGGCTTGGAGGGAGATTTCTTCCAAACATACAGACAAACGTCGGAGGGTTGGCGCAGGAACCGTCCGGAAGGCGATTCCGACCTCAAACTGCTCACTATTGGGGATGGTTTGAAACCAGACAGCCTCCCCCCGCAGAGTGATCGGCTCCTGGCCGCCGACCAGATGCAGCTCAACGCTCAATTCGGTGGCGACCGGAAAGACGGTCGGACTGATGCACCGCACGCCGCCGGAGGCAAGGTCTTTGGTCAGCGTTTCGACGACTTGAGAAGCGCTGGCAGGCTGCAGCCGGATTGGCCGGTACGCGCGTACTCGAGGGGTCTTGCGGCGCTCGTTGCGCATGACTCTCTTAGGCTATCAACGAACTGCGGCAGTGTCAAGCCGCCACGTTGCGAGAGAGTGCTTGTGCAATGGCGGTTCAGGTTTTATAATATTTGCAGGATGTATCTGGACTTCCTCGGCCTCCGGGAAAAGCCGTTTTCTATTACGGCCGATCCGTCCTTCCTCTATCTCTCCCGCAAACATCGCGAAGCCCTCTCTCACATGGTCTACGGCGTGCGCGAGCGCAAAGGGTTCGTCGAAATCACCGGCGATGTCGGCACCGGCAAAACGACGCTGTGCAAGGCGCTGTTGCGCCATCTTGATCCGTCGACGCGGACGGCGCTGATTCTGCAGTCCGGCCTCTCCGAGCTGCAGCTGCTGCAGGCGGTGGTCCAGGATTTCGGCCTCAATCCCCTGCAGGGCAACAACCGGCTCGGGCTCTTCAATCAGCTCAATACCTTCCTGCTGGATGAGGCGGAGCGCGGCCACAACATCGTGCTGGTGATTGACGAGGCGCAGAACCTCAGCCTGCGGCTGCTGGAGCAGATCCGGATGCTCTCGAATCTGGAAACGGACAAGGAAAAACTGATCCAGATCATTCTCGTCGGCCAGCCCCAGTTGCGGGAGAAACTGCAGCGGCCCGAACTCGAACAGCTGCGCCAGCGCATCGGCGTCCGGTATCACATGACGCCGCTGGATCTGGATGAAGTGCGGACCTACATCGAGCACCGGCTGCGCGTCGCCGGATCGGACGGCGTGCTGGAGTGGACGCCGGATGGCGCAGAGGAGGTGTTTCGCTGCACCAAGGGCATTCCCCGCCTCATCAATCTGGTGTGCGACCGGAGCCTGCTTGCCTGTTATGTGCTGCGGGTCAAGCGGGTCGATGGGGAGATCGTGCGGCACAGTTATCAGGAAATTGCAGGGGCGGTCGCGGTAGCGTAAAGCCGCGGCAACAGAGGAGACGATCATGAGCCTGATTGAGAAAGCGTTGCGGCAAGCCCAGGAGCCGTTGCTGAAGCCGGGCGCGTCTTCCCAGGCGCCATCCGGCCAGTCCAAGAACGTCACGGTGGAACAGCCAGCGAACATCCATTCGTGGCCGACGTCCCTGTCCGACCAAGGAGCCTCCCAGGCTTCGACGTCGGCTCCCACGGCGCTGATGGCCGTCTCCGCCGCGGTGCTGATCGCCACGCTGCTGCTGATCGTCGGCGGAACGATCTGGATTCAGCGGACGCTGCGCGCGCCTTCGCCGGCTCCGGCCGCTGCGATCCCGGCGCCTGAGGTTGCCGTCGAACCCCCCGCGGCTCCGGCACCGGAACCGGCGCCTGTTGTCCCGCCGGCGGCGGTCAAGAGCGTGCCTCAGCTGACCGGCATCATTGAGGGCAGCGGCGTGCCCTACGCCATGCTCAGCAGCGGCGCGATCGCCGGAATCGGGGATCGGATCGGAGAGGACACCGTGACGGGAATCGGCGATGGCGCGGTGAGAGTGCGCCGGCCGGATGGAACGGAAATTACGCTGCAAGTTCCCCGCTAACTTCTCCCTGCCCTAGGCCAGGTGGGCGCTGACCGCCTTTCGGATCAGCCGCTCAGGAACCGCGTCCGTGACCGTGACCGCGCCGATGCGGATCGGCAGCACCCAGCGCATCCGGCCGTGGATGAACTTCTTGTCGTAGCGCATCGCCCGCCAGACCGCCGCCGGTGCAACGCCCCGTGCGTGTGTGGGCAGCCCGGCGCGCGAGAGCAGCCGCTCCACCCGCTCATAGACCGACGGCGCGCACGCGCCGGCCAGCACCCCCAGGCGCGCGGCCGCGCACATGCCGATCGCGATCGCTTCGCCGTGCGTCCACCGGCCATAGCCGGTCGCCGTCTCCAGCGCATGGCCCAGCGTATGGCCGAAGTTCAGCTGGGCGCGCGCGCCGCGGCTGTCCCGCTCATCCGTCGAGACCAGCTGTGCTTTGATGCGGCAGGAGCGCTCCACCATCATCCGGACATCGCGCGGCTCCAGCGCCAGGCACTGGTCCAGGCGCTCCTCAAGCGAGGAGAACAGCGGCGCGTCGGCGATGAGGCCGTATTTGATGACTTCGCCCAACCCGGAGCGACGCTGGCGCAGCGGCAGGCTGCCCAGCAGCGAGAGGTTGTTGCACACCAGGCGCGGCTGGTAAAACGCGCCGAGCAGATTTTTTGCCTGCGGCACATCCACCCCGACTTTGCCCCCGATCGCCGAATCGACCTGTGCTAGCAGCGTGGTCGGCAGCTGCACGTACGGCACGCCCCGGCGGAAGACCGCGGCCGCGAAGCCGGTCAGATCGCCGATGACCCCGCCGCCAAACGCCAGGAGCACCGGCGTGCGCATGGCGGAGCGCTGCGCCAGGCGCCCGACCAGCCGCTGCAGCGCGGCCAGCGATTTGGAGCGCTCGGATTCCGGGACGGTGATGGTGTCGATCGACCAGCCGGCGCGCCGCAGCGGCCCCAACAGCGACGCGCCGTAGCGGCGCAGCAGCCGCTCATGCGACACGACCCAGCCTTCCCGTGGCAGGCGCAGCGCGGCCAGTGCCGCGGGCAGTTGGCGGTACGATTCGGTGACAAGAATGCGGTACGACCGTTCGCCGAGCGACACTGGAATCGTCATGCGGCGGCCTCCAGCAATGACGCCGGGATGGTGATGGAGTCGACGATCAGCGAGCCGGCATGCGCCGGCCCCTCGCCCAGCATGCAGCCCTGTTTTGGGCGCCCGAAGGTCACGGTGACGGCGGCTTTCACCGCGACCCCCTGCGGCAAGCCGGTGTCGGCGTCCAGTCCCGAGGGAACATCCACGGCCAAAATCGGTTTGCCTGAACGGTTCATCTCACGAATATACGAGGCCACGGGCTCGCGCACCGGCCCGCGCGAGCCGATGCCCAGCAGCGCGTCGATCAGCAAGCCGGCGCCGGCGATCTCCCGAGCCAGCGATGCGGCGTCTCCGATTTCCATCATGGCAATCCCCATCTCCCGCAGGATCCTGGCATACACCGCCGGCTCCTCGCGCAGGGCCTCTGCGCGCCCGGCCAGCAGGACCCGGACGCGGTAGCCCAGCCCGGCCAGATGCCGCGCCGCGCACAAGCCGTCTCCGCCGTTAAAACCGGTCCCGCAGCAGAGCATCACCGTCCCGCCAGGCGCCAGCAGGGACTGCGCCGCGCGCGCGACCGCCAGTCCGGCATGCTCCATGAGCAGCAGGCGCGGAATGCCAAGGCGTTCGATGGCGGAGGCGTCGATCTGCTGCATGCGGGCGACAGAAACCACACGGGATCGGATTGAAGCGTCGAGCGGAGAAACAGCGGAACCGGGGAGGGCGGGAATGGGGCGATTACGAGCCGCCGGCGGCCGCGGCAGGCTTCTCCGCTGTGGCGGCGGCTTCTTCCTTTTCCTTGGCCGCCTTGCGGACTTTCATCTTCATCTGCTTGATCTTCGGCAACCCGAGCACCGAGCGTCCATCGGTCCAGAGCCCCTGCGCCATGAGATGGCGCACGCGCTCATGCCGCTTCAAGACGTTGCGCAAGGACGCGCCCGCGGTGCCGCTGGATCGCAGAGATGAGTGAATTGACATGTCAGAGGGTCCTGAGAAAACAGTCCTGATACGTGGATTTCAGCGTCGACAGCTTGTCGCTGGCATTGTTCTTTGACGGAAACGGCCCGACGTACACGACGGTGCGGCCATTGCGCATGATTAGAAACGCCCGCTCGCCCTGCGCCTGCAGCCGCTGCAACTCTTTCCTCGCCAGCGTCGGCTGGGAGAACGTCACCACCTGAATGGCATACCGCGATCCGCTTCCGGCGACCTTGTTCGGGGCCGATTTTTTCGCCGGGGCGGCGGGCGATGCCGTCGTCACAGGCTTCGCGGCAGCCGGCGCCTGAGCGGGTTTGACCGCGGCCGCTTTCGGCGCCGAGGCGCTCTGGCGCGATGCGGCGGCCAGCGGAATCACAATCTGCTGTTCCACCCTGGGCAATAGAAGCCGTTCGGACCGGACCAGCCGCTTGCCCCGCTCCACCCCGGCCGCAAAGATAACCGTGAGGCTGAGCAGGCCGGCGATGCTGACGAGAATCAGTTGATCGTGCCGGACATGAAACCACATCCGCCCCAGCCCTTCGCGGCGCGGACGGGGTCCGGATGCTGCTGCCAAATCAAATAGCTCAAGCTGCCGCTCTTCGCTTGAAGGCGCCATCAAGTCTTATATTGTAAAGAACTCATTCCCCGTCGTCAACTACTCTTCGCGCTTCCGGCGCGATGCTCGGTGCCCCGCAGCAGCCGGTCGATATTGGCCCGGTGCCGGACGATGATCAGCAGCGCCAGCAGGCCGCCGAGTACTATTTCGCGGCCCGGCCGGCCCAGCAGGGCTTGCGCCATGGGCAGCGACGCGGCCGCCACGATCGACCCCACCGACACGAACCGCCAGACGGCAAAACAGATGCCCCAGACCGCCAGGTACACGGCCGCCAGCATCGGCGATGCGCCGGCCAGTGTTCCGATCGTCGTCGCCACACCCTTCCCGCCTTTGAATCCCAGAAAGACCGGCGCCACATGGCCGACGACGGCGAAGAGTCCGCACGCCAGCCGGACGGCAGGGGTGGCCGCCGGCACCAGTATTGGAGCGATGACCAGCGCGGCCAGCAGTCCCTTGCCCGCATCCAGCAGAAACACCACCAGGCCCGCGCCCCAGCCTGCGGCCCGCGTCACATTGGTGGCCCCGGTGCTGCCGCTGCCCACGGTGCGCACATCCACCCGCGCCACCCGTTGAGCGATCAGCAGGCCGGTGGGAATCGCTCCGACCAGATACGAGAGCATGAAGGCCGCCGCCAGGGTCATGGCCGGCGCCGGTCCGCGGCGGTGACGATGATGTGGACCGGCACGCCGGAGAGCCGGGGATGGAGCGCGAACCGTTTCTGAATGGCGCGGCGCATCGGCAGCGGCAGCCAGCCGACCGGACTGGTCAAGAGCTCGGCGACCGCCGGCCGGCCGTTGGTCCATCGGACCGACCGTAATTTCACCGGCCGGCCGCGGAACCTCGGAATCGGCTGGCTCCGCCATGCCGCCTGGATCAGGCCGAGGCATTCCGCCTCGGAAAGGCCGCGTTCCATCGCCGCCCCGACGCGGCGCGCCTTCTGCAGGCCCTGCGGCACTTGATAGCCCGTCTTCGCGGAAACGGCGATCACCGGAGCGCCCATCGCCGGCAGCAGCGTGCGCCGGATCGTTTCCGGCAGCGCCCGCTCCTTGACCCCCTTCACCAGATCCCATTTGTTGACCAGAATGACCAGTCCCCGGCCGCGCTCGGCGATCTGGGCGGCGATGCGCTGATCATCGCGGGTGACCCCCTGGGTGGCGTCGAGCACGAGCAGCGCCACGTCGCAGCGCGCGATCGCTTGCAGCGTCCGGGACATGGCGAAGAGGTCGATGGGACTGCGGACCTTGCGGCGGTGGCGCAGCCCGGCTGTGTCGATGAGGAGCACGGGAGCGCCCTCGAAGCTCAGCAGCGTATCGACGGCGTCGCGGGTGGTGCCCGGCATGTCGTTGACGATCACCCGCTCCTCGCGCAGCACCGCGTTCATCAGCGACGATTTGCCCACGTTTTGGCGGCCGACGAGGGCCAGGGCGAGAGGCCGGACGTCTGACGCGGCAGCGGATGCGGGTTCGGAGGGAAACCGGCTGATGAGCGCATCCAGCAAATCTCCGGTGCCGTAGCCGTGCAGGGCGGAAACGGCAAACGCTTCGGCCACCCCCAGCTCATGGAATTCCGGGGGGACGGCGAGGCGGCGGTCGGATTTATTCACGGCAAGAATCACCGGCTTGCCGGTCTTGCGCAGATCGTCCAGAATCATCCGGTCGGCCGGCAGCAACCCGGCCTGCGCGTCGAGGACGAGCATAAAACCGTCGGCTTGCTCAAGCCCCCTGCGGATGTGCCGCTGAATGTCGCCCGGCAGCCCGGCTTCTTCGGTGAATTCCAGCCCGCCGCTGTCGATCAGCGTCACCGTCGAGCGGCGCCACGCCACCTCGGCATACAGCCGGTCGCGGGTCGTGCCGCTGGCCGGGGAGACCACCGCCTTGCGGTGGCCGACCAGCCGGTTAAACAGGGTGGACTTGCCGACGTTCGGGCGCCCAACGAGGGCGATGCGGGGAGGGATCTTATCCAAGGGCGCGCGCGCCCATCCGGATGTAGTTGATGGCTGAGAGCACGGTAAACACGGCCGCGACCAGGATGAGCGGCTCCTTGATCGGCAGCGCCAGCAGCACCGAGAGCAGCACCAGCATCTGCGCAAAGGTCGTGCACTTGCCCAGCCGGCTTGGCTGCACGCTCCAGCGGCCGCGCATCAGGAACAGCACGAACGCGCCCGCAATGAGCAGCGCGTCGCGGCTGATGACGAGGAGGTTGAACCAGGCGGGAATGCGCATCCAGTCCGGCAGGCCGTGAATCACCGAGCAGCTGATCAGGGCGCCGAGGATGAGACACTTGTCGGCGATGGGATCCAGCAGGGTGCCCAGCTCGGTCTGCTGGTTCCACCGGCGGGCGAGAAACCCGTCCACCGCGTCGGAAACGGCGCCGGTAAGGAACAGCCCCAGCGCCACGAACCGCAGGTAATCGCGGTCCGGAGAGTAATAGACGAGCGAGGCGACAAGCCCGGGCACCAGCAAGATCCGAAAAATGGAAATCTTGTTGGCCAGGCCCATCCCCTGGGCGGTCATGCCGTTGCCGCCGCCCCGGGGTGAAACCGCGTTATTCTTTGTACCGAAGCTCGACGCCGTGGGTGGGGCAATACTTGATGTCTTCCCCATACAGCTCTCCGCCGACCGGACAGAATTTGGAGCGGCTCGTGGCCACCGGGGTGGACTGCTGCATGGCGCGGTTGTCCCGCTCCTCCATGGCATTGCCCATCAACCCGCCGCCCAACGCCCCCAGGCCGGCGCCGATGGCCGTGCCCGCGCCGGCATGGCCGGTTTGGTTGCCGATGATGGCCCCGGTTCCCGCCCCCAGCAACCCGCCCAAGACCGCTCCCTGGTTCCTCTTCGATTGCGCAGCGGTCCCCATGCTTTCACAGCCGACGGCTGAGAGCGCTGCCACAGCAACGAGACTCCATACGGTTGCCTGCCTCATGAGCTTCCCCTCCTTGGTTGGCATGCGTTATTTGGTTACTTTAACATGAACCCTGCGCCGGCGCAACGCCTACCGTAACACTTTCCAGCGGGTCACCGGCCAGAAAACGCAGATCGCCTCCCCCATCAGCAGTTTTTTGGGCACGAATCCCCAGAACCGGCTGTCATGCGAGGACATCGAATTATCCCCCAGCACGAAATAGTTCCCTTCCGGCACGCGGATGGGCCGCCCCTCCTGCCCGAAGCCGCCCTGATTGTAATAGTGGCGCACCTCAAAGACGCCGTCCAGCACCTGGCCGTTGACGATCAGCCGGCCGCCGCGAATCTCCACCGTGTCGCCGCCCACCGCCGCCAGCCGCTTGATGAACGGCCGCTTCAAATCATCCGGGAACTTGAAGACGATGATGTCCCCCCGCTGCGGAGGCCGGAACCGGTAGATGAACTTGTTGACCAGGATCCGGTCCCCTTCCATCAGCGTCGGCCGCATGGAGCCGGACGGAATCTTGAACGGCGACATGACGAATGTCCGGATCGCCAGCGCCAGGGCGACGGCCCAGACAAACGACTCGAGATTTTCCCGCCATGCCGGCTTGGCTTGTCTGGAGGCCATCAGATCTTCAAGACGGCGAGAAACGCTTCCTGCGGAATCTCGACGTTGCCGAATTGTTTCATGCGCTTTTTTCCTTCCGCCTGTTTCTCCCAGAGCTTCCGTTTGCGGGTGATGTCCCCGCCGTAGCATTTGCCCGTGACATTCTTGGCCATCGGCCGCACGCTTTCCCGCGCGATCACGTGGCTGCCGACGGCGGCCTGGATGGCCACCTCGAAGAGCTGCCTTGGGATCAGCGTCTTGAGCCGCTCCACCAGCGCCTTGCCTTTTTCATACGCCTGGTCCTTGGCCACGATCGAGGACAGCGGCTCGCAGATCTTCCCGTTCAACAGAATGTCCAGGCGGACCAGCTTGGCCGGCCGGTAGCCGATCAGCTCATAGTCGAAGGAGCCGTAGCCCCGCGTGAGCGACTTGAGCCGGTCGTAAAAGTCTATCAGAATTTCGCTCAGCGGGAGTTCATAGATGAGCTGGGCGCGCGTTTCGCTGAGATATTCCGTGGATTTGTAGACGCCGCGCTTCTGGATGGCCAGATCCATCAGCGGTCCGATGGACTCGGCCGGGCACAGGATCACCGCGCGGACGAACGGCTCGGCGACCGAAAGAATCGTCGACGGCGAGGGCAGATCGTGCGGCCGGTGGACTTCCAGGGTCTTGTGATTCTGCGCGGTCACCTGAAACACGACGCTCGGGGTGGTCAGCACCAAATCCACGCCGTATTCCCGCTCCAGCCGCTCCTGCACGATCTCCATGTGCAGCAGCCCCAGAAACCCGCACCGGAACCCCTGCCCCAGCGCGTCGGACTGCTCCGGCTCGAACAGAAACGCCGCATCGGTGAGCGCGAATTTCTCCATCGCCGCCCGCAGCGTCGCCAGATCCTGCGTGCTGGCCGGGTAGATGCCGGCAAACACCATCGGTTTGAACTTCTTGAACCCGGGCAGCGCCGTCTTGGCCGGCCGGCCGGTTTCCGTCACGGTATCGCCGGCAATCACGTCGTGCGGGCTGCGGATATTGGCCGTCAGATAGCCGACCTCGCCGGCCTGCAGCTCCTGCACCTGGACCGGGGCCGGGGTCAGCACGCCGATTTCATGCACCTCAAACCGCTTGCCGTTGCCCATGAAGGTCACCGACATGCCGGGCCGCAGCGTGCCGTCGATCAACCGGATAAACACCACGACCCCCTTATACGAATCGAAGCTGGAATCAAACACCAGGCAGGACAGCGGGTGGGCCGGATCGCCGGTCGGCGGCGGCACTTCCTGCACGAGGCGCTCCAGCAGCTCATCGACGCCGCTGCCTTCCTTGGCGCTGGTGCGGGTGATGCGCACGTCGGCGCGCTGCAGCAGGTGCCGGATCTCGTCTTCGACGCGGTCCGGCTCGGCATTGGGCAGATCGATTTTGTTGATCACCGGCAGGATCGCCAGCCGGCGCTCCTTGGCGAGGAGGTAGTTGGCCACCGTCTGCGCTTCGACGCCTTGAGAGGCATCCACGAGCAGAATCGTGCCCTCGCACGCCTGCAGGCTTTTGGTGACCTCGAAGGAGAAATCCACGTGGCCGGGCGTGTCGATGAGGTTCAGGATGTACTCCTGTCCGTCCTTGGCCCGGTACTGCAGCCGCACCGCCGAGGCTTTGATCGTGATCCCCCGCTCCCGCTCCAGATCCATGTCGTCGAGCAGCTGCTCGCGGAACTTCCGGTTTTCCACCCTGTCGGTCGTCTGGATGAGCCGGTCGGCCAGGGTGGATTTGCCGTGGTCGATGTGTGCGACGGTGCAGAAGTTTCTGATGCGGGCCCGATCCATGTGTGGGATGCCTGTCAGGAGTTAGGACGCGTGCGCGAGAGAGACTCCGGCCCGGATCAGCGCCGGCAGTTTGGAGCGCCGGAGCGTTTCGGCATAGATGCGGACGATCGGTTCGGTGCCGGAACGGCGGAACAGCAGCCAGCTGTCATCTTCCATCGTCAGCTTCACGCCGTCCATCGCGCTGATCTGCCGGACCCGCAGCCCGGCCACCCGCGCCGGATGCCAGCGCGCCAGCGCGTCGAACAGCCGGTCCACCTTCGAGGGCGTCAGGTGGAAGTTCTGCAGATCGCTGTGCCAATCGCCGTAGCGGCGCCGCAGGTCGCTGACGAGAGCACCCAGCGACCGGCCCTGCACCGCCACCGCTTCCAGCACGAAGAGGCCGTTGAGGATCCCGTCGCGCTCCGGCAGGTAGCCCCGGATGCCGATGCCGCCGGTTTCTTCCCCGCCGATGAGCACATTCTCTTTCAGCATCCGCTCGACGATGTATTTAAAGCCGACCGGCACTTCCGTCACCTTCAGGCCCAGGTCGCGCGCCATGCGCTTAATCATCACCGTATTCGAAATCGTTGTCGCGATGGAGCCGGACTGCCCCTTCACGCGGACCAGATAATCCAGCAGGACGCACAGCAGCACGCCGGAGTGGAGCCGTTCACCGTCCGGAGCGATGACGGCCACCCGGTCCGCGTCCCCGTCGTTGGCGATGCCCACACCGGCCTGCCGGCGCACCCGCTGGCGCAGGGCGATAAGATTCTTTGCCACCGGCTCCGGGGCGCCGCCTCCGAAAAGCGGGTCGCGCCCGGCGCGCAGCGTCTCGACGCGGCAGCGGCCGCCGGACAGCAGCTGCTCAATGTACCGGCCGCCCGCCCCGTGCATCGAATCGACGACCACGCAGAGCTTCGAGCGGCGGATCGCCGGCAAATTCACAAAGGACCGGATGCCCTTGAGGAATGTCGGGATCATGTCGACGGTCTGGATCAGCCGGGAGGCGGCCGCTTCGCCGTCGAGCCGCCTGACCGGGGCGCGGCCGAGGCGGCGCTCGATCTTCGCCACCGTGTCGGTGGTCGCCGAGCCGCCGTAGTGCGCTTTGACTTTCATGCCGTTGTAGATCGGCGGATTATGGCTGGCCGTGATCATGATGCCGGCCGGCAGCCGGCGGTCTTTCACGTAGCGGCTGACGGCGCAGGTGGGCACGATGCCCCGGCTGAGCAGCACCCGGATGCCGTTGCCGGCGAGGACCTCGCTGACCGCCTGCGCGAAGCGATCGGAAAGAAACCGGGTGTCGTAGCCAACCGCCATGGTCACCCTTCCCTTGGCAGCGGCCCGGTAATGGCCGGCGACGGCCTGCGCAACGATGCGGACGTTTTCCGACGTGAACTCCTCCGCGATGACCGCCCGCCAGCCTTCGGTGCCGAATTTAATCTTGTTCATTTCTTCAGCGACGCGATGGCGTCGCGGTAGGACGCGGCCCGAAAGACGTAGGTGCCGGCGACAAAGACATTCGCGCCCGCTTCGCGGCACTGCCGTCCGGTGTCGCTGTTAATCCCGCCGTCGACGGAGATATCGCCCCCGAACCAGCCGCGCAGCTGGCGGACTTTCGGCACCGCCTCGGGAATAAAGGCCTGCCCGCCGAATCCCGGCTCCACCGTCATGACCAGCAGCAGCTCAGCGTCGTTCAGATAGGGCTTCAGGCTCTCGGCGCTGGTCCGGGGCCGCACCGAAATCCCGGGCCGCGCCCCGCTGCGGCGGATCGCATCCAATGTGTTGCGCAGGGTGGTTTCATCGCGCAGCCCCTGTGCCTCCACGTGCACGGTGATCAAATCCGCCCCGGCGTTGCGGAACTGCGGGATGTAGCGCTCCGGGTGATCCAGCATGAGGTGGACATCCAGCGGCAGGCGGGTGGATTTCCGCACCGCCTCCACGACCACCGGGCCCATCGTGAGGTTCGGCACGAAGTGGCCGTCCATCACGTCGACGTGCAGCCAGTCGGCGCCGGCCGCTTCGGCTTTTTGCACCTCATCGGCCAGGCGGCTGAAGTCGCACGCCAGCAGGCTCGGTGAGACGATATATTGCTGGGTCATCGCGCTCATGTGATGCGGCACAGGCCCCTCAGACGGGCCGCCTCGGGTTCGGCGACCGGCCCGACGACGGCCACGTGCATCTTCTCGGTGACGAACAGCTGCCGGGCGACATGGCGCACGTCGCGCGCGCTGACGCGGTCGATGTGCTTGAGCAAATAATCCGGCTTTGCGATCCTCCCGACGGTGACCGCCTGCTCGCCCATCCACAGCATGTGGTCCATCGTGTCTTCCAATCCCATCTGCAGCTGCCCGGCGTAGTAGTCCTTGGCCCGGCGCAGCTCGGCCTGCGAAACGCCGCTGCGCCGCACCCGCGAGAGCTCCACGGCGATGGTGCGCACCGTGTCGGTCAGTTTGCCCGTGTCGCAGCCAGCATAGACGACGAAAGCGCCGGTGTCGTAGAACCGCTTGATCTGGGTGCCGATCTCATAGACCAGCCCGCGCTTCTCGCGCACCTCGCGAAACAGCCGCGAGGACATGTTCGCGCCCATCAGCACGTGCAGCATCTCCAGCGCGAAGCGGTCCGGATGGGTGCGCGGAATCGCATAGGTGCCCACGCACAGGTGCGTCTGCTCGGTCGTTTTTTTCCACACGCGCACCTGCGGCCCGCGCCGCGCCCGGGGGGCTGCCGGAAACCGGCTGGCCGCCCGGCTGGCCGCTCCGGCGAACGCCCGGCGGATCTGGCGGGTGAGCGCCTCGGCATCGATGGCGCCGGCGCAGGCCACCAGCGTGTTGCGCGGGTGGTACATCCGTCGCCAGTACTCGGCGATGTCGCTGCGGCTGATCCGACGGACGGTGTCGATGCTGCCGGAGAGCAGCGTGCCCAGCGGATGATTGGGCCAGAGCAGCTCGCTGAACAGATCGTGCACCGACTGCCCCGGCGCATCCTCGTACATGCGGATCTCTTCGAGGATCACTTCCCGCTCCTTATCGAGATCGGCGGGCCGGAAGGTCGGCCGGCGCACCATGTCCACGAGCACCTCGACCGCCCGCCGCGCATGCCGCTGCGGCACCTTCGCCATGTAGCAGGTGAACTCCTCGGCGGTGAAGCCGTTCAGCGAGCCGCCGATGCCCTCGATCTGGCGCTTGAGCTGCTCGCATGACCGCCGGCGCGTGCCCTTGAACAGCAGATGCTCGACAAAATGGGAGATGCCGGCCCGCTCCGGCGCCTCATACCGGCCGCCGGCCAGCACCCACACCCCGACGGAGACAGACTGCGCCTGCGGCATGGGCTTCAAGGCGATGCCCAGCCCGCCCGGCAGCGTCTGCAGCCGGTAGGCGGTGGCGTCAAGAGTTCGTGCGATTTGCTTGGACATCGAGAAAGGATTGCAGGATCAGTTGAGCCGCCACGCGATCGATTACCTGTTTGCGATGCTGCCGGCGCAGGCCGCCTTCCAGCAGCGCCCGTTCTCCCTGCACCGTCGTCAGCCGTTCATCCATCAGCTGCACCGGTACCTGGATCCGCTGGCGCAGCGCGTCGGCGAATGAGACTGCTTTCTGCGCCTGAAGTCCGCGCTCTCCGCGAAGGGTCAGCGGCAGCCCGACGACGATCACCCCCACACCATGCTGCTGAGCCAGCGCGCAGACGGTGTCCACATCCTTGACACCGCCCTGCCGCTGCAACACGGTCAGCGGCTGCGCCGTGATGCCGACCGGATCGCTGAGTGCGACACCGATGCGCCGGTCGCCGACGTCGAGCCCAAGCGCGCGCTGCATTAAACCACTTCCCGAAGCTTTGAGACGAAGGCGCGGGCCTGCCGCACGGCGCCGCGGCGTCCGGCGCGGTGGATCGCGTCGATCAATGCGCTGCCGATGATCACTCCGTCGCTGATGCGCGCCACCGCCCTGGCCTGCGACGGGGTGGAGATGCCGAACCCGACGCAGACCGGCTTGGTGGTCAGCAGTTTGAGCTGCCGCACGCCGTGAGACAATCCGGAGGGCAGCTGCCGCCGGACCCCCGTGGTGCCGGTGACGGAGACGTAATAGATAAAACCGCTCGAGGCGCGCGCGATCATCCGCAGCCGCTGCGGCGGGCTGGTCGGCGAGGCAAGAAACACCGCCGCCAGGCCTGCGCGCGCGGCGGATCGCGCCAGGGCGGCACCTTCTTCCACCGGCAGATCCGGCACGATCACGCCCGAGACCCCGGCCGCAGCCGCGGCCCGGAGAAACGGCTCCGGTGTGAGGGTGCTGTTGCGATGGAATTGGATGACCGGGTTCCAATAGGTCAGGCAGACGACCGGCACGCGCAGGCGCCGTTTCACCGAGGCGATCGCGGCCAGAACCCGCTCCGGGGTCGCCCCCTTCGCGAGCGCGCGGCCGGCGGAGGCCTGAATCACCGGCCCGTCGGCCAGCGGATCGGAAAACGGGATGCCGACCTCGATGATGTCCGCCCCTGCCTCCTGCAGCGCCAGCAGCAGCGGCCCGGTCGTCGAAAGATCCGGATCGCCGCCCATGATGAAGGGCATCAGCGCCTTCCGGCGCCCGGCCTGAAGCCGGTTAAACGCGGCGCGCAGCCGTTTCATGCAAATGGTCCGCCAAGGTGTGGACGTCCTTGTCACCGCGCCCGGAAAGGCCGAGGATCACCAGCGTGCCCCGCTTCAACCGGGGCGCGTGCCGGGCCAGATGCGCGATCGCGTGGGCCGGCTCCAGCGCGGGCAGAATGCCCTCGGTTCTGGCGAGCAACGCTGCGCCGCGCAGCGCCTGCGCGTCGGTGACGGCCACGTATTTGGCGCGCTTGGTGATGCGATAGTACGCGTGTTCCGGGCCGACACCGGGATAGTCGAGCCCGGCAGCGATCGATTCGGTCGAAAGGATCTGGCCGTTGCGGTCCTGCAGGAGCAAACTGCGCGCGCCATGCAGCACGCCGGGACGGCCCTTCACCAGTGTTGCGGCATGATGGCCGTCGGAGAGCCCGCTGCCGCCGGCCTCAACGCCGATAAAGGCGACCCGCCGGTCCTTGACGAAGGGCTGGAACAGCCCGATGGCGTTGGACCCGCCGCCGACGCAGGCTACGAGCGCGTCGGGCAGCCGGCCTTCGGCCTGCAGGATCTGCCACCGCGCCTCGCGGCCGATCACCGACTGGAAATCGCGCACCAGCCGCGGATACGGATGCGGCCCGACGACCGAGCCGATGCAGTAATGGGTGGTGCGGATCGTCGTGACCCAGTTGCGGATCGCTTCGCTGCAGGCGTCTTTCAGCGTCCGGGTGCCGCCGCGCACCGGCGTCACCGTAGCACCCAGCAGCCGCATCCGGACGACATTCAGCTCCTGCCGGCGGATGTCCTCTTCGCCCATGAACACTTCGCACTCCAGGCCGAAGAGGGCGGCGACCGTTGCGGTCGCGACCCCATGCTGTCCGGCGCCGGTTTCGGCGATGAGCCGCCGCTTGCCCATCCGGACGGCGAGCAGCGCCTGGCCGAGCGTATTGTTGATCTTATGGGCGCCGGTGTGCAGGAGATCTTCGCGCTTGAGATAGAGGCGGATGCCCAGCTGCCGGCTGAGCCGTTTGGCGTGATACAGCGGCGTCGGGCGGCCGGCGTAATGGCGCAGCAGCTCGCCGAGCTCGCGCCGGAAGGCCGGATCGCGCCGGGCCTGGGCATAGGCGCGCTCGAGCTCATCGAGGGCGGCCATGACCGTTTCCGGAACGAATTTGCCGCCGAAGGGTCCGAAATATCCGGTGCGGGTTGGGACTGATGGCATGGAAACGTTTATTGTATCACGATGCGTTCATCGATAGGAGACGTCCAACAGCACCAGCCCCTGCGCCGGTGCGGTCGTGCCGGCGAGCCGCCGGTCGCGGCTCTTCAACATCCGGCGGATTGTGCCGACCGGCAAATGTCCCCGGCCCACATCGATGAGCGTGCCGGCGATGCTGCGCACCATCGTGTGCAGAAAGCCGTTGCCTTCGATGTCCAGATGCAGCTCCTGCCCCCGCCGGGCCAGCCGCAGGCCGGTGATGGTCCGCGTCGTCGTGCGCGGCGTTCCCGCGCGCACGAACGCCTTGAAGTCATGCCGTCCCTTGAGCGCGGCGGCTTCTTGGCGCATCAGGGCCACGCGCAGCGGAACGGTGACGTGGTGGACATAGGGGCGGATAAACGGCGGGACCACCTCGCCGGTAAACATGCGGTAGCGGTACTGCTTGCGGCGGGCGTCAAACCTGGCGTGAAACGGCCGGCGCGATTCGGTCATCCGGGTGACGGCGATATCCGGCGGCAGCAGCTGGTTCAACGAACGCAACAGCCTTGGCACCGGGATGGAGGAACGGGTCTTGAGGTGCGCGATCTGGGCCGCGGCGTGGACGCCGGCGTCGGTGCGCCCGCTGCCGGTCACCGTCACCGGCTCCCGCAGGATGCGCCGCAAGACGGCTTCAAGCGTGCCCTGGATCGTAGGCTTGCGGGCCTGGACCTGCCAGCCGGCATACCGCGTCCCGTCATAGGCGACCGTCAGCAGCAGGATCCGCACGACGGTTTCTCGATCAATAACTCCGCGATCTGCACCGCGTTGGTGGCCGCCCCCTTGCGCAGATTATCGCCGCTGACCCACAGGGCCAAGCCGTTGGGAAACGCCGGATCGCGCCGCAGGCGGCCGACCAGCACGTCGTCTTGTCCTGCCGCGTCCACCGGCACCGGATACCGGCCCTTGGACACCTCGTCAACCAGCTTGACGCCGGGGGCCTTGCGCAGCAGCGCGCGGGCCTGCTCAACGGAGAGCGGCCGTTTGGTTTCGATCCAGACCGCCTCGGAATGGGCAACAAAGACCGGCACCCGCACGCAGGTGGCCAAGACCGGCAGATGCGGCTGGTCGAGGATCTTGCGGGTCTCGTTGACCATCTTGGCCTCTTCTTTCGTCGACCCGTCCTTGAGGAACACGTCCACCTGGGGCACGACGTTGAAGGCAATCTGCGTGGGCAACGGGCCTTCGCCCTTGGCGGAGAGCTTGGAGCGCAGCGACAGCTCGCGCGACGAGACGCGCACCTGTTTCATCGCCCGCCGGGTTTCCTCGGCCAACTGGTAGATGGCCTTCGTACCGGCGCCGGAAACCGATTGATACGTCGACACCACGATCCGCGCGATGCCGGCCTCGCGATGCAGCGGTGCGAGCGGCACCAGCATGATGATCGTCGAGCAGTTGGGGTTGGCGATCAGGCCGCGATGGCCGTTGAGCGCATACGCATTGACCTCCGGCACGATGAGCGGTACTCCGGGCGCCATCCGGAAGGCGCTGGAGTTGTCGACGACGATCGCCCCACGTTTCACCGCCTCAGGCGCGAACTCGAGGCTCCGCACGGCGCCGGCGGAAAACAGCGCCACGTCGATGCCGTCGAAGGACCGTTTGTTCAGCGTCTCGACTTTGTGGGTCGAGCCGTTGAACGGAATCCGCCGGCCGGCCGAGCGTGAGGAGGCCAGCAGCCGCAACCGCTTGAGCGGAAAGCGGCGCTGCTGCAGCACCCGCAGCATCTCGGTGCCGACGGCGCCGGTGGCGCCGACGACGGCGACATTGAGTTTGTTCATTTCAGTCCTTGAACGACCAGGTCTCCGACGTCGCTGGTGGAATGGCCCATCTTGCCCGCGGCCAGGCTCTTCACCTTTGTTGCCGTGACTTGCATGACCGACTGCTCGAGTTTTTTTGCCGCGGCCGTTTCGCCCAGATGCTCCAGCATCATTCCGCCGGCGCAGATCGCGGCCAGCGGATTGATCACGTTCTTGCCGGTGTATTTGGGTGCTGAGCCGCCGATCGGCTCGAACATCAAGACGCCCTGCGGGTTCAGGTTGCCGCCGGCCGCAATCCCCATGCCGCCCTGGATCATCGCCCCCAGGTCGGTGATGATGTCGCCGAACATG
>Ga0209515_10002825_pt1 | contig 25763 bp, 18 predicted proteins | sample Subgroupgradi54m_FD_187454 | JGI IMG/M metagenome (GOLD analysis project Ga0209515, IMG submission 187454) | Subsurface groundwater microbial communities from S. Glens Falls, New York, USA - GMW60B uncontaminated upgradient, 5.4 m (SPAdes)... ... | reverse complement strand
GCCAACTTCCGGCAAACTGGCAGTATTTGATGTAACAACAGAACAACCACAAGCCATAGCTTCCAAAATAGGCAAGCCAAATCCTTCTTCAAAAGACGGTAAAACAAACAGTTCGGCATTTTTATAAAGCGCCACTAATTCTTCATCATTAATAGATCCTGTATAAGTAATTCCCAGCAGTCGATATTCTTTTTTTATCCTTTCCCAAAAATAATGATCACCACCGGATAACACCAAACTTAAACTGGGATATTTTTGTCTTAACTTACCAAATGCTTTAATCAACCCTTCCACATTTTTATGTGGATGTGCATTACCTACATAAAAGATGTATCGCTGTCCAATCTTAAACTTATTCAGTATTCTCTTACCCTTTGGTTCTTTGATGCTTTCACTTAAGCTCATTATTTTGTCATCAACTGCTTCAGGAGTGACAATTATTTTATTGGCAGCCACTTGCCATTCACCAACCAATAGTTGTTTAACCGAGTTTGAAGGAACCATAATTTTACAGGAATTAGTCACCGCATGTTTAAATACTTTTTTGTAGCCGATCTGTTTTATTTTAAAAGTAAAAGAATTTAAGGTTGTAGCTCTTTTCATCTGATGATGTTGATGAATTAAATCATGAATAGTCACCACAAATTTTCCTTTATAAAAAATGGGAACGTTAAAATGAGGGAAATGCATTAAATCAAGTTTAAGTTTAGCTAAAAGTTTAGGAAACTTAAATTGCTCTGCAAAACCATACCAAGTGAAATCTGCTGCTACTTTTTGGAAATTCTTACTGGCTATAAATTGGGTTAAATCTTTGGGAAGAAAAAAAATAAAGTACTCGTTTCTACTATCCAAAACCGAAAGCTTTTTAATAAGATTTCGAAGATACCTCCCCACTCCGGATTCATTGTAAAATCTGGCATCAATTCCAATTCTCATCTGTTTGCTAAACCTTCATATATCTGACTTAAGTTTTGTGCTATTTGGTCCCAATTATTTTTTTCCTTAACTAATTTCTTGGCATTCTCAGCAATTTTTTTAGCCAGCTCAGGATTCCTGATAACCTCTACCGCTGCTTGCGCCAATTCTTCGGGATTATCTCTTAGAATCACTTCTTTACCATTCCTAGCATCTATTCCACCAATACCAATTGAAGTAGTCACAACAGGTAAACCGGAAGCAAATGCCTCAAAGTTTTTGTATCTTGTGCCTCCCCCACCATAAATTGGTGCCACCAATACCCAGGCCTTTTGATAAACCTCTCTAACATCGGAAACTTCATCAACTCTAATATGGGTACTGACTAAATTATGAAAAAAAGCCCTGGCATCTTTACCTATTATCCATAGTTTTGAAGATGGAATATTTTTACTAATAATTGGCCAAACTTTATTAATTAAAATCTTAACTGCTTCTCTATTTTGTAACCAGGTGAAGTTTCCTAGGTATAAAACAACTGGGTCACTAAAACGACGAGCCACCACTTTATTAAAATACTCCGTATCAACCCCGTTTGGTACAATCTCCGAATCAAGTCCGGGTAGTTGAAGTCTCATCGTTTTCTTATCCTCATCTGACATCGCCGCAACTATTGAAGCCTCACTCCAGAATTTTTTCTCCCAGTATTTAAGTTTTGCTACGTCAATATATAAAAAGGGCTTTAGAATAAAAAAAGGAAATTCGTCAACAAAATGTTTATAGACTAAATATTCAATGGTTTGTTCAACTAAAAGTATCGGAATCTTGGTTTTCGGAATATGCGGCATAACATAAAAAGTTTCGGCATGAATTAAATCAAAATCTTGCTTTTCTAACCTTTCTTTAATTGCATCTTTTTCTCCCTTTGCCCAATTTCTAATAACTAAAAACGGATAAACTGAAAAAGCAGTCCTTAAAATATTGGTAAAAGTCCAAGGCTTTTCTGGTCGTTGGAATACCTTAATCTCAAGACAAAATTTTTCCAATTCCGAAACATACTTTTTTTCTTTTTCGCTTTTTACAAGACAAAAAAGAGTAATTTGGTGTCCCAAAGTAGATAATCTTTTAATAAGATTATACGACCTGGTTTGTCCTCCGGTTAAAAGAGGGTACGGTAAATATGGAGTTAGCATTAGTACCTTCATAACTTTATGGTTCAGGATCTTCCGGCTTTAAGGAAGTCTGAATAACTCTCAAATCCGCAATTACAAACTTTGAATTATTCTCCAAAACTTTAAAATGGCGAATTACCCAATTTGTCTTATCATCTTTGGCAACGGAGATAAAATGAGTTACTCCATAATCTGAAACCAGTTCTGTAAGAGGCAGCGGAACAAATGCGAAACCAGCTCTATTGGTCTGGTACAAAAAGGCTGTATCTCCATTGTACGGAGCAACTAAAATAGCATCTTTTGGTAAAAATTGATTAGCAAATTTTCCAGCCTCAATAATGGCAGGGTTATTAATTTTGTAAAGTTCTTTAACTTGAGTCCATGTAAAATAAAATGTTAGTGGTAGAAAAATTAGACCTAATAAAATTAACCACAGCCTTGGCAACAAACCATCTACACCTTTAATTAAATTTATAAATCCGATACTGACAAAAATTGATGCAATCGGAACAAAAATTATTTGGTAATAATCATGACGGACATTACCAGTGGCAAAAATTATAAAATATAAAAAAAGGGAAACAGCCCAAATATGAAGAAAGAAATTTCCATTTTTAGGTCTAAACAAAAGTCCAAAGAAAAAAAGAAATGCTCCGGTAACACCTAAGATCTCTCTACCAATTCTTTCAGATATTATCCACCACCAAAATGCTGGACGAAACCTTATCCCGTCACCATTCATAAGCCAGTTGGAAGCAGGAATTCCCTCTGGTTGTTGTAAAATCCACAGTCTCCAAAAAACAAAGGGTAAAAGAGCCAAAATAAAGAACCAAAAATACTTTAAGCCTTTTTTTAAACTTCCTTCTTTTTTGATTATCGAATATATCAGTGGAGGAACAAAAAAAATTGCCCAGGGTTTCATCAAAAAAGCGAAGGCTGTAAAAACAAATCCGTAAATACCTAAACTCATCTGATTTTTCCAAATCCACTCATTAACAAAATAAGTCATCCCTAAAGCAAAAAATAAAAATGTCGGCTCGGGTAAAGTTGTTCTTGAAAAAAATACATTATATGGTAAGAGGGCAAAAATAAAAGCTGCCAGAAGTGCAACTACCGTTCCGAGATATCTTTTTGCTATTGCGTATAGAAAAACTATGCTTCCTAAAGAAAACAGTACGGAAATTAAACGATGTAATCTATCATCTACTCCAAAAATCAGATAAAAAGGATAGGTAGCAATATTGTAAATAGGAAATTCTACAAATCTAAATCTATTGGTATTGGCAATTGGATTTTCCGAAACTCCTGACATATCGTCATATTTGGGAAAAAAGGGGTTAAAGCCTTCCTTAACAAAATTCCTTGTTACTGCTACTGTATCTGCTTGCCTCCATGAATGCCAATCAGCTATAGGTGAGTTAATTTTATACAATCTGAGAATGAAGGCTACGAGCAGTATAGTAAGTAACCACAAATATTGATTTTTTACCATTTTCATCATGTAAAGATCCTTTATCTTTCCTTTGACGAACTCAATTTTAATGTTGCCAAACCCAATCCTAACATTAGCCAAAATAAAGATGCTACTTTGGAGGCCTCAAGAACATCAATAAATAAACCATTAATTAAAAAAGCTATCATCATAGAAAAAACTCCAACTGAAAAAAGGCGCATCAGTTTATTTTTACTGTTAAATACACGAAAAATTCTTTTGCCGACTTCAATAAAAATTAATATTAATGCTCCTGTCCCCAATAAACCTACCTCGCCTAAAGATCTTAATAAATCATTATCTGTTGCAATATCTATTGATGAGTATCCTGTACCCAAAATTGGATTCTTTATAAAGGCGGCAATTGCCCTTGGCCATTCTATGTTTAGTCTTATTTCAAATGATCTGTAAACCCCAAGTTGAGTTGTGTCTATCGGTTCTCCTGGAGTAATATCTGTGGCGATTGCCCCAGAAGGGGAAGCAAATGCAGAAGTAGACGCTGATTGACTGGATGTTTTTACGGCCAGAGTTGGAATATTTAATTTACTCCTTATTTGTTGATCCTGGGTTTTACCGGTATATCTTTGACCCAAGTTGAAAACATTAACGGTAATTGTAGAAATAAACCGATCTCGCAGTTGAGATGGATAAAGCAATATTACTACGGTGGCCACAACAAACAAAAATATATACTTTTTTTTATTTGAAAAAATTAGAACTAACGCTACACCAATAACTGTTGCCAAAAATGATTGCCTGGCCGCAGTCATTATTAGTACAAAAAGAGATAACCCACCCAAAATAATTACTATTAATCTAAATCTTTTCTTTAAAGCAAAAAATACTGCTGTTAGTATGGTTATTGTCATTGCCAAAAAAACTGCCAAATCATAATGTCCGGCAAAAGTAGAATTAACTCTTGCTCCTGGATTCAAGCGTAAAATAAGGCCTTTGGAAAATTCGGAATTGGTAGTAGAAATAACAGGCAGGCTTAAGTATTGCTGGCCTAAGGCATATAAATTTACAGCCAAAATCGTCAGTGATAAAACTATTAGAATTATTATTAACTCTTTTTTCTTTTTTACTATTGTTACCACTAATGGCAAAAGTAAGATAAATTCAACCCTCCTTAAAAAATGTAAAAAACTAAGGTGTGGAGTTACTGTATGGGTCAAAAAGATGGCAGAAAAAGTAGAGACTAAACCAATAAAAAAGAATAAGAATATAGCTTGGGTTAATTTATCTTTTATAAAATCCTTCCAAGTGTTGGATAAAATTAAATAAATTAGCCAAAGAAAAATTGCGGCTGTTATCAATAAATCTTCTATTCTGATGGCAACAAAAGTTCCTTTGATATTAATTAATGGAAATTTAGGATATAAGGGGATAAAAGCAAAAATGAAGGTAGTTAACCAAAACAAAAATTTATTTAAAAAAAAGGTTAGTTTAATCATTGCTAAAAATAATCTTCCTACCTAAGTGATACATAAACAGAATAGACAAACTTATCCCCAACCACACAAAAAATTTAATAACTAAGTTTGAGGGGTAAAACCGGAGGGTTGTTTTTGTAAACCAACTTTTGTCCTTAACCACAAAGACTGTCGCTCCCCAAAATTTGGGACTGCCAGATGAATAAAACGGTTCAAAACCGTTAACATATATTGAATCTCTTAATGGATAAACCAACTCTTCTAGATAAGTACTGTCTGTATGCTTTTTTATAGCTATCCAGGAATATTCTGGTGGATGATTTATTTGCAAGGGCGGAAAAGGTAAGTGGCTTAAATTTTGATAATTACTAAAATAAAAAGGTACTACACTCTCTCTAAAATTGTTGGAAAAATATGCAGACACATTAGGTATTTGAGTTGTATCTCCTTCAAGGTTAGATTTATCCGATAGAGGCAGTGGTTTAAAATCGGAAATTTTACTTGGTCCTGGCCAAAGCATGTAGACTAAAAGTAAACTGGAAAAAATTATAAAAAAAAATTTCATAAACTTAAAATCATTGAAAAAGTCTTGCTCTTCCCAATTTATATTTAGGATCTTTTAATTTTCTTTCCCCAATAACCTCTGCTGGAACTCCCCCAACTATCGCAAAGGCTGGTATATCTTTTGTTACAACTGCCCCGGCACCAACTATCGCACCGTTACCTATCTTAACTCCCGGCAAAATAATAGCCCTGGGACCAATAAATACATAATCCCCTATAGTAACCGATCCAATAGTAGCATGAAAATCCTCAGAATTAATATCATGTTCGCTATTATAAATCATCACATCCGAGGCAATATCGACATGATCACCAATACTCAAAGCTGCTCTACCATCCAAAAAAGCATTCTTTCCAATAAGGGTGTCTTTGCCAATCCGAACTTCTTTTAATGAAAAAAAGCTACAACCCATGTGAATAATTGAACCCTGACCTATTTTTGCACCAGATATTCTATAAAGCAGTCGACGAACATGATGTGAAGGTATATAAGAAAATAGATTAATTAAAAAAAGGCTAAAATCAGCCAGATAATTATAGAGGCGATTCAAAATCTTGCTCGAGGCATCCCCGGAAGCTAGTTCCCTACCCATGCGATCATGAAAAATAGCCATATCTGTTAATTATATGGAGAAACCTTACTATAAGCAAACCACCTTCATATGTGGTAGCCCAACCTTACATGATCATTATTAACCAACTAGCTTTGAGAAAACTTTTAAGACTTCTCTGGTTGTTTTTTCCCAGGAGAATTTTTTGGCTTGGAGCAAACCGGCCTTTGAGTATGTTTGTTGCAGCTTTTTATCACTTACAATAGTTCTAATTGCCTGTTCTATTTGATCAACAGAGTAAGGATCAATAAGTAAACCAGCCGATCCCACTACCTCAGGCAAAGATGAAACATTAGAAACAATTACTGGTACACCGCTGGCCATGGCCTCCAAAACTGGAATTCCAAATCCTTCCCAAAGAGAAGGTAAAACAAAAGCCAGGGAACCGGATAATAAATGTTTGAGTTCATCAGTTGCTACAAAACCTAAAAATTTAACCCTACCTTCTATTCCCAACTTTTTAGGCGCATCCAAAATTTCTTCAAACTTCCACCCCTCTCTATCTTGTCCAGTTATCTTTCCCACAATAACCAGTTGTAAATCCTCCTCAATTTTGGCGTATGCTTCAATCAGTCTAACCAAATTCTTCCTAGGTTGCACTGTTCCTATATATATAATGTAACTATCCCCTATTTTATATTTCTTCTTTACTTCTGCAGTTTTGATATTTGATATTTGATATTGAAAATTATCCTTATTGTACCCGGGATAAATCATCGAGATTTTCTCTTTTTGTACCCCATATTGTTCAATAACATCTTTCTTGGAAAAATTGGAAATGGTGATAATATGATCTGCATTTTCCGCAGAAAATTTGGTCCAGGCTTTTAATTGCCAAAGATCTTTTTTATTAAACATTTCCGGAAAATGTAAAAAGGACAAATCAAAAATTGTACAAATTCTTTTTACTGTGGATGGGCAAAAACTGGGAATGTAGTGGGTAGGCGATAAAAAAATATCTGGTTTTTCGCGGCTTAAGTATAATATTCCAGGTAAAGCTATTTTTGTCCAGAGTTGTTTGGGTTTTAAAATTTTATATTTCCATCGTGAACGCATCTTTGGTAAATCCCCCAGTGGGGAACTGGGAAGCAAAATTGTGTATTCATTTTTTTGATCAATCTTTTCAAGATTATGAAGAAGTTCAAAAGCCCACTGGGAAGAGCCTAATCTTTGCTCAACATTTGCTTCATATCCATCTATCCAAATTCTCATTTCATTATTCTCTGATAAACTGCTATTGTTTCTTTAGCTGTTTTTTCCCAAGAGAATTTTTTAACTTGATTAAAGCCTTTTTTAATTAAATCCTCCCTCAAAGCTTTATCCTCTAAAACCTGTTTTAATTTATTCCTAATATCCCCTACATTTCGCGGATTAACATAAACAGCTGCATTCCCTCCAATCTCAGGCATAGAAGAAACATTTGAGGTGATAACCGGTACCCCACAGGCGAATGAATCAACAATTGGCAGTCCAAATCCTTCATAAAGCGAACAATAAACCAAAACGTTTGCCGAGCCGTAAAGTAATTCAAGCTCTTCAATGGACAGCCAAGGGAGACTTTGACCTGCAATTATCAGATTATAATCCTTGCAAGCTTCTTTAATTCTTATTAAATTCCTTCTTTCTCCAATTCCACCAATTGCCAAAATATAATCCCTGGGCAAATTATATTTCTGCTTAAATTTTTTTATTTTTTCTTTTGACTGAGGCTTAAAATCTCCAGTAGGAGCTTCATATATTACTTTAATTTTTTCTTCTGGTATACTTGAAACTTCCAGTAAATCTCTTTTTGTAGTTTCGGATACTGCAATTACAAAATCAATCTCATTTTGCACTAGTTGAAGGCGCCTTCTATGTACAGAGACAATTTTGGGATATGACCAATCCGGATACTTTATGGCAATTACATCATGATAGGTTGTAACTTTCTTTGCTTTAGAAGGGGGCTGGATCCAATCGGAGGAATGAAAAATGTCCAGGGGGCCAATGAATTTCTCAATCGAGACATTTCTCCATCTATTAAAAAGCATTTCAAAAAGAGCTGGAGGTAGCTTATATTTTTTAACGTTTTTAAGCTCTCCATGATAAGGTTTTCTTAGGGACGAGTAAAAATAGACCATCTCCAAATTATCAATTTTGGAGAGTTGATCCGTTAAATTCTGCGTGTATGTATGCACCCCACCTCTATGAGCAAGTTGTGATATATCCATGCCAACACGTAGCATGAATCAATTGTATCAGATTAGTAAATTTTTCGGCGCAAAATAGTCGCTGTCCCAACTTGCTCCATAAATTCATAATTGTTATTTATATATTGATCAATTTCTTCTGCAAACTTAATTATGGGTTGATTTTCTATTTTGACTGATCTATCAGAAACTATAATGTTTGGTTTGTCCTTTTTTATTCCTTGTAGTATTCGCCCCTCAGCTACTTTTAAAAACCAGGGAAATTGAAAAACAAATACATCCCCAGCTGGTATTGTATCTGTCATTTGATAAAGGTGCGGAACTGATCCAAAAATAAATATTTTCTCTTTAGGCTTTGTGTAACTTTTTATTCTTAAAGCCAACGTTTTGGTATCTTGGTCAAAAAATAAAACTTTACTACCGATATGGCCTCTATAAAAAATGCTCAACCACCATGTAGCAATGACAAAATAAATTAGCAAGAAGATTCTTAAGTTATTTTTTTTGGTGAGTTGATAAATCCCCAAAACAGTGGCAAGAACTGCAAACGGAAGCGAGGGCTGAAAATGAACAAAATCAGCTCTATCAAATATCCCTATTATAGAACCCAACAAAAAAATGAATAATATTGTTGCAACTTTTTTATCCTTGTAGAAAAAAAGTAATAGAGAACCACTATAAACTAAAAGAGGTCTGGTCACAAAACCAATCGAATTAGGTAAACTGGTGCCAGTTCCGGCAAAAACTGTTAAATTAAAAACAACTGTCCAATACCAAAAATCTCTCAAGACTCCTATATTAAATATGTATAAAAGCATCCCGGCAATTGGTATCATTAATCCGCATAAGTATGCAAGCGTCGGTCTAATTTTTCGACTATGCCAAATTATATAAACTAACAATATTAAGGAGAGTGGAATTAGAGTTTGTTTAAAAACTACACCTAATCCTAAAAAAAGACCAGTCATGAAAATCCTTTTTTTTACGAAAGCGTAAAAAGTTGGTAGTAAAATAGTCGGTAAAAATGAATCAATCCAAAGTACCCAGCCCTCAAAAAATGGTTGCCAAATAAGGTAAAGAATATTAACCAAAAGAGCCTTAATTTTACTTTTTAGAAATCTGCTACTTATAAAAAAAAGTAGCAAATGATTAACTATGACTATAGATATTGACCATAGCCTGGCTGTTTCCGCTGTATTCATCCCCAAATTATTTAGATTAATAGGCAGAAACATTAAGCCGGGAAAATGTTGATCTAAAATTTGACTATACGGTTTTAATCCACTATTTGTTAGATAAGGATAAATAAATAATTCTGGATATGGAAAATAAATAAGTTTAACTAATACAAAGACATGTGCAAAAATTATAATCGCCAGCAGTAAAGGTGTATACTTACCTAACATAGTGATATAAAAATCCCACCCCTCCGAAGTTTTTTGTTTCAACCAATTGATAATCTAATCTTATAAGTTTGTTATCAATTAATCTAAGAGGGTCACTTATCTCTACTAAATAATCAATTAAATATACATCTTTTGAATTTAAAGAAATACTTTGTAAATCCATTACATCATCTGCTGTTTTAGCTGGAAAATTTTTCAATGCTCCGTTTGCATTTAAACTGCCTTTGGCGTAATAGTCAAATGGCGGAAGTGTTCCGGAACTTTCAAATAATATTTTTGAATTCTTATCTTGATTTTTGAGAAAATCTATAAGTCCCTTCCAATCCTCTCTATGATAGGAGGGATTTAGAAGATAAATTAGGGAACAAAATAGTTCTATTAAAAAAACCAATGTGAGAAAGGTTTTTTTAAATCTTTTTTCAAATGATAAAATTCCAGCAGAAATTAAAATAAGAAAAGCCGGAATCACATAGAGAACTCTAAAATAGCTATATACTGGAACTACAAAAGAGACTACAGTTGCTATCAAAAGAGGAATAACTAGCCAGCCGACAAGTAATTTTCTGGAAAAATCATTAACCCGTTTAATACCCCTTAATAAAAGAAGGGCAAATAAGCTACAAATGGGTAACAACGCTGCCGCATAAACTACCTTATCAGCTAAGCTTATTCTTCCAATAATAAACTTCACAAATGTAAGTGGTAAGGTTTTAAAATCAAATGCCCCCACCACAAATTTCCAGGTAGGTAAATTACTTGAGGCAACTGATCCAACATTTAACTGACTTAAAAATATTGGCAGCCACCAAATACCTAAAACTAACGCTATGATAAGGGCTACTGCCCACTTTTTAATAATTTCTTTTTTCTTTAATAGAAGTAAAAAAAGCTCTGCCGGAAAAATAAAATAAGCTATGTAGTCGGATGCAAGTAAAGCCATATTACTTAAAATAAGAAAAATTAGATTTAACTTTTCTCCTTTGACTAATTTTAAAAGTATAAAAATGTTAACTAATACAGCCAGTGTTGCCATTGCATACATTCTGGCTTCTTGACTATAATAAATATGCAAAGGATTTAAACACAAAAGTAGTGCAGCAATAACTCCAACTTCTTTAGAAATTAACTTTTTTCCAATTAAAAAAGTCACGTATATTGAAATTACTCCAAAAATAACCGAGGGAATCCGAATGGCAATCTCGGAATAACCAAAAAGCTTTGTCCAAAACCATAAAATTATAAACCAACCAGGCGGATGAAAATCTCCTTTGGAATACTCAGTAATCAAAGACAAAAAGGAATAATTTTTGGTAGCCAAAACATTAATTGCTTCATCCAACCATAAACTCTGATTTAAATTAATTAGCCTTAAAATTAAACCGACTATTAATACTGACAGTATCACTTTTTTAGCCTTCCTAACTCCCAAATCTTAATCATTACTTGCAGTTGGTAAACTATCATTAAATAAGTCAAAACAAAACCATGAAATCCATCTAAGAACCCGGCATGTCTTATAAATCTTACAAGAAATTCTCTGGTTGGTTTCCATAAGAATAAAGATAAAGAAAATCTGATACCTTGATCAAATAAATGCTTGGCCTCAATTTCGCAGTAACGGTTTTGTCGACTAATAAACTGCCCAATGGTTTTGTATCCGTGGTGAATAATAGCAAGTTCCTCTCTTGCAGGAAGTTCATAAACTACTCCTTCTACGTTTGGGTAGCTGTGAATTTTATCATCCCAGCGAACTTTTCCTTTTTTAAAAAATCTAATGTGTCTGTCCGGCCACCAATTAGTATGACTAATCCATTTATCAAAAAAAATGTTTTTCCGCGGAATACTTACTGCCGAATAATTCTGCTGTTTAGTTATTTCTTTTAGTTTTTCTTTAAGCTGGCTGCTAACTATTTCATCTGGATCTAAAACTAAGATCCAATCCCCTGAAGTTTTATCTATAGCATAATTTCTAATTAGTTCCACATAAGTAACAAATTCATGAGTAAAAAAATTGCCATTAAATTGTTGAACTACTTGCTTTGAATCGTCGGTTGATCCCAAATCAATCACCACTACCTCTGATACAAAATCGGCAATGCTTTCTAAGCAAGTTTTAAGGTTTTTTCCTTCATTAAAATTAACAATACAAACCGATATCATTTATTTTTTTATCATATCTGACATTACTGTTTCATATTGTTTGGCTTGTTTTTCCCAGGAAAATTTTAAAGCCTGTTCCCGGGCTTTTTTCTTCCAGTCAGTTTCTAAACACCACCTAATTGCTTCAGCATACTTGGAGGAATCAAAAACATCAACAAATACTCCTGCCTTTCCTATAATTTCATGCCTTTGCGGATCATCTGGTGCTACTACACCAAGTCCTGATGCCAAAGCTTCTAGATAAACAATACCAAACGCTTCCCTATCCCAAGATGGCAAGGTGAAAAGCTCTACCGAGCGATAAACCTTGGTCATTTGTTCATAGGGAAAATTTTTTATCTGAAATCTTTCACCTAAAAGCTTTTTACCTAACTCTGTCAACTTTTGCTGCTCACTCCCCTCACCGACAACCAAAACAGATCCAAAACTTAACTGGCTGACTGCCTTTATCACCAGTTCATGATACTTATACCAAACCAAAGCGCCAACCGATAAAATAATTGGCCTGGGCAGATCAAAATTTAGCTTTTCACCAAAAGGTGTAAATTTATCTGTGTCTACTCCATTAGATATCTTTACAACCTTACTTCCGAGGGCCCATCTTCTTGCCCACTGTAACATAGAGTCTGTTAAAGCAACAAAAACATCTGGTTTAGCCAAAGCAATATTTAAAATGTCATCCCAACCTTTACCGCTATGGCCGGAAATTAATAACTTATACTTACCAAGAATTCTTCCCAAGGAAAACTTAACACTCTGAATTCTTCCGTTTATCGGAATAACAATATCGTAGTCGCCTTTTAATACCTTTGTCAAAGAATCCGCTTCTTCTCCTATTAAAACATTCACTTCATGTTTTTTGGAAAGTTGGTTTGATAGTTCCTTAACAAAACCTTCAGCGCCTCTTTCAAATCTATTTTGATACCTACTTAAGAATGCTATCTTCACGCTTTTTTAATCCTTTCAACCAATAAATTTGTATTTGACCAATGTCCAAATAGCTATAAAACCATCCAGCCAATTAATTTTTTTTCCCTCCATGTACGTACGCGGCCTAACTTCAATTGGCACTTCAATTATTGGTATATTTAGTTTTAAAATTTTAGCAGTAATCTCTGGTTCAAAATCAAAACGGTTTGACTTAATTAAAATTTTTTTAAATATCTCTTTTTTGAATATTTTATAGCAAGTCTCCATATCTGTAAGCTGACTACCATATAAAAGGTTTGTCAGGAAGGTTAAAAATCTATTGGCAATCAAATGTGTTGGCAAAATAGTTTTATTTCCCCCCCAAAATTTCAAAGGATAAGTTTTAAGTCTTGTGCCGTAAACTACAGATGCCCTCTTTTTTAATATTGGTTCCAAAAGCTTATTATAATCCTCAGGATTATATTCTAAATCAGCATCTTGAATGACAACTAAATCACCCCTAGCAATTTTAAGTCCTGTTCTAATGGCTGCTCCCTTCCCTAGGTTTTTTGAGTGGGAAATAAGTTTAACTTCTTTTAATTTTAAACTTTGCACTTTAAATTTTGAACTATCTGTTGACCCATCATTAATAACAATAATTTCTTTTGCTATAGATGGTAATTTAACCTGGTAAACTTTATTTATAGCTGCTTGAACGGTTTTTTCTTCATTGTAGACTGGTATTATTATTGATAATTTCATTTCTTAACCTTTTTCTGCGATAATTAATAACGATGTACCGATCGGTGGTTCTAATAAGTCTTCAATGGAAAGAAACACAGGCGCAAAAAAATTAAATAGTTTAATCTTTTTCATATCTACTATTTTCTGCTTTAAAATCTTACCTGCCCAAAACCAGCCAATGGCGCCCAAGAAATTCAATCTTCTGGACTTGAGAATATTAAAACCAACTGCTTCAATATCCTTAACTAATTTATCCTTCTGATAGCGCCTATGGTGCCCAATAGCTTTATCTATTTCACTGTAGAGAAATTTATGGGCTGGCACAAGGAGAATCAATATCCCTTCTCTTCTAATCAGTTTATTTAAATTTTTCAATGCTTTTTGATTGTCTTGAATATGTTCTAAAACGTTTAAACAAACGATGGTATCGAATTTTCTATCATTAAAAAAATACTCTCCCTCTTCTACATCTCCATAACCTATTAAAGCTCCCTTCCCAACAAGTTGTTTTGTAGAACTTAGATAATTTTTGTTAATATCTATTGCAGTAACTCGACCGTATCTTATTAAAGTCTTGGTAAAATTACCAATACCACATCCAACTTCTAAAATATTGCCATGCAAATATTTATCAAACAGTTTTAAAGTCCATTTGTTATACCAGATAGCTTCACTCATTGATTCTAGAGTATCTGAGGCATGGGAAGTACTCATTTAAGTCTCCTCTTAAGTTTCCTAAAAGGAGTTAGTAATTTAGATTTAACTAAACTTATTCCTGAAATTTTGATCCACGGAGAAGTTACAATTTTAGGAGAGGGTAAAAAAAGGACTTCAGGAAATTTGAAGTCTTTTGAAACTTCATTGCCTAATTCTAATTTAAATTTGTTGTATCTTCTTTTTTGAGTAGATCTTTTAAGGTGGGTTACATGAAGAAAAGGTGCATTCAAAAAAATTATGTTTCTTTCTTGAACTAATAAATCATTACTATCCAAAAAACTCTCCCTACCGTATGGCCAGTCTACATGTAGACCTGGAATTTTTTTGTTTACTGCTTTTAAACTTAAGTGGCCCTTTCGCCCTAATAATTCATACTTACCCGCTGTCTCTTCCTGAAAATGATAAATATCACCAACCGGCACAAACATAGGTACGGCAATTCCTTCTATCTTCGGCTTTTCGTTAATGGTTTTTACTAATTTCTTAATTGAATTACTCCACCAAATTTCATCCCCGTCCAAAACAAGTATCCAGTCACAATTTGATTGTTCAAGCATCTGCTGACGAACCTTAGGAAAATCTTTTTCCCCAACTTCTCCAACCTCCCTAAAATCAATCTTATCTCTTTTAATTTTTCTTATTTCATTTATTATTTTTACGGTCTTATCATTTGACCCTGTATCCCAAACTAATATCTTATCAACATAGTCAACCACACTCATGATGCTAAACCAGATAAAATTTTCTTCATTATGTACAATCGTATTAACCCAAATTTTCACTTTTTTAATTCCCTTTTTTTAGTTTTATAAGCATCCAAATTAATGGATATAGAAAATTGAAAAGCATGCCGTAAAAAACAGTGATGGCAGCTCCTATCAATCCAAAATTGGAAATCATCAAGTATCCTAAACCACCAATTATTACTAAGTGTCCTAACGAAACCCAGATAAAAATGTCTGGTCTGGCAAAATAAAAAATAACGCTATGATGCACTGGTATTGAGAATAGAAAAATAAGCATTCCAAGAAATAAAAAAATAAATGGCACAACCGCCTCTTGGTACAAAGGTCCAAAGAGTAGGGGAATTAGATAAACTAAAAATGGAATTGACAATATTCCAACTATACAAAGTCCAGAAACAAAAAACTGGAATTTCTTAAAATAAACTAACATTTGGTGATTAGTTTGAAAAGATGCAAATTTGGGTGCTGCCACAAAACCCAAGGCCGAAACCAATTGGGGCATAATAGCAACAAGTTGGTTTGCAGCGGAATATATTCCCACTTCTCTGGCAGGAAGCAAAATAGCATTTAAATAAGTATCTAGTTTTGCAGAAAAAGCGGCTATCGCGGTAAATACTGCAACCGGAAGATTATATTTAATAAGTTCTTTAGCCAAACTAAACTCATTTTTACTTTGTAATATTTTTCCAGTAGGTATAATAAAAAGAGTTACAAAAAAACCAAAAAAAGGCAGTAAGATATAAACTACTAGACTGCTTTCTACATTAAGAAACGAGGAATATACCAAAGCTAAAATTAAAACTAGTCTTAAAAAATTCGTTAAAATATTTATCAAGCTCCATATGAAATATCTTTGAAAAGCTTGCAATGCTGATGTAGCAAAGGTAAAAAAAAGCGCACCTCCTATACCGAAGGCTATCAGTTTTAACGGTAACTCTAACTCGTCTTTATGGAAGATTCCACTTGCTAAAAATGGAGCTAGAAAAAAAATAACCAAGAATGATACAGCCCAAGCAATTAGCTTAATCTCCAGACTCAATCTCAGAAAGCTATATGCTTTATTGGTATCTGATTCCAAATTTGATGAAACAAAACGTATTAAACCTGTGTTTGTTCCAATATCGGCAATATCGGCAACTAAAACTAGCGTAGTTAGAGCAACTATTAGAAGTCCAAAATTGGAAGGGCCTAAATATCTTGCCAATACTATATAAAACAAAGCTCCTAAAGCTCCGTTAACAATTGTTCCTGATATGGTTATTTGAGATTGTCGGAAAGTGGCAGTCCTAAGAATAGATTTCAGCATACAGTCATTATATCTTAAAGTCTTTCAATATAACCTTTTTTTATAAAGTCACCGGAAAAAGAGATTAAAGTGATAACTAGCATTCCAAAACCCAGACTACCTACCCACTCTGCGATATCAAGAATATTTAACAAATAGGTAAAAATCATTATTGTTAAGAAAATAAGAGCACAAAAAATAAAGATTTTTCTAAAACTTGGCCAAACTAGGCAAATTGATAGAGTTATAGAAAAAAATAAGGGTTGTATCAGGGTATGAATTTTATTTAATGATGTTTCATATTCTAAAAAAGAAAATACTGTCATTGAGACAACAAAGATTATTATTACTTTAATAATTTTAAACATGTTTGTTCCCTTTGCTCTTTAAAATGGTAATTACTATTAGACCTAATGCGGTTGCTACGGATATAATATATCCAAAACTAACCACTTTCTGAGGTTCAAATTCTATTCTAAATTCGTAATCACCTGCTTTTTCTACAAACCAAGCGTTAGCAAAATAATTACCAATGTAGTGTTTATCTATGCGTACCTGAGAATTATTATTTTTTACCGTTAAAGACCAACCTGGGTGAAAAGTTTGCGAAAAAAAGATAAAAGAGGGTTTTTCCAAAGTGAACCTGCCAGTATATAAAACAGGCGACTGGCGGCGGCTCACAATTATTTTCCCATTGGTGAAATTACTTTCTATACCCTCAAAGTTCTTTCTTAAGAAAATAGTGTTATCCAAGTTTTTTTGTACATGGAAATTTCTTACCGATAACATTGGCGTTAAACCAGATATACTATTTGCGCCTAGGATAATAAATTTTAACCTTACTTTTTGAGTAGCCGGGTTTAGTGCCTCTGTCTCAAAGTCAAAATTTTGCCAATCTGTTATTTTTGAATTAAATTGTATTGGATAACATCTATGAAAAAGGCACATCTGATTTCCCTCATCCGGATATTCTGTATCCGTTACCAGAACTAAAGCAAAATTGCTGACATTTTCCAAAGACGCTTCAAATGAAATCTTAAGTTTCCCACTCCCAGTTGCTTCGAAAAAGGGACTTGAAAAAATATTATCCTGGTGTTGCCATTGTTCAAAAGGGGGCACGAGGTTAGGTGATAAGAGTTCATTGGTGCTGATTTCGAAATTTCCTTTATCTAAATTTAATTTGCCAAAATTTCTGGTGATCCCATTAATCCTTAGATCAATATTAGAGATTAATGTGGGATCTTTCACCTGATTATCCATCATTAACTCATATTCATTCCCTGTTGGGACAACAATTTTAAAGAATCGTCTATTAATTTCCTTTTCAAATGCAGATTCATATTGAGGCAAAAAATCATTATCAATTAGTTTTGCTTTTAAAGTTTTTATCATCTGGCTAACTAACTGGTATTCGTTTTGATTATAAATTTGCTGGCTTAAAATAAATAAATGAATTTGAAATAGGGAGTTCAGAAATGATCTAAAAAGTTTAACTATACCTAAAGTCTTAAAATCATTTTTAAAACTATCATTTATTAATTCCTGATATGTATTCATAGATAAAGATATATCCACATCTTTATTTGTTAATTTCTGCTGATAAATATTAAATAAGGTTTTCGTAGATAATATTATTTTTTCTGTTCTCCTCCTGCTTTCTAATTCTCCGGATTGCTCAAAATAATTTCTCGCAAATTCCAATTTATTTAAGATAGAATCTGTCCCTGTGGGATCTTTTAAATTACTGTAAACCATGTTGGCAATAGCGCTCGCAGAGGCCTGCTGGTAAGATACTAAATTTTGGGGAAATATTAATACTTGTTTAAATTTTGTATCAGGTATGGATTCATTTACCGGAGTCACAATCTCCCCGCCATTTTGAGCATACGGCAAACTAGTTAGAGCGGGTGTATCTCCCGGAATCATAAGCTGAACATTATCTGATATAAAAATTCTATCCCTAAACTTTCCGTCAATCAGCTTATAAATATCAAGTTTACCAAAAGAGGCAACTTTTTCAAGATATGGCAAACTATCTAAAGTAGTGGCAACTATCTCAGGGTCAGTTAGTTTAGTATTAATTCCGTATGTATTCACATCTAACCATTTTGTGTCTTTATGTAAAACGATAAACCTAACATTTAAATTTTCAAGGATTTTAAGTATTTGTTCTTTGTTAGATGCAAACGGCTGGCTAAAAATTAATGTCAGACTTTTGAAAAAATTGTCAACATTTTTGAGGTTTGTTTCTCTTGAAATTGACGGATGAGAGCTAAATAATAACTCATTTATCTCTACACCATGATACCCACTACCCCAGTCATAAGTCACTACATCTCTTCCTGAAAAAGGTAACTGTAAAATATTTCCCTCCTCTTTCCTTTGTCCCAGTAACCATTCGTTAGCTTGTTTGTAATAACTGGGTACCCTTACTTCAAGCGGATACTGTTTATTACCAAATATGTTACCTGTAAACATTGGTAGGCTATAGCCAAAAAAGAACAGTAAAAGTATAATTATAATTACTCTTCCCCATTTAGTAGAGCTGATAATTTTTTCTAACCCAATAACAAAAAGTATACTGCCGAAAAAGGGCAGCAAAATTCCTAATTTTTCATATGGATTTCTAATAACTCCTAAAAAATAAAAATGCGTGAAAGCATAAAGTAAAGGTGCACTAAAAGGAGTTGCCACTCCCTTGGCAATAATCACCACCATCAGGTAGGCAATTGCAATATAAGCTGTAGAAATATTCAATAAAGAAGTAATAATTCCCAAAAAAATTATTACTGTCCCTATCCAAGGAATAACGGTTACCGGAAAATTTTTGTAAGCATCACCGAGTTCTTTAGTAAAAAACAAATAGAATGGGTTTGTCAGTTGGAGTGTGTAAGGAAGAATAGTCTTTCTGCTAATGTTAATTAAGCTGGTCAAATTATCATCAGCACTGTTAGGTCCGGAAAGTAATCCAGTGCCGGTTGTAAAAATTGGTAGTAACCACCAGATGTTTATTAAAATCCAAAGTATAAAACCCAATAAGAATCTTTTCCCTATCCTTGTCAAATTTTGAATTCCCTTCCAAGGGAAAAAGATTAAAGGAATAGTTAATATAGTAAGTAGTAACCAGACTGTTATTATTGAAGAAAGATTTCCATACATATAGACAGCGGTAAGGTTTGTCAAAAAGAATAAGCAAAGAGACAGAAAACTTCCTTTAGATATCCATCTTTTCCAAAATAACGACAAAAAAGGTAAGAAGGCTGCCAGAAAAAATCCCGTGTAAACGAATCTATGCCAAACATCAACCATAGTATAGGGATTAAACATATAAAATAATCCAGCCAGAATCGCATAATTTTTTTTCTGCTGACCGAGGATCGATAAAGTAAATAGATATACACCAAAACCCATGAGAAATAGCAGCACACAAAAAATAAAACCTTGAAGTGCAACTGGAGAAAAACCTAATAGTTTGAGTAGAGACAATATAAAGTAAAAAGGGGTGGCATTTAAAAAATGCGGTATTGGCCAACCAGGAGCAACCGCTTCCCACCAGAGAAACTTTTGAATTTCAAACCATCTGGTTGGATCATAAGTTAAAAGGCCAACTTCAGCGCCTCCATATAGTAATCCCTTTCTAAACCAGATGATACTTAAAGTTACGGAAATTATGAGGAATATTAAGGATGGTAAAAACCATTGTTTTGTAAAAAAATAGTGCTTTTTCATAATATCCTCTTTCTCGTCCATATCAAAGCAGCAAATATTATAATCAAAGTCAATGCAGAAATAGCCAAACCAGGATAAACTCTATCTTGTGGTTTAAATCTTAATACATATGCACCATCCTTTTGGATCCTAAAACCGTTAAGCAAACTGTATACCGGTACTGCTTGCTGATCTCCTAGGTACCATCCAGGATCAAAGCTTTCTGAGAAAATTAAAAAAGCTGGTTCTTTAAGATTGGAAACCGCCACTCGAAACTGTGTAGGATTAATCTCCTGATAAGAAACCCTAGCTGAAGAACTGCTTATATTCTTTTGATTAAATTGTAAAATCCGACCAGCTTGATTTAAATTCCGGGCCTTTGTTTGATAATCTAACCAGATATTGGCATCTAAAATGGCGACAGCATTAACGATATTAATATCACCCTCCGAACGTATTAACAAATCTCCATTTGTCATCAGTTTCCCAATTTCAAACCACCTAACATTTGTATTCTCTTTTTTTGTATTAATTTTTCCTACCAAATTATTATCCTGGTAAAAATCTAAGTTTCCAGACCTACTGCTCTCTAAGGCTCTAACTAATAAAACTCTTCCTTTCTTAAAGTTTTCATTTTTCATTCTTAACTTTAAACTGCCTTCCCCCACTGCCCATCCCCCTCCCAAATCAAAATCCTGGCTATCAATGGCATATTTTGTCTGCAAAAAATCTCGCCATTTTATTAAATCTGATCCGTCTTTTTTCCACCATCCACTCTGATCCGGATCGTTTTTTAACTGAGCAGCCGGGAAAATTATTTGAGAGGATGGAATAAAGCTAGCTGCTAAATCATTTAAGTTTTTATTGTTAAGAACTATTTTAGAATCGGGAAACTCATCAATTTTGCTGCCTAACTGGGCAACTTCTTCAACAAATAAAAGCGCATTCTTGGAAAGCTTTAAGGAACTACTTTTAGTAGACTCTTGATATAAATCATCCGATCCAATAACCCACCACAAATTAGGTGTAATAAAAAACCTGTCCTGATGATTTTTAACTCTAAGCAGGGGGATAGTTGAATGCTCTTCTCTTGAGAGCCAGGGAAGGTTTGAGAGCTGATCTAAAAAGGTATTGAAGTAGCGAGTATTGTCAAAAGATAGATTATCTCTTCTTGGATCAAGGAATGGATAAACAATAAAACCTATTCCTGTCACATCAAAAATTTCACTCATATAGGGAGCTTCACGCAAAAAGTTAAGTATTTCATAAGCTCCTCTCGTACCAATCCCAAATGGTCTTTTTTGTACTATCCGCAGCGCTTCGATGGAGGGGTGTGTAGAGCTAAAGTAACCTAGCGGGGCTTTGGATGGAATCCAAAGAATGCGAGAAAAGGTTTGATCTTTCTCAAACAAAGCAGTAAGCGCTGTGTATTCTTTCTCAAAGGCCGGCTTCGAAAATGTCCCTGTCATTTCTCCTTTTAAAACTGGTCCAGTAAGAATAAAAATATATCCAATAAGAAAAACGAAAAATAATAATCCTGCCTTGGGAAATCGATTGATTGTTTTTAAAATCTCATCAATTGTAATTGCAAATAAAACTGTAAAGGATAATCCTATCAGGAAAAAGAATTTACTTGAATCACGAAACAAAGAAAATCCAGGAATATTAACAAATAACCATTGGTAAACAGCCGGAAATGGCTCAGCACTCCCCTTCGCTAGAAAAATACCTATCAACCCCACCAACAGCCAAAATCCTACTGCTTTTTTTTTAGGCTTTAATACAGGTGCAAGAAAAACAAACAAGGGAATTATTATAAATATAAATTGAAGCTGTGATATATTACCAAATACATTTTTATACCAGTGCGGGGCAAGCAACAGCAAGCCGTGCCCCAAACTGGAAAAAGGTTGAAAATTATTTTGTGTAAGACTCTGATACGTGATTTTTGATATAGGATTTAATATATATGGATATAACCAATAAACATTTAATCCTATTACTATAAAGAGGCAAAACAAAGATGTTTTTATGTAGCCCAGCACCAACTGAAGTCTGTCTTCCTTAATAAGTAGCATAGAATACAAAAAATCGATTAAAACAAGCAAAAACAAAGTATAAATTACTCTTATATCAAATATCCCTATAACCCAAACGGCTAATCCGGCAATTATTTTTTCTCTAGCAGAACCATTGATAGATTTTTTTATTGCCATAAAAGCAATCGGCATCCAGGCGTAAGCAAGAGCTATCGATAGTTGCCCTCCATCAATTAATAAAAGAATATATGTGTTTGTTAGATAAAAAAGACAAGCCAAAATCTGTGCGTAAACTGATAAATTTAGCTGTTTGCAAATCTGCCAAATACCTAATATTCCAATAAGCAAACAGGGTATTATCCAAAAAAGTCTTTCCTGTAGTGCAAACCCTAATCCTAAAGTTGCGAATAAACCGGATACAAACGTAAACGGCCAACTCCATAAAGTAAATCCTGAATATTGACCTAATCCTTCCACATCCTTTTGTGCCCACATCCTTGGTAAATCCAGTTGTTTGATAAGTTGACTATCTGCTACTTTTGGAAAGTCAACTGACACTCTATCTCCCGGTAGCAACCATTGCCAAAAAATAATGAGTAAAATGACTGGAACCAGTAAAACAACAGCCTTAATTTTCATTTTTTAATTCCAGGATATATATCAAATTTCCAGCTAGCAAAATCCAGAAGGAGATAGAAATAAGCCTTAAGGCAAATCCAGGGTGAATAGTAATAAGCGATATTACAGCCAGAATAATAAACAACAAACCCAACAGAAAGATGTAGCGACTTTTGACCATCATCACACAAATTATAACCTACGAATTGATATATAATCTAGATTAAGTTGAGCAATTTAGTGAACTTATCACTCATTTTGATCTTTTATATTCTACCATTGCTTGAATTAATCCAATAATCCACATCAGCAAGCTAAATCGCATTAAAAATTCACCGATTCCTCTTAAATTAATCGAGGTTGTTAAAGCTGAAAATATAAATAAGATAAAAGCCAACCGTAAAGTGAAATTACTATTAGGATAAAAATTCCACAAAAAAGATATATAAAAAAAGAGAAACCACCAATAGAAAAATGTCCAAAAAAACAGTGGTATTAAATTAGAAACCCAGGGATATAAAATTATTGCCACAAAACCAATAATCAGTAAAATTAATAATAAAAATCTTTTAAGTTTGTTTACCATGTTTTTAGAAAAAATTTCCACCCTAATAAAATGATTCCACCAATGAAAGCTATTTGAGAGATTTTTTGTCCTGTTTTGAGTACGTCTTGAGGCATGAATTTAATAGTAATCTCTAAATTACCGTTATCATTAATTATCCAACCGTTTGCGTAAGTATTCGCCAAAAAATGCAAACTATTGAGTTCTTTCCCATCTTTTAATATTTTCCAAGCCGGATCAAATAACTGACTAAGAACCATGATAAACTGATCCCTTGCTCCTTCAACATGCACTCTATATTCACTCGCACTAACTTTTTGATAACTAATTTTGGGTATAGAAATATTAGTGAAATTATCATTTTCTTTTAGTAAAAATGGAGTTTCTGTTAAAGTTTTTGTAAATGAAATATTATTTAAAACAACTTCCGTAGTTTTATCATAAGGTTTTCTAAAATTTTCGTTCAAACATTTCTCTTTTCCTTTGGATCTAAAGATGTCTTCACAGTTATTCCAAGGTTTTACTTTTAATCTTAAAACGACGTAATCAGCAGTAGAAGAAGGAGTAAAATAGGTACTAAAATTTCTAGTTTCAAAATTATAAGTATCAGGACCTAAAGATTTACCAAAGCGCGATTCTACTTTTCCCTTCCTAATTCTATCGTTATTTTGCTCTAAAATAACCTCCACACCATTTCCCTTTTTAATCAGATAATCAAACTTTAAAACATATGTAGAATATGGCTCAAAATTAGTTATGGGAAATGATTTCTCAACCACACCATGATCCACACTTAAATCTAACCATGAAGGTATATTAACTAAATTAATTTCTTCAGGGGTATTCCAAGCAATTTCATGCTTACCTGGAGCAAGATTTAAAAAACCATAAGAAACAAGATTATTACTGAGTAGTTTTCCTTTTCGAGAAATAATTTCTTGATCAACTTGAAATGTAATAGGTTCATCAAACGGAGCTTTAAAATACTTATTCCAAGATTTAGAATCAAGTAGCAACTCAAAGCTTCCATTTTCTTCAACTATAAATTGATAAACTACTCTTCCATGAATGGAAAAATTTGGTTTTTTCAAATACCCAAATAAAGGAATAATTTTAAAATCAATTAACTTTTTCTTCAAATTTTCTTCTGTAATAATCTCTTCTTTTCTTTCTGCAGGAAAAGAATCTTTTATCTTTTTTAGTCTATCAAATTGTTTTAAAAATACTTCGTAAATATCCTCCTGTAATAAAAAGAAGTCTCCTTTAATTTTACTAACATCTGAAAGATGAGGTAATAATTCATCCAGTTGCTGGTTGTATAAATTTAAGGCAACCTGAGCTCCTTTAATTTGTCCCTTTTCCGTTTCTAGGGAAGCTTCGTTTAATCTTTTACCAAGTAGGGAGAGCTTTTTTAGAAGAAGACTATTCTGATCTTTTGTAAAAATTTTTTCAATATCCTCTTTTATAAGGATTGTCGGATAAAGATAATTTGATGGAAGAATTCTTACTGTTGGAAACATAAAATCATCGCTAAGGTTTGCATCCGTTAACCTATTGCCTCCCAGTCCAAACTCGGCAATAGGTTTAATGATCTCCGATTTAACTAATGGGTTATTTTTTAACTGATCTTTCCCGTTGTAAATTATCAAATCTTGATTATTTTCGTCATTCAAAATATCTTCTATTGAGGAATTTCCTAAAACTTTAATTAACCCTCTTGCCGGGTAAACTGTGTTATCTGTCCAGCCAGAATTCAGCCATAATTTCAAATCGCCAAACTGCTTTAACATTTTAAACTCTCCGCTTGAGGCAAGTTCTTGCACCCTCTTTTGAATGGTTTGCGGATCTCTCATGCCGCGAATATTCCAATCAATATCAGACCTGGTAACTATAAATTTAGCGTTTAGAAGATTCATGATCCTTGAAAATTTATCTCTAGTTAAAAAAATCCTTTCCAGATTTTGAGAAATCTCATTATAGAAAGGAATATTAGTGCTAAAGGATACAGCTGTTACCGGCAAAATTTGATTTGAAAGTTCAACCCCGGAATATCCTTTGGTCCAAGAATAAGTAATCCCTTCACCTCCAATTGGAAAAATTGCTAAACGGAAATTATTGCCTTGAGCGAATAACCAGCCTGATGCCTCTTTGTAAAAAGCAGGTACTTCCACTTGATAACCTATATCTACTTTATTAGTAGGAACCTCTGTGCTGGTAAAAACAAGGCTATTCCAAAAAGGAAATCCCCAAATTATAACCAGCCAAAAAAGTATTAATAAGTAAACTATTTTCCTCCAATTGAACTTAAGTTTTCCAATCAACAAAGACACACCTAGACAAAAAAGGGGGGTTGCCGAAAGGGGAAGGATGAATCCTATTTTTTCGAAAGGATTTCTAAATAGTTGTAAGAATGAAAATTTTATAAATGCCTGATCAAAAATTTGACCAAGAGGTGGATTATTACCTTTTGTAAAAAAAAGATAAAAAATA
>Ga0209515_10002824_pt1 | contig 25766 bp, 15 predicted proteins | sample Subgroupgradi54m_FD_187454 | JGI IMG/M metagenome (GOLD analysis project Ga0209515, IMG submission 187454) | Subsurface groundwater microbial communities from S. Glens Falls, New York, USA - GMW60B uncontaminated upgradient, 5.4 m (SPAdes)... ... | reverse complement strand
CCCCGGTAATGGCCATTTGCGTGCAGAGAGGAACCGGCAATGTGGGGCTTGGGGTGAATACTCCCGCGTTCACTCTGCACGTCAACGGGTCCGCCGGCAAGCCGGGTGGAGGCGCCTGGAGCAACTCCTCCGATGTGCGGCTGAAGAAGAACATCCACCCGATGGCAGGCGCCTTGGAGAAGATGCTGGCCCTGCACGGCGTGACGTTCGAGTGGAAGGACCCGGCCTCTCAGGGAAATCTCACCGGGACTCAGATGGGGATGATCGGGCAGGAGGTAGAGAAGGTCTTCCCGGAGTGGGTCAGCGAGGACCCGGCCGGGATGAAGGTGATCTCGGTCCGCGGCTTCGAAGCGCTGACGGTGGAAGCGGTGCGGGAGCTCCAGGAGGAGAATAAATCTCTGCGCCGCGAAGTGGATCTGCGCAGGTCCGAGAACCATCGATTGGATGAAAGGGTGAGGACGCTGGAGAAAAAACTGGAGGAGGTTTCGGAACGATGAAGAAAGTCCTTTTTGCGGCAATCCTGTTTGCCGCCGCCGGGATGGCCCGCGCTGAAACCATCGAGTTGGTGACTTACTACCCGGCTACGGCGAACAGCGGGGACCTGCACGTGCGCTCGATCACCGTGGGGACGGCGTACACGGGAGTGGATATGTCGGCCAACGACGGTGTGGCGCTGATCGCGGACCAGGTGGGGATCGGGACGAACGCACCGCAGGGGTCCCTGCACGTGGTGGGGCCGGACAACCAACTGGACAACATCCTGTTCATGCCGGGCGGCGGGACCGGGACGATCCGGATGGGGATCGGGACGGCCACTCCGGCCTCGGTCCTGGAAGTCCAAGGGGCCAACACCGACACGACGTTCATCAACAGCATCCCCGGCGTGCTGTCGCTCTCCACGAACGCCACCCGGCCGCTGGTGCCGTTTTACACGAACCTGGATTTCCGCGGAGACCAGAATTACCCGATCGGGCGGATCGGCGTGCTGGAAACCGGCGGCGGCAGCCGGATGTATTTCGGCACGAGCGACCATTACGCGGATGGGATCACCGTCGCCGGCATGGTGATCAATGAATTTGGCCGGGTCGGGATCGGGACCACTGCTCCGGCATACAAACTGCACGTCTACGATCCCGTCAGCAGTGCCATCGGGCTGGGCCGGTTCAACCTGCCGGCCAGCGTTGCGGTGTGGCGCTATAACGGCCCCCGAATCCAATTCGGCGCCGTGGCGCAGGATGCCCTGGAGTTCATCACGAACGACGCGGTGAGGATGTACATCAATCCCTCCACCGGCAACGTGGGGATCGGGACGGACACACCCGCCGGCGCGCTTCAGGTTTCCCGCCCCACCGACGATTCGGCGGTCCGCATCCAGTCGGGCACGGGGGGCGGCTTCCAAGGCAATGCCCGGTTGGAACTTCGGGGTGAATGGAACGGCGATAACGAAGGATTCACCCTGAATTACGATAACCACGGCAATGTCAATTTCGATCACCTGCATTCGGCAGGCAATATGACGTTCCGCATGCGGGTCGCATCCACCCCCACCACTGCGATGATCATCGCGTCCAACGGAACCGTCTTTGCCAATGTCCAGCCGCTTTCCGATGTGACTCAGAAAGCGCAGATCCAGCCGCTCCTGGGAGCTTTGGAGCGGGTGACCGCCCTGCGGGGGATCACCTACCGCTGGAAAGACAAAACACTCAACCAGGAAAAACAGATCGGTTTCAGTGCCCAGGAGGTGGAGAAGGTTTTCCCCGAGGTGGTCCGAAGGGCTCCCAACGGCCTGAAAACAGTCGCTTACGACCACCTGACGGTTGCTTTGGTGGAAGCGGTCAAGGAACAGCAGAGGGAAATTGAGAAGTTGAACGAGCGGGTGCGGGAGCTGGAGGAAAGGGCGACTACTTCCCGGTGAGCATCTCCTGGATGATTCTCAGGAGATCATCGACGCGGCCCGGCTTCTCAAAGTAGCGATCGATGCGGGGCCGGAAGGCGGGCATCTGGGTGCCGGCCTGCTCCAGCACGTCCGGCTTGGCGGTGAGCATCAGCACCGGGATCGCCTGCGTGATCGGGTCGGCCCGCAGTTTCTTAAAGACCTCGGTGCCGGGGATGTCCGGCAGAACCACGTCGAGGATGATCAGCCCCGGCCACTCCGACTTGGCGCGGGTGAGGGCTTCCTGGCCGGTTCCTACTTCCACAACATCGTAGCCCTTGGCCTTCAGCGCGTGGGCCAAGCCGCCCCGCGCCTCGGCTTCGTCGTCGACCAGCAGCACCTTCGGTTTAAATCCAGCCATGGTTGTCCTGTGCCGAGGGAGAGGATCGAACTCTCATGAGGTTACCCCCACAGGTTTTTGAGACCTGCGCGTCTGCCAGTTCCGCCACCTCGGCGAATTGTCCCCATTCTATCAACTTTTCTTGCCCCCAAGGTATTTTCAGATTATAGTATACATATGTCTCGTATCTACAAGAGATATCCGCCCGAAATCAAAACCAAGGCCGTGGATCTCCGCAAACAGGGCTACTCCCTCTACGAACTCCGGGATCTTCTAAGCGTGCGCTTGGCTACTATCCAAGGGTGGGTGAAACACGTTCAACTCTCTCCGAAAGCGAAGAAGCGAATCCGATGGAGGATCTTGGAGGGAGGAAAAGTTGCCCGTGCGCGTGCGGAAGCGGCCAACCGCCAGAAAATCGAAAATTGGAAACAAGGAATCCAGAAAAACAGCCGCAGAGAAATTAGCCAGAGGTATCTTTCGCGGGATTTTGGAAGAATCCTCTGCGCAACTCTCTATGCCTGCGAAGGGTCGAAATATCCATCCGCCCGCATGTTGGGATTTGGAAACTCCGATCCTCAGATCATTCGTTTCTTTCTGAATTTGTTGCGGGCATGCTTTGCCATAGACGAAAAGAAGTTCCGATGCGAGATCCTGTATCGTTGCGATCAGGATTGGAATATTTTAAAGCGATATTGGAGTCGGGTGACAGACATCCCGTCGCATCAATTTTACCGAGGTAAGCCAGATGAGAGAACAAGAGGGAAGCCGACTCTTCGAGAAGACTATCGAGGGGTCTGTTATGTTAAATATCTCAACACGACGCTACAGTTCACCCTGCAGTCGATCGGCGAAGCGCTAATGGAAAACGCAGGGAAGGAAATGGTGGAGCCGGAGGGAGTCGAACCCTCACATCGTCAATGCCATTGACGCGCCCTCCCGCTAGGCCACGGCCCCAAGCAGGCGTTTAGTCTACCTACCCGTCCCTCGCGTTGTCAATCATTCCTGCGCTTGCTAAACTGCTTCTTTCGACGAGCTGAACCCATGAGCTATCCCTTCTCCGAGATCGAAGCCAAATGGCAGAAGCGCTGGCGGGAAGCCGGCGCCTTCCGCGCGGAGCCCCAGCCGGGCGCCAAGAAATATTACCTGCTCGAGATGTTCCCGTACCCCTCCGGCCGGATCCACATGGGCCACGTGCGCAACTACACGATCGGCGACGTGATGGCCCGCTTCCGGGCCGCCCAGGGGTTCCGGGTCCTGCACCCGATGGGGTTCGACGCGTTCGGCCAGCCGGCCGAGAACGCCGCGATCAAGCGGGGTGTGGACCCCGCCGCCTGGACGATGGACTGCGTCGAACAGATGCGCGCGGGCCTCAAGCGGCTCGGGCTTTCCTACGATTGGGACCGGGAGGTGGTCACCTGCCAGCCGGACTACTACCGCTGGAACCAGTGGATCTTCCTGAAGATGCTGGAGAAGGGCTTGGCCTACCGGGCCCAATCCCCAGTCAACTGGTGCCCGAGCTGTCACACCACGCTGGCCAACGAGGAGGTGGTGCAGGGGACCTGCTGGCGCTGTTCGACTCGGGTCGAGCCGAAACAACTGGAACAATGGTTCCTCAAGATCACCGCGTATTCCCAGGAACTGCTGAAAGACCTGGAACAGCTCACCCACTGGCCGGAGCGGGTGATCGCCATGCAGAAAAACTGGATCGGGCGCAGTGAAGGGGCCGAGATCTGGTTCAAAGTGAAGGAGACCGGGGACCGCCTGCCGGTCTTCACCACCCGGCCGGACACGATCTTCGGCGCCACGTATGTCGTCGTTGCCCCGGAGCACCCGCTCGTTGAAAAACTGATTAAAGGCAAACCGCAGGAAAGGGAAGTCCGCGCCTTCATCGAAAAAGTGGGCCGCAAATCCAAGCAGGACCGGACCGCCGAGGGAAAGAAGAAAGAGGGGATTTTTACCGGCGCCCACGCGGTCAACCCGGTCAACGGAGAGGAGATCTCCATCTGGACCGCCGATTACGTGCTGATGGAATACGGCACCGGCGCCATCATGGCGGTGCCCGCGCACGACCAGCGGGACTTCCTGTTCGCGAAAGAACACCAACTCCCCATCCGCGTGGTGATCCGACCGCCCGGCGGGAGCGCCGACGCAGCCGGATGGAAAGAGGCCTTCGAAGGGGAGGGCCCCCAGGTCAACTCCGCGCAGTTCGACGGCTTGTCCAACGCCGAAGGGAAATCCAAAATCGCGGCCTGGATGGAACAGAAGGGCATGGCGAAGCGAACCGTGCAGTGGCGACTGCGGGACTGGCTGATCTCCCGGCAGAGGTATTGGGGCACGCCGATCCCGGTCATCTACTGCACGGCATGCGGCGTGGTTCCGGTCCCCGAAAATCAATTGCCCGTGACCTTACCGGCCAAGGCGCCGCTCACCGGGGAAGGGGGGTCGCCGCTGGCCAAGGTGAAGGAGTTCGTGGAGGCCTCCTGCCCGAAGTGCGGCGAGCCGGCCCGGCGGGAGACCGACACGATGGCCACCTTCTTCGATTCCTCCTGGTATTTCCTGCGGTTCTGCTCCCCGAAGGAGGAAAAACTGCCGTTTGATCCCAAGGAGGCGGGCTACTGGATGCCGGTGGACCAGTACATCGGCGGCATCGAGCACGCGATCCTGCACCTGCTCTACTCCCGGTTCTTCACCAAGTTCCTGCGGGATGCCGGCCTGCTGAAGATGGACGAGCCGTTCACCCGCCTTCTCACACAGGGGATGGTCTTGAAGGACGGCGAGGTGATGTCCAAATCGCGCGGCAACGTGGTGGACCCCGATGGCGTCATCGACCGGCACGGCGCCGACGCCCTGCGCCTCTTCATCCTGTTCGCGGCCCCCCCGGAGGACCAGCTGGAATGGAACGACAGCGCCATCGACGGGATCTGGCGGTTCATCGGTCGCGTCTGGAACCTCTATGAACTGCAGGACAAACAGGCGATGCTTCCCCCATCCGCTGGGGCCTTCTTGCCGGATGCGGAGCTGCGGCTCAAGACTCATCAGACGATCAGGCGGGTGACCGAAGAGATCGAATCGTTCAAGTTCAACACAGCGATCAGCGGGCTGATGGAGTTCCGGAACGCGATCGAGAAGGCCGACCCCTCTGCGCCTTCCTTCCGCGAGTCTCTCGACGTGTTGGCGCAGCTGCTCTTTCCTTTTGCCCCTCATCTGGCGGAGGAGCTCTGGGAGCGGCGGGATCCGAAGCAAAGCCGGGGGACGCTCGCCCAAACCAAGTGGCCTTCCTACGACGCCGCTCTGCTCATCGAGAAGGAGGTCACGCTGGTGGTGCAGGTCAACGGCAAGGTCCGCTCCCGCCTGACGGTTCCCGCCGGTGCGGACAAGGAAACCCTGAAGAGGCAAATCCTGGCCGACCCGGCAGTCGCCCGCTGGCTGGACGGGAAGCCGCCCAAGGATTTCATCGTCGTCCCCAACCGGCTGGTCAACGTCGTCATTTAAGTTGTTAGCAGTAACAAAATCTAATCCATTACCTTGATCTAAGTGCCTTTCATGAGTAAACTTTTGTGTATCCATGAAGAATAGTTGCAGCCGTCTATTTTTTGACCGCTTGCTGAGCGCTTTTCTAATCGTCTCGCTCTGCCTGCAGGGTCCTGCCTTCGCGCTCCGCCCCGAGCAGTCTCCCAAAGTTAAGGCCGGCCTGGAGGAGGTTCTGCGCCCTGCGAGCTCCCTAACACTTATCGAGGAAGCGGTCGAAAGTCAGTTTTGGGTCAGCCCCAACATGGCCGGGCCGGATTTGGAAAGGATCGCCTTGCGGTCCATCCGGGAAATGGCTGAGAAGATGGCGAGGATGCGGATTTTTCAAGCCCCCTCTCCGCTGGAGGTGGACACCTACCGCGACGAGGAGGTTGTTGAAGACCATCAGGAGCTGGACATCAGGGATCGCGGGGCGGAGCGGGGCACGCTGGACCATTCGATCTTGCTGGCCCACGTCATTCACAACGCGGTGGACGCGATCGCCGCCCGCGCGAAATATTTCGATCATCCCCAGATCGGGCACATCCAGTTCCGGGTCCGCCGGCCTCAGAAATATCCCTATGTGATCTTGGAGCTGTCCGACAACGGGATCGGGATCGACGGCGTGACACTGGAGAAGCTCTTCGCGAAAAGGGTATCGACGAAAGACAAAGAACCGGAGGAATGGATTGGCGGCTCGGGGCAGGCCATTGAGAGGGGATTTTACGGGAACCTGTTCCTGCGGGAATGGGGAGGGAAGATGATGCTGGAAACCCGGCGCCTCTCGGATCCGCCGGAAATGCTCCGCTACACCCCCGCCACGCCGATCTGGAGGTCGCGCACCGACATCCGCGCGGGAAGGAAAGCGGAGATGGGCACCACCGTCCGCTGGATCTTCCCCGCCGCCCGCTTCTCGGCCGGCGCGGAGGAGAGAACGCAGGAGGACCGCCTCTTGGAGATCTTGGCCGGGGAAATCGACGAGAGCTCCCCGGCTCTCAGCGCTTTCGCCCAGGCGCATCCGCCGGGGCTTCCCAGGAAGCTTCTTCAGCAATTGCGGCAGATGGAATTTCCCTCTCTGAAAGCCATCGAGCGAGAGATCCGGAAGGAACGAGCTCTCAAGGGGATTTCTTTTGAAAGGGGAGAACTCGGAAACGTCCTGGAGGCGGTGAGGCGGTTCCAGGTTTCCAGGGATCCCCTCAGTCCGAAGTTTGATATTGAAGAATGGGCGAAAGAGGCATTCGCGGAATCTCCGGATCAAGCATCGCCGGATAGTTCACAGATGACGGGGCAAGACCTCCTGGCCTGGGCGGATCTGTTCCTGAAATCGGTCCGGCCGGATTTTCAGTTCACGTTTTCCTTGGATCTCGCCGCAGCGGTCGGAAAACAGCAAATGAAGGACCTTCTGCTGGACGTCAACCATCAGATCATGCTGCCTCACGGTCGGATGATCTACTCCTCGGCGTACACGCATCAGCCGCTTTTTCCCAAGGCGAGCCAGATGGGGGAATGGGTCACGCCGGCTGGCCGGAAGGTCCCCATTTCTCTTCTCAAGACTCCGCTCATCGCAGGGTTACCGGGGGCTGTCGCCGAAGAAAAGAATATCTTTGTTTTCGAGGCATTGGAGCAGAAACAGTGGAAGGGGAAACATAGCCAGCTTCAGGCATCGTGGCAGGAATTTCGGAGAAGGCTGGAACAGGGTAAACGGCCTGATGGTCAGTTCCAATTGGGTATCCAACTTCCGGCTCCCGAAGATAGCCAGGGAGTTCGGAGCTTTTTATCCGAATGGGTTGCCCAGTGGGCGTTCGGCCGCTACCCGGAGGAAGAGGCCCTCCGCCACTACCGGGGATTCGCGCTGACCGAAGAGGGGGCTCACTCCGACCAATTTGCTTATGCCCGGGCCCTGCTGGGCCGGAATCTTTGGACCCGGACAAACCCGGATGACGGCATCCGGGTGGTCAGCGGGATGCTGAAAGACCGGGGTTTTCTGCGGGACGCGCTGGAAGCGGTCCGGAATAAAACGGATCCCGAGAAAACCCTGATGGTGGAGTCCATCATGGAGATTGAAGCGTGGTTGGTGAGCTTGCGCGATTCTCCGGAACCCCCCTACCGTTTTCTTTCGATACTGTATCCCTCTCCGGGAGACGCGCCCGAGCATACCCGCGGGAGGGAGTTGCTCCTGCCGGTCCTGATGGAAGCCCTGTTCCCGGGGATTCCAGAGGGACGGGATCGAAACCGGGCCCTGATGTACGCCGCCTTGGAGTACTCGAATTTCAATACCCGCTTGAAAAATATCGCGCAGACGCTCTTGGACCAGGAGTTCATTCCCGTTCGCCGGAGAGAAACGCCCGTTCCTTGGCTGCCCGCCGCCAAGCGAATCACCCTGCACCTGGGATTCCACGCGCTTCCAGGTGATCTCGAGCCGATGGTGGAAGCGCTCCGCTTGGGGCGTGCGGGGGTGAAGCGGTTCTATGTGGGGGAGCAGGGGCCCTGGGGGATGGAGCTCCTGGAAAATTTGAGGCCGGACCTTGCCCGGCTTCTGCCGAACATCTTGTGGGACCACAATTTCGATCGGTCTTTCGTTGCTGGCCAACTGAAGAAGCTTTTGGAGGTGGAGTCGGCCGCCCCTTCCTGGAAACTTCAGCAACTCCGGGCGAACCCGGCGCTTTTCAACGATCCGCAGATGCAGAAAGATCTGGGGGCGTATCTTCCGCTCTACCGGCAGTTGGCGGAACATCCGGAAATAACCCCTTACTTTGAGAAAACTCCGTGGGAAAGCGCCGTTTCCGTCCTTCGGGAAGCGGACACCTACCGGAAAGCGGTCAGCGTCTTAATTGGGGACCGGGACCGGGAGGGGTATTTCAGGATGGTTGCCGACCATTACCGTTGGGTCCAGACATCCTATGAGCAGAGGGAAGCGGCCATAGAGAAAGGAATCCTCCGGCCTGTCTTTGCCGCGCTCCGGGCTGATCCCCAGGCGGAACTGGTGCTGCAGTTCGGCGGAAACCACACCGGATTGAAGCAGAGGATCCTTCGTCTCCTGCAGGAATATGGAATGGATCCTTCCGACGTCTCGATCGCTCAGGAAGAGTTGATGCCTCTGCAGAGGGCGATGGAACCGTACCGCGAAACCCTGCTGGCGGATCCGGACGGCACCCTCCCGGCGGATCCTGCTGTGCGGCGGGAAGCGCTCCTCTATTTGCCGTGGAACCTTCTCATTGCTGTCCAATTGGAGTCCCGGCGAGCTCCAAACAGCCAACAGCTGGTGAAAGCCGCTGAAACCGTGACGGCCGCGTTATCGGACACGGAGCTCAATGCTCTCATTGCCACGCTCCAGGAGCGCCATGCCGGCTTCTATAGGACCGCGCAGGGAACTTTCCAGGGATGGGCCCATCTGGTGAAGCTTTATGTGATCGCTTGGCTGAATGAACACGGGAAGCTGGGACCGGCGCTGGACAACTTGGACGAGGAGCTCAAACAGGTGACGACCGCCCGGGTAGACCAGGCGATCGGCCGCCCGCCCACCGCCGGCGCGGAGGAGGGCGCGAAACTGTTGCTGCGGAGGGAATTTCCGCAAGCCTCCGCCCGGAGAGCCTCGGAGATTTACGAGCGCTTCAGGAAGGGTGCCCTGCTTCCTCTGCTGGAAAGGAACTTGAACCTGGAAGCCCAAAAACTCTTTTTCGATCCGGCCAGCGCCCGCCGCGAGATCGCGGTGCTGGAAACCCTGGTGAACCTGATGGAGCACGGGCAGGGTGGGCTGATGGAGATCTACCGGCTGCGGAACGCTTCCCGGCCCAGCCTGATGTTTCGGTTCAGTGACCGGAGTCCGGACGGGATGAATGATCCCAATGTCCTACTGCAGAAGAGCCTGGAGGCCCATGCGGGAATTTGGCGGGGGGAGTCCCCTTCCGAGCGGCGGAATTACGGTTTCGCCAACATCGCTCGCCTGGCGGACACGGTGACACTCGAATCGGCTGGAAAGAAATGGGTGTTGGTTAGGGAGAATCCCGGGGAACTCCGTTTCGAGCCGGCCGGGGTTTCCGCCGCGGTTCGCGGGAGTGTCTTCACGCTGATTTTTGAAAACATGTCGCCCCCGCCCGCCCCCGGCGCGGAAGAGAACGATTACGAGCTCCTGCAGACGGATCCCCGGAATCACGATGACCGTTCATTTACCTACTTCGTGCACATGACCAGCGGATTGGATGCCGCCCTTATCAGTGCGTCGGGAATACACCCCGACCTGCTGACCGAACCCCACCGAGTCCACCTGATCTCGGCCTCTATCCTGCACCGGGATCCACAGAACCAGGTGCTGAGCACCTACCGGAATCAACAGGTGGGCTACATCCTGCGCGTTCCTCAGGAGAACATGGTCTGGGTGGCCCCTTTTGATTTCATTTCCGATCGGGGCGAGCAATACTTGGAAGCGATCCTCCGGGAGCGCGATCAAAAGGGTCTTCTGCCGTTTTCCGATCTTGTCGAAGCAAGCCAGAAGTACGGAATCGCCAATGAGGCCTTGGTGATGGGGACAGGTCCGGGCGGGCGAAAGGTGGAAACGGTGGGCGTGGTTCTCGTTCAGAACCCCTTCCAAGGCCGGGAAGAAGAAGCAGGGAACAACAGGATTTTATCGCGAGCCCAGAAGCTGAATCTGCCCGTTGTGTCGATTCATCCTGAGAACCGGCCTGCACGGCCGATTCTCCATCCGGACCCGGAGGAATTTGTCCGGCAACTTAATCTTCCGCCTCATCCGACTCCGGCCCAGCTGGCTGAGGCGCAGGCCCAGTTCGATGCATGGCAAAGAAATGCGGAAAGAGCTTATTGGGAAGAAAGAATGAAGTATTTCCCCTCCGTTTTGCGGGAGGATCCCCCTGCCGCTGGCGCGGAGGAGGATCTTTACAGGGAAATAAAAGAACGGCTCCTTTCCCGGCAGCTTCCCTGGCAAATTCTGGATGTGCTGGAAACCATGTCGAATGCCGAATGGAAAGAGCTCGTGACCTATCCCGACGCCAGCGTGAAGGCGCTCAAGAAAACCGACAGACTGACAGGAGGCAATCCTTCGAAACTCCTGAGGGCTGTCCGCGCTGCGCTGAAAGAGGTGCACGAAGAAGCCCAGCCCGAACAATCCTCCACCCGTATGGGGCAAGCGCGTTTGCAGCAGAGGGCCGTCCCGCAAGCCGCGCCTGTCCGGAAGACCGCTCCACCGCCGGTCCCAATGCCGTCCGCGTTCTTCTCCGTTGATGTGGGAATGAAAACTTCCGTACCGGGTACCGAGGGGACAGGTACCGCCGCCGGCGCGGAGGAGGGATACCGTGAAAAGGCGTTTAAGGCCATGGTGGAAAAGACCATCCCCCGCCTGAGCCGGATCGTGACGGATCCCGCGGTGTGGGCTCGTCTTCGCAGGGAAGGTGATCGTCCGGAGAATGTGGCGGTTATCTTAAGGCCGTTTCTTACGAAACAGAGCGGGTGGGAGAGTTGGGTCGCTGGTTTCCTAAGGATGATAGGCAGGGATATCGAGGGGCGCTTCCAAAAGATATCCGGCCAGATCGCGGAAGACGTGGCCTGGTTTCAAGAACATCTGGATCCCGAAGCCGCTCCATTTAGTCTGAAGAAATGGGCCGAGACCCTGTATTATCCAGAGCTTATCACGGCCGTTCCTTTCGGAACGGCGGACGAGTTTGTGAACAGGATCGTCCGGCCGGTGGAACCCGGATTCCAGTTCCGGCTTCCGAGAACCGTCCGCGGCAGGTCCACTCAGGAGAGGGAATCATTTCTCCTGTTGGAAGGACTGTCGCAGGTAAACGAAGAGGTTTTAATCCCGAGAGGCCTAGTAGCTCTGCCGGGGGCGACGGGGGAGCCGGTGGTCCACGCCATTTCAGAGAAACTGGCGGAGATTGTCACTCGGTCCGGCCGGACCGTGCCGGTCTACCTTGTTCAAACGCGGGAAGGGGGTTTTCCATCGACCGCCGCGGCGGCGGCGCGGTACATCGTCGTCTCGGACTCCGCGATAAATACATTTAAGCAGGAACATGCTGCTTTCCGGAATCTGTGGAACGAGATCGCCAGCGGAATCAAGGCGGGAACGATGAAGCTTGGGATTCCACAAGATGCGCAGGGGCTCGCACGGTTCATTTACCAGTGGGTCGGGGCATGGGCTTACGGGCGGTACTCGTTGGAGGAAGCGTTCCGGCGATATCTAAGCCAGACGGTGTTTCCCGAGGAAGCCGCCCATTCGGATGCTGATGCTTTCGGTGAGAGCCGAATAGGCCACGGGCTGACTGTGTATCGAGCCGGCGAGAGAATGGAGCTGGCGAAACTCCTTCTCCGCGGCGCAGAGACAGGACAGACAACCGTCCGATCCGATCAGGAAGCAAGAGCGGTTCTGGAATTAGAAGCGAAAACCGCGGCTCTCTGGAGCTCCGATGAGCCGGCTTTCCATTTCGTCCATATCGTCGCCCCCGAGCTCTTTTTCTCCCACCACCCTACAACCGTTGCCCATTACCGGGAACTGCAGGAACAGATGAGGCGGATCTTATTTCCCCAGGCGGTGAGCGAGAGGGATTGGCGGGCTGAGGTGGTGAAAGCCCTGTTGGACCTGGACAGCACGGATGCCGGAAGGATGAGCGAGGAATCGTACAGAAAATTCAACCGGCGTTTGAAGGAAGTAGGGAGAGAGTTGTACCGTCAAAAATTTCTGACCTTGAAGGAACGACGGGATCGCCACCCTCAGCCTTGGGGAGAGCCCTGGATTTCCCCCGCCGCCGGCGCGGAGGAGGAAGTCCGATTCAAGCCGGCCGAGCAGCCGGGGATTATCGGGTTCCTGCTGGAGGGGCAGGGGCTTCCGTTCGGGACGCTGTTCGCGCTGGCAGCGGCCGAGGGGCACCCGGTCTACTTTGCTGGTGTGGCGACCCAGGCGCAGTTGGACGCCTTGACCGCTCATTTGCCAGCGGAGGCTGCGGAACTTCTGCGGGAGCGGATCGTTGCGAGTGATGGGATCGGCATCGAAAGGGCGCGGGACTTGGCGGAGGGTCTCCTCATCCGGCAGGTCCCGTTGGACGATCGCGAAATCCTGCAGATCAGCGTGATCGACTATGTGATGCAGGACCTCCTGAAGCAGGTGCTGGACCTGCTGCGGATGACCGGGCTGGAGTTGGTGGCACCGGTGGACCAAGTCAACGCGATGGTCCTGCTGGAGGCGGCTTAAGCCGTTTTTTGTTGGTTTGAGTATTGCAGAATCAGCTAATATATTCCCTATGTTGGAATACCTCTTTACGCGGCAGGAACGGCTGGCGCTCGGGTTCCTGGTCGGTGTAGGGTTGTTGGGGATGGCGGTGCAGTGGTTCCGGTTGGACCGCTCCGGCGAATCCGCGTTCACACCCCGGCCGGCAGTGGCGGTCAACCGGGCCGGACAGTCGGAGCTGATAGCCCTGCCGGGGATCGGTCCGGTGCTGGCCGGGCGGATCCTGCAGGACAGGACACTGCACGGCCGGTTTCTCACCTTCAAGGATCTTGCCCGTGTTAAAGGGATCACTCCGAAAACCCTCGAGAAGGTCCGGGGTCTGGTCCGGTTCGATTGATGCGCGCGCCGATGGTTTGGATCGCGCTGGCGCTGATGGCCGGCATCGGGCTGGACTGGCTGTGGCGGCCTGACCTGCTTCCTCTCTATGCCCTCCTGCTGGCCGCCGGATCGGCGGTCTGGCTCCTTCGAAAAAACAGCGTGTGGGCCAATTTGTGCATGATCCTGCTCTTGTTGGCGGCAGGGGCCCTCCGCGCGGATCTCGACCGTCGGGATCCGCCGTTGGTTTCCGGCCCGGTTGTTTTGGAGGGATTGTTGATAAGTGAACCGGAGCTGAGCCGGGATGGGCGATGGTGGACCGGTTGGTTGAGGGCCGGACAGCCGGCTCAAGGATTGCTCCGGGTCCGCTGGACGACCCGGGCTGGATTCTGCCGGTACGGCGAACGTCTGCGCCTGCACGGATTGCTTCGGCCGGGCCACCCGGCGAAGCCGGGTGATTCCCGCTTCGATGAAAGGAAATGGCTCTGGGTTCACGGAGCGAGCGGGGTCCTGACCGTCTCCGACCCGGAGGGAGTGATCCGCTTAAAACAGGAGCCGGGCCTGGGGATCCGTTACCGCCGGTGGGTCGGCCGCCTGCGGAGAGCGCTCGCCAACCAGTCGCGCGCCTTGCTGGCGCCGGAGGAATCGGGCCTGCTGGAGGCGCTGCTGCTGGCGGAGGGGCGGGGGATCCGGCCGGAGGTTTGGGAATCGTTCCGGAAGACCGGCACCGCCCATGTGCTGGTGGTCTCCGGCCTGCATGTCGGGCTCATCGCGATGATGGGGCTGACCGGGCTCTCCCTGCTGGGAACGCCGCGGACCGCGCGGCACCTCCTCTTGGGCGGAGGGCTGGTCACTTACTGCCTGCTGACCGGTCTCCAGCCGCCGATCGTCCGGGCGACGCTGGCCGGGCTTCTGCTCTGCTGGGCGAGCATCCGGGGTCTGGAGACAGAGCCGCTGAACCTGCTGGGGGCGGCGGCCTCCGCGATCCTGCTGGTCCAGCCGAGGGCGTTGGCCGACGTCAGCTTCCAGCTCTCCTTCTCGGCGGTGGCCGGTCTCCTGCTGGCGGACCGCCTGCTGGCCCCGTGGAGGAAGATCCGGCTCCTTCACGCGTTCGGGATCTCCTGCGGCGCTTGGGCGGCCACGGCTCCGGTGGCTGCGGTACAGTTCCATTCCTTCACGCCGGTCGCGCCGCTGGTCAACCTGGTGGTGGTGCCATGGTCTTCGTTCCTCATCGCCATCGGTTTCCTCGCCTGCGGGGCGGGGCTGTTCGCTCCCTGGGCGGCCGGGCCGTTCGCGGCCGCTTTCTCCTGGGCGGCGCGCGGCTTGACCACGGCCGTTGCCTGGATCGCGGCACTCTTGTAAAGCAGAAAGAAACGTGGTAGGTTACTGCATGAATAGTACGCTCGAGATGCAGGCCAATTCCAATCTCACGCAGGGCCTCGTCGAGCGGCGCCAAACCCAGCGCCTGAACTTCACCGGACCGGTCCAATTCCGAAGCGTTTTAAAACCAAATGAGCTTTATACCGGTTCGGCCGCCCGGGACCTGAGCGCCAGCGGCGTGCGGATCCGCAGTGAGAGGGCTCTGCCCAAGGAGGGGCGCTTGGTGATTCAGCTTTCCCTGCCGGACTCCCACCGGCCGATCCGGGTCATCGCCCGCGTCGCCTGGAACTCCGATCGCCCGTTCGGCACCGGAGCCGAGGCCGGCCTGCAGTTCGTCGGGATCACCTCCGAGGACCGGGACGCCATCGCCGGTTTCGTGGAACGGGGTGTGGTATCATGACGGCATGCGCAGGGTTCTCTCCCTCGGCCTCCTTCTTTTAACCGCTTCGCAGGCGCAGGCCGCCTGGATTTGGACGCCCCAGACCCGGCGCTGGATCAACCCGAAGTACGCCGCCAAAGACACCCCCACGGCCCAGATGGATTGGGCCGTCGGCTTTTTCGAAAACAAGGATTACGCGCGGTCCTCCAAGGAATTCGTCCGGCTCGTCCGCACCTACCCTCGTTCCCAGCTGGCGCCGGAAGCGCAGTACCTGGCCGGCGTCTCCTTCGAGATGATCAGCCGGCCCGGCGCCGCCTTCACCGCCTACAAGAAGGTGGTGGAGATCTACCCGTTCAGCCAGCGGTTCAAGGACTCCATCGAGCGGGAATTCCTGATCGCCGAGCAGATGTTCGCCGGCCACCGCGTGGAGCTGATCGGCCCGATCAAGGTGCCGGCGCTCGACAAGGCGGTCGAGATTTACGAGCACATCGTGCTCCACGCCCCCTACGGCGATTACGCGGACAGGGCCCAGATGCGGCTCGGGGAGATCTTCATCCGCCAGCAGCGGTATGAGGAGGCGAACCGCGCCTTCCAGAAGGTGGTGGACGACTACCCGAACTCTCCCCTGCTGGAGAAGGCCAAGTTCAACGTGGCCTTCTGCGCCCGCCAGCTGTCGCTGAAGGCCAGCTACGACCAATCGGCCACCCAGGAGGCGATCGGTTGGTACGAAAAGTTCATCGCAAGCCACCCGGACAGCGACCTGATCCCGCAGGCGAAGGAGAGCTTGAAGGCCCTGCACGCGATCAAGGCCGAGGGCTTGGCCGAGATCGCCCACTTCTACGAGGTCCAGCGCAAACCGGCGGCCGCGGCGGTTTACTACCGTGACATCATCGCGAAATACCCGGATACCGAGCCGGCCGCGGCGGCCATCGCGCGGCTGAAAGAGATGGAGCAGAAGGGTCTGCTGAAGAAATAGATGAAGAGGATTTCCGTTCTCTGCCTGCTGGCGTGCCTTTCCCCGATCCTGGTCGGCTGCGGCTACACGGCCACCCGGATCCTGCCCGCGTATTACCGCACGATTTATATCGAGCCGTTTCAGAACAAGATCCCTCTTACCCAGGACACCAGCGAGAGGGTCGGCTTCGTGACCAATTACCCGGAGCTGGAGGAGAGGGTCACGAAGGAGGTCATCAACCGGTTCCTGTTCGACGGCAACCTCCGGATCAGCAACCAGCCGCAGAACGCCGACCTCCTGCTGAGCGGCAGTGTCACGGACTTCTACCGGCAGGCGCTCCGCCGTCAGGAGAACAACACGGTGGATGAGTACCGGCTGAACCTCTCCGCCTCCGTCACGCTCCGCGACCGGCACGGCAAATTACTGCTGGAAGAGCCGGCGCTCATCGGGGACGCCGCCTATCAGGCGACGGGTCCCAACGCCAAGACGGAGACGGGCGCCGTGGACCAGCTGGTCACCGATTTCTCCCGCCGTGTCGTGGAGTGGGTCATTGAATACTGGTAGCGTGGTCCTGTGCATCGGCCCGGAACGGTGGCTGAGGGCGCGGGCGGTCGCGGAATTGAAGAAGACGTGCGTCGCCGCCGGCTTCGAGGAGACTGATTTCGTCCGGCTCTCCGGTCCTGGTGCGGAGCCGCGAGCCATCCTCGACGCGGTGGGGACCGCCCCCTTCGGTTCTCCCCGCCGGCTGGTGGTCGTCGATGACTTGGAAGAGCTGACGCTCGGCTCCTCTCCCTGGCTGGAAGAGATCCTCGCCGCTCCGAACCTCCGGAACTGTGTCGCCGTCTGCGCGGACCGCTGCGGTGATCTCCCGCGCGGGGCCCAAGTCCGGGTGGTCGCGTGCCAGCCGCTGAAGGCCGGGGCGGTGGAAGATTGGGTTTCCCAGAACTGCCTGAAGAAAGGGAAGCGGATCGAACCCGCGGCCGCGGCCGAGCTGGTCCGCAGGATGGGCTCCGGCCTGCAGGGCTTGGACCTCGCGCTGGACAGTTTGGTCCTGATGATGGGCGACTCCCCAGCCGTCCGCCCGGCCGACGTCGAGCTCCTGGTCCCCCCGTCGCTCCAGCAGACGGCCTTCGAGATCCTGGACGCGGCCTCTTCCGGCGGGACCGGCCGCGCGGTCCGCGCTCTGCGGGAGGCGATGGCGTTGGGCCGGATCGGGATGGATCAGTTCATGGGAGCGATGGGCTGGTATCTCCGTCACCGCCTGCGGGGCTGGCCGGCTTCACGGTTCCAGCGGATGCTGGAGGAGCTGATCCGGACGGATGCCCGGATGAAGCAGGGACACCCCTCCCCGGAATGGCTGGCTGACCGTTTACTGCTGAAGCTTCGTTAGCCGAGCTTGGCCAAGCGGCGGGCCAAGCGGGATTTCCTGCGGGACACCGTGTTGCGGTGCATAATGCCGATCTTGGCGGCCTGGTCCAGCAGACGGGCCACTTGAGGGTAGATCTTCTTGGCCTGGTCGGTCTTCTTCTCCTCAACCGACTGATTCAACTGGCGGACCAGCGTCTTCAGCTTGGATTTCGCTTCCAGATTGCGGAGCCGCCGCTTGGCGTCGGCCCGAGTTCTTTTTTCCGCGGAACGAGTATTAGGCATGAGGCCTGAAATTAGCATGAAACCTCGAGCGGTGTCAACCCGGGAACATCCTTCCCTCCTGCGCTCCGCGGGGGTCATGGGGTCTCTCACGGCGGTCAGCCGGGTGCTCGGTTTCGTGCGGGACTCGATGATCGCCGCGGTGTACGGGACCTCCGCCACGGCCCAGGCGTTCGTGGTCGCCTTTCGCATCCCGAACCTGCTGAGGGACCTAGCCGGCGAAGGGGCGGCCAACAGCGCCTTCGTGCCGGTCTTCAGCCGGGTCCGGGCCGCCGAGGGAAAAGAATCTTGGGCGGCCCTGGCGCAGGCGGTCTGGAGCCAGGTGCTGATCGGCTTCGTGATCGTCTCGGCGGCCGGGATCGTGGCGGCGCCCTGGCTCGTGGCGGTGGTGGCCCCCGGTTTCCGCCACGACCCGGCACTGCTGGAGTTGACGGTCCGGCTGACCCGCGTCCTGTTTCCCTTCATCGGGCTCATCGGCATCACCACATTCTTCATGGGCCTGCTCAACAGCGTGCACCACTTCGCCCTGCCGAGCTTGGGGCCGGTCCTGTTGAACCTCTGCATGATCGCGGGGATCTTCCTCTGGAAGCCGGACGCCCTGGGACTGGCGTGGGGCGTGATCGCCGGCGGCGTTCTCCAGATCGCCGTGCAGTGGCCGGCGCTGGGCCGGGCCGGCGTGCGGCTGAGGATGAATTTTTCAAAACATCCCGGCGTGACCGAGATCCGCCGGCTGTTGATCCCACGGATGATCGGCACCGGCGTCTACCAGCTCAGCGTGCTGGTGGACACGATCTTCGCCTCGTTCCGGTCCCTGGTCGGGCCGGGCGGCATCGCGGCCCTCTATTTCGCGAACCGGTTCCTCCAGCTCCCGATGGCCCTGTTCGGCATCTCGATGGCGCAGGCGGCCCTGCCGACGCTCAGCCGCCAGGCCGCCGGCAACGACCTGCCCGCGGTTCGCAAGACCTGCGCGATGGCCCTGCGCTCCAGCTTGTTCGTCGCGATCCCGTCCACCTGCGGGCTCCTCTTCCTGGGCCACCCGATCATCCGCACCCTGCTGGAGCGGGAGGCCTTCACGCCGGAGTCCACCGCCGCCACGGTCTGGACCCTGCAGTGGTACGCGCTGGGGCTGGCCTCGATGTGCGCGGTGAAGGTGCTGGCCAACACGCTGTACGCCTTCCACGATACCTGGACGCCGGTCCGGTCGGCCGCGGTGGCGCTGGCCGCCAACATCCTTCTGAACTCCGTGCTGGTCTGGCCGATGAAGCTGGCCGGCCTGGCGTTGGCCACTTCGATCAGCAGTACGGCCAACGCCCTGCATCTGTACGCGGCGGTCCGGAAGCGGATCGGCCCCTTCGATGAAGGATTGCCCGGCTGGATTGCGCGGGTCGCCGCCGCCTCCATCGGCATGGGATTGATCGCGTGGGGAGTGTGGGTCGCCGGCACCCGGGGGGCGGGAGCCGATCATCCCGCCGCGCTGGTCGGCCTGCTCCTGGGTTCGATCGCCGCCGGCATGGCCAGCTTCCTGGGGCTGGGGATGCTGTTGGGCATCGAGGAGACCCGCCGGATGGCCTCCTTCACGCGGGACCGCCTGCGTGGGTTGAAGACGGACAGGGATGACTTCCCAGGTTGAGCAAAAACTCAAACAGCTGCCCGACCGGCCGGGCGTCTATCTCTTTAAGAACCGGGAAGGCAAAATCCTGTACGTCGGCAAAGCCGTTTCCCTCCGGAAGCGGGTTTCCTCTTATTTCCAGCCGGCCCGGCCGCTGACGGCGAAGCTCATGCGCCTGGTCGGGCAGGTCGCCGAGCTGGATTGGATCCTCGCCGGTTCCGAGGCCGAGGCCCTCCTCTACGAACAGGGCCTCATCCGCGAAAAACAGCCCAAGTACAACGTCCTATTCCGGGACGATAAATCCTATCCCTACTTAAAAGTCACCGCGGAGGAGCCGTTCCCCCGGCTGTTCATCGGCCGCGTCGCTCCTGCGCCGCGGCATTTCCTCGGCAGCAAGGAGGATGCCGCCTCGGTCAGCCGGGGCGCCGGCGAGCCGGGCATCAAGGCGATCGGCCCCTTCGCCGCCGCCGGCCTCCTGCGCCAGGCCTTCGATGCCGTTCGTGGGGTGATCCCATTCCGGACTTGCCGCGTGATGCCAAAGCGCGCCTGCCTGGACTACCACCTTGGGCTCTGCCAGGCCCCCTGCGAGGGAAGGATCAGCCAGGAAGAATACCGGGAGAACATCACCAAGGTTTTCCGGCTGATGGAGGGGAAAAAGGAGGAGGTCCTCGAGGATCTGCGCGCCAAGATGAAGCGCTGTTCCGAAGAGCGCCGCTACGAGGAGGCGGCCAAGGTCCGCGACCAGATCGCCGGGCTCCTGGAACTGGCGGTGCGGCCCCAGCCGTTCGTCCCGGAGCGGGCCCTCTCCGACCTCCAGGCGATCCTGCAGTTGCCGCGCCTGCCGCGCCGGATCATCGGCTTCGACGTCTCCAACATCTTCGGCAAGGAGCCGGTCGGCTCGATGGTGACGTTCGTGGATGGCAAGCCGTTCAAGGACGGGTACCGCCGATTTAAGATCAAGACGGTCGCCGGCATCGACGATTTTGCGATGATGCGGGAGATCGTCCGGCGGCACCTGGAAGCGGTCCGGGCGGACGAAGAGCCGGTCCCCGACTTCCTGCTGATCGACGGTGGGCGGGGACACCTGAACGCCGCGCTGGAGGTGCTCAAGGAGCTGAAGATGGACCTGCCGGCGGCCGGGATCGCCAAGGAGTTCGAGGTCCTGTTCCTGCCCGGCCGCGCCGATCCGGTCGTCCTGCCGCCCGAGTCCCGGGCTCGGCGGCTGGCGCAGAGGGTGCGGGACGAGGCCCACCGCTTCGCGATCGGCTACCACCGGCTCCTCCGCGGCAAAGACGCGCTGACTTCGGCGCTGGACCGGATCCCCGGGATCGGTCCCCGGAAAAAGAAAGACCTCCTGGTCCGTTTCGGCTCGGTCGAAGCGATCCGGAAGGCGAGCGTGGAGGATCTGGCTCAGCTGCGCGGCGTCTCGCGGGGTTTGGCGGAAAGGATTTCACACCAGCTTAAGGAGAAAAAGGGATGAAGAAGAAACTGGATGGGTGGCGGCAGGAATGCACGCCGTTCGAGCGGAAGGTCTACGAGACCCTGCTGAAAATCCCGGCAGGGAAGGTGCGCACGTACGCCGAGGTGGCGCGGATCATCGGCCGGCCGAACGCCGCCCGCGCCGTTGGCCAGGCGCTGAAGCGCAACCGTTGGGCGCCGGAAATCCCCTGCCACCGCGTCATTGCCTCCGACGGCACGCTCGGCGGCTACTCGGCCAAAGGGGGGACCGCCGCCAAGCGGAAGCTCCTCCTCAGAGAAGGTGTTAGCAGTAATTTAATCTAGAATATTTCCTTGCCGGTTCCGTCGGTGAGCGGGTATACTTTTTCCAAAGGTAAACCCCTGTGAAAACCATTCCCCGATCGATCGCGCTCTTCCTCTGCCTCGCCCTCACTTTGCCTTCGCCCGCCTTTGCCCTGAGAATTCAGCAGTCCCCCGCGGTCCGCTCCGGTTTAGAGGAAGCTCTGCGCCCTCCCACCCCGGCACCCGCCGGCGTTGAGGAGGGCCCGATGACCCCCCTGGTCCGGCAAGCGGTCAGGAAAGAATGGGCAGATTATTTCAGGAATCCAACCTCCGCTCTCCCTGTAGTATTTGATTCTACGGCCCTCAATGCGTTGGTCCAGGGGGCGCCGGGCGAGTGGTGGGTCCATTTTTATGTTCAGCTCCCAAACACAGATCGGCCGGGTTTCGCGGCGAAACTGCTTTTGGAAAAAGGCCGAATCACGGGGGTGGGTGAGATCCTAATCGAACCCACCTCCGTCACCCTTTTCGTCCGAATGGATGAACGAGTTTTCTCTTCAAGCGAAATAGAGGTAATTCGGAGCCAAACACAAACCTTCCTCATGAATAACAGGCGGAAGCTTGAAGCCGAGATGATAGCCCTCCCCCTCCGCGCCCAGCCCTTCTCCGACGTCTTGGCTAGGGCTGTGACGCCTGGAGAAGAAGGTTTGTACGAAATCAGGCGTTTAGAGACATTTGACGCGCAAGGGCGGCGTATTCAGGGATGGTTGGGACGGGATCGGCTCACCTTTCAGCGGCTGGATTTTTCCGGTGCTTCCAAACCCGCCGCCGGGGTGGAGGAGCCGCCGCTGTGGGCCATGCGGAAAGATCCGGAAAGGGGCTACCAGGTTCATGTGGGAGACGGAAAGTGGATTCGCATCTCCTTCTTGGATTTGGGGACCTTTCAGAAAATCCTGCTGGAGGCCCTGCGCAAACCGGGGATCCTCACCCCGCAGATGCGGGTCTTGGAGGTTGGGGTGGGGGAGGGCCCGATCCTTACCGCTCTGGCCGGCCGCGTCGCGCACGCAGACGGTGTGGAGATCCACGCCGGCATGGCCCGGCGCGCCCGCGAGAACCTGGCCTTAAACGGCATCACCAACGCCGAAGTGCTGGAAGGGGACCTCACGGTGCCGGTCCAGGACAGGAAGTACCAGCTCATCGTTTCCAACCCGCCGGCGGTTCCCTACTCTCCTGTAATGGCCGCGATGGCGGGGGATGAGCGGATCCGCCTGGCCAATGACGGCGGCCTGGACGGGCGGCGCATGATCGAGAGGATTCTAAGGGAAACGCCGGCCCTGCTGGAACCAGGCGGGGCGATCCTCATGATTCACCCGCAGTTCGCGGACCTGAAAAAGACGCAGGCCCTTTCCCAACAGCTCGGACTGCGGATGGAGATTTTGTCGGCGTATGAGCTGTACCTGAGCGATGAGGGAGATGCGCGGTCCTCCTTCCTGGTTTTCAAAAACACCATCGAGGGGGCCAACAACATCCCCTATGTTCGCAAGCACGGCCAATGGACCTTCAAAATCTACGTGCTCCGGTTCACCAAGCCAGCGGTTCCGGCGGCCGCCGGGGCGGAGGAGATCGGGGATTACTTTGAAATCGTCCCGGGCAAGCCCGGGGGGCCGGTGGCGCTGTTCCTGTTCCCCCCTGGGGATAAGGTCGTCGCGGAGTACCGGAAACTGGCGGGCCGCCTGTATGTCTTGAAGGATGAACGGGAGCCCAGCAGCTCGATCGAGCCGGAGCTGCTGAGGAAACTGGTCCGCCGGATCAACCCCGATTACCTGGCCGCGTTCGTCAACGACCGCGTGGACGCCGCGTTGCTCTCGGAAGAGGTGACTCCCAACTTAAAGGGGATCACCCACATGGGGTTGGGGACCAACAACATCGATCTTAAAGCCGCGGTCGCGCGGGGCCTGAAGGTTTCCTACGTGGGCGGCGGAGACAACCCCCTGCGGAAAGCGACCGCCGAGATGGCGGACGCGCTGGCCCTCACCGCTTGGTTTGATCTAACTAGGCGGTTGGAGCCGGCGACCCAGGCCACCCCTCCGGACCGTTTGCTGGGTCCTTTCCTGCGTCGGCACCTCTCGGAGCGGCCCGGTGATTGGAAACAAACAGCGGATCTGATGTGGGCCCAGTTGCTGCGCCAGGCCCGGAAGGTGGATGCCGGGCGGCAGCTCGCGCTGGAGGATCAGTTTCGAGGGGCTGGCAACGGGAAGCATCTGACGGTCCGGGGGCATCAGTTGAGCGGCGATCCCAAGGGGACCGGGATCCGGACTCCGCTAGGGCTGATCGGCCCCGAGCCGTTCATCGAGCGTTGGGCGGGACACGCCAAAGCCCACGAGGTGTTCCAGGTGTTTTACAGCGGGAACCGGAATGCCGCCTTGGAAAGCCGGCTCAACTCCGATGAATTCAAGCTCACCCACCTGAGCTCCCCCGATGAGGTGGCGGAATCGTCCGCCTACATTCTGAAGGCACCGGACGACGCGGAGGGCGTGGTTTCCGAAGCAACCCGGCAGGATCTGGATAGGAAGAGGGGCTATCCCTGGCTGGTTGATACGGACCGGCTGGCGCTCAAGCAGGACCTGCCGCTCTCGGAGCTGAACGCGCTGATTTCCCGGCCGCTGGCGGGACAGACGATCGGGTTCTTGGGCCTGGGTTCCATCGGGGCCACGGCGCTCCAGTCCCTTGCGCCGTTTGCCGGCCGCCTGCTCGGTGTCCAGCATGATTCGGGCAAGGCGGTTTACCGGCAGCTGCAGGAGCGATCCGGCATCCAATACACCGATTTAGACACCCTCCTAAAACAGTCCCGCATCGTGGTCTTAAGTCTCCCTGGCGCCGGGGACGCGGTGGAGCTGGTGAACCCGGAACGGCTGGAACGGCTTGGGATCGAGGACCTTCTGATCGTCAACATCGGCCGCGGGCAGGCCATCGCCAAGTCGCGGGCGGAGGAGGCCCGCCTCGCTGGCTACCTTCGTAAGCACCCCGGGGTCCGCTTGGCCACGGACGTACTGGCGGAGGAGAGTTTCCCGCTGGATCAACAGCCGCTGTTGGCCTCCGATCTCAGGGACCAGGTGCTCGTCACGGCCCACATCGCCAGCAACGCGGAGCAGCCCGGCGGCCCCAGCGTGCGGGAGGACGGCATGGGGAGGGTGATGGTCCGGAACTTTGAGGCGATGCTCAACGGTCAAGCGCTTCCCAACCCCGTCCCGCTTTCTGTCGTTACCGCTGGGGCGGAGGAGACGCGGTTTCCCGATCCGGTCGAGCTGGATGAGAACCCGTTCCAGCCCTTCGAGAAAGACCTGACCTTCCTGAACCGGGACCTATTTCAGGAACAGCTGTTGAAGGAGCGCATCCTTCCGGATCTCATCCGGCGCAATGCCTCCACCCGGACCCTCACGTTTGCTTTCCTCGGCATCAGCACCGGCGAAGAGCCGGCCCGCTTCTGGTACTGGGTCCGGGAGTGGTTCCGCGCGCAGGGGCTTCCAGTTGGTGGTGAAAAGGGATGGAAGATCCGGTTCCTCTTAGTGGATAAGAATCCCGTCCTCATCGACGCGGCGAAGGACCGTTTCCGGGGTGAAGAGCCGGACGTCCGCTTCAGCTATCACGTGTATAGCGGTGTTAAGCGGCAGGATCCGGATATCGAGCGGAAGGTCCGAGAGTTTTCCCAGAATGTCGTCAGGACGGTGGAGTCGGATAAGACATTGATCGAGCAATCCTTCGAATGGATCCTCGGGGACATGGCCGACCCGGAGGTGCTCGCGAAAGTGGTCCCCGCGGCGGATCTGGTCGTGAGCAACCAGGCCTCCTCCTACATCGAGGTTCCCTACGACCTTCCCGCGACCACCGATCAGTCCAGGAATTTCTGGAAGACCCTCACCGCCAGCGAAAAAACCTGGATCCTGACCACCGATATCATCGTCACGATGTTCAGAGACCGGCGCCGGCAAGTGCTGGCGTTCAATGTCGAGGCCTCTCCGATGGACGGCTCTTCCATCCGCCACCTTCAATACCGGCTCTTGCCTCCTCTCACCCCGCCCGCTGCTGGGGCGGAGGAGGACCCGCCGGGGTTCCTGGCCTATCAGCGGGCTTTGGCACACCAAGTGAACCGGAATCCGCGCAGCCGCTTCCTGGTTAACGTGGACCGAAATGGGATGCTGGAGGGCATCTCCGTGCATCCGGTCCAGGGAGAGGACGGCCTGGAGTATGAGCCGATGCTCACCGATCCGTTCGACGCGATCGTGGAGGATCCTTCCGAGTACCGCCTGCTCGGCGCCGTCGCCGCGGAATCCCTCCTGCTGATCAACGTGAAGAACGGGAAGGTGGTTTCCATCTCAGGGGAGGGCACCCCCGAGACCCACCTCCAGCCCGGCCCTGCGGCGTCGCCGGAAGAGATTCAGGGTTCCGTGCGGGAGCTGTTGGCGACCATCGGGGAAGCCCAGTGGGTGGATACCGTGGAGCTGGGGGTTTCGGAAGGTTCCTACCAGGGGTCTGTGGCCGTGGAGCTGGATCGGCAGAAGGAGATGGTCCGGCTGGTTTATCTGCGCGACCGCGTTTTTGTGGAGCACGCTTACCATAAGGGGGCGGACGGGGAGCTTTTCGGCCGGCGGGGAAATGAAGAGCTCCGCGGCGGCTTGGAGGAGCGGTTGGTAGCGGTCGCGGAGGGGATGCCGGGTGGGCAGGTGCTGGCG
>Ga0209515_10002823_pt1 | contig 25768 bp, 26 predicted proteins | sample Subgroupgradi54m_FD_187454 | JGI IMG/M metagenome (GOLD analysis project Ga0209515, IMG submission 187454) | Subsurface groundwater microbial communities from S. Glens Falls, New York, USA - GMW60B uncontaminated upgradient, 5.4 m (SPAdes)... ... | reverse complement strand
TATTCCGGCAGTTTGTAGATGAATATGGACTGTCCGGCGCGTGCTATGGGCGGATAAGCTTTAAGCCACTCATAATGCTCTCCGGGGTTGGTGCGTATCAGTCCGTCGATGGGGGTACCAAATTCTCCCTGGCGGAATGTGGAGGAAATCGCAAACCAGCCTTTGGGCTGACCCCGTGCTCCTGACCATCCTTCAACTTTGCTTCCCATGTAATATTGCGGTACGCCGCCGCCGAAGTAATCAAGGGAAATATGTTGAATATTATTTTCATTCACGAAATCATTTAGGCGTTTGAGATCCTGGCCCCAGTCGTAGTTGGAATCAACGGCGATTCTCCATCCCTGCGACGTGCCGCCGGCAAGTTCGTTGTAATACGAAAGAAATGAAGGAGTCGTGGTAACTGTTCCGAGCACGAGCCAGATGATAAGAATTGTAACTAATGCGAGTTGCGGCAGCATGCTAAAGATAAACGCAAATATATTGCGGATAATATCTTTGAGGTTGGTCGGACTTACCATATGTCGGCGCAACCAACGCATCACGCCGACGGATACGAGAATGTAGATAAAAGGAAATATCGGGAGTACGTGGCGGACGCCGATGTTAAGAGGAGATTTGATGGAGACCAGCCAGTAGACGATGATCATGACTACGCATGACCATTCGATGAAGTATTGGCGCACAGATGCCCGCCATGAAAGCAGGTGAACGCCTTGTGCCTTTTTTCTTCGGGATGCCATCATCTGCGTCAAGAGATAAAAGAGCGCGATGAGCGAGAAGATGTGGAGCGGGAGCGGTTCCTTGAGTATATAGAGAAGCGGGAAATAAAGGCGCGAGCCTCGATTGGTAACTTCATCGAGGAAGAATGCGGTATTGCCTCCGGCGGCGCGCTGTTGCACCATGAGAACGCCGAGCATGTAGTGCCCAAGAGGGCGCGTAAGATTATGACCCACGAGCCATAGATCAAGATTGACCGCGGGTCTGAATCCGTATGAACTCATGAGCTGCGTGGTATCTCGAAGTTGGCGTTCGGGCGGATAGTTGTAGGTAAAGAGTCCGTAGACTGCCCAGATGACAGCAACAGCCGCAAGAATCGCGATTATTAATTTTTTGACATAATGCCATAGGATTGCCATCCATTCTTTTTTTTCGGCAAATGGCATGCTTAGCATCCAGAGTGTAAGCATGATGACATCCATGGGGACGAGAAGTACGAGAGAGAATTTGAGAAGCTGGGCTACGGCAAAGCAAACTCCGGCAATCAAGGCGTTCTTCGTGCTTGGTTGTTCAAGAAAATGAATAAAGCTTACAATGCCGATGAAAAATCCAAAGCTGGCTCCGAGATCTGTCGTCATGTAGCGCGAGTGCGCGAGGATCGTGGGCGAGAAGCAAAAGAACGCAAGCGTGAGAAGTGCTGCTCCCGATCCAAAGCGCCTGCGCACCCATTGGTATAAGAGCCATCCCAAGAGAACGCTTAAGAGGATGACAGGAATACGTGCCCAGAAAATAATCGAGTCAGCATTGTTGCCGCTTCCGTACAGGAAAGAATATCCCATGCTCCATTGCCCGTTGATGTCCGTAGTCCATGCGGGGTTGTCAGCGGGGAAATGCGGATTTTCAAATATGCGGACAAAGAGGCCTGAAATCGCTTTTAAGAGCGGAGGATGTTCGGGGTTGAGACGGTAGTCCAGCTGGGTTACATATGCATACCCTGCGGGGATGTGGGCGAGTTCGTCGACGATGGCTGATTCATTGATGATCGATCCCAGCATGAGTCCGAACATGGCAGCGAGCATGATGAATGCAAGTACCGGTGTTTTTTTGGTTGTGTGTTCCATGGGTTGCAGAGAACTTAATTAATAATAATTTTCTAAGATAGTGAAGTCGGAAGGCGCTTGCGTTTTGAAATGCGGAAACATTTTTTTGAGTTTGCTGATAGTCGCCCTATCGCTGCCGTCGAGCAGCGAGATAACTGCTTTTTGTCCCGGTGCGATTTTAATTTTGTCGAGCTGATCCGTGCGTACGTAATAAATATGCTTTGCCTCGCGCTCGGTTTCCATGAATGTATTGGTGACAAACATGACGGTTTGCGCGGGCATCGGGATGCCGCGGACTTCGGTGCCGCCTGTGTTTACCACTACAAAGGCGGTCACATCGTCTGGTTTATCGCGCAAGAATTCTCCGACGTGATAGAGATCGGTAGTAAATGCATAGTACGTATCCGTGCTATGTGCCCAGAAGATAAAGTAGTCTCGGTACGTATAAATCGGGATGAGCAGGACAAGAGCCATAAAAAGAATTTTGATTTCTTTTTGAATGCGGGCAAGCTGCGGGATTTTTTCAGGGAAAGAAGTTTTTTGGCGCTCAAACCAATTAAGCAATGCCGCCATAAGCTGCCAGCAGCCGAAACCGGCAAGAATCATAACAGGCGGAATCATGCCGATGGACCGCAGCGCATGAGGGATACCTTCCCATGTGAGGGTTGCGGGCAAAGACATGATAAACAGCCATCCGAGCAGGAGAACGGGGACATAGGTTTTTTCGTATGTTCGTTTAAACAGATCGCGAATGGTAAGCATTATGCCAAAGGCAAAAAATATTGCCACAGGCCAGACGAGTTCAGGCTGGCAGGCATAGTTGTGGCGCGTATTGCAGTCGCCTTTTACAAAAAACATCCCGATTGTTTTTACGTTCGTATCTATGAATGTCTTGACCGGAGAGGGCGTGGCAAAGATGGAGACTTGTCCCGATCGGCCTATGAAGTCCTGCGGGTTTTGCAGGAAATAAACGCCTATGGGAAGGGCTGTGACAAAGATGACAAAAAGATAGAGCGCTACTGCGCACGGGCCGCATGATACCGTGCTCCATTTATGCGGCGTTTGTGAGTTCATCGGTTTCTTGGCGCGGAAATAGTTCCAGAGTTCGGGCAGAAGGGGAATAGCTGCAATGAACGGAAAGAAGCGAAACGCGATATAGGTTTGAAAGCCAAGGCCGGCGACAATTCCCGCCAAAGCGAGTGTCCAGATATTTTTAGTGCGCAGCCCGCGAAGAAGGAAGTAAATGCCAAAGGCGGATAATAGTGGCAGCATGATCGCGCGAAATCCTATACGGGAGAAGTTGATGTGCCAGTAAGAGGTGGCGATGAAAAAAGCGGAAATTAATGCGATGGTAGCAGCACCCCCGCGCTTTTTTTTATTTCCGCGCTGGGAAAACATTTCGCGTGCAAGCAGGAAGATGCCCAAAATCGTGAGGCTTCCCATGAGGGCCGACACGCCGCGCAGCGCCCATGGCTCTCTTCCGAAGAGAGAAAGTGAAATCCCTTGGAGATTGATAAAGAGTCCTTCGCGGCCGTTGTTCTCCGTATAAAATACTTTGTAATTGTGCGTGGACTGTGCTTCGAGTACGTTATTTCCGTTCATTGCTTCATCCGGATAAAGACCAAGCGGGATTTCGGTAAGCCGGAAAAAACGGAAAAAGATGCCCAGAGCCAGAATGAGTATAAGAATAAAGAGTTTATGTTTTTTCATATTCATAATCATAGCATAGGGCGCTATTTGCGTTGATATTGACTTTTTTTAAAATTAATCTATTGTGAAGTTCATACGTTCTTACTATCTGAAACAAAAAATCTGAGACCATGGAAAGGACAGGAGCTATGTCTCACGAGGCTCATAAACATGTGTGTCTCTGTTGCGAGACGGTGTCAGAGTGTACTGATGAAGAGTGTCCATTGATTCACGAACACATTGCTCTGATGAATTGTCCCCGTTGCACTGATCATGGAGAGGAGCAGCTTCCGACTGTGCCGCAAGTGTTGGAATCCGGCGGAGTCCATGTGCATGTCTGCCTTTTGTGCGGCAAGGAATGGGATTGCAGCAATGAATGCGGCTTTCCAAAGGGAAGCGTAAGCGAGCTTACCTGCAGTCTGTGCGTAGAGCATCTCTTCGGGTTTCAGCAAGGTCAGAATTCCGGCGCCCTTGTGCCCGAGATGCCAGTGCGTGATGGGATCATGCACTCTCATAGATGCATGATTGATAATCATATGTGGGAGCACGATGACTTTGTATGCGCGATGGAAAGCATGTACGACCTTGAGTGTCCGGCATGTTTTGTCTTTGCCGCGACGTAAGAAGATCGCTGTGATGGATTTTGTATCAACCTCTGCCTCGTCCCTATAAAAAGGGACGAGTTTTTATGTATAAAAAAACAGCCCCGACTCCTTAGTGGGGGCTGTTGATGATCGGCGGGCAGGTGTTAGTCGCCAGGAACTTCTTGTTCCAAGGGGATACCGCCCAGAGGATATTGATATACCCAGCATTGCTGTTTGAACTGCTGGCTGCCTTTGTAGGTACTTTCGCTATAGAGTTTATAGCTCCCCGAAGGAGCATTGCAGACCATGACCGCGGCCCCGGGAATAAGATCCAAGGGATAGCCAGGTTTTCCGAAATGGTCGTTATGAACAATCTTGCGCCTGCGCAGAGCATTCATGTCCACGTTGATTGTCGGATAGGATTGCTGTAGCTGATCTGCCGGCACCGGTTGCGGGCCTCCGTAAACAATCGTGGTGGACTGCGAAGGTGTCATGATAACAGGCGGCGGTTCGGTTACTATTAGCGGTGAAGGCTGTCCGATTATTATTACCGGTCTTGGCCGGTGTACGAAAATCGGCGCGGATTGCACAATAACTTGCACAGGTGCGGTTGTTACGCAGGGTCCGTTGGCTCCGCCGCAAGGATAGTATCCGCCTGACTCCGAGTGATGGCTTGGTGCTCCGCAAGGGCCGTTTGCACCGCCGCAGGGATATGCTCCATTGTGGCGATGCGCATGAGCGTATGCTGCCATTGTCAGTACCATAAGCCCCGCATACATCAAAATCTTTGCCGCTATCTTCATTATCCAACTCTCTTTCTTGTTTTTTGACTCTATAAAAAGGTGTAAACGAACAACCATTACTGACTTATCTATACGAGCATTATATCATATAAATAAGATTTAGTCAATGGCATTTTTGTAATAAAAATCCGTCCTTTTTTGGGGACGGATTTGTTTTAATCAAACCACGTTTCATCCATCAGCTGTTTGAGCGATGTCATGAACGGTGTTCCTGCAGTGCCTACTTCGGTAGGGTTGCCCGTGTCTTGCTGGGCTTGGCTGTGGATGTAGAGGCCTACATACTCGTAGTGTTTGCGGCGGAAATCATACACCGCACGGCGGCAATCGCGGTATGCCTCGTAGAGATCGGGGCGGGTGTCTTTGATCTCCACAACGAAGTCGAGAATCGAGTGTCCATTACGGCTAAGATCTTCAAGCTTCTCCACGAACCGGCGATGGCCTCGTGGCATGTATGTCCGGATCTCTTGGAGATACGGAGTGAACGCAGTCTCGGTGTGGCGGATGTCGAGCCCTGCTACCAATGTGGGCACGATAGCGCTTTGCGCACCGCTCTCGCCCCGAAATGTTTGGGGCGTGTTGCTGTAGGCTTCAACGCCAGGATAGAGGAGTCCATTGGGAAGCGCCGGGTTATTTTTTGAGCCATGGAGATAGGGCCGTACGCGCGTGTAGTAGATGTAGGGATCGCATTTTTCTGTCATGCGATTTAGAGTCTCAAGCATATTTTTGAGAGAGGCAGTGATCTTTTTGAGGCAGTTCATGAGCATGGGGACGTCCCGATCTGATACTGCTTCCATTGCTCGGGCAATATATGCGGGAATTGTTCCGGCGCGCTGCTCAATTTCCACATGCACGAGCACGAACCAGTCCTCATCGAGTCCGCCCAGAAAATTCTGGATGGTGGCAAGGTTTGAAAGCTCGATAGGTTTTGACGGATCAAGCCGGCGCCAGTTCCAAAGCGCGTAGGGAGCGTAGGTGAGTATCGGAGGCAGGCCTGTTAGCTTTGATACGTAATAGAAGAACTCGGAAAATCCGGAGGGCATGCTTGTTGCTGCCGAATGCTCGCCCCACACGTAGGCTTGTGCCAGATAGTCAAAGATGACCTTCGTTCTCTGAAGAATGTCACCCCTGTTGTATATATATGAAAGCGTGATGTCTTGTGCTTGCCCGGCAAGAGGAGAGAGCTGATGTTGAGAAAAAGCATCAAGGCTGCTTCGCAGCGCACCGACGGCAAGCAGTTTTGGCAGTTCGCTTGCCATTTGTTGAAGGGGAGAGAAAACTTCTGAACGCGGAATCCATGTGAGAGGATCGAAGGGAAGAAATCCGCGCGACGGCGAGATGCCGAATTCATGGAGCTGCAATGAGATTGATTTGCGTGCCATAGGACAGGTCCTTCTGTCAGTGGGTTATAAAGGGGCTAAACCCTGCGGGTCGCCCGTCCCGCTGCGGGATTAGGGCTGAACGTCTGTGATATCTTACCACAGATTATTTATTTTACAAGGAGTGAATGAGATGATGGTGACCTACGGTGCGGCGCATTTTAATACGCTGAAGCGCGCGGTATGAATGCATCGGGTTGGAAGCTTCGCAGTCCTATCATATGGGTGCCAGCTTGGAACTTTATGCCGTATACCAATGCTGCGATGTTTCGGGCATTAGACGGCGTTACAAGTCTATAGACGTATAATAATAAAAAAGAAGCGAGAGCTTCCTTATTTATATAAGTAAGAGCCTGTTCAATAACTCTCTTTCGTCGCGAGATTCCATAATTTCGAGTCAAGACGCGAGGCGTATTTCATAGCAATGAAATCGCCCCGTCTCCGAAATTATGGAATCGCAGCAGAATATGGAGTTATTGAATAGGCTCTAAGACAAATATCCCTTGTTCCTATGCCGAGTGCGCTATATAATGCAGGTATGGCAGAAACACAACAATCTCTTTCTCCCGAACAGGAGATACAAAAACTCGAAGCGCAGCTTGAGCGGAAGAAACGCGAGCTTGCACAAACAGGCGCTGCAGTACCGGAAGAAAAAGAACTTTTCCGCGAAGTCGTAAAAGAACATATTGAAACACTCCGACCATCTGTTCCGACTCCGGTCCCGACACCTTCGCCTGTCCCGCAGCCTCCTACACCGTCGGCACCCCAAGATGTGCAGACTGATGTAAAAAAACAAGAAGCCAATACAGCTACCGTGCGCATGCTCGTAGAAAAAGCCATGACCGGCACTATTGAGGACGCGGTCAAGGAAGCTCAAAAGATCAGTCCTTATATGGTAGATGAACTCCATGATCATTTGATTGATGATATGTATGGCAAGCTTCTGGCGTTGCGAAAAATAAAAGCGCTTTAAATCAGCTGCTAGTCCATAGTGGCTAGTCACTAGTTCCTATCTCTATGATCCTTCCTTTTCTTTTACTCATAGCACTGTTTCTGATACTCGTGCTTTTTGTCGTGCGCTCTGTGATGCTCCGCGCAGGGCTCGTGAGCCGTGCGCTTAATTTGCAGTTGCTTGCCGTGCGCTTTACGCCCGTGGCGCCGGAGAAAGAAATGAACGTTCAGCAGATCCGCGAAAAGATCTCTCTGATGGAGCAGATGTTTTCGTATTTGTATCAGATAAGCGACGACTGGTTTGCAACGCTCATGTACGGCCGCCCGATCTTTGCTCTTGAGCTCACGATTCCTTCGGTCGGAGAAGAGATTTCTTTTTATGTGGCCGTACCGCGCCGCTTTGTCGGATCAGTGGAGAAAATAATTCAAGGAATTTTCCCCGAAGCGCATATCGAGGAATCGCGGGACTATAATATTTTTAATCCCGAAGGCGCTGCGGTAGCGAGCTCTATTTCTTTTAATAAAGGAAGATTCTACCCTATCCGTACGTATCAAAAAATCGAAGGCGATCCTATCAAGACAATGACCAATGTCTTCACACAGCTAGCTATTGCGGGCGAGGGTGCGGCATTGCAGATCATCGCGCGTCCGGCGTCTAAATCGTGGATCGGAAAGCTTCGCATGGAGGCTCACAATGTAAGCGAGGGCAAAGCCGGACAAAGCGAGACAGCCAAGTTTATCGGTGAATTAGTAAAATCCAAAACTCCGGAGCAAATTCAGGCGGAGCAGCAAAAAAAGTTGCAGCGCAAAATGAGTCCCATCGAAGAGGATATGGTAAAGCAGCTTGAAGGGAAAGCATCAAAGCCGTTGTTTGAAACCAATATCCGCCTTATGGCATCCGCACCCACGCTTGCGCGAAGCCAGGATATTTTGCAGGGGCTTGAAGTATCATTAGCGCAGTTCAATGATCCGAATTTAAATAGTTTCTCTGTAGAGAGGGTGAGCGGGGGCAGTTTGAAAAATGCGGTATTTAATTTTTCATTCCGCAGTTTTGATGAGTCAAAGAACATGGTGTTGAGCTCGGAAGAGCTGACCTCTATCTTTCATTTTCCGAATGTGCCGATCGAAACTCCGCATTTGAAATCCACCAAAGCGCGCGAGGCATCGGCTCCGGCAAATCTTCCCACAGAGGGCCTTCTCATGGGCTATAATATGTTCCGCGGACAGAAGGCGGATATCCGTATGCAGGATGAAGACCGCAGACGGCATTTGTACACCATCGGACAGACCGGAACCGGCAAGTCGGCATTTTTAAAAAATTTGATTATCCAGGATATTCAGGCGGGCAAGGGCGTGTGCGTGATTGATCCGCACGGCGACATGGTGGAGGATATTTTGCAATTTATCCCGCGCCAGCGCGCACAGGATGTGGTCTATTTCAATCCCGGCGACATTGAGCGTCCGATGGGGCTCAATATGCTTGAATATGATACGAATTATCCGGAGCAAAAGACATTTATCGTAAACGAGCTTTTGAGTATTTTTGATAAGCTCTACAATATGTCCGTCGCCGGAGGCCCGATGTTCGAGCAGTACTTCCGCAATGCAACGCTCCTTACGATGGAAGACCCTGCATCGGGCAATACCATGCTTGAGATCGAGCGCGTGCTGACCGACAAGGTGTTTCGTGACTACAAGCTTTCCAAGACTTCCAATATCGTAGTAAAGAATTTCTGGACGCAGATCGCAGAAAAAGCTGGTGGCGATGCGAGCTTGAAAGACATGGTGCCGTATATTGCCTCTAAGTTCGACAACTTTATTGCAAACGAAATTATGCGTCCGATCATCGCACAGCAAAAGTCTGCGTTTAATTTCCGCGAGGTGATGGACAGCCAAAAAATTCTTTTGGTAAATCTCTCCAAGGGCAGACTTGGAGATATTAACTCCTCTCTTATCGGTCTTATCATCGTAGGCAAGCTTTTGATGGCAGCACTTTCCCGCACCGATATGCCGGAGGAAAAGCGCAAAGACTTCTATCTGTATATAGACGAGTTCCAAAATGTTACCACTGATTCCATTGCCACTATTCTCTCCGAGGCCCGTAAGTATCGGCTTGATCTTGTCATTACGCACCAGTTCATCGGGCAGCTGAAAGAGGAAATCAAAAAGGCAGTATTTGGCAACGTAGGATCGGTGATCAACTTCCGCATCGGATCCGATGACGCGGAGTTTATGGCAAAGCAATTCAAGCCGGTGTTTGCCGAGCAAGACCTTCTGAATTTGGATAACTATAATTGCTATGTTAAACTGCTTATCAATGGGGCGACATCCACGCCCTTTAGCATGAAGACGTTTCCGCCTACCAAAGGCGACAAAGAAATTGCCGAGATAATCAAAGAAATTTCGCGCACCGCATACGGCAGGCCTCGCGACGAGATCGAACGAGAGATCATCGCAAACCATTCGCGCACGTTTGAATAATATTTATATTAAATTGTCATTCCCGCAGACGCGGGAATCCAGACTTGTCCTCGCGCAAGCGGGGATCCATAGGATAAGGGTCTGGATTCCCGATTTAATCGGAAATGGCAGATCGTCAATAATGAACAAAATCGATTACGCACTCGCGGGATTAATAGGATTTTTTGCAGGTATTTTTGCGATTCCCGTGGTGTACAACATCGCAAGCAAAGACCCTTTCGTATTGCTGGCATTGCCGTGGGTTTTGGCAATCGGCGCGGTTGTCGGCATGCTTGTGTTTGGATTTCTTGGTAGGAAAGTCCCGTTCTTTATTCAGTTCGCGAAGTTCGCGGTAGTGGGCGTTCTCAATACCGCGATTGATTTCGGCACGCTCAATATCATCAGCATTGTCACCGGAGTCACGGGCGGTCTTATCGTCGGGGGAGTAAATGTGCCGGGCGTTGCGTTAGCGCTTACCAATGCATATTTTTGGAATAAGTTTTGGGTATTCAACCATCGCGACAACAAAGGCGCTTTAAATGACCTGCCGAAGTTTCTTTTGGTAAGCGGTATCGGTATTTTGGTAAATAGCGGTGTTGTCATTCTTGCGACGTCGTATCCCGCGGTATCGGTAAATGCAAAGACGTTGCTCAATATCGCTAAACTCGGCGCAACAGTATTCTCCCTCGTATGGAATTTCCTCGGCTATAAATTCATTGTATTCAAATCAGAAGAGATGACATCGGAACACGAAGTCATCGCTCCGCTCTAATTCCTGCAACCTCCCAAAAAGCGGCTTGACAAAAAGCCGCTTTTTGTTATTATGCTTTTAGTTCCGAGGCATATTGGTATGTTAAAATGAGGAGTCGAGGCATGACTGTTGAAGAGCGCGTGACCGCAATACTCGTTGAGCAATTGGGCGTAGAAGACAAAGACGTAACGGCGGAGGCATCGCTTACCGACGATTTGGGGGCGGATTCCCTTGATCTGGTCGAGGTGATCATGGCCTTGGAAGAGGAATTCGATCTCGATATCCCCGACGAAGACTCCGAGGGCATCGCGACTTTCACTGACATCGTCACCTACGTAAAGACGAAGACCCCCGCTCCGCAAGAGAGCTAAACGCCATTCTCCCCTCCGTCCGAGTGAACGGACAGAACTTCATGTTCTGTCCATTTTTTGTTTCTGTCATTGCGAGGAGTTGCATAACTGCGAGTTGTTGACAATACTATGATAAAAGTGTATAGTAATAATGTCGTTAAACGCTGCATCTGCTCTCTAATTTATAAACACCAGGAGAAAACGCAATGGTACTGGATGGTCTAGCAATTCTTGAGAAATTGAGAAAAGGGGATATTGAGATCAGGGGATTTGCTCGGGAAACCGTCCGCGCCGCCTCGGTTCCTCTCACCTTGGACGATCGGTATATTTTTCAAAAGAGCGGCATTTTTGTGGAAGAAGAAATGGTTACGCTTGGAGGGCCGTACATGCTCAAAGCCCGCGAATCAGGCGTCGGTCTTACACGCGAATTCATTCGCCTGCCTACCGATCTCTGCGGTGTTATTTATGACATCGGTGAGACGAGCCGTTTGCAGGTGGGAACGCGTTTCTTGCCGCCGGGATATGAGGGCAATGTTCCGCTCAAGTTGTATAACCCAGGAGACTTTGAGGAAATCTGCCTCGATCCCGGTATGCCGATCTGCGAACTCGTCATCATGCGCTGCGGCGAGTAGTCAGTCGTGCACTAGTCATCAGACCCTAGAGGAAACTCTAGGGTCTTTGAATTTGTATTTTTTCGTGCTAACTTATCAGATATGAGTGAACAAGTTTTGTATAGGAAACATCGTCCGCAGGCATTTGATGAAGTGGTAGGACAGGAGCACGTGGTGGATGCGATTCGCAATTCGCTTAAGATGGATCGCATTGCCCATGCCTATCTTTTTTCAGGTCCCCGCGGCGTGGGCAAGACCACGATGGCGCGCTTGATCGCCAAAGCGCTTAACTGCACCGACAAAAAAAGCCGCCCCTGCAACTCCTGCGCCTCGTGCAATGATTTCAACGAATCCCGCGCAATGGATCTGATAGAAATAGACGCCGCCTCCAACCGCGGTATTGATGAGATACGCGAACTTCGCGAGGGCGTGCGCTTTGTTCCGACTCAAGGACAGTACAAAACATATATCATCGACGAAGTGCATATGCTCACTAAAGAAGCATTCAACGCGCTTCTCAAAACTCTTGAAGAACCGCCGTCTCATGCGGTTTTTGTGCTTGCGACTACTGAAATTGAAAAAGTACCGGCGACTATTATTTCCCGCACCCAGCATTATGAATTCCGCAGGCCGGGCGTCCCGCAGATTACTAAGCGTTTGCAGATGATTGCGAAAAAAGAAGGAGCAACGCTTGATGGCGATGCCGCTCATTTGATTGCGATAGCATCGGAAGGGGGACTTCGCGATGCAGAGAGCATCCTCGGCCAGATCATGGCAGTCGAGGACAAAAGTATTACGGTAAAAGAAGTGGAAGATATTCTCGGTCTCCCAAAGCGCGAAGCAGCCAAGCAACTCTTCACCGCTATTGCGAAAAAAGACGCCCCCGCAGCGCTCGCCATAGTGCAGCAGCTCACGGATGCGGGACACGATCTCACGCACGCCTCCAAACTTCTCATGCGCTACTTCCGCACTGCCATGCTTCTTAAAACCGACCCGAATCTCAAATCATTCCTCGTCCACGATTTTCTCCCCGACGAAATGGAGACCATCGTAGGCACTCTTTCCTCATTTACCGCCCCGCAACTTACGCAGGCGGTCACCACCATCTTCCAAAACATGCAGCAGTTTAAAAAATCTCCGATCCCGCAGCTTCCATTGGAGCTCACGGTAGTGGAGATAATTTCGGCGCAAGCGTAATCACATATCCCCCTCTGTCATTGCGAGGAGGTTTCTGACGAAGCAATCTAGAGCATCGCGAGACCGAGATTGCCGCGTCGCTACTGCTCCTCGCAATGACAACAGAGGACAAATGGACTTTCAGCAAAAAATTGACCAAAGGGCCAATTTTTTGTATTATTATGCCATTGTTGCCGGATCGTCTAACGGCAGGACATCGCCCTTTGAAGGCGAGTATCTTGGTTCGAATCCAAGTCCGGCAGTTTTTAGTGTAGCTAAGAAATGGGAAATTTTTGAGAAAAGAGAGGGTAGTGGAGCTTTCTGATAGATAACCCTGTGGATAAATTTCTTTACTAATATTAGTAGGAGTTCATAATAAAAATATGGATGATAAGAATGATACAGTGAATATTGTTAAGGATGAGCCACGTAGAAATAAATTCAACTGGAAGAATTTTGATTTAGATAAATTTTTTAAAGATACCGAAAAAGTTGGAGAAATAATTAAAGAGAGGGATTCTTCTAAAAATGCCGAGTGATTATGATTTTAGAAATAAGTTTGCCTTGTTGGATGTAAATATCCTCTCGCAAATGGTTAAAGAGAAACGGGCGGAAAAATTCCGGCCCGTTTTTGAGTTTTTGAAAGAGAATAATGCTGAAATTTTTTTAACTGATGCCACATATTTTGAATTTACTGCTTTTTCTCGTACTAAGAAGAATCACGATTTTTTAGAAAATTGGATCAATCAGTTTACTATTGTTACATCTGGATTGCAGGATATCAAATCAGCTTCTTTGCTATCGTCCTATTATACTCATGCGGATTCACAATTAAATAAGAAGCAAATTTCTTATTGTGATTGTTTATATGGTGCTCAGTTGGCAAAATATAAAGGTTTAGCTTTTATTGTGACAACTGATATGCATGATTATCCTATATCTCTCTTTGATATTGCCAAAGTAATGATTGTAGAGGATGGCCAGAAGGCTGTTATAGTAGCGTTTATAACTTTTAATGAGGAAAAGTGGAAAATTATTTCTGGTCGATTTGATAAATCTGTATACGACGGAAAATAGGGACACGGGAAAATAGGAACAGTCACGATTTATTTTGAGATTTTGTTTAGTTGATATTTCCAGTATACTATTTTTATATGACAAATTATCATGTGACACCTGATGCGGATAAAGGGTGGATGGTAAAAAAAGACGGGGGTAAGCGAGGTGTATTTTCTCCTACTCAAGGCGGTGCGGAGAAAATTGCCAAACGACTTGTCTCGCGCAGTGGTGGCGGTGAGGTCGTAATTCATGGGAGAGACGGCAGGATTAGAGACAAGGATACAGTGCCGCCTGCTAATGATCCATTTCCTCCGCGGGATATGCGGCATTAGGCCTATTGATTGTGATTTATGAGTAAAGAAAAACCCCACCATACTAGCGGTGAGGTTTGTCGTAGCAGCAAAGCGGCTAGGACAGGGATTGGATGATCTTGGGCAGCTCATCGAACATTTTAGCTTTGTTGAGCCGGCGATCGGGGATAGGATATTGCCCGATATCATCTCTGTCGAGCGACGAAGTGCCGATGACGACTGCTTGGGGCTGGTGTTCTTGGATCATGGGCATGAGACCATAGCCGATGTTATCGAGTATTTTCGAAAACGCGGCGTAGTCGTCCGTGTCAGTGTACCCGGGGTCGTCGTAGGGCATGCGGTGATCCAAGAAGACGAGGTCGTAAAATCCGTCGATGATTCTTCTCTCCGCTTCGGTGTACCAACGGGCGCGGGTGATGTCTTCTTTGGATATGCGGCATTTTCGGGCGAGTATCGTTTCGTAGAGATCCCAATTCATTTCCTGGTCTTCGATCACGAGTATTCTCATGTGGCGCTCCTTCAGGCTGTGAGGTTTTTGATGATAGCGGGCAGTTCGTCGAAGATGTTGGTCTTGTCGAGCTTCAGCGTGGGGAATTTGTATGGTCCAAAATCTTTGGGGTTGAGCGATGAGGTGCCGACTACTACTGCCTGCGGCTGCTTGCTTTGCAGGAGCGCTGTGAGATTGTAGCCGATGCCTTGGAGTGACTCTACAAACTTGCCAAAGTCACTTGCGTCGGTGCACCCGGGATCGTCGTAGGGCATGCGGTGATCAAGGAAGACAATGTCATATGTTCCGGAAGCGATTTTTTCTTCCGCCTCGGTATACCACCGGGCGCGGGTGATGTCCGCTTCAGGAATATGGCATATTTGAGTGAGTGCGAGTAGATAGTTTTCCCAAGGGGCTTCTTGGTCTTCGATGACCAAAATCTTTCGCATTCGCATGTACTGCTCCTTTTGGGCGTGTTGTGAAGAACGATTTGATGGATATATTATATATTACTTATATAATAAAGTCAAGTACCTGTGGATAACGGGGCAGGACAAAAACTGCTATTCTAAATAAGAGAATATAAATTAATTATATGAGCATGTCAAATGATAAAAAGTTGGAGTGGGCATTGAAGATCGGAGTGGCCGGTGAGTTTGTGGGACACGGATTGCTCGCCATCGGAGGAAAGCAAGATTGGATAAGCTGGATTGTGCAGCTGATCCATGTGGATGCTCCTACGGCGACAACGCTTCTTTTACTCATCGGCATTTCCGATGTGATCGTAGCGCTTATCATATTGATCAAACCAGTTCGTTTGGTTTTGCTTTGGGCCGCATTTTGGGGTTTTTGGACTGCATTGATCAGACCGATTGTCGGCGTGGGCTGGCTTGACTTCGTTGAGCGCTTTGCAAATTTTGGAGCACCGCTTGCGTTGTATTACTTCTATAAAAGAAGAAGATAAGGTATCTAAACGTATGTTAGACGAAGAAGGAAAATTTAACGTAGCAGCCGGTCGTCACGGACTTGCCCATTATTACGGCGATACGGTCCGCGTGCTGTTTTTGATAGCAGGCGTCATCATGCTTGCGACTCTTCCGATCGTGCAACAAAATATCCCCGCTCCGTCTCTCGTCTCTGTTGCATTTATCATTATTGTAGCCCTTGCCGCAGGACTTACGAGTCCGCGTCACGGCGCGGTCATGGCGGCAAATGTCGTGATCTCATTTGTCGGGGTGGGAGCGTTTGAACTGGCGGCGATCAGTTTCTCGGAGCCGTGGAGCGCTTTTTTCTGGACAAACCAATCTCTTGCGATTATCTTTTTTATCGCGCTTTATTACAGCGCAAAGACGTTTCGGTGGATGGCGAGGTTTTGAGAATTACTAGGACATCTTCGTATCAATGTGCGATACGGCGTAGTCGAGGGTAACGTTTATTTTTTTGCTCGGGTTGAAAATGCCATCGGGGTCAAAGATTTTTTTGGTCTCCAGAAAAAATCCGTATATTTCTTTACCGAACTGCTGCTCAAGGAACGGGCCTCGGATGATGCCGTCGTTGTGCTCTGCGGTGATGGTTCCTTTGTAGGAGAGCACGAGATCGTACACTTCGCGGGAGAGTTTGACAATGATGTCTTTGGCGTCCGGCTTGCTCAAGTCCATCAGGGGAATGATATGGAAGTTTCCGTCGCCCACATGTCCTGCGATGGTATAGATGAGGCGGTAGCTGTTGAGGATATTGTAGAGCTTCTCAAAGAACTCGGGGAGGTATTTTGCCTGCACGGCAAAGTCGTCGATGAAGGGTGCGGTGCGAAGTCCCCGTACGTGCTTGCGCAAAAGGCTAAAGCTCTCTCTGCGGATGACTTGGAGTTCTTTGCCTTCTTCATCATTTTTGGTGACGCGCATTTTGTAATCAAATGCTTTGTGAAGATGGTTATAGGCGGTTTGTGCTTTTGCTTCGGCATCTGCAATATCTTTGCCGGTGAACTCGACCAAGAGTACGAGCTTGGGAATGCCGCCGGTGGCGAGCATCCATGCTTCAGGTAGAAAGCTTAATCCCATGCGAAGGATATTGCCCTTCATGCGTGCAAGAATTTCCGGGAAGAATCTGATTGCGAGCTTGAATGTATGGTCGTCATAGGATTCAAAGGTCTCGGGATGGAATGTAAGGATTTGCTCGGTGAGTTCGCTCATGCGCTTGGTATCTCTTAAGAATATCACGAGTATGCGCGATGCGGGCTCGGGTTTGACGAGTCGGAACGTGATCTCGGTGATGATGCCAAAGGTTCCCTGCGAGCCGGTGATGACTCGGGTGATATCAAACGTATCGTCTGTCGGATCGTATACATTCCAGAGGAAATAACCGGAGGAGTTTTTGGTGACATTCGGTTTGGCGGCTCGCAGCGCTCCTTCGTTTTGTCGGATAAGCGAGGAAAGATTTTTGTATATGCTGCCTTCAAAGGTGTTGAGATTTATTTTTTCTTGCAGTTCGGTCTTGGTGAGTTTTTTGAAGGTGCATTCATTGCCGTCATGGAGAACCATTTTAACTTCTTTTACAAAGTTTTCGGTCTTTCCGTAGCGCAGGGTCTTTTCTCCGCCGGCGTTGTTGGCTACCATGCCCCCTACCGTGCAAATCTCACGCGAGGCGGGGTAGCTGGGCAAGATCATACCAAGCTTTAGTGTTTCTCTTTCAAAATCGCGATAGTATACGCCGGGTTCAACTATCGCCGTGTCACCCTCAACTTTCTTGGTGTGATTAAAATATCGGGTCATCTCCACCACGATGGACTCGGTGAGCGGGCCTCCGGTCATGTCTGTTCCCGCACAGCGCGGCGTTAGCGTTATAGGATAACCATTTTTCGTGGCGTTGGCAGCAAACGCCACCAATTTTTTAATTGCTTCTACGTTTTTGGGAAAAACAACCAGAGAGGGTTTAATGCAAAAAATACTCGCATCGCGGCTGTAGGTCTCAAGTGCTGCGGGTGAATCGTCGATATCGCCTTCAAAAAAGCTTTCAATTTCTTTACGAATGTCCATGGAGATTAAACGTCGAATTAGCTTATGCGCAACTTGTCTATGTATATGATATATAATATAACGAGTTTTTGCCATCATGTAAGTAAAAATACATTTACAAAAAAGCAGCCGAAGATATTAAAAAATTAAAAATAAATCTGTGGATAAATAAAATTCGTTGCAATGGACAGGTGTGGTATGATTTGAATAGAGCTTGTTGAAAATGAAGTGCATCTATGAGTGATAAAAAACGTATTCCCCTTTACATCATTATATTCGTCCTCCTTGCCGGCGGGATCGCCTTTTGGTATTGGGGGCAAAAAAAAGTCGAAGCTCCAAAAAAAGAAGGCGCGGTTGAAACAGCTAAAATCATCAGTGGATCAGTTCCGGAAATTCAAACCAATCCCGGAGCAAAAGTTCCGGAAGTAAATCCGATCGATCGCGCAAATCCGTTCAAATATATAAATCCATTGCGATAACGTGTGAATACTCAAACAATCACAACTCCAAAATTATTAGCCGCGGGCATACTGGCGCTTTTCTTTTTGTTGAGCTTGGCGATTGTTCATGTCGAGGCGGCTGCCAATGATTCTTCGATAACTCTTAAAAAACCCATCGGTTCCGAAACATTCAATTTGACTATTAAAGACCTTGACGGCGTTCAGGAGTTTTCTCTTTCTCCGGTAACGTCATTCCGTTATGGCGGCTTGTTGAGCGGCTGTAACAAATCTTTTACGAGCGACAACGTAACCTTTGCAGATCCGCAGGATTTTACGCCGGTGATGCATGCCTACGTTATTGATTGCAAAAACAATACCACCGAGCTTGATATCCCTCCTCCCGTTAAAGGAGTTGCCCAAAGCGTCTTAGTAAAAAAAGAGACGCCGCCTCCCCCTGCTCCTCCCCCTCCGCAAGAAGAAAAGAAAGAGGGGCCGCTTTCGGCACAGGATATCCAATATCCGGTATCTGGTTTGGGCGGCTGCCAAAACGAAGCCGAATGCCGTTCCTATTGCGACAATTCCAACCACGCTAAAGAATGTTTTGCATTTGCGAAAAAATATAATTTGATTTCCGTAGAGGAGGCCAAAAAAGCAACTGACGATTTTTTGAATGTTAAAAATGGCCCCGGCGGATGCAATTCCGGCGTTTCTTGCGAAACGTACTGCAATAATGTGGATCATCTTGATTCCTGCATCGCTTTTGCCGAAGAGAGCGGCTATTATTCACCTACCCAGCTTGCTGAAGCCAAGAAAGTTCAAGAATTGGTAAAAGCCGGTAAGCAATTCCCGGGCGGCTGCAAGGACAGAAATGCCTGCGAGGTGTATTGCGGCAATCCCAATCATATGGAAGAGTGTTTGAATTTTGCCGAAGAGAGCGGATTTATGCCCAAGGAAGAGATTGATCAGGCGAGAAAAATTCTGCCGCTGATGAAGAGCGGTGAAACTCCCGGCAAATGCACTTCTAAAGAGCAATGCGAAGCATATTGTTCCGGGGAAGGTCATAGCGATGAGTGTATCGCTTTCGCCGAAAAGGCCGGCTTCATTTCTCCAGATGATGTCGCAATGATCAAAAAAACCGGCGGCAAAGGGCCGGGCGGCTGTCATAGCAAACAACAATGCGAAAGCTATTGCAAAAATAACAGCGATGCGTGCTTCCAGTGGGCGCAAGATAACGGACTTGTCAGCGAAACGGATTTGGCCAACATGAAAAAAGGGATTGTCAAATTTAAAGAACAATTGGACAAAATACCGCCCGAGGTTACGCAATGTTTGAAAGATGCGTTGGGTGAAAAGAATTTTGAAAAGATGACTAATGGTCAGCCGATTTTTGATAGAAGCATGGAAAGTAAAATGAAGTCTTGCTTCAGTCAGATCACTTCCCAGATAAGCAAACAATTTAATACTCTCCCGCCCGAGGCGTCTCAATGCATTAAAGATGTCATAGGCGAAGAGGGATTGCATAAACTCCAAAGCGGGGAAATTGATCAGAGCGTGGATTTTAGCAGTTTGGAAGGATGTTTCCAGAAGTTGCAGTCATCATTTGGCGGAGGCCATGGTGGTTCCGGGGGATTTGCTGGCCCCGGCGGCTGCAAGTCAGTAGATGAATGTACTGCGTATTGTCAATCCAATCCCGATGCCTGCAAAAACTTTGCTCCGCCCGGCGGAGGCCAAGGAGGCGGATTTTCCGGCGGCCCCGGAGGCTGCCAGAGTCAGGAAGATTGTGCGGCTTATTGCAAAGATCATCAAGATGAGTGCAAAAATTTCAGCCCGCCCGGCGGTCCCAGCAGAGGAGGCGGTGAAAAACATAATGGACTAACCGAGTGCGGTATTACTAATGGGGCGGTTGCCTCATATGTATGCGGGATTAATGGGAAAGGTTCTCAACCAGGAGTAGAAACTACTTATTTTAATGAATGCCATGCCAAAGGCCATAATAACCCGGAAATTCTTCACAATGGTGTTTGTGTAAGAAATGGCAAGCCGGATAAGCCTTGTTCTGATATTGCCCATCCGGTTTGCGGAACCGATGGCAATACGTGGGTGCATGAATGTTATGCCAAAGAACGCGGGGCAGATGTAAAGCATGAAGGCGCTTGCACTAATGAAGATCGCGGTAATACGGGCGGCGGCCCTGGCGGATGCCAATCTGCCGAAGAATGCCAATCTTATTGTAAGTCTCATCCGCAGGAATGCGGTGGTGGAATATCAACACCGCCGCCTCCACCACAAAGTTGCGTGCAGCCCCCTTCGGGATTGATCAGTTGGTGGAGTGCCGATATTGTATCCGGAACAAAGGTATCTGATATTAGTAATGGGAATATCGGGACCATCGTGGGCGGGGTTACGATTGTTCCGATGGAAGCGGGGAGTGCATTTAAGTTTGATGGATCGAGCGGATATATTTCAATGGGAAATCCTGTGAGTCTCAATTTTGGGACTGGTCCGTTTTCGTTGGAGGCATGGTTTAATTGGGACGGAGGCGGGAATTCGGGCGCGCTCAATATTATGAGAAAATCAAATTATCCGGTGAGCGGTCCGGGAGCGGGTTATTGGTTGAGAATAGGCAGGGACAGCAATGTAATAGAGTTTTCCGTGGGAGCCACCACCGGCCCTGATGGTCAGAGTGTAATGACCGCACCTATCAGTTCGGGGGTATGGCACCATGTTGTAGCCACAAAGGATAGCTCCGGCGCTCTAAAATTATATGTTGACGGCAAGTCAGAAGGTACTGTCATACGTCTTGCTTCCGGCGCTGAAGCAACCAGCGAGGCGCCATTTACGATAGGGGCATGGGATGACCGCTTCGGCATCACAGAACTTTTCCCGGGTACGATTGATGAATCCTCCGTATATAATAGGGCACTTAGCGCGTCTGAAGTACAGAATCTTTTCAATGCGGGCAGCGAGGGTAAATGTTCCGCCGGCTATGGACACACGAATCGGGAATTGCCTCAAGATTATCAGCAACAGCAGTCAGAACCGCAACAGCAATATCAGCAAAGCCAGCCGACCAATTTTAGCGGCCCAGGCGGCTGCAAAACTGCTGAAGAGTGCAGGTCTTATTGCACCAAAAATTATCAGGATCAGGCATGCCAACAATTTATGCCGCCTTCTGCACCTTCAAGCTTGCTTCCTTTTTCTTTGCTCTTTGGTACGGTTCTCGGGCCTTTTCTTGAGATAGTAAGATGAAAAATCTCGATAATTGAGCAATTTTAATGGAAAAAATACATCACACGGAAGAAGAGTGGAAGAAGATTTTGACGCCGGAGCAATATCGCATCATGCGCGAGAAAGGAACCGAAGCGCCTTTTACCTGCGGGATTCAGAAGATCGAGACCGGAGGCACGTATGTGTGCGCGGCCTGTGATCTGCCGTTGTTTCTTTCTAAAGCGAAGTTTGAATCCGGCACCGGATGGCCGAGTTATTTCCAGCCGATCAATTCGGAGAATATTGAGGAGCGCACCGATGATACGCTTGGGATGCATCGTGTTGAAACGCTCTGCGCCCGATGCGAGTCGCATCTCGGTCATGTCTTTGATGACGGCCCGCCTCCGACGGGCAAACGCTACTGTATGAACTCTGTGGCGCTGAAGTTTGTGGCGGATAAAAAATAATTTCTTTCCTATTGTCATCCTCGCGAAAGCGGGGATCTGTCTTTAGAAATTAAGAGGGTCTGGATTCCCGCTTTCGCGGGAATGACAGAAATAAGATAAGTCTTTATAAGATTTATGGAAACTCAAAACATACAGCGCGCAGCATTCGGAGGCGGATGCTTCTGGTGCAGTGAGGCGGTTTTCCGGATGCTTAAGGGAGTAACATCGGTAACCTCCGGATACGCCGGAGGCAAAGTTGTAAATCCCACATATGATCAAGTTTCGATGGGTAATACCGGACACGCGGAAGTAGTGCTCGTGGAATATGATCCGGCGGTGATCGCATTTGAAAAACTCTTGGAAGTATTTTTTGATGCGCATAATCCCACGACATTAAATCGCCAAGGGGCTGACGTGGGAACGCAGTATCGTTCGGTAGTGTTCTATGGGACAGACGAGCAGAAGAGCGCTACGGAGGAATATATTAAAAAAATTACTGCATCGGGAAAATATCCGGATCCGATCGTAACGCAGGTGGCGGTACTAGAAGTATTTTATCCCGCAGAGGAATACCATGAGAGATACTACGAGACGCATTCGGATGGAGGATATTCGCGCGCAGTCATCAAGCCGAAGGTGGATAAGATAAAAGAAAAGTATAAAGATATTCTCAAGTGATGATAAAAAACAGTCCCGCTAAGCCGGACTGTTTTTTGAGACGGGGCAGATTATGAGGTGTGTACGTTGTAGACGTCGAAGAATTGCGGTTCTGATTGGGGAATGCCTGCAGCCTGCATGGCGGCTCCGAGGCGTTCGGTAAAGAATTTCTGGAAGTGCTCTTTTGATTCCCATACATCTACTACGCGCCAGCCTGTGGGGATGGGGCCTGCGACATGGCTGATAATTCCTTCCGGCCAGTTTTCTTTTGCCTGACCCATAGCAAGCCTCATAGTTTGCATTGCCATATCATACTGCGCCTGGGTTCCGCCTGCGATATCCATGATCATGCCTATTTTCATATTCGGTTTTTTAGTGTATTAATAGTTAATAACCTAATTCTAGGATAAGTATTTTTTCCTGTCAAAAACAGTATTATATAGCCAAATGACCAAAACAAAACTTCTTATTTTAACCACGGTATTCATAGATGCCATAGGGATCGGGATCATTGTCCCGATTATGCCTTTTTTTGTGGGGCGATTCAGCCAGTCGCCGCTTTTGATGACATCTCTTTTTTCGGTATTTTCTTTGTGCGCATTTTTTTCCTCTCCGGTGATCGGGGCAATGTCGGATAAAGTAGGACGGCGCGCCGCGCTCATTATCAGTATTTTTAGCACCTCTCTCGGATGGGCGGTATTTGCCGCCGCTCCGAGCGTTTTCTTTCTTTTTTTAGGGCGCATTATTGACGGATGTGCGGCGGGGAATTTTCCGATCGCGCAAGCGTATCTTACGGATATCGCTCGCGATGACAAAGAGCGCACGACCAATCTGGGCTTGATCGGTGCGGTGTTCGGTCTTGCCTTTATCATTGGCCCGTTTCTCGGAGGTTTGCTCGGATCAGTGTCGCATGCATTTCCGTTTTGGTTTGTGGCGGTCTTGGCACTCGTCAACGGTATTCTCGCTATTTTCTTTTTGCCGGAAACTAACAAAGATCGTATGCCGAGCCATCACCGGGTGTCTTTAAATCCTTTTATGCCGCTTAAGCGTGCATGGGGATATAAGCCGCTTTTGCCAAGCTATTGGGCGTGGTTTTTATTCGGGCTTGCGATATCGGCTTTTATGTCTATCTTTGCGCTCTACGCGAAAGCGGCATTCGGGTTGCAGGAGTTTGCGATCGGTATACTCTTTGCGGTTATGGGCGCGGTGATTGCGCTGAATCAAAGTATCGCATTGCGTCACTTCTGGCTGAAATATTTTAAAGAGCCGACGCTGGAACTGATGCTCTTGATAGTGTTTGCGTGCGGTTTTATCTTGATGTCCTCGGACGGATTTGGTATTTTTGTGGTGGGGCTTATAGGAGTGACGTTGGGGCAGTCGGTGCTTCGCGTGGTGATGAACAGCCAGATTGCGGCTCAAGCTGATCCGAAAGCAAAAGGCGAGGCATTGGGAATCGCGTCCTCTGTGGCATCGTTAAGCATGGTGATTGGCCCTTTTATCGCGGGATATGCGTTTCAATATAACAGGCGCTTGCCGTTTGTCATAGCTTCCGTATTCCTCATGATGGCGTTTGTCATTTTATACAACAAAAGAAAAATGCTTAGAAACCAGCATTTGTCCGCGGACGTGCCGGTGATATCTGAAATATGAAAATAGTCTTTCTCAATATCTGGAAAGGAAAAATGTTTGAGTCTCTGATGGAGTTTCTCAAGCAGTCCGCGGATACAACGGACTTTTTCTGTTTTCAAGAAATGACGCATGCGTCTGCCATCGCTTCAACGCACAATGGAGGCCGGACGACGATGTTTTCCGAGATCAGTAATGCGCTGCCTGATTTCAATGGATATCTTGCTCCGGTATCGAGCGGTTTTGACGAGGAGAGTCATGCCAGCTTCGAGATCGTTCAGGGACAGGCTATTTTTGCAAAAAAGAATATACCGATAGATTCTTTTGGCGAAGTATTTGTATTTGGCGAGAAAGCAGTGGCACCAGTTGATCCGGAGCCGGAAAATCTTCCGGCAGTGCTTCAATATGTGCGGTTTCAAAACAAAGGAAAGCCTTTCACATTGGCTACGGTGCACGGCATTCCGTATCCGGGCAATAAGCTTGATGATGCGAATCGTCTAACACAGTCGCGGCGTATTCTTTCTTTTTTTGCAAGTGAAAAAGGCGAGAAAATTTTGGGAGGGGACTTTAATATGATGCCCGATACGATAAGTATGCGCATGATCGGGGAATCAGGAATGAAAGATCTTATCAAAGAATACGGCATTACCAATACGCGTAACGTTTTTGCCTATGGCGACTATCCGGAAGCCGAGCGCCAATACTTTGCAGATTTTGCGTTCGTGTCCCCTGGTGTGCAGGTTATTGATTTTCAGGTGCCGTATTGTTTGGTCTCGGATCATTTGCCGATGTTGCTTGATATAAAGTAGTCATAGATTTTTTTGGCTCCGTACTCTATGCTAGGCATAGAGTACTTTGATTTACTTTCAAGGAGATATATATCATGGCTCTCCAGAGTATGCCTATCGCAGTAGCTGATAACGGCAGTGAAGAGAAGACGTATGGTCTTCACAATTGTCCTTTGTATACAGTGTCCATTTCACCGGAACAATGCGTTGATCAAACGCGGCTTGTACGGCGCAATCAGGGGAAGTGCTGCGCGGTGAAATGCACGTCGGCCTATCGGCGCTGTATCAGGTGTGTGGAAAACGGACAGTGGCGCGGCCGTGATACCATTGTCGTTGATTTTGATAAAGGTCTTTGCCAGCATCATATTGATGAGCTGGCGGCGCGTGCTAAGGTTCCCGTGAAAGTACGTGTGGTGCCATCTGTTAGGCCAGATAAAGTTCCGTTCCCGGCGCATGTTGTAGTGGCAGGGAGGGGGCCAAAAGAAGACCGATTTGAGCTGATTTCGGTTAAGATCATTCGGCGCAATCCCGAACAGCCCCGCCAGCACTTTGATCCGCAGGCGTTGCAGGACCTTGCGTATAGCATTGGCGATATCGGCCAACTGCAGGCGATCATAGTGCGAGAAGTTATAGGCGATGATCGCTGCAAGTTTGAGATCATTGAGGGCGAGCGGCGTTGGCGTGCATGCCAGATGGCAAATGTCTTAAAAATCAAAGCGATCGTGACGCATGTGGAAAATGCCGACCATCAGTTTGAAATGTCAGCTGCGGCCAATTTTTCGCGGCAAGATCATACGGAACTCGAAGAGGCAAACGCGATTGAGCGCATCATGAGAACCCGCGGACGCAACGCCACGCAAGTAGCGCGGGCATTCGGCAAGTCAGTGCAGTGGGTTACGGTTCGCTTGAGATTGCTCAAGCTTGATCTTAACGTTCAGGCTTTTATGTCTCCCACCCGCGGACGCAATCGTCTGCAGGCCATGGTAGCCGCGCACCTCTCGGATTTTCCTGCCGAATTGCAGATCGAGTTAGCTACGCAAATTGTGGAGAAGCCTCTTAAGACTGCGCAGGCGCTCCATCTTATTCGCCAGCACACGGCTGCAATCGCGGTGCAAACCGGCAAGAAGAGGGTGGGCCGCAAGCCCGCTGATGCGTTGACGGTGTTTGA